>Ga0070735_10005916_pt1 | contig 10053 bp, 8 predicted proteins | sample Coa_R1_FD_66443 | JGI IMG/M metagenome (GOLD analysis project Ga0070735, IMG submission 66443) | Surface soil microbial communities from Centralia Pennsylvania, which are recovering from an underground coalmine fire - Coalmine... | ecosystem: Environmental > Terrestrial > Soil > Unclassified ... | reverse complement strand
CGGCTTGACGTGAGCAGCAGGATCAGGTAAATCACCAGGCTGACTAAGAACAGAGTCTCGATCCGGCCGGGCTTCCGGGATGTCGGCTTGGGATCGAACGCGGCGAGCATCTGTTGGGAACGCCTATATTCGCGATTTCGCAATCGCGGGCGCGGGCTCTTCGGGCCGCTCCGCGGCGGGTTCCAAATGGTATTTCGTCAGGCTCTGCTGCAGGATGGCGAGAGCGGTGGCAGGATCGTCAGCCCGATGGACTAAGCTCAAGTCGGATTCCGATATCGTCCCGTGCTTAACCAACGCCTTGAAGTTGATCACCTCATCCCAATACTCGGTGCCATAGAGCAGCAGGATGATTTTGTTTTCCAGCTTGTGTGTTTGCGCCAGCGTCAGGATCTCGAACATTTCGTCCATCGTGCCGAAGCCGCCAGGGAATACCACGAGAGCCTTCGCTAAGTAAGCGAACCAGAATTTGCGCATGAAGAAGTAATGGAACTCGAAGGACAGTTCCGGCGTGATGAACGGGTTGGGACGCTGTTCGAACGGCAACCCGATGTTCAGACCGACGGTCTTGCCGCCGGCGTCGTTCGCCCCGCGGTTGGCCGCTTCCATGATCCCTGGTCCGCCGCCGGAGCAGATCACGAACCGCCGGGTTGGGCCCGGGATATCTTGTGACCACTCCGTCATCAGACGTGCCAATGTACGGGCGTCCCGATAATAGCGGCCCATAGGTCCCATCTCATGGATGCGCGCCGAACCAAAAAAGACGACCGTGTCCTGAATGCGCTGATCCCGGAAGTGCGACAACGGCTCCAGGTACTCAGAGAGAATGCGTAGCCCCCTCGCATCGGGACCATCCAGAAATGTTTCGTTCCGGTACGCCACTGGCCGGCGCAGTGGGTCGCTGTTCGTGTTGTCATTCATGTGGTTCTTGTTTGGACGCCGCCTCGAGTTGAGTCAAGCGTATTTCCAATTGTCTCACTGCCTTAAGCAATTCCGGCAATTTCGGAAATGCCGTGATGGCCCGCAGCCAGGCCCGCCTCTCAAACGCCGGCGAGCCGGAGACGACCGATCCTGCCGGCACGTCGCCGCCAATCCCACTCTGCGCATAAACCACGACATCCTCGTGAATGGTTAAATGTCCCGAAACGCCAACCTGCCCGGCCAACAGCACATTCTTTTCGAGGATCGAACTTCCGGCGAGCCCGGTTTGCGCACAGATGATGTTGTCCTCACCCACCACGCACGCGTGCCCAATCTGAACCAGACTATCGATTTTCGCGCCCCGCTTCACACGTGTTTCGCCCACTGTGGCGCGGTCCACTGAGGTCAACGTCTGAATTTCGACATCATCCTCGATCACGGTCACTCCCGATTGAACGATCTTGTAATGCGTCCCATCGGCCCGCTTGGCAAATCCGTAACCGTCGCCTCCCACTACGGCTCCGTTCTGCAGGATCACACGGTGGCCGATGCGGCAGAACTCCCGGACCACGGCGTGCGAGTGCGCCACAAAATCATCGCCAATTTGTGCGCCTTCATAGATTACAGCGTGCGGATGCAACACAGCATTTCGACCGATGGTCACACGCTCTCCGACTACGGCGAACGGTCCTATGGACGCGTTCTCGCCGAGACGCGCGCCCGGCGCGACGAAAGCCAGCGCATGAATACCAGGAGCCGGCCTCGGAGGCTGATAGAACAGCTCCAGGGCACGCGCAAAATCGAGGTACGGATTTGGGGAAATGACGCTCCGGATTTTGAGGCCCGGCGCCGGCTGCGAGATCAGAATTGCAGCCGCCCGGGAATGTTTCACTTTGTGCGCGTATTTCGGATTAGCCAGAAACGTCAGCTCTGTGGCCCCAGCCTGCTCCATGCCGGCCACGCCGGTGATTTCGATGTCATCTCCAATCAGCTCGCAACCGAGCGCCGCTGCCAGTTCGCTGAGTCTCATGTCTCCCCACGATTGGAGCACGCTTTTCCGCTCCGCTCAAGCTGAATCGGTGTTTATAATCAACCTATGTCCGAAACCCCTGAAGCTGGCATTCTTTCGGGATTGCGTGTGATTGATTGCGGCAGCTATATTGCGGGTCCGGCAGCCGCAATCGTGATGGCTGACTTCGGTGCGGAAGTAATTAAGATTGAGCGGCCGCCGCACGGAGATCCGTACCGTTTTCTGACCCGGGTGCCGGGCATGCCTGTATCCGATGTGAATTATTGCTGGCTGCTCGATGCGCGCAACAAGAAAAGCGTAGCGCTGAACTTGGGCGACGCCGCGGGGCGCGACGTGCTGCTGAAACTGGTCGCGACGGCCGACGTATTCATCACCAACTACCAGCCGCAGCTTGTCCGGAAATTCCGGTTGTCCTACGAAGAGTTGGCGAGTCTGAATGAGCGCCTAATCTACGCGTCAATTACGGGCTATGGTGAAATCGGCGAAGATGCCGAAAAGCCCGGCTATGATATGAACGCCTACTGGGCCCGCTCGGGCCTGATGGACGTGATGCATAACGCTGACGCGGAACCGTGCCAATCACCATCGGGCTTCGGCGATCATCCGACAGCGATGACGCTGTTCGGTGGCATCATGCTGGCGCTCTATCGCCGCCAGCTCTCGGGCAAGGGGGCGAAGGTCGAAACGTCGCTGGCCGCGAACGGTGTCTGGTCGAACAGTTGCCAGGTGCAGGCAGCGATGTGCGGAGCGGCATTCGTTCCAAAGTGGACGCGCAAGACGACCGTCAATCCGTTGGTGAATCATTATGTGACTCGGGACGGCCGGCGTTTCATCTTTTGCTTGCTCGACCCAAAAAAAGACTGGATGGCGTTGTGCCGTGCGCTCGGTTTTGAGGCGCTGATGGACGATCCACGCTTCGCGACACCGGAAACAAGGCGCGCAAATGGTCCCGAACTGGTCCAGAAAATTGACCAGGCCGTGGCGGAAAAAGATATGGCGGAGTGGGTTGCGATCTTCCGTGAGCACGACGTCATCTGGGGCCCCGTTCCGACGCTGGACCAGGTTGTCGCGGATCCGCAGATGATCGCGAACCAGACGTTTGCCGAACTCGAGCACCCAGTGTTAGGAAAGTTGAAAACGGTGAATAATCCGGTGAACATCGCTGGTGTGAAGAAGGCAAAACCGCGCGTTGCGCCCGAGGTGGGCGAGCATTCAGAGGAGGTGCTACGCGAACTCGGCTACAGCGGCGAGGCGATTCAGGAATTGGCCGACCGTGGCGTAATCAAGACGAATCGGCATTCATAGACGCCCGCGATCGGGTCAGGAGCAGCGAGAGTTGGCCGATACTCATCGTCAGGCACGCTCCATCGCATGTTTTTATCAGTGTTTAAATCGTGTGTTTTACAAAGGCTTTCTGCAATACTGCGGGTGTTTCTATGAAGGGTTTATCCAGAAATAATGGCTTATCCACGGGGTTCATAGTACGCGTCAATCTGACGTCCGGTTCCGATGTGCGCCGTTTTTGCGAGGTGCACGTCGACCAGAATGACAACGTCTACGTTTTCCAACCGCGCAAGGATAAGAATGTCAAAATCAGCTATCACGAGTCCGGCCAGCGCCACCTGAAAATCGGCAATAGTCCAGCGATGTTCGTTATCCATCTGGACAGGCCGGAGTGGATTCGGAGCGAGGAAAAAGTTTGGTCAAAGAGCTTCGAAAACTTCAATGACTTGCTGCCCTACAACGGGCAGCCTGCTGATGCGGTTTTCGCAATTGATCTACCGACGATACCTTACGTCGGTACGATCACTTTCGCGCAGGTAAGCATTGGCCGATTCTTTGACCCGGAGGGATGGTCTATAGACGGCATGAAGCAGAGCACTTTGAAGCAGCAGATGTTCACTGTGCCTATCTCGCCATCGCAACTGTTGCTTTGCATTCGCACTATTCGGCTGTTTCATTTGCGCGACATTGTTTCATAAAAGGCAAGACCGGCGTTCCACACGCTACCGTCGCCATCTCCCCTGATAAGTCCGCTTTACGGCAGCAGCGGGGGCGCTTGCAAACTCGGGCTGATGTGTTACGCGGGACAGGGGACGGGAACGTGTGTTCGTCAATTACCGCCGTGATGCTGACGCAGGCGCTCAACGCGCCGGACTCTTCCTAGTCCTTGATAATGCGTCTCAGCCTAATCACACCGGCAGATCCTTGCTTGAGCGGCCCCGCGCTTAGCCGGATCATAGTGCGTCCTAAATCTGGAGGTGTTGAGCAAAATGCGCAAGACCTGGAAATCGGTCTCAGTTGCCCAGCGAGACAGAAGGAAGAGCGCGACGAACATCACGAGCCCGCCGCGCAGGCTGCCGAAAAAATTGAAAGTGGCTTCTCCCATGACCGCCACAGGAAAAACAATCTTCGTTCCGCCGCCCCAGATCGTGAGCGGTTTATTGATGGACGGATAATTAGGATGAAAAGCTGGCTGGTTCGAGATGAAGCGCTCCCGTCCGGTCGCAGAGGTCGTCCCTTATCCCGGAAACAGTCAGCTCATAAAGTTCACCGCTCCGATGGCCATGCCCAAGCCGAAGAGAATTCCCGCCACCATGCGCTTGGATTCGCCCTCCCTGAAAGCAAACATGAATCCGCCGACGACAATGGCGACCAGGCTCAGGCCCCGCGCAATCGTGCTCATGAAAGCGGCCTGTAGTACCTCATAGACGCCTGCATAAATAATGCAGCGGTCAGCGCAAAAAAGAAACAGGCGTGTGCTGGCCTGCCGCCCCGTCTCGACGAGGGGTTAGCGTTCGTTGTGGGTGTGCTCGCTAAACAACGGCAGCCTGACTTCAAACCGCTTTTGCTGCTAAGATCATGTGTAAATGCGGTTTGTGCTCGCAGTGGGGATTCTGTTGGCTCCGCTGATCGCGGCGGATGACAACCTGCCCCTCGGTGAGCGTACCCGCCAGTACCTTGTTGATCTAATCCGGCAGGACACTACCAACCCGCCCGGCCATGAGACGCGTGTTGCTGAATACCTCAAGCAGGTGGCCGATGCGCACGGAATTCCTTGTGAGTTGTTGGGCAACGATCCCAAACGCCTCAATTTTGTGGCCCGCCTCAGCACTCATGGCCGTGGGCGCCCGCTCCTGTTGATGGCTCACAGCGACGTCGTTCCCGCCGACCGCAAGCAGTGGACTGTAGATCCGTTCAGCGCGGAATTCCGCAACGGCTTCATTTATGGCCGTGGCGCACAGGATGACAAATCCCTGCTCGCTGCGGAACTGGCCGTGATGGTGGAGATCAAGCGCCGCAATATCCCGCTCAACCGCGATATTATTCTGCTTTCCGAGTCCGATGAGGAGGAGGGCTCGACGGGCATCCAGTGGCTGATCCAGCACGCCTACTCGAAAATTGACGCCGATTTCGCATTAAATGAAGGCGGTTACTCCATCGAAACCAAGGACAGCGATCGCATTTTTAATGTTCAAACTTTGGAGAAAGTTCCTACGCGCGTCATCCTCATCGCGCGCGGCACCGCTGGACATGGTTCTCTGCCGCGCCCCGATAACCCGGTTGTGCGCCTTTCGCGCGCCATCACGCGCCTGGTCGATACCGACGAGCCTGTGCACCTCAATCCCACCACTCGCCGCTATTTACGCGATTTGTCGAAGCTGGACGATTACCATTGGCTGCAACCGCTATTGCCGAAGCTGGAAGGTCCGGGCGCCAATTCCGCCGCCAATCAGATTCGTGCCCACGATCCCGAGCTGGATGCCATGCTCCGCACTACGGTCTCGCCCACGATGCTGCAGGCCGGAATCAAAGTCAATGTCATCCCCAATATTGCCGAAGCGCAAGTCGATGTCCGCCGGTTGCCCTCCGAAACCCGGGAGGAAGTCCTTGCTCGCTTCCGCCAGATCGTCAACGATCCTTCCGTTGAAATAACTCTCGCGCCGAACCAGCAGATGCCCGCTACCGAGCCCAGTTCGTTGACCACCTCCTTATACCGCGCCATGGAGCGCGCCATTGCCAAAATTTATTCGCATGACGCGCTTGTCCTCCCCTACATGTCGCGCGGCGCGACGGATGGTTCGTACCTCCGCGCGAAAGGCATGGCGGTTTACGGAGTGCCTTTGTTCCTGCGTGAACCTGGCGAAAGCCGCGCCCACGGCAACGACGAACGCATCTCCCCAAAAAACCTCGAAGATGGCGTCGAACTCCTCTGGCAAATCGTATTGGAAGTGGCCGGCAGCGGCTAAGACGTACTTAGCCTATTCATACTCCAGCGCCTCCACCAGCGATCCCCGCACAGCCACTTCCGCCGGCCCTAGGGCCGCCAGAAATGCCGTCCCCAAAATCACCGGAAACAACAAGAAAGCGATTTGTACCGGATACGCATACTGCAGCCGCACCCCGGAAATCTCCCGCTCCGAAATCAGCAGACTGTAATGAAGTTGAATAGCGCCCAGCGCCAGCCCAAGCACAAGTCCCACTAACCCTACGGCCAAGGCCTCCATCCAGATCGTACGCCGCACCTGCTGCCGGAATCCGCCAACCGCTCGCAATATCCCTAGCTCCCGGCGCCGGTCGGCGATCGAAACCGTCAACGTATTCACAATTCCCAGCACAGCGACCAAAACAGCGACGGCGATCTGCACATAGGTCAACCCGAACCATTGATCGGTCAAGCGCAGGATATATCGCCGCACATCCTTATTGGTCAGGACGAACAGCCGCGCCCGATTCCCGTACTTTTCAAGAATCCTCCGCTTCACCTCCGCATCCGAAACGCCGGGTTTCAAATACACGCGGAAGACATTAACCGAAGTGTCGTTCCAATATTGAATAAACAGCTTCCTGTCGAGTAGCACGCTGCCCTGCTGATCGGAGTAGTCGGTCACAATCCCGGCTATCGGCAGCCGCAGAATCCCTTTGGGTGTAGGAATATCCAGCACATCGCGGGGACGATAACCGTGCAGCAGCGCAAAATTATCGGACACCACCACTGCCTTGCCCTCCGCCGCCAACCGGTACATGCTGTTTGCATCGCCCGCCACCGGCGGCAGTCTGGTGTGTTTTCGCAAATCGCTAATATCCGTCGCGATCAGCAAGATCGGCGTGCCACGAATGGGCACGCGCGCGTCGCGCACGAACTGGACATCCTGGATGCCCTCGATCTGCCGCAAGCCTTCGCCAATCGATGCGGGAAAGCGGAAGCTCCGCGAAGTCAGGCTTTCCGACGGCGTCACAAAAAGGTCGGGATTCAACGCCACTTCCATCCACCGGGTAATCGAACGGTAGCTCGCGCGCGCCATTCCGCCCAGTGCCACTACCAGGGCCAGCGACAACATCAGGGCCGCCACTGCGCCTGAAGTCCGGCGCGGAGCCTGCAATAAACTATCCGCTGCTAGTGTCCCCTCCACCGGCAGCAGGATCTTCAGCACCGGTCGTAAGCCGCGCGAAATCCACAGCGACAAGGCGGGTGTCAACAACAGCGCCGCCAACAGCATCAGCACGAATCCGGCATATACGACAGGCGGGTAACGGCTGAAAGCCAGACAGGCAAGCGATAGCGCGATTGCCACGAACGCCGCCACGCGTCGCGTGCGGTTTTCGCCTTCGCTCAACACCTGATATTTGCCCTTCTGCAGCGCCTTCACCGGGTCCACATGAGCTGCACTCCGCGCCGGCGCAAAGGCCGCGATCACACTTGTCACCACACCGATACCGAGCGCCGCTGAAAGCAATACCGGATCGGCCGAAATTTCTCCCGCACGCTGGGGAACCCCGTAAACCTCACCGAGCAGCCCGCTAATATAGCCCGCAATCGCACGCGCCAGCAGAATCCCAAATACAACGCCTGCCGCGGAACCAACCAGACCACTCACCGCGCCTTCCGTCAGAAACAGCATTTGAATCTGCCGCCGCGTTGCTCCCAGCGCTCGCAGAATTCCGATTTCCGCCCGCCGCTCGGTCACTGCAATCGCGAAGGTATTGTAGATGATAAACATCCCAATGAATAACGCAAACACGCTGGTCAAATCCGATAGCAACGAATACGTCCGCATGGTCGATTCGAACTCTGCCCCACGCGCCGATGGCGCTTCCACCTGAAAGCCGGGGCCGAGCATCTTTTCCAGCCGAGTCTGGCAATCTTCCACCCGCACGCCGTCCTTCACGGCCAAGTCGATCCGATCGAACCTGCGCCCGCGGCCAAAAACTTTCTCGGCGGCGTAGACGTCCATTACCGCCAGGTTTCCGCCGAACGCGCTGGCCAGGCCTCCCGGGCGCATAATGCCGCGCACCGTGAACTGCTTTTCGCCCTCCATCGTTCGCAGCGCAAGTTTGCTGCCCACATGCAGCCCGTTCTCGTCCGCAAACGTCTTGGTCACCAGCAGCGAGTCCGGCTGGGCCAGAAATACCAGCGGATCGTCGATCGCATCTTCGGCGTCGCCGAAATCGTATTCGCGCAGACTCCGATCCCCCAACATGTCCACGCCGAGAATCAGCAGATTGCCCTCGCCGCGAATGCCGGTGTTCACCGGCGCCTCAATCACCGGCACGGCTACGCGCACATCGGGATCCGCCTGCACGCGCTCGAGCACGCCTTCGGCAACGCCCGTTTCCCCTGCCGTAATCTGTAACTGCGTCGCGCCGGCTACGCGATTAATCGTCTGCCGGAATGCGTAGAGCACCGATTCGTTCGCCGTGTGCATCCCGGCAAACACCGCGACACCGATCACGATCCCAGCAACGGTCAACAGCCATCGCCCAATGTGCTTGCGAATGTAGGGCCAACTGATTAGCCGCAAAAGCGTCATTTGCGCCGATCCTCGATGATGCGTCCGTCCCGCAGCGTGATGGTGCGCCGGCAACTCTCCGCCACGGTCAAGTCGTGGGTGATTATCAGCACCGTTGCGCCGAGCTTCGCGTTCAGCTCATAAAACAGTTGCAGTGTTTCATTACCAGTCTGTGTGTCGAGATTTCCGGTAGGTTCGTCGGCTAACAGAATCGGGGGATAGATTGATAGCGCCCGTGCGATAGCGACGCGTTGCCGCTCACCGCCCGAAAGCTCGTCCGGTAAATGGTCCTGGCGATGCCCGAGCTGCACAAGTTGCAGCAACTCCCGTGCCCGCTCCTCAACTTTCTTCCGAGGCCACCCGCGCAAGTGGAGCGGCAAGGAAACATTCTCCAGGCACGTCAGCGTCGGCAGCAGATTGAAGAACTGAAAAATGAAGCCGATCTTATCGCGGCGGATGCGCGTCAGTTCATCGTCCGATAAACCGCCCAGCCGCTGGCCATCCACGGTAATGTTGCCCGATGTCGGCCGGTCCAGACCACCAATTAGATTCAGCAGCGTCGATTTTCCAGAGCCCGAAGGTCCCACAATGGAAACCAGTTCGCCCCGTCCAATCGCGAGATTGATGGAATCGAGCGCTGTCACCTTACGTTTGCCGTCAAATTGTTTGGAAACTTCAGCGAACTCGACCACTCTGTTTGTATGATGACCTAAGTGCGGATTGGTGTCGATGCCGGCGGAACGTTCACGGATTTTGTTCTGTTATACGCTGACGGCCGCGTCGACAGTTTCAAGCTTCGTTCCAATCCACGCGCTGCGGCGCAGGTTATTCTGGAAGGCATTGCGCAGGCGGCAGGAAACAGCCGGGCAGAAATCGTCCACGGCTCCACCGTCGCAACCAACGCGCTGCTGGAGCGCAAAGGCGCACGCACCGCATTCGTCACCACGGCCGGTTTCGAAGACATCGTTCAAATTGGACGCCAGAATCGCCCCGAGCTTTACAACCTTACGCCCACGCCGCCTCGGCGTTTGATCGATCGTGCGCTATGTTTTGGTGTCACGGAGCGCATGCTCTTTGACGGTTCCATTCAGCAGCGGCCGCAGTCGGCCGAATTGCGCCGCCTTGCGGCACGTCTAAAGCGTGCCCGCGTGCAATCGGTGGCGATTTGCCTGCTCCACTCCTACCAGAATTCGGCGAATGAGCAAGCCGTTTCCGATGCACTGCGCGATTGCGCCGCCTACGTCTGCGCCTCGCACGAGGTGAGTCCGGAGTTCCGCGAGTATGAGCGCGCCTCTACCACGCTACTGAACGCCT
>Ga0070735_10005912_pt1 | contig 10055 bp, 9 predicted proteins | sample Coa_R1_FD_66443 | JGI IMG/M metagenome (GOLD analysis project Ga0070735, IMG submission 66443) | Surface soil microbial communities from Centralia Pennsylvania, which are recovering from an underground coalmine fire - Coalmine... | ecosystem: Environmental > Terrestrial > Soil > Unclassified ... | reverse complement strand
GGAATGGCGCGCCCGACTGGATTCGAACCAGCGACCTGCAGCTTCGGAGGCTGCCACTCTATCCAACTGAGCTACGGGCGCGTTCGGGGCGGGCGATGATACGCGCGAGCGGAAATGCCGTCTATTTGCCGAGCGGCTATACTTCGCGGCCAATCTGCGCGACGGTAAGCCGGTGACCCGTGAGCAAACAGGATACCCATTTCTTCAACGTCTTCAGCATGGTGATCGGGCTGCTCGCGGCCATCACCATCGTGCTGTTTGCCTTTGCGCGCATCGTCGCGAGCCGCACTCAGGAGGCGCAGATCCTCACTGAGCCTGACTACGGCAAGAGCGTCGCCGCGCGCGTCGAGCCGCTCGCACACGAGGCGGTCGCGGGCCAGGACAATTCCGCCCTCGCCATCAAGCCGACGACCGCCTCTGGAGAAGGCTCGGCGGCGGCCGCACCGGCCGCGCCGCCGAAGGACGGCAAGGAGCTGTTCCAGCAGGTGTGCAGCACCTGCCACGGACCGGGTATTGCCGGGGCGCCGAAGGCCGGCGACAAGGCCGCCTGGGCGCCACGCATCGCGGAAGGCAAAGCGACTCTCTACCAGCACGCGCTCAACGGCTATCAGGGAGGTCCCGGGGGCGGTGTCATGCCGCCGAAGGGCGGCCGCACCGACTTGCCGGACGATCTCGTCAAGCAGGCGGTCGACTACATGGTGTCGATGGCGCAGCACTAGCGCCGCTCGCAACGCGATCCAGACAGCGCAGCATGAGCGCCTCGCTCAGCTGCGCGGCCCCGACCTGCACGCGGCCGTCGAGGTCGGCGATGGTGCGCGCAACCTTGAGCACGCGAACGCGCGAGCGACCCGACAGACCGAAGCGCCGCACGGCCATGTGAAGCAGCCGCCGGCCGCGCACATCCGGCAGGCAGCAGCGTGGCAACTCGGTATCCGCGAGCCGGGCATTGCAGACGCCCTGGCGTGCGAGCTGCAGCTCGCGCGCACGCCGCACGGCGGCAGCGGCCGTGGCGCTGCCCTGCGCTGAGCGCAGGTCGAACTCGCTGGCCGGAACCGGCGGCAACTCCACCTGCATGTCGAGCCGGTCGAGGAGCGGGCCGGAGATGCGTCCGAGATACCGCCGCACCGTGTCGGGCGAGCAGCGGCAACTCCCGGCCGGATCGCCCCGGCGGCCGCAGGGACAGGGATTCATCGCTGCGATCAGCTGGAAAGCGGCAGGGTAGCGGGTCTCACGCGCGACGCGTGCCACCGCGACCATGCCGGTCTCGAGCGGCTCGCGCAGCGCCTCGAGCGTCGCGCGGCCGAATTCCGGCAGCTCATCGAGGAACAACACCCCGTGATGCGCGAGGCTGATCTCACCGGGACGTGCGCGCGCTCCGCCGCCGACCAGCGCCGGCACCGTCGCGCTGTGATGCGGCGAGCGGAACGGCCGCTCGCACAGCGTCTGGTGGCGAAAGTCCGCGCCGCTCACCGAGGCGATCGCCGCCACCTCGAGCGCCTCGGCTGCCTCGAGCGGGGGCAGCAGGCCCGGCAGCCGCTGCGCCAGCATGCTCTTGCCACATCCGGGCGGACCGATGAGCAAAAGGCTATGAGCACCCGCGGCGGCAATCGTGAGCGCGCGCTTGGCGTGCGCCTGTCCGCGCACGTCGGCGAGATCGAGCACCGGCGCGGCGGCGTGCGATGGAAGCATGCCGCTGGCCGAGGCCGCGTCAAAGGGCGCGAGCGGTGCGGTACCGGCGAGGTGCCCGCAGACCTCGAGCAGGTGATCCGCCGCGCGCGTGAGGGCGGGGGCAACCAGGCAGGCCTCGAGCGCGTTGGCGCGCGGCACGATCAGCTCGTGACCGCAGCGCCGCGCCGCGACCGCGGCCGGCAAGAGGCCCGCCACCGCCTTCAGCTCGCCGGTGAGCCCGAGCTCTCCGTAGAACTCCCGCGCCACCGCGCGCTCCTGGGGAGCGGCGCTGCGCAACTGGCGGGAGGCAAGCAGCAGACCCAAAGCGATCGGCAGGTCGAAGCGGCCTCCCTCCTTGGGCAGATCCGCGGGTGCGAGATTCACGGTGATGCGCCCGGCCGGAAACTCGAAACGGGAGTTGAGGAGTGCCGCGCGCACCCGCTCCTTGCTCTCGCGCACCACCATGGCCGGCAAGCCGACGATGCAGAACGCAGGCAGGCCGCTCGTCAGGCTCACCTCGACGGTGACCAGCGGTGCATTCAGGCCGATCTGCGCCCGGCAAGCGACCCGCGCGAAAGCCATCGACCTCCCTGTCGGCGGCCAGCCGGCCGGTCAGGCCGGCGGTGGCCCCTCGGATGAGCCTTCGAGCGTGGCGAGCCGCGCTTCGAGGGCCTCGAGCCGCGCACGCGTGCGCTCCAGCACCCGCGACTGCGCCTCGAACTCGTCGCGCGTGATGAGATCGAGCTGGCTCAGCCGCTCGCGCAGCACGGCACGGAAGCCGGCCTCGAGGTCCTGCTGCACTGCGCGCAGCGCCGGCGGCACCTGCTCGAGCAGGCGCCGCGCCAGATCGTCGATTCGCAGTGACTCCATGATTTCGCCCTCGATTGACGCAGCCGTTCCAGGCCAAGCCCCAAAACGGTGCAACACAACGCCACGCCGGCGCGCAACGCACGGAAAAAGCGCCCCGTGCCCGGTGGCACGGAAGCTGCACCGCGGCACGCAGGGCGAAAGCTTACGCGCCCCCGTGCGCGGCTGCAGAACGTGTTTGCGGCGCGAATCACCCGATATGCCACTGCGGAGAGACCATGCCGAAAGCGAACGCGACCCGAACCGCAACAGGCCTCGGCGCCGCTCTGATCTTCCTCGCTCCCGCGCTCGCCTGGGCGGACGCGCCCGTGCCGAACAAGGGCGACACGGCATGGATGCTGACCTCGACCGCCCTGGTGCTGCTGATGTCGGTGCCGGCGCTGGCGCTCTTCTACGGCGGCCTGGTGCGCACCAAGAACATGCTGTCGGTCCTCATGCAGGTGTTCGTCGGCTTCTCGCTCATCTCGGTTCTGTGGTGCATCTACGGCTATTCGCTGGCCTTCACCGAAGGCAACGCCGTGATCGGCGGCTTCAGCCGGCTGTTTCTCGCCGGCACCTTCAATTCCCGCACGGGCGCCTTCTCGTACGCCGCCACCTTCAGCCGCAACACCCCGCTCTATGAGCTGGTGTACGTCGCCTTTCAGGCGACGTTCGCGGCCATCACCTGCTGCCTGATTCTCGGCTCCATCGTCGAGCGCATCAGGTTCTCGGCGGTGCTGCTGTTCCTCGTCCTGTGGTTCACCTTCAGCTACGTGCCGATCGCGCACATGGTGTGGTACTGGCCAGGGCCCGACGCCTTCACTTCGCAGGCGACGGCCGGCGCCGTGAGCGCCACCGGCGGTCTCATCTGGCAATGGGGCGCTCTGGACTTTGCCGGCGGCACGGTGGTTCACATCAACGCGGGGGTTGCGGGGCTGGTCGGTGCCTTCGTACTCGGCAAGCGGGTCGGCTTCGGCAGAGAGCCGATGGCGCCGCACAACCTCACCCTCACGATGGTGGGGGCGTCGCTCCTGTGGTTCGGGTGGTTCGGATTCAATGCGGGCTCGGCGCTCGAGGCCAACGGCACTGCCGCTCTCGCCTTCATGAACACCTACCTCGCGACCGCCTGTGCGGTGCTGTCGTGGATGACCGCCGAGTGGTTGCTCAAGGGCAAGCCCTCGATGCTGGGCGCGGCCTCGGGGGCCGTCGCAGGACTCGTGGCCATCACCCCGGCGGCGGGCAATGTCGGCATTCCCGGCGCCTTCGTCATCGGCCTGGGAGTGGGCGTCGTGTGCCTGTGGGGCGTCACGGGATTGAAGCGGCTCATCAAGGCGGACGACTCGCTCGATGTCTTCGGAGTGCACGCCGTCGGCGGAATCTTCGGCGCTCTCATGACCGGCATCTTCAACGCGCCCTTCCTGGGGGGGCCGGGCTCCACGGCCGACTACGTCACGGGTGCCAGCGGCTACCCGGGCATCGGTGCCCAGTTCCTCATCCAGCTGAAGGCGGTGCTGCTGGTCCTCGTATGGACCGCAGTGGTCGCGTTCGCGGCCTTCTACGTCGTAAAGCGGGTCACGGGGCTGCGGGTACCGGAAGAAGAGGAGCGCGAAGGCCTCGATATCACTTCCCACGGCGAGCGGGCCTACGACCTCTGAAACTGGCGCAGGGGCGTCAGGCTTTGTATGGTGTGACCGGCGGCGGCGCTCGCCCTGCGGCGGTGTGACGCACTTCAAAGGCCAGCGGGGCTCGAGCCGCCATACTGCTGCGGCGGAGGCCCCTTATGTTGCGACTCGTAGCGATTACCGCCCTGATCCTGGCCGGAGTGAGCCCGCTCGCCCACGCCGACGTCTTCCGTTGGGTCGATAAGGACGGGGTCGTGCATTACAGCGACGAGTGGGTGCCCGGATCGGAGCTCATTCGCGGCGTCGGCAAGCCCCGTCCCGAATCGAATACCTCGGCTGCCCCGTCGCGGGCCGCCACCGGCTTCAACTCGAGCGATCAGGACAATGCCCGCGCCGTGCAGGACGACAAAGCGCGCGCGCGCGATGCGCAGTGCAGGTTCGCCAAAGAGCGCTACATGAGGTCGATCCAGTCGCGGCGCGTCTACAAGGAAGGCAAGGACGGCGAACGCGAGTACATGTCGGACGCGGAAGCGGATTCCTACCGCGAACAGGCCCGCAAGGACGTGCAGGCCGCCTGCGGCAGCGTGCCGGAGTGGAAGCCGGACCAGCCGATTCCCGAGCCGCAGCCGATCCCGGAGCCCAAGGTCAAACCTCAAGAGGCGACTTCCCCTTAAGCTATAGTCACTGCGCGGCCCTGCCGGCCGCGCGAGGCGCGTTTACTCGCGTCAGGGGCTAAGGATGCGCGCAGGCTTCGTCGGACTCGGCGCCATGGGCATGGGCATGGCGCGCAATCTTCATCGGGCCGGAATGCTGGCCGCGGTCTGGAACCGCACCCGCGCCAAGGCGGCCTCCCTCGCCTCCGAGCTCAAGGTGGCAGCGCCAGCGACGCTCGCCGAGCTCGCCGCCCAGGTCGACACCGTCGTGTCATGCGTCTCGGCGGACGCCGACGTGCTCGAGGTCGCAAACGCACTCGCCCCGGCCCTCAAGTCCGGCGCTCTCATGCTCGACTGCTCGACCGTGAGCTCCGAGACCGCACGTCAGGCCGCCGAGCTCCTCGAGCCCCGGGGAGTCGAGTTCCTCGACTGCCCGGTGTCGGGCGGAGTCGAGGGCGCCCGCGACGGCACGCTCGCCATCATGGTGGGCGGCGCTCCGGCAGCCTTCGAGCGCGCGCGTCCGGTATTGGACGCCCTCGGCAAGACCATCAGCCACTTTGGCCCCGTCGGCAGCGGTCAGGCGGCCAAGGCGACCAACCAGATCATGTGCGCGGGCATCATCGAGGCGGTCGCGGAAGCGATGGCGTTCGCGCGCGCCCAGGGGCTGCCGCTGCCGACGCTCATCGACACCCTCGGCAAGGGCGCGGGATCCTCCTGGTACTTCGTGCATCGCGCGCCCAACATGGCGAAGGGCGCTTACCCGGCCGGGTTCCGGGTGCGGCTGCACGCCAAGGATCTCGGCATCTGTCATGACATGGCGGCGCGCTTCGGCGTCTCGCTGCCGGTGGTCGAGCGCATGCTGGCCGAGTACGCCGAGCTCACCGCCCGCGGCTACGGGGATGAGGACATCTCCGCGACCTTCCGCCTCAAGGCCGAGCTCTTCGAGCGCACCAACATCATGGGCGTGCCGCCACCGCCTCGAGCCAAATGAACGCCGACACCGGCCAGGAACGCTCGCTCTACCTGCCGAACTTCTGCACCTCGCGCGCAACGCTCGCGGTGGTGCTCATCGTCGAGCTCACCGCGCTGGTACTGACACTGGCGCGGCAGAGCCCCTCGGTCGATCTGTGGACCGACCTGGTACGCACCTCGCTCTTCATGCTGTGGATCGGACTCACGGGCTCGGCGCTGCTGTGCGTGCTGCGGCCCTGGCTCATGCGGCTCACGGTCGGTGCGGGGTCGGCCGCGGTGCTGGGCCTGCTGACGCTGCTCGTGGCCGCAATCTCGCTGTGCGCCTACTACATCGGTCGCACGCGCCTGGTCGTCGAGTCGGGGGGCACCACCTTGTTTCCGAGCGCCCCGGTCGGTTTCGTGCTGCGCAACGTCTGGATCGGGCTGGTGGTGAGCGGGCTGGCCTTGCGCTATTTCTACGTGGCGCACGAGTGGCGCCGCAGCATCGAGCTGCGCGCCGCCGCGCGCGTGCATGCGCTGCAGGCGCGCATCCGCCCGCATTTCCTCTTCAACAGCATGAACACCATCGCGGCTCTCACGCGCACCGATCCACCGCGCGCCGAGAGCGCCGTGCAGGATCTCGCCGACCTCTTCCGCGCGACGCTCTCGGACAAGCATCACACCATCACGCTGGCGGAGGAGCTCGAGGTGGCGCGCACCTACCAGCGCATGGAGCAGCTGCGCCTGGGCGCGCGGCTCGAGGTCGACTGGAAGACCGAGTCGCTGCCCGGACAGGCGCTGGTGCCGGGACTGATGATCCAGCCGCTGCTCGAGAACGCCATCTACCACGGCATCGAGCCGCGTCCCGACGGCGGTACCGTCACCATCACCGGCGAGATCAACGGCGGCCTGATCACCGTCGTGGTCCGCAATCCGCTCGGCGCCGGCCCGCAACAGCGCGACGGCAACCGCCTGGCCCTCGCCAACATCCGCGAGCGTCTCGACCTCATGTATGGGGAGCGGGCGCTGATGAAGTCGGGAACCTTCGACGGCGAGTACATCGTGACGCTGCGCTTCCCGCTCGTCGAGAAGCCCGCTGTGCCGGGAGCCGCGCCTCCGGCGGCGGCCTGAACCGCGCATGCTCGCCGCCGTCCGCCTCAAGGTGCTGATCGTCGATGACGAGCCGCCGGCACGCGAGCGCCTCAGGAGTCTGCTCGCGGAGATTCCCGACGTCAGCGTGGTGGGCGAGGCGGTGAGCGGTGCCGAAGCGCTGGCCCAGACGCACGACCTCGCCCCCGACATCGTACTGCTGGATGTGCGCATGCCCGGCATGGATGGACTCGAGGCCGCGCGGCACCTGGGTGTGCTCGAGGAGCCGCCGGCGGTGATTTTTACGACCGCCTACGATCAGTACGCCGTCGAGGCCTTCGCGGCGCACGCGGTCGGCTATCTGCTCAAGCCCGTGCGCAAGGAGCAGCTGGCGGCATCACTGGCGCGCGCGGCGCGGCTGACGCGCGCGCAGCTGCAGAAGCTCGCCGCCGCCGGCGATCAGGGACGGCGCACCCATATCGCGGCGCGCCACCGCGAGGGCCTGAAGCTGGTCCCGATCGAGGAGGTGCAGTACTTCCTCGCGGACCAGAAGTACACCACCGTGCGACACCTCAAGGGCGAGGAGCTGATCGAGGACTCGCTGCGGCTGCTGGAGGGAGAGTTCGGTGGCGCCTTCGTGCGCATTCACCGCAACGCGCTGGTCGCGGTGAAATTCCTCGAAGCCATCGAGCGCGGAGCCGACGGGCAGTACTTCGTGCGGCTGCGCGGCTGCCCGGCGCCGCTCGCGGTCAGCCGCCGCATGGCCGGGGAGCTCAAGGAGCGCTTCAGGATCTGAAGCCGCGCTAAGATCTGCGGCGCTCCGACCTCGCGCCAGCATAAACAACGATCGGGGGACGACCATGTTTCGCAAAAGGCCTTCGCCGCTCTCGCGGCGCAGCTTCGTCGGCGGACTCGCCGCGCTCCCCGCTCTGTGCTCGAGTGCGTCGGCGGAGGAAAGCCCGCTGTCGCCGTCCGTGCTCTTTCACCGCGACCCGCCCCCGCCGGCCTCCGCCGCCGAGGTGCTCGACGTCATGGGCTTCGAGCCACTGGCGCGCGCAGCGTTGCCGCCGGCGCACTTCGGTTACCTCGCGACCGGGGTCGACGACGACCGCACCGTGGCCCGCAATCACGAGGCCTTCGCGCACTACGAGATCCGCGCGCAGCGTTTCACCGATCTCGATCGCTTCGATAGCTCCTGCAGCGTCCTCGGCGTCCGCTGGCCGAGCCCGATCTACCTGTCGGCGGTCTCGGGCATGCGCGCCTTCCACCCGGAAGCGGAACTCGCGGTGGCGCGCGCGGCGCGCAGCCGCTCGACGCAGCTCATGATCTCGTCCGGCGCATCGGCGGCCCCCGAGCAGATCGCGGCGGCGCGCAGCGCGCCGCTCTGGCAGCAGCTCTATCCGACCAACGACTGGCAGGTGACGGAGGCGATCGTGAGACGCGCCGAGGAAGCAGGGAGCCTCGCGATCGCGCTCACGGTCGACAACGCTGCGGAGCCGCGCTTCAACGAGACGCTGCGCAAGGCGATGCGCGCCGACACCCGCGAGTGCACCGCCTGCCACGTCAACAACCGTCACGACATGTGGCTCAAGGCCCCGATGTTTGCCGGACTCGACGTCTCGCGCGTGACCAGGCTGCGGCCGGACAGCATTACGCCGGAATTTCTGGACCGACTGCGCAAGCTGGTCAAAGGCCGGCTCATCATCAAGGGCGTCGTCACGGGCGAGGACGCTGCGCTTGCGGTGCAGCACGGCGCCGATGCCGTGGTGGTCTCGAACCACGGCGGGCGGAACGAGGAGACGCTGCGCGCCACGGTCGATTGCCTGCCGGAAGTGGTGGCGGCGGCACGCGGGCGCATTCCGGTGTTCCTCGACGGGGGCATCCGCCGTGGGACCGACATCTTCAAGGCGCTCGCGCTGGGAGCGACGGCGGTCGGCATCGGCCGGCCCCAGGCCTGGGGACTGGCGTCCTTCGGTCAGCCGGGGGTCGAGGCCGTGATCGATATTCTCAATCGCGAGCTCGGGGCGATCATGCGCCAGGCGGGCACTTCCACCATCGCGAGCATCACGGCCGCGCGTGTGATTCGCTCGGCATCGTAGTAACCCGGAATTTCAGCGGGCCTGCGGCAGCAGACCCCTGTCCGCGAGCACCGGCGCATGCCGGTGGTGCGTCGCCTGCTCCCACGCATAGGCAAATCCGAGCAGGTCGCCGTCGTGGAAAGGCCGTCCCGAGAGCTCCATGCCAAAGGGCAGACCGCTCTCGTAGAAGCCGCCGACCACGACCACGGCAGGAACACCCAGCATGTTGACCCAGCTGGTCGCCGAATGCGGCCCGTCAGTGACCTGACCGTATTGGGGCATGGTCTCGTCGACCGGCGGCATCTGACTCGATGGATAGAGATAGCCGTCGAGGCGCAGACGCTCCATCGTGTCGAGATACTCCTGCAGCACGCGCCGGCGCGGCCCGTAGAAGTTGCGCTCCGCGTCCGGATCCGTCTCCAGGGTGCGCTGCGCGATTTTGATGTCCCCGTATTCGAACTCAGACTTGAGAGGCTCAGTCCCGATCATGGGCGCACCGAGCGGCAGCCCCATGACGCGCTGATAGTCGGCGGCCGAGTGGTACTCGGACGGCCCGAACTCCTTCAGGAAGATGTCGGTACCCTCGCGCCCGTAGGGATAGGTGGCAATGCGCCCGGCTCTGCGTGCGAAGGCCTCCGGCAGGACCGAATCATCCACGACCACGGTGGCCCCGAGCGAGCGCATTTCCTCGATCGCCTTCATGAAGGCGGCGCGTGTGCGTGGATCGAGCGGCCAGGCCTCTTCGTCCGCGTGCTTCTCGGCCGCGATGTCCGGTACCACAGCCGGTGTGCCGCGAAACGGGATGCCGATGCCGGCCATGATGAAGGCCGGCACGCCGAAGCGCTTGCCCTTGAGGGCATCGCTCCTGAGATATTGAGTGTAGGGACCCGGCTGCGCCCTGGCGGCCGAGCCCTGTGTGACGGGATCGAGTGGATCCTCACCCGCCATCACACCGAGGGCGATGGCCGCGTCGGTCACATCGCGCGCGATGGGACCGGTGTTGTCGAGCAGCCAGTCGAGAGGCGCGATGCCGGCGATGCTCACGAGGCCGCGGGTCGGGAACACGCCGATCAGCGCGCTGGTGCCGGAGGGCATGCGGATCGAGTTGCCGGTGTCGGTGCCGTTACCGAGCACGGCCATGTTGCCCG
>Ga0070735_10005909_pt1 | contig 10058 bp, 7 predicted proteins | sample Coa_R1_FD_66443 | JGI IMG/M metagenome (GOLD analysis project Ga0070735, IMG submission 66443) | Surface soil microbial communities from Centralia Pennsylvania, which are recovering from an underground coalmine fire - Coalmine... | ecosystem: Environmental > Terrestrial > Soil > Unclassified ... | reverse complement strand
CTACACGCCACTGACCCAGATCGACAAAAACAATGTCGATCGATTGTCCGTCGCGTGGATCTTCACGCTGAAGGACGCGGGCCAGCTGCAGGTCACGCCTGTCGTCGCCGGCGGCATCATGTACGTCGCCGGCGTGAACGAATGCTACGCGCTCGACGCAGGAAGCGGCCGGCAGATCTGGCACTACGGACGGCAGCGGACACCGGGCCTGTCGACCGGCGGCCATGCAAATCGGGGCGTCGCGGTGGCGGCCGACCGCGTGTTCATGGAAACGGACAACGCGCACATCATCGCGCTGAACCGCTTCACCGGCGCGCTCCTGTGGGACGCGGAGCTTGGCGATGTCCGCGAGAACTATGCGGCCTCGTCGGCGCCGCTCCCGGCGGGCAATCTGATCGTCTCTGGCGTATCCGGGGGCGAACACGGCGCGAACGGCTTCGTCGCCGCGCACGACCAGGAGAGCGGAAAGGAAGTCTGGCGCTTCGCCACAGTGCCTCGTCCTGGAGAGCCAGGATCCGAAACGTGGAACGGGAAGGACATCGCTCACGGCGGCGCGCCGACGTGGTTCACCGGCAGCTACGACCCGGAGCTCGACATCGTCTACTGGCCGACGGGGAATCCGAGCAAGGAGTACAACGGCGATCACCGGAAAGGCGACAACCTGTACTCCGACAGCATCCTGGCCCTCGATCGCAAGACCGGCCGGTTGAAGTGGTACTACCAGTTCACGCCCCACGACCTGTGGGACTGGGACGCGACGGAGACGTCAGTTCTCGTAGACACGCGCTGGAACGGCCAGCCGCGACAGCTCATGCTGCACGCCAACCGGAACGGTTTCTTCTACGTATTCGATCGCCGCGACGGCACCCTGCTGCTCGCGAAGCCGTTCGTGAGGAATCTCACGTGGGCGAGTGGAATCGGAAAGGACGGCCGTCCCATCCGTCTTCCCAATCAGGAACCGTCGCCTGAGGGAACGAAGGTCTGTCCGTCTCAGGACGGCGCGACCAACTGGTTCTCGCCGTCGTTCAACCCCGAGACGGGACTCTTCTATCTGCAGACGTTCGAGAAATGCAGCGTCTACACGAAGACCGATCCGGGCGAGTGGCAGTCAGGACAATCGTATCTGGGCGGAACGCAGCACACCGCGGACGATCCGGTCCCGCAGCGCGTGCTCAAAGCGATCGACATCCACTCGGGCGCGATTACGTGGGAGGTGCCGCAGGTCGGCGGCGCGTATTCGTGGGGCGGCACGCTCGCGACCGCCAGCGGACTCGTGATCGCCGCCGAGGACGGCGGCGCGCTGATGGCGGCCGATGCTTCGACGGGTCAGCCGCTCTGGAGCCTGCCGACGAATCAGACGTGGCGTGCGTCGCCGATGAGCTACATGTTCGACGGCCGCCAGTTCATCGCGATCGCATCAGGACCCAACATCATCGCGGTCGCGCTGCCAGAGGCTTATCGAAATCGACGATAGCGCGGGCCGAGTCGCTCGAACGCCGCGCGATCCGCGCGCGACGTCGGCGTTCAGTGAATCGGCCGTCACGCGATACACTGCGATTTATGAAACCGATCTGTGTGGCCGCCCTCGCGGTGCTTGCGGGATGGACGTTTGTCGCGGCCGACGAACCGGATGGGCTGCGGCTCCCGCCCGGCTTTCACGCCACCGTCGTCGCCGATGGCCTCGGCGCGATCCGGCATCTCGCCGTGCGCGACAACGGCGACGTCTACGTGTCGACGCCAAGAGATCAGAAGGGCCTAGGCAAGGGCGGCGGCATCATCGCGCTTCGTCTGGACGCCTCGCACAGAGCGGTCGACGTGCAGCACTTTGGATCGATTGATGGCGGAACCGGGATCCGCTTCCACAACGGCGCCCTGTATGCGACGTCGCCGTCAGGCATCTATCGATTCACCTTCAGCGGCACCGCGCTCGTCCCGACGAAGGATCCCGACACGATCGTCGACGGCATGCCGACGACGTTCCCGGGCTTCAATCGCGCGAACCGTCCGCTCGCGTTCGACGCAAGCGGGCACGTGTTCGTGTCGGTCGAGGCGTCGGGCAACTTCTGTGCGGACCCCGAGACCAGGCCCAATACGCCGCCGGTCGGTCTGAAGCCGTGCCCCGATCTCGGCATCCGCGCCGGTATCTGGCGCTTCAGCGCGGACAAGACCGGACAGAAGTTTCCCGCGGACGGCGAGCAGTGGGCCACCGGCATCAGGGATCTGAGCGCGCTCGCGTGGGCGCCGGCGGACGGCCACCTGTACGCGATCATGCACGGACGCGACTCATTGAACCGCAACTGGCCGAATCTCGTCAGCGCGGAGGACGACGATCACATCGCCGACGAGATGCACCGCGTGACGAAGGGAACGGATTTCGGCTGGCCGTACACCTATTACGACGGCGTCCGCAGGATGCGGCTGGTCTCCCCCGAGTACGGGGGGGACGGCAAAACGGCCGCGACCGGCACGTATGCGACGCCGGTGCAGACCTTCCACTCGCGGCGTTCGGCGCCAGTCGATTTGCTGTTCTACGGTGGTACGTCATTCCCCGCGAGCTATCGGAACGGCGCATTCATCGTGCTGCACGGCACCGCGAACAAGAGCGGCTACGACATCGTGTTCGTGCCATTCGGCAAGGCGGGGAAGACGGGCGAGCCGACCGTGTTCGCCGACGGATTCGCCGGGTTCGATCAGTCCACGACGGCGCCGCCGCGTGCCCGGTACCGTCCGATTGGCGCGGCCGTCGGGCCGGACGGGTCGCTCTATGTCGCGGATTCGCAGGCCGGCCGCGTCTGGCGGATCGCGTACGAAGCTCGGTAAGACCGGGCGGGATCACTTGACGCGATCTTCGAAGACGAGTTCACCGAAGTTCGCATAGTCATGAAAATTGGCGAGCGGCACCCATCCCCACTGCGTGAGCGCGCCGCCGTCGTGATCCATGCGATAGACATTCCCGCGCCACGTCGTCCCGGGCTTCGGGGGCACGTTCTGCAGCGGTGTCAGGAGCGCGTACGGAATGAAGACCTCCGCGCGCCAGCCGTCGATCGTCGCGTGCGGCTCCTTCGGCCCGCCTGACGTGCTCGTCGCCTTCCGCGTCACCCGCTCACGCTCGTAGTGCCACGGTCGCCAGCCCAGGAACTTGCCGCCGAAGTTCGGGATGATGATCGGCAGCTCGTGATTGAGAGGCGAGATCTCGTATTCGAAGTACACCGGATATTTCTCGTCGGTCCACAGGAACACTTCGAACACGTCCTCGTTCCACAGATCCATGAAGTCTTCCGTCATGGTTGCGGTCAGGGTTCGATCCGTGCCGTCCATCAAGAAATAGAGGCCGGTCTCGGAGTAGAGCATCTTGAAGCGCGCTGTGTACGGATGGCCGTCCGCCTGGCGGCGCGTGAGCTCGGTCCAGCCGACGCGTTGCCACGCGACGTTGTCCCCCATTCCCGTGACGTCGAAATTCGTCGTTGGTGTTACGGAGAGCCGTGGCCGCGATGGTGACGGCGTCTGAAACGATCCCAGGATTCCGAGCAGGCCCGCAACGGTGAATGTACGCCACATCTGCGACAGTCCTCGTCGAACACGTTACATCCACCTCTGAGGGACGGACTGCCCGAAATGTGAGACACAACCCGAATGTCGGGCCTTGTCGCATTAGTCAATTCAGGCCAAAATCGGGCCTTCGACACGGGGAACGGGAATTGCACCGAGGAACAGCCCAATCTGATGAGAGCGCTTCTTCTTACGACCGTCGTCACGCTGATGGCGCCCCAGGCGTTTGCACAGACGCCAGGTGGTGCGGAATCGAGCGTCGCTACGCCGACGGGTGCTGACCTCAGCGCCGGCGTGAGCAGTTACACCTACCGCGAGCCGGGCAATCAGGCCATCGAGATCCACGCGCCCAAGTTCGTCGCCGCATTCACGGGCACGTTTTCACTGAGCAAACAGCACCACGTGTTTGTCCAGGGCCAGTTCAGCGGGACGACCGGGAACACCACCTACAACGGCTGGTGCTCACCGTTCGAGATCAACCCGAACTCCTCATCCCCGAACGGCTACGAACTCGACATCGGCGACGCATCACCGTGCAACGAGAGCGGCGACCGCGACTGGTACGTCGAAGGGCGCGCGCTCGTCGGCAAGGACCTGCTCGGTCAGCGATGGGGCTGGTCGCCGTTCAGCGGAGTGGGACTGCGGTACCTGTCGAACGGCACAACCGGCACGCCGGGGTACCGTACGGACCAGTATCTGTATATCCCCGTGGGCCTCACGGCACGGACCAACCTCGGCGCACACAGGCCGCTGAGCCTCAACGTCGAATTCGATGCGCTGCTCCACGGTTGGCAGAACACGCATGATTCGATGCTGGGCGGCGGCGACGTCCCGGCGACCGCAACGGCGCCGCCGTTCACCGTCGATGGGTTCTCGGATATCTCGTTCTCGCAATCCGGCGGGTGGGCCGTGCGCGCCAGTGGGAAGGTTCCGGTCACCAATGTCATTTTTCTCGAACCCTACTTCATCCGCTGGGATGTAAAGTCGTCGCCGGTAAACTACGAGACGGCGACGTTCACGGTCAACGGCATCACGGCGCAGGAGCAGTTGGGCGCGTACGAGCCGCACAACACGACCAACGAGTTCGGCATACGGTTCGGGATACATTTCTGATCCGAGGGGCCGTGCCCCTCGGACTCTCCTTCAGATTTCCTCCAGCGGCCTTCCGGTCGTCAACGGCGCGAACAGTCCGATGTCGACGATGACGACCGTCATGGCGGCGGCGATGAGCGCGAACATCGCGCCCGCTCCGTATCGAGTGAGGACCGGCAGCAACACGAACGGCATCGCCGCGCTCGAGAGCCGGCTCAGGCCGTACGCCGATCCGGCGGCGCGTCCTCTGATCGCCGTGGGAAAGATCTCGCCCTGGAGCACATGAAACGCGTTCGAGAACACATTGCTCACTAGCGTGTAGAGGATGCCGAACGCGGCGATCGCCAGCGCCGACGCGGCGACGCCGAGCGCCAGCCCGAACGCGGCCATGCCGATCGCGGACAACACGATGAGCACGCGACGCTCGACGCGCTCAATGACGAACAGCGACAGCGCGGATCCGATCGGATACCCGAGAAACGCGATGGTCGTGTACGAGAGCGACGTCAAGACCGAGAATCCCTTGCTCGCCAGCACCAGCGGCACCATCGTGCCGAACCCGTAGTACCCCGCCGTCTGAAAGATCTGAAACACGTACAGCATGATCGTGCGCCCGCGGACCGCGGGGGCGAACAGGCTCTGAAATGGCACGGGTGCCGCGCGCCGGGATTCCTGCAGCCATCGCGGTGATTCGACGAGGTGCCGCTGCAGCGCCCAGACCACGACTCCGCCGAGCGAACCGAGCACGAACAGCCAGCGCCAACCCTCGACACCCGCGATGCGCAGCGGCACCAGGACCCGCGCGCTCAGGCCGACGACCGGAACCCCGCAGAAGCCGATCGTGTACGCGAGCGCGATCATCTGCCCTCGCACGCGCGCCGGCAGCACTTCGCTCAAATACGCGTCCGACAGCGGCATCTGCGCGCCAAGGCCCACCCCGGCGAGAAAGCGCGCGGCGATGAGCGTCGGTGCGTTCGGGCTGAAGGCCGCCGCCAGCGTGAACAGCGAATAGACACCTAGATTGAAGAGAAACGCCGGGCGCCGGCCGACGCGATCGGCTATCGATCCGATCACGGTCGATCCGACGAACATGCCGAGGAAACTCGAGCCGAGCACGGCCGGCAACTGCGCTGGCGTGACGCGGAACGACTTGACGAGGACGGTCCCGAGGACTCCGGCGAGGAAGACGTCGAAGACGTCGAAAAACAGTCCCAGACCGACAACGATCGTGAGCCGCCAGTGCGCGCGTGTCAGCGGCGCGTGGTCGAGGGCGTCGGCGGCCGTCACAGTCAGGACTTTACGGCATAATCAGCCCGGCGCAATTCCCTTCGTCCCCGAGCGTCTGCGCCGGCATGTCGACGGGCACGCGGGCGATCGCGTGACTCGAGTCGAACGCGGGATGCTCCTCACAGACCCTCACCGCACCGATGATGGTCGGCTCTCGTCGCTTAGACGCGCGTGCTGGCGGCTTCGGCGATCAGATCGCGCTCGGCGCGAATCCAGTCGGCCATCGGATCGCCCGGAGCACCGCGCCGCTCGAGATAGAACTGATAGGCGCGCAGCCGGATGTCCTGTTCGGTCGGCGGCGGCGGGACCGCGGCCGTCCGCCGGCCTGAGGTTGCGGCCGCGGCTGGCCGCCGCGCGCGCCGCGGCGCCTGCGGCCGCGCGGATCGTCTTTTCGGAGCGTCGGATTCGTGCATTTGCATAGCCACTCTCTATCGTCTCTCAGAAATGTAACCCGCGCGTGACGTCGACGCCGATAGAACGTGATCATGCGCGCAATGCCCGAGCGTGATGGTATCGGGCCCTCGCGCGCCGAACGCGGCCCTGGCGCGGGGAGAAACGGCTCGCCGGACGCCTGACGGCAGGAAACATCCAGCGATTGCAGTCCACGCGCGTGACCCACGAAGGCTGACGTGGGCGCGTCTCAACGGCCGGGGCCGGATCCTCGCGGCCGCGCGGCATTCGAAGGGAGGCTGGCTAGGCGCGCTGGCTGACGACGCGCAGGTCCGGGGCGTCTCGACGAAATGTAGGAGGCGCGCTGCCGCTCCACGTCGAGTGGACGCGTGCACGAGACAAGACGGTGAGCCGTCGGAAAAAACGGCTCACCCGTGCGTGGTTTTACAGGACGACCGACTTCCGTGCCTTCGCGTCCCAGCCGAGCACCTTGCCCTGCTTCATCGCTTCGAGCGCGAGCAGGCATGGGAGCGCCGAATTGTAGCCAACGTCGAGCGGCGCGTTGGTCGCCCGGTTCTTCGCTTTCAGCTTGTCGAGGAAGTCGCGCGTGTGCACGTGGAGCGGATAATCCTCTTCCACGGCGCCACGCGGGTTGATCATCACGTTCAACTCGACGGGCGGCTTTCCGCCGCCGCGCCCGCCGAATCCGCCCGGTCCGCCGGGTCCGCCGGCGCCGCCGCGTCCCCGGCCGCCGCCGCGCCCGCCGGCACCACCGGCGGTTTCCGTGCCGAGCTGGACGTTGCCGGCTCCGGGCGGCGGCTCGGGCCCGACGCGGTTGCGCGTGGTCGGTACCGGCGGGCGCAGCGCCCAACCCATGCGGTTCACCTGCAAGGTACCGTTGCCCGCGTAGAAGAACACTCCCCAGCCTTCGATGTCGGGCGCTTTCGGATCCGCGAAGTTCGGACGCGGATAGACGCTGTTGGCGAACGTCATGATGTGATCGTCGAACTGCCACGCGATCGAGAACGTATTGAAGACGCATTCGGGATCGATCGTCGGCGACGAGTAGAAGCCGAGTGCCGTCGTTCTGACCGGCTGCTTCTGATCGGCCTCAAGGAACCAGTTCGCCACGTCGACGTGGTGCGCGCCCCAGTCGCCGACGAGACCGCTGCCGTACTCCCACCAACCGCGGAACCCCAGGTAGCCCTGCTTGAAAGGTTTCTTCGGCGCGTCGACCTGCCAGCCGTCCCAGTCGAGGTAATCCGGCACCGGCACGGGATCCTGCTTCTGCGCGGAGTACGCGCCGGGCTGCTGGATCAACACCTGCGTGATTGGATCGAGCTTCTCGAGCTGTTTCTTCGCCTCGATGAAGTGATCCCAGCTCCGCTGGTGCGTGCCGACCTGCACGACGAGGTTCTTGTGCTTGTTGTAGGCGTCGAGCATCGCGTTGATGCGCGGAACCGAATTGCTGATCGGCTTCTCGACGTAGACGTGCTTGCCGGCGTCGAGCGCGTCGACGAGGATCCGGCTGTGCGAGAAGTCGGGCGTCGCGATGAGCACCGCGTCGATGTCGTTGCGATCGAGCACGCGGCGGTAGTCCTTCACGACGTCGAACTTCGCGAACGGACGGTTCGCCGCCTGGAAGGTCGCCTGCTTCTGCGCATTGACCTCGCAGCCGACGATGAACTGGCAGTCCTGGTTGCGAGTGAGTGAATCGAATACGCGCGCCGAGCGCGTCCCCATCCCGATGACGCCCATGCGCACGCGATCGTTCGCGCCCTGCCATCCATACAGCGGCCTGGCCGCCATCGCGGCCACCGTCGCGGCCGAGATCTTCAGGAACTCGCGCCTGTTTTCCATGCTGGCCCCCTCCTATTTGTGAAACAAGGTCGGCGCGAATTCCGAGAGCGCCCACCGCCAGACGGGCCAGACGTGCCCGCCCGGACGATCCTTGTACGTGTGCGCGATCTGGAGCCTGGTCAGCTCCGCATCGAGCGTCTTCGCGCCGGCGTCGAGCGGGTCTTCGGTGCCACAGCCGATCCAGAAGACCTTGATCTTCGCGTTGGCGTCCTTCGGGTTCTTCGCGAGATCCGGATAGCGCGTCGCGAAGTCGGCGCCGCCGCCACCTGCCGCGCTGAACAGCCCGAACGCGCTGAACAGCTCCAGATGCTTGAGGCCGACGTTGTAGGTGGCGGCGCCGCCTGCCGACAGCCCCGCCATCGCGCGGTTCTCACGTCCCGGCGCGACGCGATACTTCGCGTCGACATACGGGAGGAGATCCTTCAGCATGTACTCCTCGAACGCGCCTTGCGGCGCCGGCGGGTTGGTGGTGCCGTTGAACGGCATCACGACGATCATCGGCACCGCCTTCTTCTCGGCGAGGAGACTGTCGAGAATCAGGTTCGCGGCGCCCGCCGTGCCCCAGCCCATCGAGGTGTCGCCCGCGCCGTGCACCAGGTACAGCACGGGATACCGCGCGGTGCTCGTGAAGTAGCCCGGCGGCAGATACGCGAGAAACTCGTGCGTGTCGTTGTAGGCCGTCGAGTGATGGACGTTCCAGTCCATGCTGCCATGCGGGATATCGCGGAACTGCCACGGCGGCACCGGCGAGCCCGGCACCTCGACAAGGCTCGCCGAGGTGCGCGTGCGGAGTTTCATCTTCGGGTTGATCGGATCGGCGATCGCCTGCCCGTCGACCGTGAAGAAGTAGAGATGCACTGTCGGCTCGAGCGGCTCGCTCGTGGCGGTCCACACGCCGTCCTCACCTTTCGTCATCGGCAGCACGCCGCCGGTCGGCGTCTGCGGCGTCGCCAGCCAGTCGCCCGTTAGCGTGACGGTCTTCGCGTCGGGAAAGCGCAGACGGAACGTGACGGTACGATCCGCGTGCACCTCGGGGGAGACGAGCGTGTCCTGCGCGCCCCGGCCGCCGCCGCGCCCCTGCGCGGGCGGCTGCTGGCCCGCGAGGCTCGCCACGCCGACGACGGCGCACACGACGACCGCGACCGCGAAGCGACTTCTCATCTCATCCTCCACGTCATCAGTGCGTCGTCTTCTTCTTGCTCGGCGCGTCGTCGGCCTTGAGATCGCCGAGGACGTACTGCATCCCGGCGAGCAGGTGCTCCATTACGGGCTTGATCGCGTACTGCCGCTCGTCATGGCCGATGGACATGTAGAACACGCGGCCCTGCCCGTCGCGTTTGATCCAACTCACGCCGTAATCATGATCCGGCCGCGGGCTGCTCTCCTTGAGCCTGTCCATGAACGACATCTTGTCGTAGTTGACACTCGTCAGCACGTGCACGTTCTCGCGCGAGAACGAGTTGACGCTGAACGTGTAGGTCTCTTCGTAGATGTCGAAGTCCTGTCCGTTGAACATCTTCGTCAGCGGGCTCGTCTTGTCGTCGATTTTGACGACGATGTGCTGCGGGTCGAGCCAATGGAACTTGAAGAAGCCGCCGATCATGTCGTTCCACTCGGGCCAGCTCCCCTTCCCCTGGTCGCGGCCCGGCGTACCCACGTACTGGTTCGCCTGCGTCGCGACCGGGACGATGCCGTTCATGAACGCCGCCTGCGTGACCTTGCCGGCGTTGCCCGGGTCGAGCTCTCTGTACCAGCCCGCCGCCACGGCGTCCATGTCGGCCTTGGTCAGCGTCAGATCGTTCTTCTGCAGCTTCTGGTCGTCGAGGCCCCACGACCAGCGCAGGATGACCGATGCGAGCGATCCGCCGGCGCCGTTCGCG
>Ga0070735_10005908_pt1 | contig 10058 bp, 7 predicted proteins | sample Coa_R1_FD_66443 | JGI IMG/M metagenome (GOLD analysis project Ga0070735, IMG submission 66443) | Surface soil microbial communities from Centralia Pennsylvania, which are recovering from an underground coalmine fire - Coalmine... | ecosystem: Environmental > Terrestrial > Soil > Unclassified ... | reverse complement strand
TAGAACTGTAAGAGCACACAGAACGGAGCGCATAGGGGAAATCCTCTCGGTAGCTGGAAATGCGGAACTAAAACTTAGGACAAAATACTAACGCTTTTGGAAAAAATCGCATAGGGGATTTCTTTTCTTCGTTCTGCAAAAGCCTTATTGGATAGGCAGTCCAGACCGTCCACTCATCAGCCCCGAAAAAACGCTTCGACCTGCGCGAAGTCGGTGGTCTTGCGGTAGTTGGGCAAGCTATCAATGAAGGTGAGGCCGTATTGCTTCTTGAGGATGCGATTGTCGAGCAGAACGAGAAGCCCGCGATCGTGGAGCGAGCGAATCAGCCGCCCGAATCCCTGCTTCAGCGTGATGACGGCGCTGGGCACTTGATATTGAAAAAAGGCGTTGCCACCCTCGGCATCAATCGATTTTACGCGGGCTGCGACGACGGGATCACTGGGCACTGCAAACGGCAGCCTGTCAATGATGACGCAACTCAATTGCTCGCCTTGGACATCCACGCCTTGCCAAAATGAAGACGTGGCAAAGAGAACGGCATTGGGTGTGAGGCGGAACTCCTCGAGCAGCGCGGTTTTCGGGGCATCGCCCTGGAGCAGCAAAGGAAATTCCAGTTGGCTGAGCAAGCGTTCATGAATATCGCGCATTTGGGCATAGCTGGTGAAGAGGACGAAAGCGCGTCCACGAGTAACTTCAAGAATTCGTCTTATGCGATCAGCTGCCTGGGCTGCAAACTGCGGTGTGCGCGGGTCAGGAAGGTCGGGCGGCACGTAGAAGAGCGCTTGGTTCTCGTAGTCAAAGTGCGAAGGCACGACCGCTTCGCGAATGTGTTCCAAACCGAGTCTTTGGCGCACATATTCGAAATTTCCACCTACGGCCAGCGTGGCCGAAGTCAGGACAACGCTATCGAGCTTGTCGAACAGGCTGGTTTTGAGAATCGGTGCAACATCAATCGGCGTGGCTTGCAGAAAGACGTTTTGCCGATCGCGGCCTCCGCGACGGCGTTCAATCCAAAAGACAGTGTTGCGGTCTTCGGATTCCATCAGGAAGCCGAGATGCACCTGCAACTCCTGCGCGCGCCGGGCGAAGTTAAAGACCTCCTCAGGCTTTGAAGGAACATTTTCGAGTTCCGATCCAAGACGCTGTAGCGATTGCTGAAGACCCATAAATTCATCGCCATTTTCTTCGAGAAATTCGCGACGATTTTCAAAGGCGAAACGCCCTTCGCCCGGCGGCAGCACAGCGAAGAAGAACATGGCGCGGTCACGCAAGCTTTTTACTGCGCCGGACAGGCTTGCGGTAAGCAAACGATTGCGCTGGAGCGAACCTTCGACGTCGCGGCAGAGTTCCTCGAAACGTCCATTGCTGATGCCTACGCCAAAATAACTTCCTGCGACTTCTTCGAGTTCGTGGGCTTCATCAAAAATCACGGTGCCGACTTCGGGCAAAATGCCCGCATCTGGGGCGTACTCGGTCTGCTGTTTGATGCCGAGGTCGGCAAAAAACAGATGGTGATTGACGATGATAATGTCGCTTTCCTGGGTACGGCGGCGCATCTCGGTGATGAAGCATCTGTCAAAAGAGCTGCACTTTTGGCCGAGGCAAGTGTCGGCGCGGGCATCCAATTTATGCCAAAGAGCGCTGGCTTCCGGCAGACCCGCCAATTCGGCGCGGTCGCCCGTGGATGTGGTCTTTTCCCAAGCGGCGATGGCGCGATAGTGCTCAATTTCTTCAAGGCCGCTCAAAACCGGTTGGTCTGTCAGGTCATAGAGTTTTTTGCGGCACAAATAATTGCCCCGGCCTTTCATATAACAAACGCTGAGCTTACCTTCGCCGGCGGGGAAGAGCGCCTGCTCCAGAAAAGGAATGTCCTTGTAGAAAAGCTGCTCTTGCAAATTCTTCGTGCCAGTGGAAATGATGACGCGTTTGCCGGAACGAATTACGGGCAGAAGATAGGCGAGGGTCTTTCCAGTTCCGGTGCCAGCTTCAATGATGAGATGACGCCGTTGCTCAATGGCCTGTTCGACGGCTTGAGCCATTTGCAATTGTCCCCGGCGAAACTCGTACGCGGGGTGCGTTTTTGCCAGCAGGCCCCCAGGCGAAAAGAATTGATGCAGGGAAACGTCATGACGGCGGGCGCCGGGCGGGGCTGCGGACGAGGGTAGGGAAGTAAAGCCCACGAGTCTATTAATGCAAACCTCTATAATAAACACTTACCGACCTTAGGAACTTTATTGACCCGAATCAAAACCAGTTCGATGAGCGCTCCTGCAGCAGCGGGCGCAATTACACTCGCCATCGTGGGCCGCCCAAACGTGGGCAAATCCACGCTGTTCAACCGAATTGTTGGCTCGCGCCGCGCCATTGTTGGTGATGAACCTGGCATCACGCGCGACCGCATCTATGGTGAAGCGACGTGGGGCGGACGACGCCTTCGCATCGTGGATACCGGCGGCATCATTCCGGAGGACAAAGCGCTCATCCCGGCGGAGATCTTCCGCCAGGCGAAAGTTGCGCTGGAAGATGCCGATGCCGTCGTTATGGTTGTGGACGCCCGCACTGAACTGGCTGGCCCCGATCTCGAGTTAGCGCGGCTATTGCTGCGCGGCGGCAAGCCGCTATTTTTGGCGGTCAACAAAATTGACGGCGAAAAGCAAAGAAGTTTGCTCGACGATTTTCATGGCTTGGGAATTCGCAAGATGTTTCCGGTTTCCGCCGAGCATGGGCGAGGCGTGGATGATTTACTCGATGCAGTTTTAGAAGCTGTGCCGCGGCGAGAATCGACGCCAGACGATGCGCAGGAAGAGGAAGCGCAAGCTCATGCTGAAGATGAAGAAGCGAGCGAGGAAGCCGATTCCTCGGAAGTCAGCCCTTCCGAGACTAAAGTCGCGATCATTGGGCATCCCAACGTGGGAAAGTCCACACTTCTTAACCGTCTGATAGGGGCCGAGCGTTCGATCGTTTCGCCCATCCCCGGCACCACACGAGATGCTGTGGATGAAGTGGTTGACAGGGACGGGCAGAGTTTTCGCTTCATTGATACGGCCGGCATTCGACGCAAAGGGAAGACTCATTTGATGGCGGAAAAACTTTCTGTCGTCATGGCGCGCAAACATCTGGAAGCCGCGGACATCGCGCTCATGGTCATCGACGCGACTGAAGGCGTGAGCGCGCTTGATGCCTCCATTGCAGGTTACGCCCATGAGAGCGGACGTTCGGTCATTATCGTCGTCAACAAATGGGACTTGGTCATCAGCGGCGCGAAGAAAGCCGTCAGCCAGTCGAAAGCCGCGCGCATGCAGGAGAGCAAACGCCCCGCGGATAAGGCGGCTTACGAAGAGCGTTTGCGTTACGGACTTAAATTTCTGAACTATGCTCCAGTACTGTTCATCTCAGCGGCGACCGGCGTGGGCACCGAGAAGATTTTTCCCATGATAGAAAAAGTGGCGGCCGAACGCCGCAAGCGCGTCACCACGGGGGAAATGAACCGGTTCCTGAAAAAAGTCGATTTTGAACGGGCTTCGGTGCCGGCGCGGCAGCAGGTGAAGATTTATTACATTACCCAAGCCGGGGTTTCGCCGCCGACGTTTGTTTTATTTACGAATCGGCAAGTCAAGCTGCATTTCGCGTACCAGAGATTTTTGGAGAACCAGCTTCGCGAAGCATTCGGTTTTGTTGGCACACCTATCTGGATAAAGAACCGGGCGCGCGACTAGGAACTGTTCGTTTTCGCAGGCATTACGTGAATCATGGTCGCCAGCATGGTTGCGATCAATTTTTCATTGCCGCGCTGGATGGCAAACGCATCCGCGGCACACACTGCCAGAGTTTTACCCGAACGTTTGACGTGAGCGCGAGTCACGAAGGAATCACCGATAGCCGGCGAGAGAAGATTCACCTTGAACTCTACACTCAATACATCCGCCTCTTCGGGGGCAACGCTCAATGCTGCATAGCCGCATGCTGAATCCATGATGCTTGTAATCACGCCTGCGTGGATATATCCATTCTGTTGCGTCAGTTTCTGGCTGAAAGGGAAACGAATCTCGACGCTGCCATGTCCGACGCTGCTCATGGTTGCAGCGATGGTCGTCATGAATAGCTGGCGGGCAAAGTTCGCACGAATTTTTTCTTCGCGGGTCATTGGCGCATGGCTTTTACGTGCCATGAGATGATTAGAACATTACCCGATGAGCCCTGTGCGTGTCTGCGCGATTGTTTTGGCTTCGATTGCCCTGATGGGCGTGGCGGCCTATACGCAGGATAACTACGAAATTCAGGTGTACGGTTCGGACACTGTTCCCGCCGGAAGCACTATGTTTGAAATTCACTCGAACTTCACGATCGACGGCAGCAAGACCGTTGTTGATGGCATGTTGCCGACGAATCATGCCGAGCACGAAACTCTCGAAATTACGCAGGGATTCAATGACTGGTTTGAGACGGGATTTTATGTGTTCACTAGTATCCAGCCGGGGCAGGGTTGGCAATGGGTTGGCGACCACATTCGTCCGCGATTCCGCATCCCCGAAAAGTGGCACTGGGCGGTTGGGGTCAGCTTGTCGAACGAAGTCGGCTACCAGCGCGCCGCGTATTCGCCGGACACATGGACTTGGGAAATCCGTCCCATCGTAGATAAGAAGATCGGCCGCTGGTATCTCGCGTTCAACCCCGCGCTTGACCGCTCGTGGCATGGACCCAGCGTGAACAAAGGCGTCGAGTTTTCACCCAACGCCAAATTCAGTTACGACTTCACAAAAAAGATTTCGGGTGGCATTGAATATTACGCCGCGTGGGGGCCGATCACGGGATTCGATCCTCTGCATGACCAGCAGCAGCAAATCGTTCCCGCGATTGACCTGGATCTCGGGCCAAACTGGGAGTTTAATGCAGGACTGGGCGTAGGCGTGACTGCCGGTACAGATCACCTCATCGTTAAGTGCATTGTGGGGCGGCGATTCTCATGGGGCCACAATGCCAAAACTTACATGCCGTCGAATTAGCTAGCCAATGGGTTCCGGCGGCGGAGGCGGAAGTGGTTCATAGAAAACTGGCGGCGCGGGCGGCGGCGCGGGATACAACAGTGTGTTCAGCGGAGCGTAGCGAGCAGCAAAGAAGTAAAGCGCATACGCCGGGAAGAAAACTGTTGCCGGCACAGAAATCAGCGAAACGATATAGAGGATGACCGCCAGCAGCATGCACCCGACGACGATGGCAATCGAAATGGTATAGAGGTTCCAGGAAAGGCCCGCGGCTTTTCCGCCGAAGACAGCAAGCAGGCCGAGTCCGCCTGCGGGAATGAGTACCATCAGCACGACGATTGCGGTCACAATGCCTACGACGACAGCCGCGCCGAGCGCCATCACGATTTTCATTCCGATGTAGCCGGCGAAGCCGCCTTTCTCTCCATTAATTTTCGTTAGCAGGCGACGCCAGCCTTCCAGCGCAGAAATTTCTTCCATCGCCATTTGGGGAACGACAAAATCCTTGGTGAATACGTGAATCAGGAAGTACGAGACGATCAGAGCAAAGAAAACAAAAAAGAGCACAATGCCGCCGAGTACCAGTGGAACGATATGCGCCTTCGGTTCGCGGATCCATCCCAAGGCCAGACCAAAGGCAGCGGGAATTCCAACGAGGAGGATGACGAATACTACGAATGAAAGAACGACGAAAATCTGCCACACGAAATAGCGCAGGCCAGCCGAGTGCCGCGCGTTCCAGCTCTTGTGGATTTCGCAGTGCCGGTTTACCACGCTGTCGAAGAGGACAAAACGCATGACGCTATTGATATAAAGGAAAAAAATCCAGAGCACTGCGGCGGTGATGATTAAGCCGGCGATCAATCCCGCGTAGGCCATGGGATCGAGGTGCGAGAAGGGCAAGGGAAGCAGTTGGTCAGATTGGGTCTGGTGGGGCCACTGAAAATTTCCGCTGCTCATGTTGCATCCGCCGGACGATAATTCGCCCGCCAGAAAGCCGACCAGCGCCAGCTTTGCCCATTGGCTGGCACGAAATGGATGCAGCAACTGCTGTTTGGTGTGTTGAAAAGCGGGGCTGATTGCATCTACCGCGGTAATCGGCACGCGTGCACCTCACAAAACAGGCTGCATGGGAAGTTACTCGTAACTGCCGCGCGGGTCAAGAAGGAAGTTGCCGAGCGTGAAGTTTGATGAGGAAGCTAGCCAAAATGCGCGATCGGATGGCAAAGGATGCGGTCTTTCGCGCGGCTCGCCCAGGTTCTTCGCTGAACAAAAACGTTTGCTCAGAATGGCAACATTTTTTATTCGTAGCGTAGGGCTTCCACCGGATCAAGCTTCGATGCTTTCATGGCAGGGACCAATCCGCTAAGCACGCCGACCAGTAGGAGGACGAGCGTGGAGACGAATACTGTCACCATGGAGATTTGGAGATGGATATCGCCGCGGCCGGAGTCGTCTTCGAACAGCGGACCCATCATGGGCAAGGTGCCGACCGCGGCGGCGATGGCATAGGAAAGCAATACCCCAATGACGCCGCCGATCAGCATGATGAGGAGCGTTTCCGCCAGGAACTGCAGTTTGATATGTTTTTTCTTCGCGCCGAGGGCCATGCGCAAGCCGATTTCGCGGATGCGTTCATCGACTGAGACCAGCATGATGTTCATTACGCCGACGCCGCCGATTCCGAGGGTGAGCGTGCCCACGAAGGCGAGCAAAACCTGCAGGCCGATGGTGAGCGCGTCAATCACGGGGCGGAATTCGTCCCGGCCGAACATCTGAATCGCTTTTTCGTCTGTTGGGGAGAAATTTTGCCGGGTCGCGATCGCCGCCAATACCTGCTTCATAGCTTTCTTCTCAAATTGCGGCGCGATTGGTTCGAACACCAGCACAGCGGCATAGCGAGTGTTCCATAAATCTCCTGCGGCAGAGTAGGGAATCCAGACTGACTCATCGTCGCTGGAGAAATAATTGCTGAGCTGAATTTTGCGTTGCATCACGCCGATAACGGTGAAACGCACGCCGGCGATCAGAACTGTCTCGCCAATCGCTGGACGTCCGCTGAAGAGCTGTTCTTTGATGCGACCGCCCAAGAAACAGACGCGGCGGCGTTCGACTTCGTCGCTGGCATTGATCCATCGGCCTTCAGACGGCACTTCGTTGCGCATTTCGCCGTACTCAGGGCAAACTCCGCGAATGGCCGCAGTTCCGACGAGGCGGTCTTCATAAGCAATGCCTGGACGCCGCACGGTTTCGAGACAGGCATGCTTCACCAGCGGCGCGGTCTCTTTGATCATGTCAATGTCGGCTTGTTCCAAGAGGACTTTCTGTCCAGCCCGCTGCCCGCCGGGTTGTTCACTGGTCTGCTGTGGCCAGCAAATGACGACGCTTTTGCCGAACGCGTCGAATCCGCCGACTAGAATTTTGCGAAAACTGCTGCCGTAAGCAATGAGGAGCGTTACCGTGGCAATGCCCCACACGATGCCGAGCATCGTCAGCAGGCTGCGCGTGTAGTTGCGTTTAAGCGCAATCCAGGCTTCGAGAATGATTTCAAACAGCATGGGCTTAGCCGCCTGCCTCAAAGCGCAGAGCTTCAATTGGATCAATCGAAGCGGCCTTCCGCGCGGGATAGAGCGCGGAGAGTACGGCGATTGTACCCAGCAATCCGCAGGCGATTAGTCCGGAACCGAGCGTGGGCAATAAACCAGCAAAGAAATCAGGCATCGGCAAAAGATTCACGAGCGCACATAGCCCATAGGCCACAGCCAGGCCAGTGCCGCCGCTGATGAGCGCAATCAGCACCGCTTCGATGAAAAACTGCCTCAAGATGTCGCGTGCAGGCGCGCCCAACGCTTTGCGCACGCCAATCTCGCGTGTACGTTCGCGCACTGCGACCATCATTACATTCATTACGCCTAATCCGCCGAGAAACAACGTCACGATGCCCACAGCCCCGAGGAAGTACTTCATGCCATCCGTCATCTGCCGGAAGGCTTTGGCTTCCTGCACGGTATCCCAGATGGGGCACGCTTCTTTGTCATGAGAATCGAAGTTGTGCAATCGTCCCAGCACGGTTCGAATCTCGCGTTTGCAAGCTTCGTGCTGCTCGTACGATTTAGGAGTAATCAGCCATTGGTCAAAAGAGGTTTCAACTTGAGGAGGTTTGTTGGGAAAGTCGCGTTGCATGGCCGTGAAGGGGACGAATACTTTACTTACGTCCCATCCGTCGTAGCTTGAATCCTGTTTTTTCGTTATCATCACGCCGATGACGACGTAGGGATAGTCATTGAGATAGACATTTTCGCCGAGAGGATTGCGCCCTCCGAACAGCTGTTTGGCTGCGTCGGTTCCCAGAAAAGCCACGCGTCGCGTGTTCTTCAAATCGTCCCAATTGTAAAATCGGCCGCTGGCTACATCCAGGCTGCGTACGTCGGCAAATGAGGGGTACGATCCCGTGATCGTAAATGCGGCATTGTTGTAATTGCTATGGATGCGGACGTCGTCCTGCTCCAATTCCGGCATAACATCCTGACAGTCGAGTGCTTCGGATTGGAGGATGGGCACATCGTCCGTATCCCAGTGCACCACTCGTCCGGCCCGCGTTCCTCCAGCCTGCAAGCTCGTGCGCCCATGAAAAACAATCAGAATATCTTTGCCCAGGGTCTTCGCCGTCGCTTCCTGCCCCTTTTCCAGACCTTCTCCCGCGGCCGTCATCAACACGATGGAAACAATGCCCCAGGCGATCCCGAACATGGTCAAAAAGGCTCGTAATTTATGCGCCCAGAGCGTCCGAAGAACGTCGCGGATGAGGTCGCTGAGAACCATATCTTCTTGGACGCGGCTGGCTTAAGAACGTAAGCCGATTCCAAGGCCTATGCCTGTCCCTAATTCTGAGGTACGGCAGGGAAGGCGCTTTAGTTCAGGATTTTACAAATAGGCGCGAACAGCACTCAAAAGCGTCAGCCTCGGTACGACGCTATACGTTTTGGCCAATCTCGACCGGAATAGATGGGGTAGTCAGCCATTCATCGAGCTCTCGGAGCGCCAGTTCGCATTGCTGTTTATGCCTCTCTTTTCTATCGCGAACTTTGCTTTCCAGCGGCGGCAGCAAGTCGAACGTTATGTTGGCTGGCTGAAATTTCTTTGGATCGGCATGGGTCACATAATGGATGAGCGATCCTAAAGCCGTTGCTCGTGGAGGAGCCGTTGGTGTGCCGCCATCGGCAAGTGCTGATGCGAATGCACCTGCCAGAAGTCCGGTTGCGATGGATTCGACATAGCCTTCGACGCCACAAATCTGTCCTGCGAACAAAATTTTCGAATGAGTTTTCATCTGCAGCGTTTCGGTCAGCAACGTCGGCGAATTGATGTAGGTGTTGCGGTGAATCTGGCCGTAGCGCAGAAACCGCGCATTTTCCAAGCCCGGAATGAGTCTCAGAACGCGGGCTTGCTCGCCGAATTTCAAGTGATTCTGAAATCCGACGAGATTGTAGGAATCGGCGCGCAAATTTTCCTGACGCAGTTGCACGGCAGCATAGGGGATGCGCCCCGTCTTCGGGTCTTTCAATCCCACCGGTTTCATCGGCCCAAAGCGTAACGTGTCTCGGCCGCGGCGCGCGATTTCTTCAATGGGCAGGCAGCCTTCAAAATAATTCAGTTTTTCCCATTCGCGTTCTTCCACCGATTGCGCGGCCAGCAGCCCGTCGAGGAAGCGCTCGTAATCCTCCTTGGACATAGGGCAGTTGATGTAATCGGCCGAGCCTTTGTCGTAGCGCGCGGCAAGATAAACCTTGGACATGTCGATGGAATCGGCTTCGACGATGGGGCTAATCGAATCATAGAAATACAGATGAGGATTTTCCCCATCGCCGTCGCTTAATCGGGCGATCTCCTGCGAAAGCGCGTCGGAAGTCAAGGGCCCGGTCGCAATCACGCAAATTGTGTTTTCAGGAATGGAAGTAATTTCTTCACGCCGCACCTGAATAAGCGGTTCTTGTGAAATTGCCGCCGTTACGCGCTGCGAAAATGTTGTCCGATCCACGGCCAGAGCATGCCCTGCGGGAACGGCACATTCGCGGG
>Ga0070735_10005907_pt1 | contig 10060 bp, 7 predicted proteins | sample Coa_R1_FD_66443 | JGI IMG/M metagenome (GOLD analysis project Ga0070735, IMG submission 66443) | Surface soil microbial communities from Centralia Pennsylvania, which are recovering from an underground coalmine fire - Coalmine... | ecosystem: Environmental > Terrestrial > Soil > Unclassified ... | reverse complement strand
AAGGAACAAGGAAAAAAAAAAGAAAATTTTTTTCAAGGAAAGGAGATGATACCACGACAACTGTTGATTCCAGGGACTCAATTCCCGATTCCAGAGTTTGAAGCGTGGATACTGGAAAGAAGAAAGGAGGTCAACGAGCACATCTTGGATGCACTGCATAACTTTCAGACAAACAAACCGAAGGGGAGATACGACCTGCGTAACTTCATATCGAACGGGAGGCCGAAATGGAAGCTCATCGATACATTCGACCCGACGAAAGATCTGGCAATGATCCTTATGATCCAGGACATCCTGGTAGCGAGCTATGAGATTGGGAAGAAGTACAAGGACATCTTTCTCTTCGAGATATTCAAGAACGGTGAATGGGAAGTCCAATTCGCTCCATTTTGTCTCAGCTTCAAGTTGCCTCAAAAAACAAACTAGACACAAAGAGAAAGAAGAGAGAAAGAGAAAGAGATCAAGAAAACAAAATTTGACGCATTTTTGCACAAGTTGTCTCAAAAAAGCATCGATTCTGGAAAGGCATCAAGGAGGTGTTGGAAGGAACATCCACAGAGCTCGAGTACGGGTCAAAGTTAGTACCGGGGTTTACACTCAGTTAGTACAGGGGTACATATTTATATACATACCCAGGTACTAAACGAAGTTAAATAGGGGTACTAAATTTCGACCCCTTTTAGAAGTGGTGACCATCAAAAAAAAAACGAAAAAAACCCACTTGGCGATTGCGGCACCACTTTGCACCCGGTACACATTTCTTGAGATTAGCCTGGATATGGAAGAATTAGTCCATGGGTTATTGAAAAGGACCCTCTTGCGTTTCATCGTCATCCAAGGCATTGTTGCTACTGTCGAAACCAAACGAAGCTCTACATGGTGTCCGTTGAAGGGTGTCGTCATTGGTTCCACGTCGATTGTGTGTTGTCCTTGATGAGATTCCAGGAAAAGGAAGGTGTTATTCTCAAAAGAAGCAGACCGAAGTGTCCTCGTTGCAGAAAAGACATCCGAAGACTGATCGCTGGGAGGAGAAGTATGCGAATTCCAAAACCCCCCGCAGACGGATCGAACTGGACGATTGTTCATGTATTCCAAAAAATTGCCGAATTAGTTAAAGCAGAAAACAAATAAAGTTCTACTTCTTCTCTGAGGTTGGTTTGTGTTGCTGCTGTTTGTAAGACATCGTGTTTCAATCAACATTTTCAAGTAGAATTTTTTCTTTCAGTGCCCTCGACTGCGACCACGACGAGAACGCCCCCTATTAGGAGCGACATCTTGCTCAATCTCAATGAGATCAGCAGATGAAAGGTTCATCCCTGTACTGTCTAAGGATGCGAACGTGTCATCAACCGATGCAGAGAAGACCTCACTACCCTGTAAGTCAAGACCAGACTCGTTCAAAGTTGTCTCTGCGAGTGAATCTGCCTCTGGAATGGGAGAAAGCGTACGTCGTCTTCGAGATCGACGCTCTATTGAGGGATGACTTGGACCCAGTAGAGGGGCGCGAGGAGGTGAGTCTGGTTCATCATTAAGACGACGTAGGCGCCGACGGGTCACAAATCGGAGAGAAGGTGGTTCAGGAGAACCGTCAAGAGTAGGTGGAGCTGGTTTGTCATATTTGTGCTCCATCTCGTCTTCATCTTCGGGCGCGGGTAACAATGGGGGCACGTCGTCATCAACAACGACTAAGTCATATCCAGGCGGAACAAGTGGTGGCGCAGCCATCTCTCCCTTGTCGATCAGAATGGCAGTATTCCCATGAATTGGTTCCGTTGCAACTATTTCCATGTGATCCGGGTAGGAATCCTCATCCTCCCCGACAGCAATGACCTCAGCGTTAGCATGATATTGGTCGTCTGTGGCTTGGGCACGTCGACCTACTCCACCTTCCTCCACTGATGCATCAATGTACCATAACTTGTCGTCAACCTCAGATCGACCCGGAAAGACAAACCAACCAATGGTGTCTTCAGGTTCCTCGAAATCCTGCAGTGAAGCTTCGCCCTCTGACAAAACCTCTCCGTTGATTGTGGCAATGGTGGTCCCCGCTGGAAAGATGACGTCGTCGTCGTTTCCGTACGCAACTAGACCAGATCTTTTATCTGGCTCTACTTGATAGGGTTCGATGTCAAGACGTTCGATTTTACGTGTGTGTTGCCAACAAGTCTCTCCCCAAAAGCATGTCCGTCGGCTACATCGACCACCTCTTGCAGTACGAGCATCACATCTTGGACAATTGGCAAGGACTTCTTCTTTGCCTTCGATTGGCCGCTGCCACTCCTTGCGATACGCTGCTCTTGCCATCCCCTTTTTTTTTCTCACCCGTCCTAAGAAAAAACAGATGTTTGGACAAGGTTTGTTTGGGCAAGGTCCCAACTTTGTACCGGGCAACCTCACTGTGGCAGGGAGTGAGCAGATCGACCAGAACCTGCTTGTTATCGGTGACTGCACTGTCGATGGCACGCTCACTGCAGGTACCATCATCCCTATTGTTGACACTCCCTTGCTGAAGGTCGACACCATCGAGCCCTACACTCCATCCAACAACTTCATCCAGGTCAATGCCATCCTTCAGGGCATGCATGGAATCGACATCTGGGACACGTCCAGCAGCACTGTCATCAGCATGGACACGACAGGCATCGATGCAGGCTCGCTTCCCATCACCTGCGGAAACCTGGCTGCGACGGGGGAAGTCATCACTGACACTGTCATCAACCAATCCGCTACCGCTGCTGCCTTGTCCATCCAATCCATCGGAGGATCCTCAACAGTCTCTCAAGCCCTCATCACCATGAGTCCTTCCACCAACGCCCACCCGTCGATGGAATTGAGCACACAGACAGGTGTGAGTCCAGCTGTCAACAACCTGACTTGCAACTTGACGGGGAACACCATGGGCGTGCCCCTCAATCTCGGCACCAACACTGTCACGTGTGGGAGTGTCGTTGGCTCCCTTTCCATTCCAAATGGGACTGCAGGAGCACCTGGCTTGTTCTTCACTGCTGACCCGACCACAGGCATCTACCGCGTCGGCAGCCATGACTTCGGCATCGCGTGTGGAGGTGTCGCCGTCGCTGACTTCAGCACGACCAGTGGTCTCAACGTCAACTCCTTTCCCGTTACGGCAGGGAGTGTCAATGCACAGACCTTGTCATCAACGTCGTCAGTCTATTGCGGATCGTACTCCGGCAGTCAAGCAAACCCCAACTTCTCCAAGATGATCCTCGACCCCTTAACACCGCAGGTCGAGTTCTTCCTCAGCACGGGAGGGACCCCCACCACCACGCAGATCGGAACCACACTCATGACAGTCAACACGCCACTCACAACTGGTAGCAACGCTTTCACGTGTGGCTCAGTCGTGTGCGCTGACATCACTGGAACGAGCATCTCTCTTTCAGGTCAGGATCTCGAAGAGTGGACCCTAGGGTCTCCCCAAACCATCAGCATCAACACCCCCACGATCGTCGTCTGGGACACGGAGTATGGCAGTCAAGGCAACATCACCTACGACAATGCAGGCAACTTCACACTCAACAATGCCGGCAATTATCTCGTCACGTGGGTGAGCTCCTGGGGCACCGCCCTCGCCTCCAACGAGTGGATCGCGGCCAACAACAACATCTCGAGTAGCTTCATTCGTTTCGGTCAAATCAACAATGCATCCGGTGCCGGTCCCATCAAATCAGGATCCACAACGTTCCTCGCGCCTGCCAATACGATAGTGTCGTTGTACGTCGAACAAACATCAAGCTCTCCCAATGCAACGTACTCCAGCAGCACTCCCTCGCTCTTCTCGCGCATCACCATCACACGGCTGTGGTAGGGGCGTTACGCCGCCCCTTAACCCTCACAGCGTAGCCGAGGGGTGGTAGATACAAAAAATTTTTTTTTATTTGCGCTTGATCTGGTTGACATCGCCTTGGAGGTTGGCAAGAGCAGTACTGATGGTTTGGTAATCAACTGAAGCTCCGCATTTCTCCTTGGCAGGATGAAACGGCTGTACGCTCGGGACTGTCTCCGCGAGCCCAAGCAAACGCTTCATCGCTTCGTTTTCCCACTTCAGATGCTGTCGGTGACGCTTCTTTTGTCCCTTCTTGCGACGTCGTCGGCCCTCCAGCGCCTTCGTCGAGACACTGTTGACTGCAGGCTCCGAGCATGCTTGCGCGATGTGAGGGTCCACAGGTAGTGCGAGAGCCACATGAACCGGTGTGGATGAAGAAACCGTGCGTCTCCCGAGGACCACATCCAACGAGACTTTCATCTCATCAGCGTGGCTGTGCTCAGGTGAGGACACAATTCCCTGGTCCGCAAGCGATCTGCGTGGCGACGCTTCCCCGTGCTTCACACCGCCAGCGAGCAGCTCGTCGAGCAGCTCCTCGTGTTCCGCCATCAACAGCTTCACAGCTGGTCCAAGCACTCTGTTCATTTCAGACGTCGTTGTCCGCAGCTTCTTGCTGAACTCCCGTTCCACTTGCTTCGTCTCAGCAGGAGTCCGACAGTGTCGCATCTTTCGTCTGGTGTCGTGATGAAAGTCCGCCATGTCATCACTGATCCTCTTTAACCCCTTCTTCGCAGCCGGATGAAGAACTTCCCAGAGTTTGTCCACTTGCATGGTTTTGGAGTTTTGAAAAAAATGAAGGGAAAAAAATGAACACTTGGGACAAGGGAAAAAAATTAAGATGAAACTTTGACCTCGCCACCCGTACATGCAAGTGCTTTAACGCGTCACCCGTACATGCAAGTGCTTTGACACTCGCCACTCGTACATGCAAGTGCTTTGACACTCGCCACTCGTACATGCAAGTGCTTTGACGGAGTTCGAAAGGAGTTCGAAAAAAAAAAGAGAAAGGAAAAAAATTGACAAAAAATTTTTTTTCTCAAGGTCAAAGAAAAAAAAGTGAGTGGACCCGTCATAAACCCAAAATGGACCCGATCGTACAGCTGTTTGAGGAGTTGGCGGACAACTTGGACCTGATCAAAGAAGAGGTGAAGCAAGCAACGCGCATGGTGGAGGCGAAGCGCAAGGGCGTGGTTGCAATGGAAGCACGACGACGAGCAAGCAAGTTCGTGATGGACGGCATTCACCGTGTCCTCGACGCTCAAGGCGGACACAAGGGGCGATGCAAGAAGGCGGAGGAACCATGCCTCAAGGAACTGATCGACCGTGAGCGTAAGAAGGGTGAGCGAGGTGTGGAGAACCTCAAGATCATCATCCCGCTCTTCGCCAAGGTGATCCCTGCTCTCTACCCGAACCTCCAGACTCGTGCTAACAAGTTCTCCAACATCTCCACCTTCATCAAGAAGCGCTTCCCACAGCTCGAGGACCTCGCCAACGACAACTTCCACGTGACGCGAGAGGAACACGCCGAGCTCATCAAGCATGCCAACAAGAAGGTGTTCGACCGCAATGCCAAGCAGATCGAGATCGTTGACGCCGAAGTGCTGCGCATCATCAACGACCTTCGCTGGGTACCTGCCAACCTCGACTGGACTGCACAATTCATCTTCATCGGTCTCGCCACCGGTGCGAGGCTGATCGAGATTGCCGAGGTGTCACGCTTCGAGGCGGCTGATAATCCAATGGAGATCCGCGTCGTGGGTGTTGCGAAGGATCCCAACGACAAAGCGGAGTCTCGCCTCGCAGAGGATGAAGACAAGGAAGACAAGAAAGACAAGAAAGAGGATGACCAGGAAGACAAGAAACGCATCATCACCAAGCCCATCGTCGGTGGTCCGACTGGTAAAGAGATCGTCGAAAAAGTGGAGAAGCTGCGTCAAGAGCTCGCTCGCCACTTCAACTTGGACGAGCTCGAAGAACGTCGGCAAGTCACCAACCTGCTCGACCATGCGCTCAACAAGCGAATTAAGCAACTCTTCGGCGAGCAGTTCACCTTCCACTCCACTCGAGGCATCTATGCCACACTCGCGTACGCCTTCTACGCGCCCAACGACAAGAGTCCTCCAGTGTACTTCTCCGAGATCCTCGGCCATCAGAAGGACTCCATGAACTCTGCACTGTCGTACCAGGTGTTCACACTCAAGCGTGCCATTGCACCGAGTGATCCCGCCCTACATGCTGCTGTGACCGCCTTGAAGTCCAAGATCGAGTCGCTGGAGGAGCAAGTCGCGATGCTGCAAGCGGAGCAGCCCATTCCCGAACAGCCATCCGACTCCAAGATCGATGACCCTGCAAGCGCGGGCCCTCCGGCAAAGAAGCAACGCACCCTTCCAGTGAAGGGGATCAACCTCGGAGTGGTGTACTTCAAGGACCGCAATGGGAAAAACATCCCGTTCTACAAGCATCGTCGCAACTACAAGGCCCCTCAAGCCGAGAAGGAGGCTGCCGTGAAGGAGGCTGCACAGTGGTTGCGCTCGCACGGCCTCAGCGCTACGTACCGCAACCTCAAGAAGTGTGGCTTTGGCGCTGACATCGTCGCGGCGGTCAAGCGAAAAAACGAAGCGTGAAAAAAAAGTTTGTTTTTTTTCGTCGCGCACCTTTTTTGTGCCTCAAAAAAATTGGGAACGTACTCATCATCAAAGAAAAAGAGAAGTTCTTTTTTCACGGATGCTTGCACCAAAGAAAACACCCTTCAACCACACAGCCGAGCGCGACGCCAACGGAGATCAGACTATCATTGCAAAGGGCGAACTCTGCAATGGCGGTAAGCACAAAGTGCTAATATTTCGTGACGTCGACACCTTCATCCCTGTCTTCCAGGAGCAGCGAGGTGCGAAGGAGTTCTATGAAATGATTGATCCTGCGCAAGGACGAGAACCGAAGAAACCCACCACAATCACTTTCTATCTCGACGTTGAAGATAAGATCAGCAACCTCTTCGAGACGTTCGACATACGACAGTTCCGTAATCAGATCCAAGCAGCAATGACAGCGTTCATTAGTGCCAATCCGACCATCTTTCGAACAAGCGTTGACCCGACGGCGCTCGTTCTAAGCTACGATCGTGCGTCGATGGTACTGACCGGACAAGTGTCATGTCATGTCCTCTTTCGCGGCATCCAATGCACTGACATGAAGGCTACCGCTACACTATTTGCACTATTCCGCAATTTCGTCGAGCAGGCCCCTGGCCTCACTCGCACCATGCTTCTTTTCTTAAACGACAGCAAGAAGGCAATCTTTGATCCGAAAGTGTACATGACGAAGAAATGGTTTCGACTGCCTGACTGCATCAAGACAGAACCCGGAGACGTTGAAGGCCTCACCAAAACCAAGCCACCACTTCTACGAAACGTAGACGGCGTGAATGATTCTATCTTCGGGACGCAAGGGCCCTCCATCCGTGACTGCTTCGTCATGGAAACGACTCACAAGAACCCTGTCCTCGTCGTGCTCCCAGCAGGGCACGGAGCTTGTCCTGAACGCCTCCACAGCATCAAGCCTTACGTTCGGCGGGTGCGTCCACCTCCTCAGGCGTACACATCTATGGCCGAGAAGCTCTTTGCCGATTACTGCATCAAAGCGGCACAACACAAGAACATCGGGATCGGCAAAGACGTGAAGCTTGAACCCGTTACGAATTGTACCTTCGTTATGCGCGTTCGACGAGAAGATAAGCAACTTTGTGCCTTCGGACGCACTCACGAACATAACCATGCTTATCTATTTTTAGGGGCAGGCTTCAGCATCTCCTATCGCTGCTTCTCCGCTGATTGTACTTACGACATCAAGTCTGTCTCCATTCGAACGCTCATGCGTGGAGACAAATTGGCATCCGATTTTGGACAGCTGCGGTTCAACCCTGCCGTGCTGAGTCAGATTGCGAATTACCATCGTCGACGTAAAGAAGCCATCGAAGCCCAACAGCAGTTCAAGCCCACTGAAGATGATGAAGAGCCAGAACCAGTTGCTCCAGAAGCAGGAGACCCAGACACTGACTTTCTCGTACGACATCAAGTGGATTGCTGGCGAATGGACTACCTGCTCTACATCAACTCCTTCTTCCGCTACATCAAGAAGAACAACCTCGTCGTGGAGATGTCGCGCGAATACAATTCCTTAACCGGTACCGTGCGTTACAAACCCCATGTCATCAAGAAGTGGCAAGAATGGCTCACTGGTCCTGCAAAGGCAACCCTCTTCTATCCACAGTGGACGAAAAAGAAGAGCAAAGACGGCGAAGTCACAGAAATCTTTGAAGAGAAACCCATGGCGTTCGACTGCTTCATGTCCGGGAAGAAAGGCAGTCACATCACCACTGATGACTGGGTCTGCTATGACGACCTCACCTTCTATCCTCGCACTGACGAAACTGGATTGGGCGTACTGCCAAAGGATCAAGAAGCGCGTGATCTCCAAATCACCAAGTATCACTTCAATTACTTCACTGGATTTGACATCACCGTCATGGATGCGGATGCCTGGGCAGACAACAAGAAGAACTACACGAAGCTCGATGCAGATGTCCATCTCTTCCTCTACCACATGTTCACTGTCATCTGCAAGAGCAACGCGCAAGTATTTAAGGTCATCATGATGTGGTTTGCACGCAAGCTCCAGCAACCCTGGAAACGACACAAATGGATGCCTGTCTTCACTGGTGAATATGGCTGTGGCAAGTCAGGTGTTTTTGAGCTCATGCGTCGCATCCTTGGCAACCACCATTGCATCATTTACAAGCAACTCGATGCGTTGACTGCGAAGTTCAACCAAAGCCTTGCAGGCAAGGTGCTTACCTTTTTCGAAGAGTCCTTCTTCTACAAGGCGGTTGGCCAATACAACCAATTCAAGGGCATCATGACGCAGGACTTCTGCATCATCTCGGAGAAGTACAAGAACGACGTCACCGTGCCCGATTTCAACGATTACGGTGCAGCCAGCAACGACGAGAAACATGCCATTGCATGTGATGCAAATGACCGCCGTTTCGGTGTCTTCCAGTGTGACCCTACGCCAGGCCTCACGCGTAACACTCCCGAGACGCGTAAATACTTTGACGATTTCTTCACCATCAGTCCTTACTCGATCGCATGGTTGCTTTATCATTGGGACATCTCGGACTACGTCCAAGGAGAAATCCCTTACGATCGTGATGCGCAACTGGCAATCCGCTACGCCACCACGCTCATGCTGACTCCAGTGCTCTGCTTCTGGATGGATGTGGTGCGTGGCGACGTCAACGAGGAGGCGAAACTAGGGATCGAGCAGTACGGAAAACCGTACTTTGCCCAAATCATGGTGCATCGTCGCAATCTCAGCAATGGAGAAATGGGGCCTCTTGGAGAAGAGAAGCTTCCCGTGCCAGATGAATGCAAGGAGGAGTGTACATGCATCATCGACGACAAGGCTTCAAACCCAAACCCGCCTGTACGCTTGGCGCGAGAAGGAGAAACCTTTGACGACGAATCCATGTTGACCTTGCGGTACTCCGTCAACAGAAACGTCCTGATGATGACATCGGACCGCTTTTTTCAGATCTATTACCTGCCCTGGCAGAACATCAACGCCAAAGCATCCACCGGTGCATGCTACTCAGGCGGAGAATTCATTGCCCGCACTCATGCGCAATTCAAGCAATTCGACATGCAATTTACCAAGCGTCAAAACCACCGCGGTGGTGCGCAAGCCCTGATGAACTTGCCATCTCATCGTTCCTTGAAAGCGGCAGTCCACACCCGCTTCGGTGATCATGCTACGGGAGGCGCCTTGATCCCTGAACTGACTCGCTACGGCAACAAGAAACGTCCCCGGGCTCTCCGCAGTCAAGACGACCCCCCTCGGCCACGCGGGCGTCCACGACGCGCCACTGACGCGGAACCAGCGCCTGCGACCGTACCAACGACCGCCGCGCCAGCGGCTACGGTGGTGAACATCACCAACAACTTCGTTCCCACCGTCGCCAAACCGAGACCGATTTTCTACGATCCGCTTCCTAGTGACGCTCATGCACGTCACTTCGGATCCCTATGACTTCCTCTAGGTCCACCCCGATGACTTCGGGTCCGTTGGGAAAGGTCCGCTGTTTTTCCGCCGAGCGTAAGCGGGACGTCGGAAATGGCGAAACGCCATTAAAAAGTTTTTTTTTTTTTTTTTCCA
>Ga0070735_10005906_pt1 | contig 10064 bp, 2 predicted proteins | sample Coa_R1_FD_66443 | JGI IMG/M metagenome (GOLD analysis project Ga0070735, IMG submission 66443) | Surface soil microbial communities from Centralia Pennsylvania, which are recovering from an underground coalmine fire - Coalmine... | ecosystem: Environmental > Terrestrial > Soil > Unclassified ... | reverse complement strand
TTGGTTTCGTAGGTGGTCAAGCCGAAGGAGCCGTTGCGATCGAAGGTGTTGACCAGGCCTTCACCGAAGTGGTCGAAGTACAGGCCGTATCCCATGCGGACAGAACTCTTGCCGGCGCTACCAAAGAGACGCTTCAGCCAGCCGCCATCGAACGTCGGAGAGTACGCGAGCGCGAGGCGCGGAGCCAGGTTTTTGTAATCCCAGTTCCAGTAGGGCTGCTTGCCATTGGCCTGCCCAGACAAGCCGAAGGTAATTGGATCGAGACCTCCCGAGAGGCCGTTCGCGGCATTCTGGCCGGGGGAATAGGACTGTCCCAGGAGCTGCGCGTGGGCGCGCTGCTCGAACAAATGGTCGATGTCGATGGTGGGCGCGGCCTGATTGCCATCGATTTCGTAGGGAGGCTGCAACAACGAATAACGCAAACCTGCGGTCAGGACGAGGTGAGGAGTGGCGCGCCATGCGTCTTGCATGTACCACTCCGCTTCCCAAGCTTTGAAGTGCCGCGGAATGAGATTGCCGGGAGGAACGAGCGTGCCGGTCTTGTCCTGGTTGAAGATGACGTTGGAAACGGTGACCACGCCCGCCAACCCAATCGCGGCGAAGTCATAGAGTTCGTCGAACTTAGGGTCAACTAAGGGATACGGGCGGACTCCGGGTAGAGTTATCGCAATGCCAGGATCGAGGCTGCCGCCCTGGTTTGCAATGCCCGCGTTCGTGTCGAGCGAAAACGGATCGGTCAGGGCGTAAGAAACATTCTGCGCGTTGCCGGCGCGATTGTTGTGCACCAGGCGCAGGTTGGTTCCGAACTGCAGAGTGTGCTTGCCTTTCGTCCAGGTCACATCGTCGACAAAGTTGTTGACCGGCACATTGACATATTCCGATTGCGAACTCAGAGCAGTGAGAGTGCTGAGCGTGCGGAAATATACATAAGGTTGGGAGTTGATACCGGAGTCGCCTACTCCTTCGCGCACCAGCGACCAGCGGAAATTGTTGATCAGGGTCGGACGCAGGAGGGCGGTGTATCCGGCGGCGATTCCCTTGTTGTTGCTGGTGTGGAAGTCGGCGGAGGGCTGTCCGGGAAACTCCGGCGCCTGCGCCTGATTGTCGTTCTGCAAGTTGGCGCGGAAGAACAGGCTGTGATTGCCGTTGGCGGTGATCTTGTAGTCGAGGCGCGCAATGTAGGTGTTAAGTTTTTCGGGATCTGCCCCGGCGAACGTGTAGCCGCGATAGTTCAGCAGGTCGCCAACGGAATCGATGTTGCTATGTGGATATTGATTAAAGACCGCGAGTACGTTGGGATCGCCGCCGCAGAATCCGTTGCTGTCAGCCCAGGGACATGTGCCGTTGGCCGCGGCATTCTGATCTAACTTCGCAAACGCGTGGGGCGACATTTGGACGACAAGGTCGGGCGCGAAAGCCGGATTCGCGGTGACAGTGACGCCGTTCGGCTGCTGTTCGGGCGGCGGCAACTGCGTTTGACACCTTGCATCGGAAGTCGGATCGCAGAGGTACTGCATGATTCCCTGGCGTAGCTCGTCGCTCGGTACGGTCTGAGTGACCTGGGCGGTTTCGCGTTTGCGCTCTCCCTCGTAAGCCAGAAAGAAAAATAAGCGGTCCTTCTTGATGGGGCCTCCGAACGTCGCGCCGAAGGTGTTGCGGATCAAGTGGCCGGGAATGTTGGGTTCTCCGGAATTGATTTCGGACGCTTTGTTGAACCAGTCGTTGGCTTCTCCAATGCCGGAGCGGTTGTACTCATAGGCACTGCCGTGGAACCCGTTCGTGCCACTCTTGGTGACGAGCGACACCTGGCCACCGGAAGATCGGCCTTCGTCGGCGTTGCCGTTGCTGGTGGTGACGCGGAATTCTTCGATGGAGTCGAGGGTCGCGCGCAATGCTCCCTGAAAGGCGAAGCTGTAAAGCTGCTCGTTATCGTCCAGGCCATCGAGCGTGATGTTGGTCTGATCGCTGCGCGCGCCGCTGACGGAGCCACCGCGGCTGTCGTTGTACTGATCGATCTGCTTGTCGCTGCCAATGAAGGTGACGCCGGGCTGCAGGCTCAGAATCGAAACCGGGTCGCGTCCCTCGGACGGAAGACGAATCAGTTGGCGCTCGGTAAATGCGTTGCCGATGGAAGCATCCTGTGTATTCACTACCGGAGCTTCGCTGGTGACCTCGACCTTCTCGCTGGTGCCCTGCACCTGCATGGTGAAATTCAGTGTCGCAGGACTGCTTACGAGCAAAGTCAGGTTTTCGCGCTTGATGTTGGCGAAGCCGCGGGACGCAACTGTGACGGAATACGTCGCGGGGGGAATTTGCAGGAACTGGTAGACGCCGTCAGCACCGGAGGTCGCAGTGCGGGAGAATCCTGTCTGCGAGTCATAAATCGTCACGGATGCGCCTGTCAGCACGGCGCCCTTGGCGTCAGTCACGACGCCACGCAGCGAGGTGGTGGATTGGGCTACGAGAGTGGTGCTCATGAATGACGAGAGCAGAAGAAAGAGGACAGCCGGGACCGTGCCGCGTGCGCATGCTCGCCGCACTGCTGCAAATACTGCGCCTGGACGGGAAGGGTTGAAGTTCACGATGGATCGCCACAACATCATGATTGGCTCCGCATTTGGCTAAAGATGGCGCGTCAGCTGGGCGCACTAAAGATGGGCGCTATTGTGTCGCGCCTGCCGGGGGGAGTTCAAGGGAATAACTCACCGGGGATGACTGGGAGTCAACCGTGAGGCCTGCGGAGATTTGTGCGGGCACAACAATAACGCGAGAACACAGGTTGTGGGGAAAAAGTGGGGCGGATTTCTCCGCCCCGCACTCTGACCCACGCAGGTTAGAAGGAATACCGCAGCGCGAACTCCATACGGCGGTAGATCGTCAAGGTTTTGGTGAAGTTACCGAACGAGGTAGCCTGGTCTACTCCTGTATTCGCGGTGAGCGCATCGAAGCGGACATTATTGAAAGCGTTGTAGACTTCCCAGCGGAACTGCAGTTTCTGCGCCTCTGTGATGTCGAAGGTTTTGTGCAGTCCCATGTCTGTATCGAAATATCCCGGTCCGCGAAGGGTGTTCCGGCCTCCTACCTCGCCGGCGAAATCTTGCCTATAGGAAGTAATCGCGGTGGCAGCATCCTTAAAGACATTCGGTTGACCGTCGACGACAGTCGCTCCTGTGGCAGGTTTTGGTCCAATCTGGGTAGCATAGCCAGACAGGTCCCAGTTCGTCGCCCAGGCGGCACCATTCCCAACGCTAAAGGGGAACCCGCTGGTCCAGCGTAGAACGCCGCTCAGATCCCATCCGCCGAGGATCGCATTCGCTACGCGACCCGAACCGGAGCCAAAGTTTCTGCCACGACCGAATGGCAATTCGTAGACCCAGTTTGAATTTATCTGGTGGGTAGTATCGAAGGTCGAGGTAGCGCGCTGTAATTTGGGGCTCCAAGCGTTGTAGATCTGATCTCCGGGACCGCCCAAATTGCCGATTCTCTCCGCATCCGATCCCATGTCGAGGGAGTGGGAGTAGGTGTAATTGAAGTCGAACTGCAGACCGTGCGACATGCCATGGCGCAACAGTAATTCACCCGCATTGTAGGCGCTGTTTCCAATCGCTCGCCATGCATAGAGCGATGCAAATTGGGAGGCAAAGTATTGAGGAGTGCTCTGCGTAACTCCCCCAAGAGTAATGCAACCGGGGAAGCACGCGCTGCCGCCCACGCCGTCGATGATCTGTTGGAAGGTAGTTTCGTTGTGAACGAAACCACATGACATGAGGTCGAACATGTTCTGCGTCGCTGACGGATTCGGAGGAGCGCCCCCGGCGCAGCCTGCAATGCCTCCTGGTCCCGCAGATGTCGCGCCGAAAAGGTTCTCCCAGTAAGGAATTGGCGTCACTGAGCCTTCCGGCGTCCCCGCCAACACGTCATTGTCGAGCGCGCGGGTCGCCGAGAAGTAGTCGGTATGGGACACCGGGTCTACGATGTCGCGTGGCTGCCCCAGATCTTCCTGCTGCAGCAGATGGTGACCAAGGCGGCCAACGTAGGCGGTCTCAATCGTGAAGCCATGGCCTACTTCACGCTCGACGGATAGGTTGAAGCCGTAAGAGTAGGGCGTCTTTAGCCTGTCATCCAACCCCCACTGCACGGCGAAGTTGGTTAGAGGGAACTGCGTCGGATAGCTAGCGCCTGGCGATGGCGTGATCAGCGATGGCGGCAAGGTGTAAAGACTATTCGTGGTACCCATACGGGGAGCCGTATCGACATCCTGAATCCCGCCGGTGTTAGTCAACAGAGTGGACAGACCGAAGGAACCATCTTGATCGAAGGTGTTCACTATGCCCTCGCCGAAATGGTCGTAATACATGCCGGCTCCCATACGGATAGAAGTCTTGCCCGGACCGCCGAATAGACGTCCCAGAAAGCCATTCTCGAAGCCCGGTGAGTAGGCGATAGCAAAACGGGGCGCGAAGTTCTTGAAAGAGTCCTGCCAATAGGGATTGCCATTGTTGGCCTGACCGGAGAGATCGAAGGAGATCGGATTGTTGAAGGGATCTCCTGTCAACATGGTTTGCGCTCGCGTATTGAACCATCGATTCAGACTCGTCGTGGGTGCGACTTGTACGCCGTTGACCTCGTAGGGAGGCTGCAGGAATGTCCAGCGAAGCCCGTAAGTAATGGTGAGATTCTTACGGGCTCGCCAAGAATCCTGCACATAGCTCTCAAACTCATGATTGAGAAAGTGACGTAAATTGGGAGCGCCATCCGGAAGAGTAACGCCGGAGGTAGTGAAGTTGTATCGCTTGTCGACTTCGCTAATGATTCCAGTCAGGGCCATTACGGGATAGTCATAAGAATTGTTGAAGCCCGAATCGATTGCGGGAAGATTCAAGGATGCGAACTGGGGAGCGCCCGGATCGAGGCTATTTCCCTTGTTCGCGATGCCAGAAACATCAAGCCACGAGGCATTCGTGACAGCATCGGAAAACGAGGTCAGAGTCGAGTTCTTGATGTTGCCGATCATCCTGAAATTTGCCCCGAACTCGAAAGTATGATTCCCCCGGGTCCAGGAAAGGTCGTCGATGAAATTGTGTACTGGAACGGATACGTCGTAGGAGTCGTTGGATTGGCCTCCAGGATTGTCAAGGCCGCGCAGGATCACATAGGTGACGTTCCCCGCTCCGGTTTGATTGACCGCCTGCCGGGTCAAGCCATATCTGAAGTTGTTGATCAGAGAATGAGACAACACAGCGGTGTACCCGACAGCGAGGCTCTTGGCAACCGTGGTCTGCGCGATATTGGCGATCATGCCCGGAAACTGGGGGGCATTGTCGGACCTGTCGCCGTTCATAATTCCACGCACGAATATACGGTGATTTCCGTTTTGCGTAATGTTGTAATCGATCTTTGCGACGTAGGTATTGAGAGTCGTTGGGGTCGGAGCCGAGAAAGTGTAGCCCTGATAATTGAAGCCGTCCGCTCCAACGGCGGCGTTTGTGTTGGAGGCTGGGTAGCCATTGAGTATCGTCTGGACGGCGGGATTCGCTCCCGGCCCGAGAGGGCAGGTGCCGGCCCCAGAACAATTGGGATCGAGAGCAGCCAACGTGGTTGCCGGCATTGTGGCGAGTAGAACCTGCGAGGGATCCTCCCCGGGAGCGGCGGTAATGGTGACATTAGAATTGCTGCCTACAACGCAGTTCGGATCGCCGACGTCGCAGATATAACTCACGATCCCATTGCGAAGGTTGGCGCTCGGCACGATACGCGTGGTCTGCGTGCTTTCGTGCTGGACTTGCCTTTCCCAGCTGAGAAAAAAGAATACCTTGTCCTTCTTGATGGGACCACCGAACGAAGCGCCGTAAGTGTTGCGCCGCAGGAAAGGCGGAGTGTTAGGCAGACCGGAAGAGAGCTGCGATTGCTCGTTGAACCAGTCATTCGCCTCGCCGATATTCGAACGGTTCAGTTCCTCGGCCTCGCCGTGAAACCCGTTGGTGCCACTCTTGGTGATCAACGAGACTTGCGCCCCGGAAGATCGACCCGCATCCGCGTTGGAGTTCGAGGTTGTGACGCGAAACTCTTCAACAGAGTCCAGTGTGGAGCGCACGGCCCCCTGAAATGCAAATCCGTTGCTCTGATCGTTGTTGTCGACGCCATCGAGAGTGATATTAGTCTGATCACTCCGTCCGCCGTTCGTGGCTCCGGAGCGAGTATCGAACATGTTGTCGATTGCAGTGCCGGTTGTTGGACTCGTGTAGGTGACGCCAGCCTGCAAGCTGAGAATCTCGACCGGATTCCGGCCTTCAAACGGCAATTCCACAATCTGCTTGGTCTCGAACGCATTTCCCATCGTGGCGTCCGTCGTATTCACGTGAGCGGCTTCGCCTGACACCTCCACGGTGATCGTCTGCCCTTGCACCTGCAGGCCGAAATTCAAAGTGGAAGGAACGCTCACCAAAAGGTGAACCCCTTCCTGCTTTACCTCGGCGAAGCCAGCGCTATTCACGGCGACCGTATAAGTCGAGGGGGGCAACTGTAGAAACTGGTACTCGCCGTGACCATCGGTTTTGACCGTGCGCGAATACCCGTTTTGCACGTCAACAATCGTGACGACCGCACCGGGCAGGACTGCGCCTTTGGGGTCGGTGATGGTGCCGCGCAGGGAGGTGGTTGCCGTCTGGGCAAGGGTCAGAGTGCTGAGCGCGAGGATAACAACTGCTGACAGCGTGAATACACGTGAGCCAGAACGCATAGATGCTCCTTCACCCACGAGGGCGACGCTTTCAAATTGTGTTTTACCCAGGAAGGAAAGAATGAGACTGAGACCCCTGGGGACCTGATGGGGCGCTATTGTGCAACTGTTATACCGAGACTTGCAAGCTTAATTTGCAATGGTTTAGAAGTCTTAACAATGTCAACAGATGCGCTTTGACATAGCATTCATTCACATTTTGGAATACATCAGAATTGTTTGTTTCGGTGGAATACTGCAGAGGCTAGAAGAATCACGATGGGATAACACTCCAGCGTATAGCGCGGCTCTGGGTTCTCCAGCGTACCGAGAAACGTAGATCGCAGGAGCAGAAATAAAACGAATAGTCCGATGCCAAAAAATTCGCGGGTGCGCACGAGGCCGGCGGCTGCCAGACCGACATAGAGCAGGTTCAGCAATCCGAATCCCAGGCTGACTGCGATCCATCGGGTGTCGTCGTTGAATTCCCACCAGCGGGGATCGGCGGAAGTCAGTTCGGTCCGAGGACGCAGCCACATGTCCGCGATGCGCGCTGCTGGAAGCCACACGTAATATCGCAGCGGTGCCTGATGAATGCGGGCTGCCGCCAGGACTGCGAAACGCGCATCGAGTTCCGGACTCATATCACGATCGCGGTTGTAGTCGGCAAACAGGTCGCTCGTGAGCTGGCGCTGCTGCGGTGAATCGAAAGCGCGGCTGGGCAGTTTCGTGACGTCGAGAATCTCTCCTGGCACATTCCAATAAACTTCCTGCACCGAAACATAGTCGGCCATCCAGCTCTTGACCCAGCGATTGAAGCCGGTCATGACCAGTTCGTCGGAATCGTTGGCGTAGCGCGGGGCCAGGGGCTCGAAGCGATGGAGGGTGTGCAGATTTCGGATGGTCCACGGAATGAGTGGGGCCGTGGCGCCTAGCCCGACCAGGATTCCTGCCCACAGAATTGTTCGCGATGTCAGGCGCGTGATGGCGTATCTCGGGGATAAACTGCGGGCAAGCAGCAATAAGAGATATCCGCCCACAGCTGCCAGCAAAATGCCACCGTCGGGCCGCAGCAGGATCGCCGCTCCGATCGAGAGCCCACAACCGAGCCAAACCACGCTCGATTTCGACCTTGCGCCATCAGCATCACCAACGCCCAGCCCGCGCAACGCTAGATCGAGCGCCAGCGTGGTGAAGAAAATTTCGAGCGTCTCGGTGAGAGCAGAGCCAGCGTAGTTCGCCAGGAACGGACAGAGCGCGGCGAGAAGAAACGCCACCTGCGCGGCTCGACGCGAAACCATGCGCCGTGCGATGTCGGCGACGAGAAAACATGTCCCCAGGTCGAAGAGCACTTGCACCAGAAGCACCGCGCGAAAATTCTCGATGCCGAAAAGAGCGAAGATCGCCGCCAAGAACGCCGGATAACCCGGGAGTCGAGAGAGCGTCGGCATGATCACGCCGGAGTCGGTGACCCCGTAGATGCCGTGCTGCAGCCAGTTTTCGGCGATGTTGGCGTAGAGGCGGGAGTCGTCGACGATCCCCGGGAAGCGCAGGACGAACAGCAATCTCAGCCCCACGGCAGCGAGGCTGGCCGCGAGCAACTTCCATCGAGGAAAGAAGAGGAGCTTGTTCCCGTTAAGTTCGTGCGGCGCGCCTTGCACGCAAGCGAATATAGCGCGTTTGCGGTAATCCCGCAGGCAGGAAATTGCATCCTACCAAGGAAGAGCAGCTGACTCACCCTGCCTCGAATTGACCGTGTGCCCTTCGCGGCATACGATGAACCTTTCCTACTTCAATGGCTGAGCCTGTCTTCTATGATCCGCAACGCGCCCGGTGGAAACGCCTGCGTCGCCTCTTCGACGTTGTCGCCGTCTGCTTTTCCGCATTGATCATTTTTTTTGTTTTCACCGCCCTGCGCGACGAACCGCTGCCAGAGTTGCTGTTTTCTCCCCAGAAACGCGCCTTCAAAGCCCTGAAGGAGAGTGAGAAAGATAAAGTCCGTGATCGCCAGAAGAAGCTTGTGGCGCGCTCGCACCGCAAGTCCAAGATTGCCGCATCTCAAGTCAAACTGAATCAGGAGGAAGGCATTCGCGCCGCCTTCTACGTGCCCTGGGATGCGGCCAGCTTTTCGTCGCTGCGCACCTACGCCCGCCAGATCGATTTGCTCTACCCCGACTGGCTGCATGTGATTTCGGCTGACGGGCGGCTTCAGGGCATCGATGACCAGACCAACAAATTTTTCGACGTGATCCAAGGCAGCACGGTTCGTCCGGTGGACGACCGGGTCATGAAGATGCTCAACGCGGAAGACACCAGCATGGAAGTCTTCCCGATGGTGAATAATTCTGACGGCGCGAATTGGGTGGGTGACATCGTCGGCTTTCTGAATAATCCCGACGCCCGGGCGCTGTTTCGACGTCAAGCTGCGCAATTTCTGTCGTCGGGCCGCTACCACGGATTGATCGTCTACTTTGACGCGTTCCCTGCGAGCGGGCAACCCGGCTACGTTGCATTGCTGCAGGAATTGTCTGGAGATCTGCACGCGCGCGGAATGAAGCTCTACGTTGCGGTGCCGCCACACAATAATGAATACAACTATCCGGCGATCGCCGCGGCGGCCGATGGCGTTGTTCTCATGAATTATGACGAGCACTATCCCGGTGCGGCGTCCGGTGCCGTCGCGTCGCAGGATTGGTTCGTACAGAACTTGAAGTTTGCCGAGAGCGTGATCCCGCGGGAGAAGATTATTTCCGCGATCGCGAACTATGGCTACGACTGGGTATTGAAGCCGAAGAAGGGAAAGCTTCCTCCGGGCGAGCGGGATAGTTCCGTCACTGTTCAAGAGGCATGGCTCGCCGCGCGCGACTCCGACGAAGACGTCAGCTTTGACGACGACGCGTTGAATCCGCACTTCAGCTATCTCGACGAACGCAGCGTGCGCCATGATGTGTGGTTCCTCGACGCGGTGACTGCACTGAATCACATGCGAGCCGCGCAAACACTGGGCATTCAGACATTTGCCCTCTGGCGACTCGGCGGCGAAGACCACACGCTATGGAAAGTTTGGGACGTACCGGGCGACCCAGGTGCCACCGACAAGCTCCGCGACGTACCACCTGGCGCCGACGTGGACATGGAAGGCCGTGGCGAAATCCTGCGCATTGAAGACAAACCCAGCCATGGCACACGCGACCTTACCGTTGACCCAGACAGCAAACTGATTACCGACGAAGTCTTTCAGACGTTGCCCGAACCATACCGAGTCGGACGCTATGGCTACAGTCCGAACAAAGTTGCGCTTACGTTTGACGACGGCCCCGACCCCGAGTGGACTCCGAAGATTCTC
>Ga0070735_10005905_pt1 | contig 10065 bp, 8 predicted proteins | sample Coa_R1_FD_66443 | JGI IMG/M metagenome (GOLD analysis project Ga0070735, IMG submission 66443) | Surface soil microbial communities from Centralia Pennsylvania, which are recovering from an underground coalmine fire - Coalmine... | ecosystem: Environmental > Terrestrial > Soil > Unclassified ... | reverse complement strand
CGGTTCGCCCAGGAGGTCGCCGCGGCCCGGGCGGTCAGCGGCATCTACACCGCGCCGGTGGTGGCCAGCGGGCTGAACGAGCGGCCGCCGTGGCTGGCCACGGCGTTCGTGCCCGGCCCGCCCCTGGACCAGGTCGTGGCCGAGAACGGGCCGCTGCCCGAGCCCGCGCTGTGGCCGCTGCTGGGCGGGCTGACCGAGGCGATGGCGGCCATCCACGCGTGCGGGGTGGTGCACCGCGACCTCAAGCCCGCCAACGTGCTGCTGGCCGCGGACGGGCCGCGGGTGATCGACTTCGGCATCTCCCGGGCCACCGACGGGACCATGCTGACCGCGGCCGGGGTGGTGTTCGGCACGCCGGGCTACATGTCACCCGAGCAGGCCGAGGGCAAGCCCGCCGGGCCCGCGAGCGACATGTTCGCGCTGGGCTGCGTGATCGCGTACGCGGCGAGCGGGGCGGGGCCGTTCGGCACCGGGACCGCGGCCGCGGTCCTGTACCGGGTGGTGCACGCGGAGGCCGCGCTTTCCGCGGTTCCGCCTGCGCTGCGCGAGATCGTGGCCGGGTGCCTGGCCAAGGACCCGGCCTCCCGGCCCACGCCCGCGGCGCTGGCCGCCGCGATCGCCAGCCAGCATCAGGACACCGGGCCGTCGGCGGTGTCGTTCTGGCCGCGGCCGGTGGCCAACGTGATCGGCGCCTACCAGGCCCGGCTGGAGCACCAGACCAAGGGATCGCGGCAGAACGGGGAGTTCCCGTGGGCGAGCGCGGCGCATCCGGTGACCACGCCGGCCACGCCGCCGCCGGCTCCCTCGGTGGCAGGGGGCGTTCCTGGGTGGCCGGCCCAGCCGCCGATGCAGAGCCCGCGGGGTTACGCCGGGCCGCAGGGCTATGCGAATCCGCAGGGCTACCCGCCGTCGGGCGGGCAGTCGCCGCCGCCGTCCCAGGGTTACCGGGCACCGCAGGGGTACGGGCCGTCACCGGGTTACCCCCAGCCTCAGAGTCCCCAGGCACAGGGTCCCCAGGCACAGAGTCCCCAGGCACAGAGTCCCCAGGCACAGGGTCCCCAGGCACAGGGTTCTCAGCCGCAGGGTTACGGCGGGGCGCCAGTGCCGCGCGGCTATCTCCCGAACGCCCAGCCGGTCAGCTACCCGCAGCCGTACCAGGTCGGGCGGGGTCCGGCGGCTCCGCTGCCGGCCAGCATGCGCAACGCGCTCGGCTTGATGTACGCCGGGGCGGCCTACGCGCTCATCGAGGCGATCGGGGTCATCATCGTGGCCGCGTCCATCCTCGCCAAGCACCCGGACCCGACCACAGCGGGCCACACCACGCTGGGCGGCGTGGTCGCGCTGACCTTCGTGCTGTCCGCGATCGAGATCGCGCTCTGGCTGGGCATCGCGCGCGCTTGCCGGAACGGCCAGGGCTGGGCCCGGGTCACCGGCACCGTGCTGTTCGGCCTGCACACGCTGGGCTTCCTGGGCGTGCTGACCAACTCGCATCCGGGTCTCGGCCTGGCCAAGGCGCTGACCACAGTCAGCTGGCTGATCGCCTGCGGCGCGGTGGTGTTCTTGTGGCAGCGCCCGTCCAGCGTGTTCTTCCAGCGCGCGATGACACCCGGCCGGCCGGCCTGAGGGTGCCGCGATGACCGAGGACGACAGCCGGGTAGGCCCCGCCGGAACGGACGGTCCGGGCGGCCGGCCGGGACGCGGGCACCTGCGGATCTACCTCGGTTCCGCGGCCGGCGTCGGTAAGACCTACGCGATGCTCGGCGAGGGGCATCGCCGGGTCGAACGCGGCGCCGACGTCGTGGTGGCGTTCGCCGAGCCGCACGCGCGGCCGCACACCATCGCGCTGCTCGACGGCCTCGAGGTCATCCCGCGCGCGCGGCTGGAGTATCGCGGGTCGGCCTTCGAGGAGATGGACCTGGACGCGGTGCTGGCGCGGCGTCCGCAGATCGCGCTGGTCGACGAGTTCGCGCACACCAACGTCCCGGGCTCCCGCAACGAGAAGCGCTGGCAGGACGTCGAGGAGTTGCTCGACGCCGGCATCGACGTGATCTCCGCGGTCAACATCCAGCACCTGGAATCCCTCAACGACGTGGTGGAGAAGATCACCGGCGTACCGCAGCGGGAAACCGTGCCGGACGCGATCGTCCGGGCCGCCGATCAGGTCGAGCTGGTCGACATGACCCCGGAGGCGCTGCGCCGCCGGATGGCGCACGGGAACATCTACCCGCCGGAGAAGATCGACGCCGCGCTGACCAACTACTTCCGGTCGGGGAACCTGTCCGCGCTGCGCGAGCTGGCGCTGCTGTGGCTGGCGGACAAGGTCGACGAGGGGCTGCAGCGCTACCGCATCGAGCACAAGATCACCGGCGCGTGGGAGGCCCGGGAACGGGTCGTGGTCGCGCTGACCGGCGGCCCCGAGGGCAAGACGCTGATCAGGCGGGCCGCGCGGATCGCCGCGCGGTCGTCGGGCGGCGACCTGCTCGCGGTGCACGTCACCAAGTCTGACGGGCTGACCGGGGCCGATCCGGCGGCGCTGGCCAGCCAGCGGCGGCTGGTCGAGTCCGTGGGCGGCACCTACCACCAGGTGGTCGGGGACGACATCCCCGAGGCGCTGCTCACCTTCGCCCGCGCGGAGAACGCGACCCAGCTCGTGCTCGGCGCCAGCCGCCGGTCCTGGCTGAGCGCCATGCTCACCGGGCCGGGCATCGGATCGCGGACCATCCGCGGGTCGGGCGACATCGACGTGCACATCGTGACCCACGCGGAAATGGGCCGCGGCCGCGGCCTGCCGCGCCGTCCCCGCGGCGCGCTCCCGCCGCGCCGCCAGATCGCGGGGTACGTGCTGGCGGCGGCGCTCGCGCCGGTGCTGACCCTGCTGCTGACCGGGGTGCGCAACGGCCTCAACCTGACCAGCGACGTGCTCATCTTCTTGGTCGCGGTGGTCGTGGTCGCGCTGGTCGGCGGGTTCGTCCCGGCCGTACTGGCGGCCATCGTGGCCTCGCTGCTGGTCAACTACTACTTCATCCCGCCCATCCATCAGCTGACCATCTCGCAGGCCAACAACGCGCTGGCGCTGGCGGTGTTCGTCATCGTCGGGTTGCTTGTCGCCTGGGTGGTCGACATCGCGGCCCGCCGCACCGCCCAGGCGGCGCGGGCCAACGCCGAGTCCGAGCTGCTCACCACCACGGCCGGGAGCGTGCTGCGCGGCCAGCAGGGGCTCAGCGCGCTGCTGGACCGGATCCGCGAAGCGTTCGGGATGGACTCGGTGACGCTGCTCGAGTGCGCGGACGCCTCCGCGTCGGCAGATGCCTCGGCCGAGCGGCTGCGCGGCACGCCGGGCGGCTGGCACGCGGTCGCCAGCCGGGGCGCGCCCGCCGTCACCCGGCCGGGCGAAGCCGACGTCGAGGTGCCGGTCGGCGACCGCCTGCTGCTGGCCCTGCGGGGCCGTCCGCTGCCGGCCGCGGACCGCCGCGTGCTCGGCGCGTTCGCGTCCTACGCGGCGGTCGCGCTCGACCAGCAGCGGCTGACGGCGGAGGCCCAGGCGGCCAAGCCGATCGCGGCCGCGGACAAGATGCGGACCGCGCTGCTGGCCGCGGTCAGCCACGACCTGCGTACGCCGCTGGCCTCGGCCAAGGCCGCGGTGACCAGCCTGCGGTCCCGGGACGTGGACTGGGCCGCCGAGGACCACGACGAGCTGCTGGCCACGGCGGACGAGTCGCTGGACCGGCTCACCCATCTGGTGGACAATCTGCTGGACATGAGCAGGTTGCAGGCCGGAGCGCTGTCGCTGTTCCCGCGGCCGGTCGGCCTGGACGAGATCGTGTCCCGCGCGCTGGACAGCCTGGACCCGGCGGCCCGGGGCATCGCGGTTGACATCCCGGAGTCGCTGCCGGAGATCAGCGTCGACCCGGCGATCCTGGAACGGGTCATCGTGAACCTGACCGAGAACGCGCTGCGGTACTCGCCACCCGGCCGGCCGCCGCTGCTGACCGCCAGCGCCCTCGGGGACCGGGTCGAGCTGCGGGTCGTCGACCGGGGTCCCGGCATCCCGGAGAAGGACCGGGACCGGATGTTCGTGCCGTTCCAGCGGCTCGGCGACACCGACAACACCACCGGGGTGGGACTGGGCCTGGCGCTGTCGCGCGGCCTGACCGAGGCGATGGGCGGGACGCTGACCGCGGAGGATACGCCGGGTGGCGGGCTGACCATGACCGTGTCGGTGCCGGCCGTCGCCGGGTCCGGCCACCACTACGAGCCCGGCCAGCGCGAGCGCGAAGAGGCCGGGCAGTGACCAGGGTGCTGGTGGTCGACGACGAGCCGCAGATCCTGCGGGCGCTGCGGATCAACCTGAGGGTGCGCGAATACCAGGTGGACGTCGCGGCGACCGGGACCGAGGCGCTCGAGATGGCCGCCCGGCACCCGCCGGACCTGGTGATCCTCGACCTCGGCCTGCCCGACCTGGACGGCGTGGACGTGATCCAGGGTCTGCGGGGCTGGACGAAGGCGCCCATCATCGTGCTGTCCGGGCGAGCCGACAGCACCGACAAGGTCGAGGCGCTGGACGCGGGCGCGGATGACTACATCACCAAGCCGTTCGGGGTGGAGGAACTGCTGGCCCGGATGCGGGCCGCGGTCCGGCGCACCGGCACGGGCGAGGACCAGCCGCGGATCAGGCTCGGTGACCTGATCGTGGACCTGGCGGCCAAGCGGGTCATCCGGCAAGCCGCTGTGCCTAACGGGAGCGTGCCGACCGGGAGCGGGGGGGCCGAGGGGGCCGCCCAGCCTGACGACATCCGGCTCACCCCGACCGAGTGGCATCTGCTCGAGGTGCTGCTCCGCAACCCCGGCAAGCTGCTCACCCGTAACCAGCTGCTGACCGAGGTGTGGGGGCCCGGCTACGCCGACGCCACCGGCAACCTGCGCCTGTACATGGCGCAACTGCGGCGCAAGCTCGAACCCGATCCGGCCCGCCCGCGCTGGCTGATCACCGAGCCCGGCATGGGCTACCGTTACCAGCCCAGCCCGGACGAGGTCTTATCCGGCTGCGCCGGCTTGGGGCTTACCAGGGGAAGGGCTGGCCGTCGCGGGTGAAGGTGCCGGTCGGGCCGCCGTTGGGGATCGTCACCGCCCAGATCACGCTGGCCGCGGCCTGCGCGAGGGACCGGCCCTGCGGGTGGGCCTCACTGGCGGGCCATCCCGGGCAGACCGCGTTGACCAGGACGCCGTCCCGGGCCAGCTCGCCGGCGAGCAGCCGGGTCAGCGCGTTCAGGCCCGCCTTGGAGACGCCGTAGGCGGGCGACCCGCCGGTCATGGCGGAGATCGAACCGCCCTCGCTGCTCACGTTGACGATCCGGGGGCGGGAGCTGGAGCGCAGCATCGGCAGCAGGGCGTGGATCACCCGCCAGGGACCGAACAGGTTGACGTCGATCGCCTCCGCGACCGTGCCCAGGTCCACGTTGCTCGCCGTGGCCCACCGGTCGTACATGGTGGACGCATTGTTGATCAGCACGTCGGTCCGGCCGTACCGCTCCTTGACCCAGTCGGCCATCGCGGCCACGCTGACCGAGTTGTCCACCTCGAGCTGGCAGGCCGCGATCCGCAGACCCTCCGGATCCAGTTCCTTGGCGGCGATCTCGCCCTTGCGCAGATCGCGGGAGCCCAGTACCACTCCGAAGCCGAGCAGGGCCAGCTGGCGGCATACCTCGCGGCCCACGCCACGGTTCCCGCCGGTCACCACGGCCACCGGCATGTCAAGGGACACGAGGACCACCAGCGATCATTCTCATGGAGGTCATCTTGCCATCCACCGAGGGGGACACCGTCTAATTCGCCGGTCACAACTAAGCGAAACTGCACCTGCGTCGGCCGCCCGCGGCGACACGTCATCCGGGCCTGGCGCTCATGCCAGGTGAGGACCAGCCCGTCAGGCGACAGCCACGATCACGATGATGATCGCGACGACAACCACGCCCACGGCGATGAGCATTGCTGGAGAAGCGGGAAGGCGACGGGACGGCGCGACGTCCTCATCACCACGTTCGACAAAGGCCCGGAAGCGCCCGGTGTTCGCACTCGGATCTTCAAACTCCGACATGCGCACGACTTTAGCTGCTCAGGCCGGTGGTGATGCGCAGAACGGACAGGATATGCCTCAGCGCGGCGGCGCCAGTGCCTCGGCCCGGTCCACCAGCCGGGACAAGACGATCACGCTCCGCGTCCTGACCACGAACGGCTCGGCGCGGATCCGCTCCATCACGGCTTCGAAATGCCGGACGTCGGCGGCCCGGATGTGGACCAGCGCATCCGCCTCACCGGTGATCGTGCACGCGTCCGCCACCTCGGGATACCGCCCCACCGCGGACGCGATCTCATCAGGCGAGGTACGCCCGCCGCAGAACAATTCGACGTAGGCCTCGGTGGTCCAGCCCATGGCGGCCGGGTCCACCCGGGCCGAGAAACCGGTGATCGCGCCGGCCGCGCGCAGCCGGTCCACCCGCCGCTTGACCGCGGGCGCCGACAGCCCGACCTGCTGGCCGATCATGGCATAGCTGGCCCGCGCGTCCTTGATCAGCGCGTCGATGATCCGCGCGTCGATGTCATCCACGGTGCCCGCCCACAGCGGTCCAACCTACCGGGCTCAGGGCATAAAGAGAGGCTCGGCGTCCCGCTTTCGCCGAGCCTCACTACATGAGACGCGAAGGTCGCCACGCCGGTTTACGTCATGGTCAGATTCCTTCCATTTCGCTTTGGGCGCGCGTTCCGCTCCGGGCGGGAATCGAATACCGTGACGCCGTGAGGAGCGTGACGAGGGCGGACCGGCCGCAGCGCCGCCTCCCGCCCTGGGGGCGCCCGCTGCCGTCTTGGGCGGTGACCGAGGGGCCGTTCGGGGTCAGGCTGTTCGACGCCGGCATCGTCGCGCTGGTCATCGCGGCCATCGAGATCAACGTCATCACCGGCAGCGGGCCCGGCGCGGTGCCGCTCAACCTGCGCGCTTACCTGCTCGGCGCGCTGCTGGCGGTGCCCATCTTGTTCCGGCACCGGTGGCCGTTCCAGGTGATGCTCGCCTGCGCGGCGCTGATTTTCTTCTACTACATCTTTGCCAGGCGCAACATCTCACCCGCCCCGGTGTTCTTCGTCCCGCTCTACGACGCCACGCTGGCCGGCTACCTGATCTGGGCGGTCAGCATCGCCGCCGGCTTCATGCTGACCGGCCTGGTCGTGGTGGCGGTAAGCACCGGGCAGGGGGTGGCCTCGCTGGTCCAGGAATTCCTGTCCCAGATCGTGATCCTCGCCCTCGGTCTCACGCTGGGCAAGCTGGTCCGCAGCCGCGAGGTCCTGGCGGCCGAGACCGCGATGCGGCTCCGGCTGGCCGAGGAGGAACGCGCCGCCGAGGCGGGCCGGGTCGTGGCCGAGGAGCGGCTGCGTATCGCCCGCGAACTGCACGACACCGTGGCGCACAGTATGGCCACGATCGCCGTGCAGGCCGGCTCCGCGCTGCACCTGCTGGACGGCGACGCGCCGCCGCGCGGGCTGCGCGCGGCGCTCACCGCGATCAGGGAGACGAGCAAGGGGGCGCTGACCGAGATGCGGTCGGTGCTCGGCCAGCTACGCAGGTCCGAGCCCGGTGATCGCCCGCCGGGCGACGCGGCGCGGACCGGCCTGGCCCGGCTGGAGGCGCTGCGCGCGGCCGTCACCGCGGCCGGCGCCCCGGTGACGGTGGCCGTCGAGGGAGACCAGCGGCCGCTGTCCGCCGAGGCGGACCATTCCGCGTACCGCATCTTGCAGGAGTCGCTAACCAACGTGCTGCGGCACGCCGGTCCCGGCGCGGCCGCGCACGTGTGCCTGCGCTACCAGCCCGACGGCCTGGCCATCACGGTGACCGACGACGGTGCCTCAACGGGGGTCCTCGCGGCCGGCGGCCACGGCATCGACGGGATGCGCGAACGGGCCGCCTCGGTCGGCGGCCAGCTGACCGCCGGGCCGCTTCCCGACGGCGGATTCCAGGTCAGGGCCCTGCTGCCCGTTCCCGGTGTTCCCGCGGGAGGGGACGGCTCGTGATCCGGGTGCTGCTGGCCGATGATCAGGTGCTGGTCCGGGCCGGGTTCCGGATGCTGCTCGAGTCGGCCGGCGATATCGCGGTGGTCGCCGAGGCGGCCAACGGCGGCGAGGCGGTCGCGCTGACCCGCGAGCACGCCCCCGACGTGGTGCTCATGGACATCAACATGCCCGAGGTCGACGGGACCACAGCCACGCAGCTGATCGCCGGCGATCCGCGGCTCGCCGCGACGAGAGTGGTGGTGCTGACCACGTTCGACGACGAGGCGACGGTGTTCGGCGCGCTGCGCGCCGGGGCCAGCGGGTTCCTGGTCAAGGACGTGGAGCCCGCGGAACTGCTGCAGGCGGTCCGGGTCGTGGCGCGCGGCGACGCGCTGCTCTCCCCCAGCGTGACCCGGGCCGTCATCGCCGCGTTCACCGCCCCGGCGGGCCCGCGGCCGGCCCGCACGTCCGGCGTGGCGCATGCTTCGGCGGTGGGCGGCGCGGCGTCTGGCGGGCGGCCGGCCCCGCCGGGGCTCGCGGCGCTGACCGAGCGCGAGCGGGAGGTTGTCGCGTTGGTCGCGACCGGGATGTCCAACGACGAGATTGCCCGCACGCTCGTGGTCAGCCCGCTCACCGCGAAGACCCACGTCAGCCGGGCCATGACCAAGCTGAACGCGCGCGACCGGGCGCAGCTGGTGGTCATGGCCTACGAGCATGGCCTGACCGCGTCCTAGGCGCTCTTGCGCTGGCTGTTCTGTCTCTGGCTCTGGCTCTGTCTCTGGCTCTGGCTCTGTCTCTGGCTCTGGCTCTGTCTCTGGCTCTGGCTCTGGCTCTGGCTCTGGCTCTGGCTCTTGCTCTGGGCGAAGGCGCGGCCCACCGGGCAGCCCGGTGAGCACGGTTTCGGGATCCCGCGCCAGCCGCGACGGTGCAGGATCCGCGCCTGCAGCAGCGCCGTCTCGCACGGGTGCGCGTAGACGTCGCGCCAGCCGTACCGGGATGTCTGCACCCCGCGCGCGTGGGCTTGGTTGTCCCGGTGGCTGTCACGCCAGCGCTCCTCGTCCGGGTGGGCCAGCCGACCGTCCAGCTCGACGGCGGCCTGATACTCCTCGTAATACACGTCGCGGTAGACGACCTTGCCGTCGATCACGACGCGGACCTGGTGCCGGGAGCGCGGCAGGCCGTGGGCGCGTTCGACGTCATGCAGGTACCGGTATTCAAGCACGGAGTGAATTCCGCTGCCCGCCGCGGCGAGGACATCATCGAGCTCGGCGCGCCAGCGCATTTTCTTGCGCACGGCGAGAGCGGCCCGGAGCTTTTCCTCCGTGGTCAGCCGGTTAGCGCAGGCCTTCGTTATCCAGCCGCAGGCATCATCGAAGCCCGCAGAGACGTGGACTAGATCCAGGACTGTTTCCTCGACGCTGGTCCGCGGCAGCGCCCGGTTCGGCTGCCGCGCCTGCTCGATGCGGCCCGATATCCGGATGATCATGCCGCGGGCCGCGACGCGTCTGGTCGACGGGATCGTGATATAGATGACATCGACCGGGTAGTCGATGAGTCCGTGCAGCTCAGCCGCTGTCTGGTGGCTGAGCACAGCGCCGTCGCCGGCGCGGAGAACAGCCGCCCATAGCCATGTCTCGCGGGACGGCAGACCGCTGAAGACGGCGTAGACACCCCGGAAAAGCTGCTGCCAGCGGCCGCGTTCAAGGCGTCTGCTTATCGTCTTGCGATTCAAGCCCGCCTCAATCAGTTGCTGTCGCGAAATAGCACCGGCTTGCGAGGATGCAATCCGGGCCGCCGCGACCGGAATGTCGTAATTCATACGAGAACTGTGACTCGGGGGACTGACATTTCCATGATCGCGAAGACTTTTGCCCCGGAAATGGGGGCCAAACTCTTCATGATCATGGCCAAGCACCGCTGCGTGCCGGGCGGGACGCGGCTGGAGGGGTGAGCGTGGCGGATGGGGCGCGTGCCGCGGGTGGGGACGCGGACTGGGCGGGACGCGTGGGGTTGGGGTACGTGGTGCGG
>Ga0070735_10005904_pt1 | contig 10066 bp, 15 predicted proteins | sample Coa_R1_FD_66443 | JGI IMG/M metagenome (GOLD analysis project Ga0070735, IMG submission 66443) | Surface soil microbial communities from Centralia Pennsylvania, which are recovering from an underground coalmine fire - Coalmine... | ecosystem: Environmental > Terrestrial > Soil > Unclassified ... | reverse complement strand
AGCCCGAAAATAATTCCTGTCAATACCGCTGCCGCGAAGGTGAACATCAGAACGTGCCCATCAATGCCGGGGTTGAATCCAAACGGCTCGTCGGAGCTGCTGGCAAAAAGCTTCACAATCGCGTGCGTACCCCAAATCGCAAACAAAATCCCCAGCGCGCCGCCCAGGAGGGAAAGGCAAACGCTTTCCGTCAGCAATTGCTGCACGACCCTTCTGCGGCCTGCCCCAAGCGCCAGCCGCACCGCGATTTCCTTTTGCCGCGCCGTCGCGCGCGAGAGCAGCAAGCCCGCTACGTTGGCGCACGCAATCAGCAGCACAATTCCGACGGCCATCATCAACACGTACAATTCACCAGAAAGTTCCGTCGTCGAGCCGGTCAGTCCGGACTGCGCGGGCAGCGCATCGACTCTCGGATCATCTTCCGGCTTCGAAAGCGGGTTCGCGCTGTGCAGCATGTCGTTGCGGAATATCGTCGTCACGGCGGCCTGCGCCTGCAATCGGCCGACGCCTGGCTTCAGCCGACCGATGACCACCAGCCACCAGTTGTATATATCTGTGGCGCGCGCTTTTACCGACGGATGCGGATCGATCTGCGGCAATACGGAAAGCGGAAGCCAAACATCGCAGACGTTCCCCGGACTCAGGCTATCGAATCGTCGATCGGCTACGCCGATAATTGTGAACGACACGTTGTTCAGGCGAATTGTCCTATCAATCGCCGTGGGCGAGCCGCCGAACTGGCGTTTCCAGTAGCCGTAGTTCAACACGACTACCGGTTGAGCGGAAACCGAATCGTCGCTAGGCGTAATCAAGCGTCCGGCAGCAGCATGAACGCCGAGCAGCGAGAAGAATCCGCCGGAAACCGCCTGCCCCTTTAGCACGCTCGCCGTACCGTTGCCGCTGAGGTCAATCTGACCAGCGTTGGCGAACGCTGCGACACCGGAGAACGTGCCGACCTGCGACGCTACGTCGTTGAAGAAGGGCATGGAAAGTGAGCAGCCGGAAGATTCGCCATCCTGCGATAACTGCGACCGGCCACAGTCCCCGTAAGCGCTTTGGTTATGAATATCGGGGGCCTTGCGGGCGCTCCATTTGAGAACCACGAGATGCTGCGGATCCTGTGCCGGCAGCCCACGCAGGAGGATGCCGTTAATCAGACTGAAAATCGCCGTGTTCGCGCCAATGCCCAGCGCCAGTGTGATCACCGCAACCGCAGTGAAACCCGGGTTCGCGCGCAACTGCCGCAATGCATAGTGAATGTCTTGAAACAGTCCGCCCATCTGACGTTTGTTCTCCTATCTCGCACAACACTGCCGCGTCCCTGCCACCGCAAGACTCTGGCCAATCAGCGGACGGTGTAACCGCTTGATGGCAAAGAACAAGAATGTGTCTTGGTCGAGAAATGATGTTTAAAGGTGTCCGCTGTCGATCTTCAGATGTCCGGAAACGAACAGATCCGGCACGACGCCACCGCCTGACAGGAAATGACGATGGTGTATGACTATGATCATGGGGGAGTGAAAAGAATGGCAGCGGGTTTCTTTAAGGTGCATTGCCTTGTCGTGATGGATGAAGTCCAGGCTAAGAAGGAGAGCATTGTGATCACGAAGCACGGCAAGCCCGAGTTTCTTATCACGAAGCTTTGGAAGCCCGGCGTGTGATCCAGCGATATGGAACGAGAAGCCTCCTCAACATCCTTTGACTCGGCTTGTCGCTCTGGGCGAGGCTCTTGGCCTCGCAAATGTTCCTACATGAACGTCTTACGACACACTTTCTCCTTGACATCGCTATTTGGAAGCCTATAATTCGCGCCGAGTTTGGCCGCTTTCCGTTCCTGCCTAGACGCAGGCAAACACAAAGCTGAAATACAGAAAGACGCTGCCGATGCCTCTGCTCTTGGAATCAGCGGCACACCCAGCTTTGTTATTGGAAGGAGTTCAAAGGATACCCTCGATGGCGACCGAGTTGTTGGTGCCGTCCCCGCTTCGATATTCGAAGCCGAATTCCGAAAGTTCCTGCCTGCAACTCCCTGAGCGGAAGGCAGGCCGATTGGCGGCTCGCTACAACCCCTCTTTTGGGCATTGCGCTTCAGGTCCGCTAAATCACTGCTCACGCTTAGTGAAGTTTCCGCTGTGATTCCGTCATGCTCAAGCGGAGCACCAAATTTCTTGAGCGCCTTGACAAGCCGGCGGCTGATTTGTGTCCAACAGTTTTGGTCAATGTCGGACTACTCGTCTCGCTATGGCTTGGATGCGTCACATCATTGCACATTGTCACAAGTGTGGACGTTTTCATCGTGAGGCTGACGACTCGATCGATAGACTTGACGATCCAGCGCCGAAGATCCTGTGATTTCATGGAGGCTGGACGGCAGCACAGTGCAGATACTTGGAAACTAACAGTGTGAATGAACTGAGGAATTCGCGTCGCTTCAAGGAGCCCGGCACACGGTTACAGGACATCGTACGGCGAAACCGCTCGTCAGACGCGGTCGGGGTCTACGCTGTATGTTCAGCGCACCCGGACGTGATCGCGGCCGCCGCGCGCGAGGCAAGAGCCAACGATTCGGTTCTGCATGTTGAATCTACTTCAAGCCAGGTGAATCAGTTCGGCGGTTACACCGGGCAGAATCCTGAGCAGTTCGCCTCTTTTGTTCGAACTGCGGCTGCCGAAGCGGGACTTGCCGCCAATCGCATGTTGTTGGGCGGGGACCATCTTGGGCCATTTCCATGGCGACGTGAACCTGTCGCAGTCGCGATGGGGAAGGCGCACGGCCTGGTCCGCGGCTGTGTGCTCGCCGGATATCAGAAGATCCACCTCGACGCCAGCATGGCTTGCGCAGATGATCCCAAGGCCGGACCAGACGAGCGAACGGTTGCAGAACGCGCAGCCGTATTGTGTGAGACGGCGGAAAACACTTTTCGCGAACTTGCGCCCAATTCACCTCCTTTGCTCTATGTCGTGGGAACTGAAGTTCCCGCTCCGGGCGGCGAATCCCAGACTCAGGAATCAATTTCGACCACTAGTCCTGAACATGTTCGCTCAACTCTGGATGCGTTTGAGCGAGCTTTCGAAAAACGCGGGTTGAATCGAGCGTGGGAACGGGTGATCGGGTTGGTTGTTCAACCCGGAGTCGAGTTCGGCGAAAGCAATGTGTTCGATTATGATCGGCAGAAAGCAAAAGCTCTGAGCAAGGCTTTGCCTAACACGCCGTTACTCGTGTACGAGGCCCATTCGACTGACTATCAGCTTCCTTCGTCTCTCCGGAAGATGGTCGAAGACCATTTTGCGATTCTCAAAGTCGGTCCCGAACTGACCTTTGCTTTTCGCGAAGCTATTTTCGCGCTGTCATCAATTGAATCCGAGATTTTTCGAGGAAAGGCTGCTCGCGTCTCAAGTGTTGCCGCCGCTCTTGAATCCGCAATGCTCCGCAACCCGGGCTATTGGCGCGATTACTATCATGGGGATGAAGGCCAACTCCGGCTTTCTCGCTTCTACAGCTACAGCGATCGCTGCCGGTATTACTGGCATGACGCGGAAGTGAAGGCGCAAATCGAGCTGCTCTTTGGAAATTTGACGAAGTCTCCTCCTGCGATAACACTCATCAGCCAGTATTTGCAGCTGGAGTACGAGGCAATTCGCGGGGGACGAATTCAGGCCTTTCCCTCGCAGATGGTTCGGCATCACATTCAAACGGTGCTCCACAAGTACGCAATTGCCTGCGGCGAGAACACATGAGTCTCGCAACTGTGCCGAACTGTTCGCTCTCTTGCGAAATTGTTCCGGGGCGAGTTTCAACTGAATATGGCCAATGGCACCATGAAGACCGACGATGACGGTAAGGATTTGCGGCACATCATCGTCAGTACAGGGTGAGACAACCGGCCTTCCGAGTATCACCCTAACGTGAAGATCCCGCCATCTTCGTGCACTCTCGCATGGCACGCCGCACAGAACGTAATCAGATTGGCCTCCGCACCATCGCCGGAATGACTGCGAAACTGTTGATGATGGACCTCCAGATTCGACATCGCACCGCATGACTGACAGCGCCATCCATCCCGCCGTAGGACCTGCTGGCGCAGATTCTCGTAGGAAATGGGATCAAGGCGTAACCGTGGAGCCTTTGGGCGAATGCCATTCATGATGCTTTCTCGCTTAGGTTCTCGAAAAAGGCCCTGTTTTTGTTCCTCTGGCAGGAGCCGGACGAATCGTGTCATCGAGAACAACAGCGTGCCCGGATCTCCATTGTGCAAGTTGGCTCCAGCCAGGAAATCTGCACAGATCATCTCCAGGCAGTGGCCCCGCGATTTATCCGAGCCCAGCATCAAAGCTGCGGTTTCAATGGCCTGCTCAATCACTGGAATCTGGCTCTTGTACAAGTTGAAGTAGACCAGTTCCGACGCCTCGGTTCCTTCCCACTCAGTTCCTTCTCCACCTCCCGCCGGATTGGCTCATTTCCGCCTCTTGGAGGGCTCTGTCTTCCGTGGATTGCGCCTCAGGTCCGCTAAATCACTGTTGCGGCCTAACGCCCGTTTGTTGGACTTGAGATCCGCTTGGGAAATGAAATGCACCGGAACGCCAAATAAAGTACTAGGGACCCTATTTTTCCAAGCATCGGCAAAGTCGACCGCAGTGATTTGGGTCAAGACGTCAATTCGTACGGGAGCAATTCCAATCTGATAGACAATCTGTTTCTCACTGAAGGTTTCAGCCGTAATTCCATCATTCTCAAGGGGAGCCCCAAACTTCTTGAGTGCTTCGACAAGCCGGTGGGAGTTTGCTGTCGAATTGTCGATCCACAGGTCGAGATCTTTCGTATAACGCGGTTCGCCGTATTTCATGACTGCGAAACCGCCGACGATCAAATAATCAACCTGAAATTCGTTTAAGAGTTGTAACAGTTCTTTGTAATCTGGGCTTCCTGCCATGGTTGGTTTCCTCAGCCAATTCCACCATTTCCCATGCTGCAGCAAAAATGGCTTCATCCCCCTGGTCTTGCCAGAATTTGATGTCAAATGAACGATCGGGAAAGCGGCCCTGCACCAGCCGTGTTTTCCATTTTGAATTGTCGGGAATACGCATTTCCCCTCCTCGAATCGTTCCTCGAATGCTAATTAGCATATCAGCTTGAAGGACCTTGTCTTCCGTCCACAATGATTAAGCTTCATCGGTTCGGTGCGTCTGACGGTGGCAAGCGGTACAGAGCGTGATCAGGTTCATCTCTGAGTCGTCCCCAGAGTGACTGCGAAATTCTCTGTGATGAACTTCAAGGTTCGACATAGCGCCGCAAGACTGACAGCGCCAGCCATCCCGCCGCAGCACTTCCTGGCGCAAATTCTCGTAGGCGATGGGATCCAGTCGTAAACGTGGGGTCTTTGAGCGGATCTCGTTCACGATACTTTCTCGCCGAGGTTGTCGAGGAAAGTCTGCTTCTGCGCTTCGGGTAGGAGGCGGAAGAACCGGTTCATTGAGAACAGCAGGGTCTCCGGATCCCCATTGTCCAGGTTTGCGCCCGCGAGAAAGTCGGCACAGATCATTTCCAAGCAATATCCACGAGACTTGTCCGATCCGAGCATCAGTGCCGCGGTTTCGATGGCCCGCTCGATGACCGGAATCTGGCTCTTGTACAGCTTGAAATAGACCAGCTCCGACGCCTCCGTTTCCTTCCCCGTCAGTTCCTTCTCCACCTCCCGCCGGAAGTCCTCCCGCGGCATCTGCCGAGCCTTGTGCACCCAGGGTGCACAATCGAAGTGCTGCCCGTCCCGCCGTGCCAGCTTGACCAACTCCCGTCCCTTCGTCCAACCGATTTCCTTCAGTTCCTTCCGGACTTGCGGCGGCAGGTGCTCGTGGATTGACATCAGGTAGTACGCCTTCCTGCGAGACTCCGGAAATCTTCTCTCCAGAAACTCGTCGAACGACTTCAGATTCTCCAGCCGCCAGTACTGTCCCGCCCGCACCTCGCACAGGTAGCGTCCCAGTTCGACGAACTTGGTGTCGCGCTCGGTCTCCTTCCGCTGTTCCCACGCCAGAATCTCGTCAATCTTGGTCAGCACGAAAAGCGCGCGTTGACGATTGAGCTTCGGGGGCATCGGCGGATTCCTAGTAAGCAAGCTCGTCAAGCCAACCAAGGTCTTCTGCTCCTGGGCGTCGCACCAGAGCGGACGCGGCGAGATCCTGCCGTCCCAGACAAAACCCCACATAAGGACAGGTGCTGCACGGATTCTGCGGAAACCGGATGCCGCTGTGGGGCAGGAACTGCGCGGATTGGATTCGGCGAATCGTATCGTCGACCAACTGACCGAACTCCTGACGCTGCTCCTCGGTGATGGTGGTTCGCAGGTATTGGACTTCCGCGAGCCGCTTACGGACGAACACGACCTGGGCGACCTCGGAGATACCGGTCATCCAGGAGTAGCAGACCAGTTGTGGATCGAGGGCCAGTAGCCCGTCCGGTTCCTCAGGATAGCGACTGGAACTGGTCTTCCACTCCAGCAAACAGCGCGTGCCGTCTAGGTGGCCGATAGCATCGATGTAGGCGATGAAATCGTTTGTTCCGGAGAGGTGCTTGGTCACCTTGATCTGCAGATTGCGGCGTGGGTAGCGGATGCGAATGCGGTCGTCCTGGCAAAAGCGGGTGAGGAGCAGGATGCCTTGCTCGAGCATCCGATCCCAAGTGTCGTTGCCTGAAAACTGCAGGCTCTGTTCCTTGCAGCCCGCCCATTCTCGAAAGAGGACGTCGCCGGGATCTTCGCGACGGAAAAGCGCACCCAGAGCCTGCTCGAAAGCCCGACCGAACAGCATTGCGGCCCGGTTGTCCTTCTGCTTCCAGCCATCCAGATAGCGATAGCGGTAGCGGCGAGGACAAGTCAGGTACTGGCTGATCTGGGTGTAGCTGTAGTTCATTAGGCGGCCTCCGGTCCGCTCGCACGTTCAGTCGAGACAACCGACATTTCTTCCCACTGGCTGGCCGGCGCGAAGCCGTCCAAGTTGAGCAGAGTGGTGCCGTTGAGAACGGTATGGCTGATCTTGACCACACCGCGGAGCCCGACGAGATTCTTGTCATCGATTTCGTCATGGCCCAGCAAATCGGAGTCGTAGCCGAAGTCCCGCAGGAACCACGTCAACTTCCACAGTGCTTTGGGAGTGCAATAGACGCGTCCGTTAAAGGTCTTGCCTTCGAACCGTTGGGGCTCAAGGACAACGAAAGGGACGAGGTAAAAGGGCTTCTGTGCGTGCCAGCGATATTGGGCTCGCTGTACGCGGACGAGGAACAGTCCGTCAGGGATGTCGCACGCTGCTGACTGATCGGCCTGGTGCAAGCCTTGAAAGCGCCGCTTCATGCCACACCTTCCTTGGCCGGCATGTAACTGTTCAGCTGGCAGAGCAAGGCATTGCGGTCTTTCTCGGCCCAGTCAGCAAGATGCTGGACAAAGTTCTCGACCTGTTCGCGGGTGGCATCGCGCAGAGTTTTGACTCCGCAGATGTCGACGGCATACGACTTCACCAGGTTGGGATCGAGCTCGTGCTGGCGAATGAGCTGGCAGAGCCGGTCGCGGACCGTGCGGCCGCCGTGTCCGTTTCCATTGGCGGAGGGTTGCGGAAGTTTTTTGGTTTCGGCGGGAGCTGGTTCCCCACGTCGATCCAGGGAACCAATTTCTTCCACCGAACAGATGCCGATCCCGTACGCCTTGCGCAGTGCACGATTGACCGCGCGCGTTTCGGCCACGCGCATCTCAGCGCCCTGGACGAGGAACGATACGTTGGAGGGGTCGGCATCGCCATAGCCGACGAATCCGCGGCAAGTTCGAGACCTGTAAACAGTGGCCTCGAACGCCCAACGAGCATTCGCGGGGTCACAAAAACTCGTGACCGGCCGAACGTGCATGCCAGCGCAACGATTGCGCCTCGCCAATCCCAACAGACCTGTGTGGGTGACGTACCAATGATTGTTCAGGTAAAGCAGATCGCCCAGAGCGACTGAAAACTTGTACTGAGTCGTGATCACCGCGAGGGCGTTGCATGCGTCTTTGGATAAGTTGCCCCACGTCTTTCGGGCTAGGCGAAGACTCATCATCACGGTCTTTTTTTTGTTCACCGAAATGGCCTCCATGGATCAGATTCCTACTGTGTTTTGTACTTAGGCGCCTATGTATGTCGATACGTTTATACATAGGCGTCTAAGTATATGTCAAGGACTTTCTGATTGATTTCTGCTAAGCTGGGTCCATCTCGGACATCATCTATGGGCAAGAAAAAGAATCCAAACGCCGTCGCGTTGGGCAAACTGGGTGGCTCAAAGGGCGGAAAGATTCGAGCTGCCCGACTAACGTCTGAGCAGAGACGAGAGATTGCCCGAAAAGCCGTTCTCACTAGGTGGGCTAAAGCCAAGAATAAAGCCGAGCAGAACGATCAGAAGGAATAGCGAATAATGGTCGTGCGGTGAACCGTGTGCTGTGGAGAAGCGAATGTGCGTATCGAGAACATCTCACCCGACGAAGATGCCGGATTCGAACTGCTAAACAGCAGACTCCGCTCGCGTGCCTGCTGGAGCATGGCTTGGAAGAAAGCTTCGGCGATGTCCCCACCCAGCACGCGCTCCCAGATCTTGGTGAACACGGTCACCCCCCAAATGGCATCGTCCATGTACAAGCCAAGAACCGGGGTGACAGAATTATGCAGCTAAAACAGCATCATCGCAAGGGACTTGTACCCCGACACCCTCTGTGATAGTTTATTAGCGGTAAAGTACTATCGCGGAATAAGCACTGTCCTCTCGAAGGGTGCAAAGAACTCATCGCACCCGTGAGCCGCGCGAAACCTTCAAACAGTTGGCGAGGACAGATGTCTCTATTATGGGTATTTAGACCATTCCCAAGCGGCCAATATCAAGAAGTGTGGCTAGTCAGCTTCCCGGAAGCCGAAAGAGATCAAGATCGCGAACCCTTGCGCCTGAACGACGGCACTGGGCTGCTTGCAGACGATTTTAGAAGCAAGAAGCAGCAAGCACCTAGAACCACCGAGCGAGAGAGCGGTCCCGGTCGCAAGGTGGGTTCACCTCTGGGGGGCCGGCAATGAACGACCTGGAACGAAGGGTCGCGAGATTGGAGCGTCCTCAGCGGAAGCGAGCGCTGGCCCTGAAAGAAGAGAATCGGATTAGTGATTCCTGGGTCGAACAGGCAACTCAAGATACGTTCACTTGGGTCACGCAGCACACGAAAACCTACAACGAGCACTGGCACGAAGAGGGGCGACCCTCGCCGCGAGAAAGGTTTCCAGAGTACGAATACTTCAAGCACGTATTCGACATCATGGACCTGGAGAGGATCACGTTCTGGGAGAAGTCGCGGGACATGATGTTGTCGTGGGCTTGCGTCGCTTACCTTGAACGCTTTGCCATGACGACTCCCTGCTGCGGCATCCTCCTCCAAACGCAGAAGGAGGATAAGGTCATACAGCTCGTCAAATATGCCAAAGAGCTGTGGAGGAACTCCAACGTTCGGATTCGAGAAGCATGCCCTCTGAGTCGGCCCCTCAAACGGCAATCGGACTACGAATTGGAGTTTGCCAACGGCAGTTACATTGCTGGAATCCCCGGCGGAGCCAACCAGATCCGATCCTACCATCCGTTCGGATATCTCAACGACGAGAGCTCGTTCCAACCTGATTGTGGTGACTGCTTCAACGAGGCGCTCGCCGCCGTGAAGGGGAAGATCATTTTCAATTCATCAGCCGGCCCCGGCTGGTATGCGGATATCAGAAGGGACATCATTCGTGAAAAAGACTAATCGAGCGATGCGAGCACTCGCCGAATTGCAGGGCAAGGCCCCCCAGACGAAGGTCGAAATCATGCGCGGGCTCGCGATGCGTTTGACATTGGGCAGAATTGTTGTTGGCCGTCTCCATTATTCTGCTCACCCCGACCGTGATCCGGAGACTTGTCCTCAATGGAAAGATCGTGAACGCCGCGCGTATTCTTCACAGGCCGCGTGGGACCGCGAACAGGAAATCATTGACGAGGCAGGCGGCGGCGAGTTGGTTTTCGCCGACATGCTGCAAAAGTACT
>Ga0070735_10005903_pt1 | contig 10068 bp, 7 predicted proteins | sample Coa_R1_FD_66443 | JGI IMG/M metagenome (GOLD analysis project Ga0070735, IMG submission 66443) | Surface soil microbial communities from Centralia Pennsylvania, which are recovering from an underground coalmine fire - Coalmine... | ecosystem: Environmental > Terrestrial > Soil > Unclassified ... | reverse complement strand
CCAGATGGGCTGCTCCATCGTGTTTCGCGGCCCCAATGGCGCGGCCGCGCGCGTCGCCGCCCAACACAGCCAGGATTATTCCGCCTGGTACTCGCAGATTCCGGGACTCAAAGTGGTCGCGCCGTTCTCGGCCGCCGATTACAAGGGTTTGCTGAAAGCCGCGATCCGCGATCCCAATCCGGTGATCTTTCTCGAAAACGAGGTGCTGTACGGGCAATCCGGCGAGGTGCCGAAGCTCGACGATTATGTGATCCCGATCGGCAAAGCGCGTGTGGTGCGAACGGGAAGCCATGTCTCACTCATCTCATGGTCCAATGGCATGTCCTACGCGCTGAAGGCGGCGGATGAACTGGCCAAGGACGGCATCGAGGTCGATCTCATCGATCTCAGGACGTTGCGCCCGCTCGATACCGAGACCATCGTGGCATCGGTGAAAAAAACAGGCCGCGCCGTGACGCTCGAAGAGGGCTGGCAACAGAGTGGGGTTGGTGCCGAAATCGCCGCGCGGATCATGGAACACGCCTTCGACTATCTTGATGCGCCGGTTGCGCGCGTCTCGGGCAAGGATGTGCCGATGCCTTATGCCGCCAATCTGGAAAAGCTCGCGCTGCCTTCGGTGGCCGAAGTGGTCGCGGCTGCCAAAGCCGTTTGTTATCGCTGAGCGAAGCGGGGCTAACCCATGCCAATCAACATTCTGATGCCCGCTTTGTCGCCAACGATGGAAAAGGGTAATCTTGCCAAATGGCTCAAGAAGGAAGGCGACAAGGTCAAGTCGGGCGATGTGATCGCGGAAATCGAGACCGATAAGGCGACCATGGAGGTCGAAGCGGTCGATGAAGGGACGCTCGCGAGGATTCTTATTCCCGAAGGCACGCAGGATGTCGCGGTCAACGATGTGATCGCGGTGCTGGCCGGCGATGGCGAAGATGTCAAATCGGCGGGCGCCGCCGCGCCGAGCACGCCACCGAAGGGTGCTGCTGCCGCTCAAGCGCCCGCGGCCCGGCCGGCAACTCCCTCATCCTTCGAGACGCGCGCTGGGCGCGCTCCTCAGGATGAGGTTAAACATTTCCCTCGTCCCGAGGAGGACGCGAAGGCGCCCGTCTCGAAGGACGTGGCCCCGCAAACCAATGGTCGTGCGCGCACCTTCTCCTCGCCGCTCGCCCGGCGTCTCGCCAAGGAAGCCGGCATCGACGTCGCGCGTATCACGGGCACCGGGCCGCACGGCCGTGTCATCGCGCGTGACGTGGCGGAAGCCAAATCCGGCGGCGGCCTGAAAGCAGCGGGGGTGGGCGGCACGCTTGCGTCTTCAATGTCGGACAAGCAAATTCTCGCGCTGTTCGAACCCGGCAGTTACGACATCGTGCCGCATGACGGCATGCGCCGCACCATCGCGCAGCGGCTGACGGCGTCGGTGCAAAATGTCCCGCATTTTTATCTCACCATCGATTGCGATATCGGTCGGCTGCTCGATGCTCGCGAGCAGATCAACGCCGCGGCGCCGAAGGATGTGGACAAGAAGCCTCTCTACAAGCTTTCGGTGAACGACTTTGTCATCAAGGCGATGGCGATCGCGCTCCAGCGCAAACCCGATTGTAACGTGAGCTGGACCGAAGGCGGCATGCTCAAGCATAGGCATTCCGATATCGGGGTGGCGGTGGCGATGCCGGGCGGCTTGATTACGCCGATCATCCGCAAGGCCGAGAGCAAGTCGCTGTCGGCGATCTCGGGTGAGATGAAGGATTTCGCAGGCCGCGCGCGGGCGCGAAAACTTAAGCCCGAGGAATATCAGGGCGGCACCACCGCCGTCTCCAATCTCGGCATGTACGGCATCAATCACTTCACGGCTGTGATCAACCCGCCGCATGCGACGATTCTGGCGGTCGGCGCCAGCGAGGAGCGCCCCGTGGTGCGCGGCGGCAAGATCGAGATCGCGCACATGATGAGCGTGACGTTATCGTGCGATCACCGCGCGATCGACGGCGCGCTCGGCGCCGAGCTGATCGGCGCGTTCAAAATGCTGATCGAAAATCCCGTCATGATGATGGCGTGACGGGGCCTTCGTCATTGCGAGCGCAGCGAAGCAATCCATCTCACCGCCGGCAGGCTGGATTGCTTCGTCGCAAGTGCTCCTCGCAATGACGGAAAATAACATTCAGTCCAGTTGCACGATGAGAACGAGCGAATAACCATGCCCGACACATCCTTCGACATCATCATCATCGGTTCCGGTCCGGGTGGCTATGTCACGGCGATCCGCGCCGCGCAGCTCGGCTTCAAGACGGCCATCGTCGAGAAATCTCATCTCGGCGGCATTTGCTTGAACTGGGGGTGCATTCCGACCAAAGCGCTGCTGCGCTCGGCCGAAATCTACCACACCATGCAGCACGCTGGAGATTACGGCCTTTCCGCCGAGAAGGTTTCCTACGACCCGAAGGCGGTCGTGCAGCGCTCGCGCGGGGTCTCCAGGCGCCTCAATGACGGCGTCGGCTTCTTGATGAAGAAGAACAAGGTGACGATCATCTGGGGCGAGGCGTCGATCGACGCGCCCGGCAAAATCACCGTGAAGAAATCGGCCGCTGAGGCGCCCAGGGGTGCGCTCGGCGAGGGCGCCTATCAGGCCAAGCATATCATTGTCGCGACCGGCGCCCGGCCGCGCGTGCTGCCGGGATTGGAGCCCGACAAGAAACTGGTCTGGACCTATTTCGAGGCGATGGTGCCGGAAAAAATGCCGAAATCGCTGCTCGTTGTCGGTTCCGGCGCGATTGGAATCGAATTCGCCTCGTTCTTCCATACCATGGGTTCTGACGTGACGGTGGTGGAAGTCCTGCCGCAAATCCTTCCCGTCGAGGATGCCGAGATCGCGGGGCTTGCGCGCAAGAGTTTCGAGAAGCAAGGCATCAAGATTCTCACCAGCACCAAGGTGACGAAGCTTGAGAAGAAAAGCGACAGCGTGATTGCCACCATCGATGACGGCAAGAATTCGCAAAGGATCGAATTCGACCGGGTGATTTCAGCCGTCGGCGTGGTCGGCAATATCGAAAATCTCGGCCTTGAAAAACTCGGCGTCAAAACCGAACGCGGCTGCGTGGTGATCGACGGCTACGGCAAGACCAACGTAGCGGGCATTTACGCCATCGGCGATGTCGCAGGGCCGCCGATGCTGGCGCATAAGGCCGAGCATGAAGGCGTCATTTGCGTCGAGGCCATCAAGGGATTGCACCCGCATGCGATGGACAAAAACCTCATTCCCGGCTGCACCTATTGCCATCCGCAGGTGGCATCGGTCGGTCTCACCGAGGCACGGGCCAAAGAAGGGGGCCGCGAAATCCGCGTCGGACGCTTCCCGTTCGCCGGCAATGGCAAGGCGATCGCGCTTGGCGAGGATCAAGGCCTCGTCAAGGTGATCTTCGACAAGAAGAGCGGACAATTGCTCGGCGCGCATATGATCGGCGCGGAAGTGACCGAATTGATTCAGGGCTATGTGGTCGCGATGAATCTTGAGACCACTGAAGAAGAACTGATGCACACGGTGTTCCCACATCCCACGCTCTCGGAAATGATGAAGGAAGCCGTGTTGGACGCCTATGGGCGCGTGTTGAATATGTGACGGCGCTGTCGCTGCGGAGGCGAGATTCTCTCCCCGTCATTCCGGGGCGTGCGCGCGACAAAATGGCCGAGCCATTTTGCGCGGATAGCACGAGCCCGGAATCCATTTCTCCTGACATTCGTGCGGCGCGATGGATTCCGGACAGCCGCTCACGCGGTTTCCGGAATGACGGTGAGCTAGTGTGGCCAGTAGTCCGGATGAGCCAACGGGTCGCGCGAATGCGCGCCCCCGACGAGCGCAATAGCGCTCGCGCAGAGATGACAGGCTCCGCGATATCCGGGGCCTTACTTTCCGCTTCCGCATGTTGCGTTGCTCATGCGGGCGGATTACTGCCCTCAAAGGGTTGCTCTTGTGCAACGATTGTTGCCTGAAGGCAACAGTTCCCGAAGATTTAACCCTCCTTTCGGCTCGTAGGGGCTGGCGCCGCTTTTTAGCCACACCCCTCCATGAGATCATGCTGGGAGAGATTTGAAGGCCATCAGGGCCCGTCAGGTAATCGGCGCTTCGTCCGATTTTCCTTAATTCGAACGGGGATGGCTTTTCGAAAAGCAGGGTCGCGATGGACGCCAAAACCAATATCAAAAAAAGACTGCCGAGCCGTCACGTCACCGAGGGACCGGAGCGGGCGCCGCATCGCTCCTACCTGTATGCGATGGGCTTGACGACCGAACAGATCCATCAACCGTTTGTCGGCGTGGCGTCCTGCTGGAATGAGGCCGCGCCCTGCAATATCTCGCTGATGCGCCAGGCGCAGGCCGTCAAAAAGGGCGTGGCTTCCGCTGGTGGCACGCCCCGCGAATTTTGTACCATCACGGTCACCGACGGCATCGCCATGGGCCATGATGGCATGCGCTCCTCGCTGCCCTCGCGTGAATGCATCGCCGATTCCGTCGAATTGACCATACGCGGCCATGCCTATGACGCGCTGGTGGGTCTTGCCGGCTGCGACAAGTCGCTGCCGGGCATGATGATGGCGATGGTACGGCTCAACGTGCCCTCGATCTTCATCTATGGCGGCTCAATCCTGCCGGGCAATTTCCGTGGTCAGCAGGTCACGGTGCAGGACATGTTCGAGGCCGTCGGCAAGCACTCGGTCGGTGCGATGTCGGATGCTGATCTGGACGAAATCGAACGCGTTGCGTGCCCGTCGGCCGGCGCCTGCGGCGCGCAATTCACCGCCAACACCATGGCGACGGTCTCCGAGGCCATCGGCTTGGCATTGCCCTATTCGGCCGGCGCGCCCGCGCCGTATGAAATTCGCGATGCGTTTTGCACCGCCGCGGGCGAAAAGGTCATGGAGCTGATCGCGCGGAACCTTCGGCCACGCGACATCGTCACGCGCCGTGCGCTGGAGAATGCGGCCGCCGTGGTCGCCGCCTCCGGCGGCTCGACCAACGCCGCGCTTCATCTGCCTGCGATCGCCCACGAATGCGGCATCAAATTCGACCTGTTTGACGTCGCCGAAATCTTCAAGAAGACGCCTTATGTCGCGGATTTGAAGCCGGGCGGCCGTTATGTCGCCAAAGATATGTTCGAGGCTGGCGGTATTCCGCTTCTGATGAAAACGCTGCTCGATCATGGCCATCTGCACGGCGACTGCCTGACCGTGACAGGCCGGACAATCGCCGAAAACCTCAAAAACGTGAAGTGGAACCCGCACCAGGATGTGGTGCGGCCCGCCGACAAGCCAATCACCGTCACCGGCGGCGTCGTCGGCCTGAAGGGTAACCTCGCGCCGGAAGGCGCGATTGTGAAGGTCGCGGGCATGGCGAACCTGAAGTTTACCGGCCCCGCGCGCTGCTTCGACCGCGAAGAGGATGCTTTCGAAGCCGTGCAAAAGAAGACCTACAAAGAGGGCGAGGTCATCGTCATCCGTTATGAAGGTCCGCGCGGCGGCCCCGGCATGCGCGAGATGCTTTCGACGACGGCGGCCCTGACCGGCCAGGGGATGGGCGGCAAGATCGCGCTCATCACCGATGGCCGCTTCTCGGGCGCGACGCGCGGGTTCTGCATCGGCCATGTCGGACCGGAAGCGGCTGTGGGCGGTCCGATCGCGTTGTTGCGGGACGGTGACATCATCGAAATCGACGCCGATGTCGGAACCCTCAATGTCAAATTGAGCGAAGCGGAACTCGCCCAGCGCAAAACCGAATGGAAGCCCCGCGCGACCCATCATACGTCTGGTGCGTTGTGGAAATATGCCCAGCAGGTCGGATCGGCGGTATCGGGTGCTGTCACCCATCCCGGCGGGGCGAAAGAGAAGTCGTGTTATGCGGATATTTGAGCGTACCGTAATTGTTCTGATGTTGGCGGCCGCACTGGTGGCAACGCCCGGATTCGCTTTCGATGGCGCGCCGGTGGTCAATCAGGATTCGGCCATTCCCGTCCTTTCGGCGCAGCCCGGCGCCATTATCGCGCCGAAAAAGTCGCAGCCGCAGACGTTGGATCAGTTCACTTCTTTGCAATTTGCCGCCGAAGGCGGCCATCCGATCGCGCAATGGAAGCTGGGGCGGATGTATGCCGATGGCGACGGCGTCGCGCAGGACGATTTGCGGGCCTTCGAATATTTCAGCCGCATCGCCAATACGCACGCCGAAGACAATCCGTCCGCGCCGCAAGCCGCGATTGTCGCCAACGCCTTTGTGGCGCTCGGCCGCTATTATCTCAGCGGCATTCCGAATTCGAAGATCAAACCCGATGTCGAGCGGGCGCGGGAAATGTTTTCCTACGCGGCCTCCTATTTCGGCAACGCCGATGCCCAATATGATTTGGCGCGGCTTTACTTGAAAAGCGCCGGTTCCTCTCGCGACGACAGCCGCTACGGCGCGCGCTGGCTTGGGCTCGCCGCGCAGAAGGGCCAGCATCAGGCCCAGGCGTTGCTCGGTCAGTTGCTGTTCAACGGCGATCAATTACCCCGCCAGGCCGCGCGCGGATTGATGTGGCTGACACTGGCGCGCGATAGCGCGGCGCCGGAGGAAACCTGGATCAGGGACAGCTACAATAAGGCGATCGCGAAGGCGTCCGAAGACGACCGTGCGATGGCGTTCCGGATGCTTGAGCACTGGGTCCAGGGACGCAAGGACTAATGTTCTCGTCATTGCAATGACGATCTCGCCAATTTGTCACGCCGCCTCAAGATCCAGATCGATCCAGACCGGCACGTGGTCCGAGGGCTTTTCCCAGGCGCGCACATAACTGTCGATACCGGTATCGATCAGGCGATCGGCGGCCTGCGGCGACAGCAACAAATGATCGATGCGCAGTCCGTGATTTTTCTGCCAGGCGCCCGCCTGATAATCCCAAAACGTATATTGGCCCGGCGCGTCGGTGACGGCGCGTAACGCGTCGGTCAAGCCAAGGCCGAGCAGGGATTGAAAGCTCTCGCGGGTCTCTGGGCGAAACAGTGCGTCGTTTGTCCACGCCGCCGGGTTATGGACGTCTTCGGCCATCGGGATGACGTTGAAATCGCCCGCCAAAACCAGCGGTTCTTCCGCCTTAAGCCGTTGCCTTGAGTATTCCAAAAGCCGCGACATCCATTTGAGCTTATAGGGGTATTTTTCGGTTTCCGGCGGGTTGCCATTGGGCAGATAAAGGCATGCGATCCGCAACACGCCGCCCTTGAGCGTGACCACGCCCTCGATAAATCGCGCGTGGGCATCCTCATCGTCGCCCGCAAGCCCTGATTTCGTTTCGTCGAAAGGAAGCTTCGAAAGCAGCGCGACCCCATTGAAGGTCTTCTGTCCATGGGTGACCACGTTATAGCCGAGTGCCTCGATCTCAAGCCGGGGAAAGGCGTCATCGGTGCATTTGATTTCTTGAAGACAGACGATGTCGGGGGCGCATTCCTTCAGCCAGCTCGTCAGATTTTCGATCCGTTGCCGGACCGAGTTGACGTTCCATGTGGCAATGCGCATCGGCCAAACGCCCGCTTAAATCGAGAAGCTGGTGCCGCAGCCGCAAGACGCGGTCGCGTTGGGATTGACCACCCGGAAGGAGGCGCCGATCAGGTCGTCCACGAAATCAACTTCCGAACCCGCCAGGAACGGCACGGAAGCCGGATCGACCAGCACCACTGCGCGGTCGCGGGAAATCACCAAGTCATCCTCGGCGCGCGCGCGTTCGACGTCGAATTTATACTGGAAGCCGGAGCAGCCGCCGCCCTCGACACTGATCCGCAGCATGGCGCCATCGCCCTCACTTTGAAGGATTTCGCTGATGCGGCGGGCGGCCCGCTCGCTGATGGTGACGGCTGTGGTCATCGCAAAGCTCCGATCGCATGCAAGATACCTATTTATCTGGTATCCCGTATCCCGCACATCCATAGTTAAGTGCGTCAGGCATCGGAATCAAACCCGTTCACAGGTAAATCCCCGTGTCAGTTGGAATGGCTGCCCCCCGCTCGGCCTATGCCTGCGACCCCGACTTGAGCCGCGGGCGGCAATTCGCGGAGCCGCCGAGCCGGACGCGCAGCCCGTTCCGGCGGGATTGCGACAGGGTCATTCATTCCACGGCATTCCGTCGCCTCAAGCACAAGACGCAGGTTTTTGTGTTTCATGAGGGCGACCATTACCGCACCCGGCTCACCCACACGCTGGAAGTCGCCCAGATCGCCCGCGCGCTCGCCCGCCAGCTTGGGCTTGATGAGGATCTGACCGAGACGCTCGCATTGGCCCACGATCTCGGTCATCCCCCGTTCGGTCACGCGGGCGAGCGGGCGCTGGATGCTTGCCTGCGTGGTTATGGCGGTTTCGACCACAACGCGCAGACCTTGCGCGTGGTCACCTCGCTCGAACATCGCTATCCCCCATTCGATGGTCTCAATCTGACCTGGGAGTCCTTGGAAGGAATCGTCAAGCATAATGGCCCGCTCGCGACGCTCGATGGCGTTCCGGTCGGGCGCTATTGCGAGCACGGCATTCCCACTGGAATCGCCGAGTTTGTCGAAATCTACGACCTCGAATTATGGAGCTTTGCCTCGCTGGAGGCACAAATCGCCGCGATTGCCGACGACATCGCCTATGACGCCCATGACATCGATGATGGCCTGCGCGCCGGGTTGTTCCGGATCGACGATCTCAAATCCATTCCCCTGGCCGCCGAGATCATCGGCGACATCGACATTCGTTATCCCGCTCTCGATGAGAGCCGGCGCGGCGCCGAGCTCGTGCGCGAGCTGATTTCCCATTTGATCGGAGCGGTGGTCTTGGAGGCACGTCGCCGCCTGGAACAGGCCCGGCCGATTTCCGCCGAGGAGGTGCGCCGCCACACAACGGCGCTGATCGGTTTTCCAACGGAAACGAGGCGGGCCGAGGCCGAAATCAAGGCCTTTTTGAAGACGCGAATGTACCGGCACCAACGGGTGATGCGGGTGATGGGCGACGCCGAACAGCTTCTGTTCGATCTTTTCGCGCGGTACCAGAAGCAGCCCTCCGCTTTGCCGCCGGAATGGCTGCCTTCGGAAAGCCAAGCCGAGACGGAAGCCGAGCGCGCGCGGCGGATCGGCAATTTTATCGCCGGAATGACCGACCGTTTCGCGCTGACCGAACATCAGCGGCTTTTTGACTCGACCCCCGATTTGCGTTAGGCGGCGGCCATGGCCGATACAGCGTCGAACCAACATCTTTTCGCCGATATGCTCACGCGCGTGCGTGCGGTCTGCGCGGTCGAGTTGGGCGGGGACGTCGATCTGTCGCGTGTCGTGGTCGAACCGCCGAAAGAGGCGGCCCATGGCGATATGGCGACGAACGCCGCCATGGTGCTGGCGAAAGAGGCGCGGGTAAAACCCCGCGACCTCGCCGAAAAGATCGCCGAGCGGCTGCGCGGGGATGCTCTGGTGACGTCCGTTGACGTGGCTGGACCCGGTTTCATCAACCTCACCTTGAAAGTCGAGGTTTGGGCCGAGACGTTGCGGGCCGTGTTGCAAAAAGGCGATCGTTACGGCCAAAGCGCGATCGGGGCGGGCGAAAAGGTCAATGTCGAGTATGTCTCGGCCAATCCCACCGGACCGATGCATGTCGGGCACTGCCGGGGCGCGGTGTTTGGCGACGCGCTTGCAAGCCTGCTTCAGTTCACGGGCCACGACGTCAGCCGTGAATATTACATCAACGATGCCGGCGCCCAAGTCGATGTGCTGGCTCGATCGGCCTTCTTGCGTTACCGCGAGGCGCTTGGCGAAGACATCGGCAACATTCCCGAAGGGCTTTACCCCGGCGATTATCTGACGCCGGTGGGGCAGGCATTGGCCGCCGAGTATGGCAAGGCGCTCGTGACGATGCCTGAGCCCGAGTGGCTGCCAGTGGTGCGCGCAAAAGCCATTTCGATGATGATGGAAGCGATCAAGGGCGATCTGGCCGCGCTCAATATCGAACACGACGTGTTTTTCTCGGAGCGCTCGTTGATGTCGGGCAACCAAAACCGCGTCGCCGAGACGATCGATTTCCTCCGCGCCAAGGGTGACGTTT
>Ga0070735_10005902_pt1 | contig 10069 bp, 5 predicted proteins | sample Coa_R1_FD_66443 | JGI IMG/M metagenome (GOLD analysis project Ga0070735, IMG submission 66443) | Surface soil microbial communities from Centralia Pennsylvania, which are recovering from an underground coalmine fire - Coalmine... | ecosystem: Environmental > Terrestrial > Soil > Unclassified ... | reverse complement strand
ACGGCGGAAGAAAGCCTCGACCGCGTTGCGGCCGTCCTGACGTTCCGGGGGCCCTGGCCGGTCGAACAGCACCGTGACGTCGTCGGCCAGGCAGGCGCGGAATCCGTCCCAGTCGTGATCGTTCAGCGTCGCAATGAAATGCCGGACGAACGCGCACACATCGGCTGGACCGGTGCAAGCGAAGTTCGTCGTTTGTGCGGAACCGGATCGCCCAGCCGCGAGAGAGCCCATCGCAACGACAAAAGCAGCGACGATGCGCGTCATCGCGCCTCCCTCCCAGAACGGATGTTTGCGGACGACCCGTCCAGTCTATCGGTCACCGCGTGGCGCGAACGTGCCGGAAAAATCGCGAGCCTGACGTTCATAACTTGGCCTCGGGTCGTGACGGTCTTCACAGATCTTCGACGGCTTCCGAATCGCCAGGGTCTTTCGTGTTTGCCATGCTGCCCTGCGGACGCCCTGCGTATCGCATGCCGACAGCATCCCGCGGTCGCATTGACATCGGCGTGCCCGTTGCCCCACGATACCGCTTTGGCGACGCCGCTTTAGACGCGCTCAACAATTCTGCAGCCGGTTGAGTCGCGATGCGAGCCGGTCTTGCGGGAGCCGCAAGCGTGATCGCGGGGGCCATCCAGGCGCCGCGGCGCGACGCGCCGGGCCCGTGCGGACCCCTCAGCGCCCCCGGCACGCAGCGGTCTCACGTGAATTGATAGCACTGTGGTGTCGTAAGGCGTCTTCAGTCGGCCGACCGAGGCGCGGAGGTTGAGATGTCATCGGGCGCAACCCGGCGGTCGGTGCCGTACATTGCGCTGACGATCTCCCTGGTGACGCCTGCGCTCGCGGACAGGGTCGCGCAGACGACGTCCGTGTCCGTTGACGAGGCACAACAGTGCGGTGCGTTGAACGCGCTACATCTCGAGCACCTGGCCGGCGGACCCGCGGTCGTTACGTCCGCGCGCCTGATCGACGTTCCGGCGAGCGGTCTCGAATGGCCGGTGTACCCGACCCTGAGTGGATTCGCCAGTCCGGTCACGCGGTCTTTCCGAGAACTGCATCGGTACTGCGATGTGACGGGTTACGTCGCGCCTCAAAATAAGTTCGAACTGAAGCTGCCGCTGCCTGCCGATTGGAATCAAAAGCTGTTCTTCGAGGCGTGCGGAGGATTCTGCGGCACGCTTGACGGACGACTCTGCAATCTCGGACTGGCGCGCGGCTCTGCATCCGTGACGAGCAACGGCGGGCACGATAGCGCGTCGGGCTTTGACGGCGCGTGGGCCGCCAACGCGCCTGAGTTGCAGGACGATTTCGGCTGGCGCAGCACGCACGTGGTCACGCTTGCCGCGAAGGCAATCGTGGCGCAGTACTACGGGCGACCGATTGCGCATGCTTACCTGGCCGGTAACTCCAAGGGCGGCCAGGCCGTGCTGATGGAGGCGCAGCGGTTCCCGAACGACTTCGATGGTCTGCTGCCCAGTGCCCCCGTGTACGACTATACCGGCCGAAACATGATGGCCGCTGCGTGGTTCGCGCAGGCGATTAGCGATGGGCAGGGCGGCTCGGTGCTGGACGAGGCGGCGGCCAGAACGATCCATCGGTCGGTACTCGCTCGGTGCGGCGCGCAAGCGGGCGTCGAGGAAGGCCTTGTCACCGACCCCCCGTCGTGCGATTGGCGACCCGACATGATTGCGTGCGCCGCAGGTGCACATGCCGCGGACTGTTTGACGGCGCGCCAGGTGTTCGCCGTCACGCGCCTCATGACGCCCGTGCGTAATTCAGCGGGCGAGATGCTCTGGCCCTACCCGTATCTGCCGGGGAGCGAGACGCAGTGGGCGGGCTGGAACTATTTCGGAGCGCCGAGCAGCGGGGTGGTGCCGCGGCTCGCGAACGTCCTGCTCCCTGAGCAATTCGGGACCTACCTCGTCGATGCGACAGTGCGGCCTCGCGTGGACGCGTTTCTGTTCGATTTCGATCGCATTCCCGCCACGCTGGCGCGCTCACGACGCATCTACGACGCGACGTCGGTCGATCTGCGTGCGTTTAAACAGCATGGCGGAAAGATCGTCATGTGGCACGGCTGGGCCGATGGCGCCATGCCCGCGACGTCGTCAATTGGCTACTACCGCAGCGTCGAGCAATTCATGGGCGGACGCGCGCAGACAGAGGACTTCTTCCGCCTCTTCCTGCTCCCAGGGGTGCATCACGGCGGCGGCGGTCCAGGGCTGACGGACTTCGACGCGCTGAGCGCATTGGAGCAATGGGTCGAAGCGGGCGAGGCGCCTACGAAGCTGATCGCCTCGCGTTCGGCGAACGGCATTGTCGAGCGCTCGCGTCCGATCTTTCCGTACCCTGTGCTGGCGCACTATCGGGGCACTGGGGATCCGACACACGCCGACAGCTTTGTGCCGTTCGATCCGGAGCCCGTCCGTGCGCACACGCCGAAGGAAATCGCGCAGCCATTTCGCCATCTCGGGCGAGGTCGGTCACGCGAGTGAATCCTGGTTACGCGCAGACTCCTGGTCACGCGGTTTCCGCGCGCCTGAATAATCCCACGTGGACGCGCGCGCGCTCACGACTCCGCGGATCAAGGGCAAGACACGCTCTCGACCGCCCGTGTGCTCGTCTGATTCGCAATTCTTGAAGTTCGGTTCGACGCCGTTCGACGACGCCGCCGGTTTCGGACCGTCCGTCGGCGCTCCTGACTCGGCGAGCGTTGCATGAGTTGGTGGACGACCGCGCCGACGGGAAATTGAGCTATCATCCGATTGCGATGCCGCAGTATGTGATAGAGCGCGAAGTGCGGGGCGCCGGTCGGATGTCCGAGGAAGAGATTCGGGCAGTCTCGCTGAAATCGCTCGAATCGCTCAGCGCATTGGGGCCACAGATTCAGTGGCTGCACAGCTATGTGACGGAAGACAAGATCTATTGCGTCTATCTCGCGCCCGATGAGGCGACCGTCCAGGAGCACGCGCGGCGCACCGGCATCCCGGCCGACCGGATCTCGGCCGTGCGCCGGTTACTGGATCCGGTCAATTTCAAGTAGACCACGCCCGTCGCCGCCGACATCGAGCGTTATCAGCCGAGCGCCAGGCGCAATGCATCGTCGGTCGACATCGACCATCCTTCCGCCCACGCTCGGCCTGCGGCTGCCGCGTCCGTCGCGCGCCGGACCCGCTCCAGTGCGTGCTCGAGGTTGTCACGCTCAAAAGGGGGGAGAGGAATTCCGATCGACTGCCGGATAGCGGCGGACGCGCCCGCCAGCCGCAGGGCTTTTCTGCTGTCGCCCTCCCGCACCGCCAGACAGACAAATGCTTCGAGCACCCGCACGAGCCCGCGCGTGTCGCCTGATGCGGCGAAGACCGCATGTGCCTCACGGAAGAAGCCATTCGATTCGTGCGGGTCGCCTTCGCAGGTCATGTGTCCCAGCGCGAGCAGCGTATCGCCCGTGCCCCATGCGTCGCGAATCTGACGGAACGACGCGAGCGCCGCGCCGTACAGCGCGCGCGCCGTGTCGCGATCGCCGCGCGCCTGCGCCACCTGTGCCTCGAAATTGCTGGCCCACGCCGCCCCCGCGTGGTCACCGAGCCGATCGCACGCGGCGCGGACGTCACCGTACAACGCGGTCGCGCGCGCATGATCGCCTTCGTCGAATGCCACCGCCGCGAGATTGCTGAGGGCTCGTGCCGCCGCGTGATCGTCGCCGACTTCGCGCCAGGTCGACAGCGCCTCGTCGAACAGCCGTCGAGCGCTCGTGTACTGATGCATCGCACGTTCGCAGACGCCCGTTGCGTTGAGCGACACCGCGATGCCTCTGCGGTCGCCGAGTCGCCGATACACGGGCAGCACGTCTTCGCGGTGAATACGGCTCGAACCGGCGTAGTCCCCCATGGTGTACAGGATCGTGCCTCGCGCGAGCGCGAACCGGGCCCAGAGTTCCGGATTGGCCCTCACGTTGGGCAGCGCGAGCACCCGATCGAACCGATCGCGAGCCTCGCGCAGATGCGCTCGCGACTGCCAGAAGGGCATCAGTGCCGAGGTCAATCGCATCGCCCATTCGGTCTCGCGGATCTCGACGAGAAAGTCCAGCGCGGTCCGCAGGTTCGTGTGCTCAGCGTCGCACTGCGCCAGCCACGACACCTGTGATGCCGCGTCAGTCGCGGCGCCGCCTTCTTCCGCCAGGACGAGGGCGTACGCGGCGTGCGCCTTTCGGGTCGCCGAAATCTCGCCGACGGCGGTAAGCCGATCGAGACCGTATTCGCGAATCGTCTCGAGCATCGAAAAGCGCGGTTCGACGCTCCGGGCGTCTGCGGGACGGACGAGGCTCTTGTCGACGAGCGACTCGATGCCGTCGAGCACGTCGATCTCGAGGTCCTCGCGTGCGTTGCAGACCGCCTCTGCGGCTTCCAGCGTCCAGCCGCCCGCGAATACCGCGAGCCGTCTGAATAAACGCTGCTCGGCCGGCGTCAGGAGCCCGAAGCTCCACTCGATCGTGCTGCGCAGCGCCTGCTGCCGCAGCGGCAAGTCGCGGGCGCCTCCGGCCAAGGAGAGCCGTTTGCCTCCCAGACGCGCCAGCAGCGCGGCGGGCGGGAGCGCTTTGACGCGCGCCGCCGCGAGTTCGATGGCGAGCGGCAGGCCATCGAGCGCCACACAGATGTCGGCTACCGCCGTCGCGTTCTCTTCCGTCAGCTCGAACTCGGGGCGCACCGAACGCGCGCGATCCACGAACAACGCAACCGCGGGCGTGTCGGCGAGGTCCGCGGCGGATCGCGCGTGCCGCCGTTCCGGGAGCGCAAGGGGCGACACCTGGTACTCGTGCTCTCCGGAGACGTGCAGTCCCGCGCGGCTCGACGCCAGCACCTTCAGCCCGGGACAGCATTCGACGAGCTGGGTTACCGCGGGCGCCCCCTCCGCGACGTGCTCGAAATTGTCCATGACGAGCAGCAGCCGGGGTGCCGACGCCCGTAGATGCCGCTTCAGCGCCTGCAACGCCGCCTCGCCGCCATGCGGCCGAATCTCCAGGGTCTCGGCGATGACCGAGGGCACGAGATGCGGGTCGTTGACGCTCGCCAGCGGGACGAAGTACACGCCGCCATCGGCGAAGCGGGCGGACAGGACCGAAGCCGCGTGAAGCGACAGCCGCGTCTTTCCGACGCCACCGGGGCCCGTCAGCGTGACCCACCGCACGTCGTCGCGGGAGAGAAGGCGCACGATAGCCGCCACGTCGGCGTCGCGGCCGACGAGCGGGCTCGGGAGCGTCGGGAGATTCGATCCGGCGAGCGCCAGCGCCGCCGGCCGCGCTTCCGCGAGCCGCTCGCGCACGAGCGCCAGATCGCGCTGGAGATCCCGCGTCGAGGCATACCGGTCGGCAGGCGTCTTGGCGAGACAGCGCTCAATCGTCCAGCGAAGCGGCGGCGGGGCGTCAGGGCACAGGCGATTGATCGATTCCGGTTGATCATTGAGCACGGCCGCGGCGGTCTCGATGATCGATTGGCGGGCGAAGGGACTGAGGCCCGTGGCCAGCTCGTAGAGCAGTGCGCCGAGCGCGAACTGATCCGAGCGATGATCGAGCGGCAACCCCCGCGCTTGCTCGGGCGACATGTACGCCGGCGTGCCGATCACGATGCCGGTCTCAGTTTGTCCCGGCGTCTCGCCGGCACTCACCGCGGCCTTTGCGAGTCCGAAGTCGAGCAGCTTGACGTAGCCGTCGCCCCGCACCATGACGTTTTCGGGCTTGATGTCGCGGTGCAGGATGCCGGCGTCGTGCGCGGCCGCGAGCGCGGCCGCGACCTGCACAGCGATGTCGAGCAGTTCGCCGATCGGTAGCGGTCCGGACGACAGCCGCTCGCGCAACGTCTGCCCCTCGATGTACTCGGTGACGATGAAGGCACGGCCGTCGCTTTCGTCGAGCTCGTGCACGACCAGCACGTTTGGATGATTGAGCGCCGATGCCGCCTGCGCCTCGCGCCGGAAGCGTTCGAGGCGATCCCGGTCGAGCGCCAGGTGCGGAGGCAGGAACTTGATCGCGACATTGCGCCCCAGCTTCTCATCGTGCGCGAGATACACCTCGCCCATGCCGCCGGCGCCAATTCGGCCGGTGATGCGATACGAGCGAATGGTCGACCCGGTCAGATCGCCCGACGCGGACACCGCCAGATTGTATGCGGCAAACGGCCGTCGGGTGCCGTCCTCGATCGTGCGTCCGCTTGACGGCAATGAGCCTCCGCGAACCGGCGGCGGCCGGCGCTGGGCCGAGTCCAGGCCGCTGCGGACGGTGCGAACACAGGCGAGCTGCTGACGGAGTCGGCCCGTGTGTGCGTAGAAGGACACGGAACACGCGCCCAAGGTCGGCACCACTCGTTCCATTCCGACTCGTCGCACGCGGCGGTTGCTGACAGGATCGTCACGGTCCTGACCCCATCTGTTTGGCCGCAGCCAGACGCCGTTCTGACGGCCGGCGAGGACGAAGCTGATTCGTCGTCAAGGGGGCCTTCGATGTGCGTCATGAGAGGCCAGCTTTTGACGTAGAGTGACCAACAGCCAACCATGACCTCGAGGCCCCCGACACGGGTCCTGATTTCTTCAGACGATCGCGTGCTGGGCGATGCCCTTGCGTCGTTGCTCGGCGCGCACGGGGCGGAAGTCCATGTGGGCAGCCTCCCGTCGGTTCTCGAAGTCCTGCGCGGCGATGACAATCTCAGGCTGTTGATATTGGTCGAAACCGGGACGGACTTCCGCGCGTTGGACGTTCTGCGGACCGTCAAGGCGGAATGGCCCAATCTGGCGGTGCTGTTCGTCAGTGCAATGCCGAGCGTCGAGCACGCGGCGGAATCGATCCGCCGCGGAGCCGAGGATTTCGTGCCGGTGCCGTATTCGGAAGAAATCGTGCGGAAGGAAGTGGCGCGCATTCTCGACGCTGCCGAGCTGCGCGATCGCGTCAACTCCCTCGACCGCCTGGTCGCCACGCGATACGGTTTTGAGGGGATCATCAGCCGCTCGAGAGTGATGCGCGGCGTGTTCGACCGCGCCGTGGCCGCGGCGCGCAGCGAGACGCCCGTGCTGATCGTCGGCGAGACCGGTACCGGCAAGGAGCTGATCGCGCGGGCGATTCACGCGAACAGCCGCCGAGCGTCGCGGGACTTCATTCCGCTCAACTGCGCGGCGCTGCCCCGGGACCTCGTCGAAAGCGAACTGTTCGGGCATCGCCGCGGCGCCTTTTCGGGCGCGCTCACCGAGCACCCGGGCTTGTTCGTCGCGGCGCATGGCGGGAGCCTGTTCCTCGATGAAGTCAGCGAATTGCCCCTCGAGATCCAGGCGAAGCTCCTGCGTGTCCTGCAGGATGGAGACGTTCGTCCGGTCGGCGGCCTCGAGAGCCGTCGCGTCGACGTGCGGATCATCACCGCGAGCAATCGGAGTCTGACGGCGCTGCGCGACAAGGGCATGCGGCAGGATCTGTTCTTCCGGTTGTCCGTCCTCGTGATCGAGATTCCGCCGCTGCGGGACCGTCGTGAGGATCTGCCGATTCTGATCGCGCATTTCTTCAACGCGATGCGCGAGCGCGGCGGCCGCCGCGTCGAGGGCATCGATCCGTCCGCGCTCGATTTGCTGTCGGAATATCCCTTTCCGGGGAACGTCCGCGAACTCGAAAACATGATCGAAGGCCTGACGGTCGTCCTGCCCGCGGACTGCGGGACGATTCGTCAGGAAGACGTCCGCGCCTGGTTGCACCGCCGGGGGATCTCGCCACCCAAGCGGCCGACCGGCACGATGCATGTGTCGCTGAAACTCGACGAGCTCGAAGCGTGGGCGATCGCCGAAGCGCTCCGTCAATCGCACGGCAACAAATCCGCCGCCGCGCAGATCCTCGGCATCTCGCGAGACACGCTGTATCGGAAGTTGCACGACCTCGGTCTGGACCAGCAACTGTCCGACTCTCAGACATAAGCGGCAACCCGTTTCTCGGCAGAGACTTGCTGGCCGGCTGTCCGACAATCTGACAGACACGCTTCGACGCGCCGCAGCCGGCGATCGGCCGTCTGTCCGGAATCTCTGGCAATTCGCGCGTTTCCTGTTGTGGAGGTCGTGGATCGCCCGTTGCTCTGTAAGAGCACCGACCCTCCTGTCCGAGGGCCATTTGGGGGGACTCATGACGGCGTCTCACAGCACGGTCCGGGTGTGCGCGGGGGTGTTCCTCGTCTGCGCGACGCTCGCAGCCACTGAATCCCCGGCGTACGCGGTGCCGGCGTTCGCGCGCAAGTACCAAACCAGTTGTCAGACCTGCCACATTGTCTTTCCGAAGCTCAATGCGTTCGGCGAGGCGTTCCGGTTGCGCGGCTACCGCATGCCGGGCGAAACCGAGGAGATGGTGAAGCAGCCGGGCGTGACGCTCGGGGCGCCGGCGTACAAGAAGCTCTTTCCGCATGCCGTGTGGCCGGGCGAGATCTCGAGCAACGTCCCGCTCGCCGTCAACGTCAAGCTTGCCGACGTCAGCACGTCGTCGGTGAACCCGGACGGTTCCGTCACCAGCATCAAGAACGATCTGCAGTTCCCGCAGGAGCTGAATCTGTTCGGGGCCGGTACCCTTGGCGATCACGTGTCGTACCTCGCCGAGGTGACGTTCGGCGCGAACCCTGACGGCAGCATCAGCACCGATCTCGAACACGCCCGGTTCCAGTTCGATTCGCCGTTCGGTCCCGAGGATCTCTTCCACTTCCGGCTCGGCAAGTTCGCGCCGAACCTGTTCGACGGCTTCCAGGAGATGTGGATCTCGACCGATGCCGCGATCGATTCGCTGTTCAACTACGACCCCATCGGCGTCAACGGCGGGACCGGCCTCGGCGCCGACGGCCGCACGCCGAACTCGATCTCGTTGCCGGCGCGCGTCCAGGGCATCGAGGGGTACGGGATCATCAACCACCGGGCGCTGTGGGTCGCCGGGCTGTCGAACGGCGTCGGCCCGGCGCCGAACGATACGTCGGGCCGCTTCGACGGCAACAATGCCAAAGACGTCTACGCGCGATTCGACTACAAGATCGGCGGGATGGGGCTGGACGGCGACACGGGCGGTCAGCCGTACGTGCCCGAGAAGAACTGGCGGGACAACTCGCTGCGCGTCGGCGTGTTCGTCTATCGCGGCGACGCCAGCGGGATCGACTTCCAGGCGACCCCCGGCGACAACACATCGCCGAACATTCAAGACCTGCACTTCTTGCGAAGCGGCGTCTACGCCAGCGTGTTCTATCAGGATCTGAATGTGTTCGGGGCGTACGTGCATGGGACCGATTCTCTTCAGATGTCCGACGCCGCGACGGCCGCCCTCCTGAGCACGGTCGAACCCAACTACCACGCGTGGTTCACGCAGGCCGATTACCTGATCTACCCGTGGCTGCAGGGCACGTTCCGGTACGAAACCGTGACGCCTGCGGATCGAAGCGTCCAGAGCGTCAGGACGGGCGTGTTCAACGTGAGCGCGCTGGCGCGCGCCAACGTGAAAGCGATGTTCGAGTACCAGCGTGATTTGAGAGAGGGCAGGAACCATTCGATCAACGTCTTGCTGCGATTTGCGTTTTAGGTCGCAAGGAGTCTCGTTATGCGCCGACAGTCGTCGTTAATGTTCGCCATCATCTTCGCGGCCGTCTTCGCCGCCATCGTTCCAGTGCAGGTTCGATCGATCGCGGGCAGCGCTGTGTCGGGCACTGTCACGATTGCCGGCCTGGCGTCGAACGCCGACGCCGTCGTGTACGTCGTGCAGGCGCCAGGGACGTTTCCGGCCGGCAAACCGGCGCAGATGGACCAGCGCAAGATGCAGTTCATCCCGCACGTGCTGCCGGTGGTGTTGGGGACCACGGTGAAGTTCCTGAACGGCGATCCGACCGCGCACAACGTGTTCTCGCCCGACAACGAGAAGTACAACCTCGGCACCTGGCCGCAGGGCCAGACGAAAGACTACGTGTTCGCCAAGTGCGCGAAGTTCCCCTGCGTCTACACGCAGCTCTGTCGCGTCCACGCCGAGATGGAAGGCTTCATCGTCGTCCTCCAGAACCCGTTCTTCGCGGTCACGGACAAAGAGGGGCAC
>Ga0070735_10005901_pt1 | contig 10069 bp, 1 predicted proteins | sample Coa_R1_FD_66443 | JGI IMG/M metagenome (GOLD analysis project Ga0070735, IMG submission 66443) | Surface soil microbial communities from Centralia Pennsylvania, which are recovering from an underground coalmine fire - Coalmine... | ecosystem: Environmental > Terrestrial > Soil > Unclassified ... | reverse complement strand
GCGTTTCACATTCACCAGATTCACTTCATGATGCTGGAGGTGGATGGCAAGCCCGTCCAGGATCAGGATATGCGCGATACCATTGAAATTCCCTACTGGTCGGGCAAAGGACCTTATCACAGTGTGAAAGTACGAATGGATTTTCGCGATCCGACCATTGCGGGAACGTTTGTGTTTCATTGCCACATTCTGCTGCATGAGGATTTGGGCATGATGCACAAGATTCAGGTGTTACCGAATTAGTTCTTCCGGCAGCTCACCCCTAGTTGTTTTGAACAATGTCAGAATCCTGCTTTCCTGCGGGGCCTAGGAAAAGCGGGTTGCCGCTTTTGCTCGGATCGAAAAGGATACGTGAAGTGCGAAATATCATTAGGAGGATCGGTTGATGCGACGATTGCTGTACATTCTCTTGCTTGTTTTGTTTGCCATCACGTTGGCGGCAGTTGGATATGCCTTGAGTAGCTGGAAGGGATCGACGGTTCATGCCGCGCCGCCGCAGGATTCGCCAGATTATTCGGGGCGACTGGTTCAGGGGATGGTCCCGAAATCGTATGGGCGCGTAGCGGCGGTGATTCCCGATCAGATCGGAACGGGGCTGATCTTCGAGGATGGCGAAGGGACGATTCGCTTCGTCAGCATGACGGGAATGAAAGAGGGCGAGTTCGCGAGGTATGAGGGCGCGCCCACACACGGCGGAATTCCGAAATCATATGGGCATTTGGTGGGCGCGGTGGTGAATCCTACCGGAACGGGCTTAGTGTTTGAGGATGGCGCGGGGACGATTCGTTTTGTGACGATGACTGGAAAGATGGAGGGGGAGTTGACGCGGAAGTAAGCAGGTTCTTCGGTTCTGTTTGCTGGAGCGGACTCGGTCGGTCATTCTCTCATCTCTCGGCACTGCCGTGCCAGGCTTTTACATTCTGTCGACTTGCACTGGTGTGGGCTTCAGTTTGCGGGCGCGCCGGTGGGGGGCTTGATCTGCATTGCCGGATCGCCCAACAGGTTATAGGTCTTGCGGACGGCGGTGTCGGTGATGCCGGTCTTCGCATTCACGACCGCTTCTCCTAATGTGAGGTGTGATTGGCCCATCGCTGCCTGAACTACCAGCTTATCCAGAATGGTTTGTGGCGTCGCTTGATTCAATCCGCTTGAGGCCAGTACCGCGACGGCGCCACCGTTCGGGGCCAGCATGAGAGTCACCGCCAGGGGCTGGTCGTAGACATCCTGGAAGAATCCATTCAGGCAATCCATGATCAAAAAGACGGGCAGGGAATTGCCGTTGGTTAGCGCGCTGGCAGCGGTGTTGTCGAAAAGATCGGAGCCAGACCACATATCTTCGGAGCCGTGCCCGGCGTAGTTCACCAGGACTTGGCCTGAGTTGATGCCGGCGACAATGGCTGCCGATGCTTGAGGGATGCCCATGGTGGTGGCGAAGACATCGGTGACTTGCATGGACTTGGGCAACTGCGCCTGCACGACCAGACTGTCTTGCGTGAAGTTTTCCGTGTCGTTTACGTCGGCGACCATAAGAGCTTGATCCGTCCAGGGTCCATTGGTCGATTGGCCTTCGTAGGCTGCGATTTTTCCGGCTACGAGTTGCGCTTCGGCCTCCGTGCTGACGGGGAGACGCCCTGTGGCGATGGTGGGCACGCCTGTATCGTTGAAGTCGGAGAACCAGCCGTCGGAGGCGGTGACTAAACTTGTGGTCGGAATGATTTTTGTGGGTACGAAGTCGAGAAAGCCGAAGCCGAGATAGTTTCGCGGATCCAGAGAAGCGCGTCCGTTCAGAAGCAAATACTTCGGTGTCGTGTGCCACGCACGAACCGCGGTTTGCAGGAAGTCGCGGATGGCCAGAGGGCTGTGCTCGCCGAAGTTGAATTCATCGTAGAGTTCGTCGACGGGAATGATGGCGGAAGATTTGCCTTCAGCTTTGTGCGCCTGCGCGATGGGCGCAAGCACGTTGGCGAAGGCGCCCGCAGAGATCATGACGATATCGGCGCCGCTTTGCGCGCTGTGCCATTGCGAGGGGTGATTGGCGTGCGTGGCAGCGGTGGCTATGCGGTCGGAGGCCACAGCCATCAGCGTGTGTTGGGCTACAGATGAATCTGCGGACCACGGTACCTGGACTTCCGCTGTGTATCCAGGTTGCTGGCCTGGGTTTGCGATTGTTTGTGCCGACAGTTGAACTGGCTGATCGGGATTGGTGATGTCGTAGATGCCGACTGTGGATTGGCTAAAGCCGGAGATTTTGAGTTCGTCGCCTGCTCGGCCGGTGAAAACGAGTTCATCGGAGTCGGCGGCGTAGAGATGCGGGTATGTGATGCGGATCGACTGCAGCAGGCTGTAATCGTATTCCCCATCCTGCGAGGTCAGCTCGACGGTGTTCGAACCGTTCAGCAGCGTACCCGGTGGAATGGTGACTTTCAGCTTGCCTTTGTCTTGTCCGGAGAAGGTTACATCGCCGAGAGTTGTGCCGTTAAGGACAACGGTGACGTCGTGCGGAACCGCAAGAATGACGCCCTGGAGGACGACTTCGAGTTCGGGCGATATGGTTGAGTTTAGGTCGAGCTGCTGGACCTGGATGGTTTCGTCGGTCGGCGTCGAAGAGATGAGCGGACCGAAGAAGTTGTTTCCGTTCGAGGTGGTCAGAGCGGAGAAATAGGTTGTGTGCGGCGTCAATTCTACCGTGTAGTTGAAGCTCGCGGGCGGCAGGTTGGAGCCGCTGGAGGGCGGCAGGACTTGAATTCGCTGGCCGGGTGTTGATTCGGCCGTTAAGAAGTAAACTCGCGTGCCGGTGTATTGGGTGTCGATGCCATGTCCGTAGAACGAGATGGTGGCTTGTGGACCAAAGCCGCCGGGGCCCGAAGTCGCGCCGGTGATTTCGATTGGCTGCTCGATGGCTTCGGCGTAGAGGTGCAGTTGCGCGGGATCGATGTTGGAATCTAGCCCTGCTTTGACCAAGTCCGGTTGAGTGATGGTGTACCAGCCTTCGTGCTTTACGAAGATTTTGACGGCTGGGTGCGCGGCGATTTCGAATTGCTTCTTGTGTTGCGCAAGTGTGGGGACATTGCGCTGGGTGTTTTCCCGACGATGGCTTTGCTCGACTGCACTTGCACCGGTCGTCTGGCTCAGATGATTTAGCGTGGCCGATGCTGCGGGCAGAACTTCGTCTGTGTTCGATGCGCTGGATGGCGAGATGGGGCCGTGCAGCGTACGCATACCGTTGGTATCTACATCCTCGAGCCAGTATTGGCTAGCGGCTGCGCCGGGCGTGGAATCGATCCATTGGTAAGTTTTGCCGGAATGCTTGGGGAGGGCGTTGCTCATCAGCAGGGCCGAGCCGGCGATCAGCGAGGAATTCATTTGGACTCGCTGGCCATTCTGCTCGCGGTAAACGTTGAAGCCCAGATTGTGGGCTTCCCCTCCGGTCTTCCAGACTAGAACCGCATGTTCCGCGCCCGATTTATCCTTCACGAGTTGGGCAGTGAACGACCGCAATTTCACGCTGGTTGCGGCGGTAATGGTTTCGGTTTGCGTAGACGTGTTCGGCGAGGTCATCTGGTCGTCGATCACGCTGGCCGTATTGACGGCGACTCCGGGCGCGCCCGCGAGTGTAAGGATTGTGACTGTGGCGGTCGCGCCGTTGGCCATGGTTCCAAGCTGGCAGGTGACGGTGCCGTTTGCTTGAGAGCATGTTCCAGCCGTGGTAATTGCCTGGAGATACATGACGTCAGAAGGAAGCGGATCGGTCACGGTGACATCGGTGGCGCTTGCCGGGCCGGTGTTTGTAATCAGCAGGGAATAGGTGAGCGTGTCGCCGCTGGGGACGGAGCCGTTCGGCGTCGCGCTCTTTGCGATGGTGACGTTGGCGCTGCTGGCGTTGGCGACAGTGACGATCGCCGTGGCGCTGTTCGTCGTCAGGTTGGGAACGATGTTCGACGCTGTCGCTGTATCGGTTTGAGGGATGCTCGTGCCGGATCCGGTTGCCGCGTTCACGGTGACAACGAAAGTAAAGTTCGCAGTGGTGTTGGCTGCGAAGCTTGAGATCGTACAGGTCAGCGTGGCTAGCGTGCAGGTCCAGCCCGAGGTAGTGCTCAGAGAAACTGCGGTCGTATTGGCTGGAAGAGACTCGGTGAAGCTAACGGTAGTGGCGGCAGCGGGACCGTTATTGGTGACGCTTTGCGTATATGTAACGTTGCTACCCGGAGAGACGGAGGTGGGGGAAGCAGAGTTGGTTGTTACTAAATCGGCCTGGGACGAAGTTGCGACTACGTCCGCGGCCGTGGCTGCGTTGTTGGCCAGATTTGGATCCGAGGTCGAAGATGTCACGGTTGCGGTGTTATTAATCACGGTGCCCGCTGCGGTTCCCGTCGGGACATTCAAAACCACAGAGAAATTGGCGGTCCCAGCGGCAAAGCTGGCGTTAGTGCAGTTGATGGTTCCAGTGGAACCGGAGGCTGGCGTTGTGCAGGACCATCCGGCTGCAGGCGTAATCGCGTTGAATGTGGTTCCGGTCGGCGTGGTTTCGGTGAAGCTAACGGTGGTTGCCGTGCTGGGGCCGAGATTCTTGACGCTTTGCGAATAGGTGATGGTGCTGTTCGGCTGCACGGGAACCGGGTTGGCGATGTTCGTGACTTGCAGATCGGCCGAGGGCGAAACGTACACAGTAGTGGATGCGCTGTTGTTGCCGGAGTTGGGATCGCCGGTTACCGAGGAAGCGATTGAATCGGTTTGATTGATTGTTGTCCCGGATGCGGTTCCGGGGTTCACGGTGATAATGAAAGTGAAGTTTGCTGTGGTAGTGGCGGCGAAGCTCGAGATCGTGCACGTGAGTGAGCCCACCGTGCAGGTCCAGCCCGCAGTTCCGGTTAGAGACTGAGCGGTTGTGTTGGGTGGAAGCGTCTCTGTGAAAGTTACCGTGCTCGCGGCTGCGGGTCCGGCATTGGTTGCGCTTTGCGTATAGGTGATGTTGCTGCCTGCCGCGACCGGATTCGGACTGGCAGAATTCGTGACGCTCAGGTCGGCTTGCGTGGCTCCAGCAACGCCGACGACGACCGTCGCGTAATTGTTCACGGTATTGCTGTCGTGCGTGGTGGTGCCGACAATGGCCTCATCCGTAATTTGAGTTCCCGCAGTCACTCCCGAGCCGATCAGCACAGTTACGGTGAATGTGCTTGACGCTCCCGGCGCAATGGTCGGATTGGTGCAGCTGATCGAGCCGGTAGTGGTGCAGGTCCATCCGGCTGGGGAATTAAAGGGCAGAACAAGAGTCGTATTCGTCGGAATTGCTTCGGTGAATGTTCCGCCGGCGCAGTTACTGGGTCCGCTGTTACTGACAATTTGGGTGTAGACCAGATCCTGATTGGCGGTGCCGTAAGTTGGATTCACCGTATTCGTCACGGAGAGATCGCATACCGGCAAGACAGGTGTCGAGGTCGAGGGATTGTTGTTGGCAGAATTGGGATCAGTCGTAGTGGCGGTAATTAAAGCACTCTCGCTGATTGGGCTCGCGGTGATGGTTGGCGCGACGTTGACCACGACAATGATGTTCGCCGAAGCGCTCAATGCGAGACTGGCTGCGGTGCAGGTAATCGTTCCGGTTGCGCCGACTGCCGGAGCGGTGCAGCTCCAGCCCACCGGAGCGGAAACGGATGCGAATGTAGTATTCGCGGGCACTGCCTCGGTGAAAGTCAGATTCGACGCGGCTGCCGGACCGTTGTCAGTTACGGTTTGAACGTAGGTAATGTCGTTGCCGGGGTAGACAGTCAGCGGCGTGGCTGCGGTCGACAATGCCAGATCGGCTTGTGTGTTGTTTGCAGCGACTACATCTGTGGCTACGGCGGAGTTCGCGCCAAAGGCTTGATTGCTGGAGTTCGCCGTGGCGGTATCGGTAATAATGGTTCCGGCAGTGACGGCCGCATTCACTTTGACCACGAATACAACAGTGCCACTCGAACCCGCTGGAGCGGCAGCAGCGGTGCAGGTAGTGGTTCCGGTTGAACCTACTGTCAGGGTCGGAGTGCACGTGGTACCGGTTGGAACGCTGAGCGAGACGAAGGTTGTGTTCGCGGGGACCGTCTCGACGAGAGATGGATTATTCGCGGTGCCAGTGCCCACGTTGGTAGCGATCTGGGTGTAAGTAATGTCGCTGCCTGCCACCACCGGGTTCGGCGAGGCGACGTTGGTGACCGTCATTTCCGCTGTCGAACTTCCTCCCACAACTGTAGAGGCGCTCGCGGTATTGTTGGTGGAAACGGGATCTGTGACCGAAGAGCTGGCGGTTGCAGTGTCGGTGATTACCGTGCCGTTTGCCAGGCCGGTATTAACTTTCACCACCATCGAAAAGCCAGCGGTGCCGCCGCTCATGGTGAGCGCGGTACAGACGACATTTCCCGTGCCGCCGACAGGCGGAGTGGTGCAACTCCAGCCGGAGGGGGCAGTGATCGAACTGAAAGTTGTATTGGCCGGGACGGCCTGGACCATCGTCACGTTATCGGCGGCGCTTGGACCGTTGTTGGTGAGCACCTGAGTGAACGTCAGATTGCTGCCCGCCGTGACTGGATCGGGCGAGGCGACGTTGGTGACGGCGAGGTCGGCGCTGGAGACAACGTTCGCTACATTGGTAGAAGTGTCGTTCGTCAGATTGATCTCACCACCGCCGCTCACGAGCGCGGTATTGGTTTCTGTGGCGGGAGCGGTCTGAAGCACGCTGGTGGCAACCGTGATGGATGGGAAGCTGCTGGCTCCGGGCAGCACGGTGGCGTCGGTACAGCTGACAGTTTGCGACGCGACCGAGCAGGACCATCCTGTACCGGAAGCGCCGGTAGGAGTGAGACCGAGTGGAATCGTATCGTTCACGGTGACAGTGGCGCTAGTCGGTCCGTAAGGGCTAATGTTGGACGCCGTTAGGGTGTAATTGGCAGTGGCTCCGCGCGTGAAGAGACCTGAGCTGCTCTTGAGAACGGTCATGTCAGGCGTGCAATCTGCGCCAGACTGGGTGCCGGAGGTTTGGGTGATGCTCGCATTGGTAACGCTGGAACCTGCAGCCCCTGGGGTTGCGCCGTAGGGAACTCCGGGATCTTCCGTGGTGCCATTCGCCCCGCCGCTGACACTTAGGCTGGCCGGAGTTCCGGAAACAATGACCACTCCACCACCGCCGCCACCACCGGGGCCGTGACGATTGCCAAGAGTAAAAGGCTCCGATCCCCAGGCATCGCCGCCCGCTCCTCCATTGGCTTGCAGTGTGAGACCTGCCTCGCCGCCGTTGGCTGAGAGAACTACGATGCTGCCTCCTGCACCAGCGCCGCCGCCGCCATCATTGGATGTGTTGTTGTATGCACTGAGGCCGTTCGCGGTGAGGGTCGCTGTGCCGCTCAAAGCGTAAGCACGAATGATAATGATTCCGCCGCCGGCCGCACCGCTGGAGGCCTGATTGTCGCCATTGGAGTTGTTTCTAGTACCTGCCCCGCCGCCGCCGCCCATGACCACGCGGTTGACGGTTGCAGGAAATGCAGCTCCGCCTTCTCCACCGTCGCTAAGATTCGCGTCCCAGGAATCTCCGCCAAAACCGCCGGCGCCACCATTGCCGCCGCCACCGCCGCCTGAGTTCTCGTCGTTCCCTGCCGTGGTCTTCGTGGCCGGGTCGGCATCAGTACCGCCGCCGCCGGCATTGCCCGGCGCGCCGCGAGCCATGCTGCCATCCAGGGTTGCGGTGGCCGTTCCGGCCTGCGCAACTCCGCTGGTGTTCGAGAGAGTCAACGTGGTGGCTGTGGACGCAGTCGACGTGAACCTGCCGTTATTCGCCGCATTGCCAAAGCCTCCGACGACGAACGTGTAACCGGCCCAGGCGTTCCCCGCGCCGCCTGTAATTGTTCCTGTGTAAACCGTCGTGGTTCCGTTGCCGTTGGCTACGGAAGTGAGATTGAATTGTCCGTAGGAACCGCTCGGATATCCAGTGCCAGTGGAAACCGGCTCCATCGTGCCGGAAACCGATTCCTCAAGCCATGCCGGCGTTCCGGCGATGCCTTCGCCTTTAGGTGCATCCCAACCGGCCTGGCCGTTGCCAGTTCCACCGGCAGCGGCGTAGGTGGCTGGAGCCCACTGGACGAAATCCGTAGTCGTGGGGAGAATTGGCGGAGCGGTGGCGGGTATGCCGCTCATCTGCAGGCCTGCACCACCTCGGAATCCGAGACCGTCCATCACGACCGTGGCGCCATTCAGAGTCAGCGTCGAGGAGGTGTCGAGCGCCAACACGCCTCCCGTAGATCCATTCCATGCGGGAGCGGCCAAGCCGCTCGCAGCCAGGGTCGCGGTAGTGTACTGCGGAACCACAATGACCTGAAATGTGCTCTGGCCTTTTGTACCAGTGGCGGCTGCGGCGTCGTAGCCGAAGACCAGACCACCGCCTCCACCGGAGCCGGTGAGGTTCAGCGTGCCGCCGCCGACGGGAACGGTGTTGGTCGCTGTGACATATTCAAAGTTGCCAGTATTGTTCAGCGCTGAGAACCCCTGGCCGGTGCTGCCGTTGCCGTATGTGACCGTGTCGGAAGTGGTGATGCTGGCATCCTGCATCTGGATGACAAGGAGAAGATTGCCTGCGGCGATGGCGGCAGGAGTTCCGGCAGGGCCGCCAGTTGCCGGACCCAGCGTGATTGACTTTGCTCCAGCAGCTACGCTTACGCTGCCCGGATAGTAGGAGTTCACCGTTCCGGTCAAAGGAGAACTTGCCGGACCCGCTTGTCCAACGTTAGCGCAAGAAGCGGACTGCACTGTGGCAACAGCCGTAAATGAATTATTTCCGGTGTTTGGGTCGGGCGGCGTGTTTGAATCCGAAACCGACGCAGTGTTGGCAAAGGCTCCCGAGGTGGATGCCGTTTCCACCACGACAACAGTCGCGGTTGCGCCGCTGGCAAATGGGGTTGGAAGCGTGCAGGTGATGGGATTGGTCGTGGTGACGCACGTCGTTCCGGCACTCGGAGTGACGGAATTGAGCGTCATGCCTGCAGGGAGAGCATCGGAGAGCTTGACGGTATTGGCCGCTGAGGTCCCGTTATTAAAGACTGTGATCGTGAAAGTGGAGCTTTGGCCCACAAAAACGGCGCTGCCGACGGTTGTGCTCACACCGATGTCGGCGACGCTGGGGTTGATCGAGATCGCACCCTCCGACCAGTTGAAGGTGCCATTGGTGGTGGCCGTTCCGTTAGCGGCAAATTGCCGGGTGCCTCCCGCATTGTTGAGCGTCAATGTTGTCGCGGTGGATGCTGTGGCCGTGAAGGTACCGTTGTTAGCGGCGTTCAATCCTGCCACCACAAAGCTATCGCCAACGTAGCCGTTGCCGCTGCCGCCGGTGATGGTTCCGGTGTAAACGGTGTTGCCGCCCGCCGAATTGGCTACGGAGGTAATGGTGAGGGCGTTATTGAAATATTCGGCGATGGGAACGCTCGGTGCGCCCGCCCTTGAACTGGCTGTGCCGACGATGTCCTCGGTTGCGATTGGGGTTCCGGAAGTTACGTTCCACTGCTGCGTTTGCGGCGCCTCGATGGTGACGGCTCCGTATCCCACGGCAAGTGTGTCAAATACCATCCCGTTGACCACGCTGGGCGCGGTCAGGCTCGAACTGCACTGATAATTTCCTGTGGCGCTGCTCGCCACGCAGCCTGCCTGCTCGCCGCTGGCGGAGGTGAAGGTGCCGAGCGGGACGGTCTGATCGACATCGGTGAAGACGGTGGCACCTGCGACCACCCCGATTGTCGTGGCCGTCGGAATATTCACGGAAACGACAATCGACAAATTCGTGCCCGACGCCGGGTTGAGCAGATACCATTGTTCAACGCGCCGCGTGTTCGAAGCATCGTTTTGCGCGCCGACGCGGGTCAACGCGACGCCGTTATAGGTGACTCCGGTAACTGCGGCCGCGGTGCTGTTGGCGATGTTCATCGAAACGCCGACCAGCAATGCACGGTTGGCGGTAGCGGTGGTGCTATGAGTGAAGGTGAGAGTTTTTGTGCCCGCGCCGGTAAGGTCTGCCGAGCTGCTGGTGCTGACATCGGTATCGACGGCGACCTGAGCA
>Ga0070735_10005900_pt1 | contig 10071 bp, 3 predicted proteins | sample Coa_R1_FD_66443 | JGI IMG/M metagenome (GOLD analysis project Ga0070735, IMG submission 66443) | Surface soil microbial communities from Centralia Pennsylvania, which are recovering from an underground coalmine fire - Coalmine... | ecosystem: Environmental > Terrestrial > Soil > Unclassified ... | reverse complement strand
CACAGCACGTTCATTTCAGGTACCCGCGCATACGCGTGCGCGGCCGCCTTGAGCACCAGGTCGTTCAGTGTGATCTTGACCTGGCCCGAGGTGTTCAGCCGTTCCCTGAGCCGCCATAGCCGCTCGACGTCGGCCGTGCCCTTCAGGTAGAAGTGCGGGGCCGTCTGCTTGCTCTGGGTCAGTCGTGCCGCGATCGCGCGACGCTGCCGCGAATGCGGAATGTCCCGGGCTCCGGCGGGCACCGGCTCGGCCGCGGCGGCTGGCCGCGCCTCGGCCAGCCCCTCGGCCGGCCGCGCCTCGGGAACCGCCTCCGCTGGCCGCGCCTCGTCCGGCTGCTCCGCGAGACGCGGCGGGGTGTCCGCCGCGTGCCGCGTTGCCGCCGCCTCCACGTCCCGGCGCCTGATCCGGCCGTTGGGCCCGGTTCCGCTGATGCCGGTGAGCTCCATGCCCATGTCCCTGGCCAGCCGCCGCGCGATGGGGCTGGCGAAGATCCGGGCCGCGTGACCAGCGGCCGAGCCACCGGCGGCCGAGTCCCCCGCGGCCGGCGCACGCGAGCCCGCGTCGGGAATATCCTCGGCCGTCTCCCCTGGTGCGCCGGTCACGGCGAGCGGCGACCCGGCCGTGACCTCGTCGCCCTCGCGAACCAGATGCCTGAGCAGTATCCCGGCGGAGGGCGCCTCGATGTCGAACGCCGCCTTGGCGGTCTCCACGGTGGCGATCACGTCGCCCGGCGCTATCTCCGCGCCCTCCGGGACCAGCCATGCCGTCAGGACGGCCTCGGTCTCACCGGCCGCACTCGCCGACAGGCGCAGCAGGTCAGTCATGATCATCACCCGTCATCGCCGCCATGGCCGTGGCCGCTTCAGCCGCGCCGGCTATCGCCGCGCGTTCCAGCACCTTGCTGATACTGGGCGAAGCCTCGCCTCCGGTGACCCGGCCGACTGGCTGGTCGAGCCAGTCGAAGTAACGGCGCTGAATTTCGTCCGCCAGCCACCCGCCGTAAGACGTGCCCCGGGGGCCCTGCTCAGCGATCAGCACGTTGTTGGTCTTCTTGATGCTCGCCCCGATGGTCTCCCAGTCAAGGCTGGCCCTGTCGAGCCAGCGCAGGTCGATAACCTCGGCATCCACGTTTCCGAGGTCCTCGACGGCGGCCAGGACCATGTTCGTCATGGCAAGGTAGCTCAGCACCGTCAGCGCGGACCCACTGCGACGGACAGCGGCCTTTCCTACCGGGATGCAGTAGTCGAGATCGTCGGCCGGACCTTCGCCGGACGACGCGTAGAGATCGACGTGCTCAAGCACCACCACCGGGTCCTGGCAGCGTAGGGCACTGTTCATCAGGCCCACGTAGTCGAACGGCGTCGACGGGGCGACTATCCGCCATCCCGGCGAGGTGGCCATGATTCCGGCCGGATCCATGGAATGCTGCGAACCGTACCCGGTCCCCATCGCCACCTTGCTCCGCAGCACGAGCGGCACGTTGTCGGTGCCGCCGAACATGTGCCGCGCCTTGCCTATCTGGTTGAACAGCTGATCGGCGGCGACCCACATGAAGTCGGCGTACATCAGCTCCACGACCGGCCGGAACCGGCCGTCAAGCGCGATGCCGCCGGCCAGCCCGCAGAAGCTGTTCTCGCTGATCGGCGTGCCCAGCACCCGGCCGGGGAACTGGTCAGCCAGCCCGCGGGTCGCGCCGTTGGTGCCGCCGTTGAGGCGGTGCACGTCCTCGCCGAGCACGACGAGGCCATCGTCGGTTTCCATCCGGCGGGCCATGACGGCGGCCACCACGTCGATGAACTTCACCGGCGCGAGCCTGCCGGTGAACGTATCCCGGTCGGCCACCGGTACCCCGTCGAACTCGCTGAGATCCCCCCGGATGCCCACGTCAGCGAAATCCGGGTCCGGCCATTCCGCCGCCTTGATGCGTCGCTTCCCGGCGGCGGCCGGGTCAGCCTCGAGAAGAACGCCGTTGATCTCGCTGATCAGCTGCCTGGCCCGCTGGCCGGCCCGGTCGATTTCCTCGGCGCCGAGGATCTTGCGGCGCTGCAGCTGGACGCTGATCGCCTGCAGCGGATCGCGGTCCCGCCATAGGTCTTCCTCTTCCCTGGAGCGGTAGCGGAAAGCGCTGCCAGGCAGCGGCCCGTTCTGATGGAAGTAGCGGTAGACCTCGGCCTCGATGACCGCTGGGCCGTGACCAGCCCGCATGTGCGCGAGTGCTTCCCGGGTGGCCAGGTACACCGCGAGCGGGTTCATCCCGTCCACCCGCCAGCTCGGGATGCCGAAGCCGGGACCGCGCGCGGACAGCCGCGGCTCGCCGGTGGCCTCGGTGACCGTGGTGGACACCGCGTACATGTTGTTCTCGATGAAGAAGCACAGCGGCAGCCGCCAGGCCGCCGCGAGGTTGAACGTCTCCAGCGTCGAGCCGATGTTGGCGGCCCCGTCACCGAAGTAGGTCACGGCCACCGCGTCGGTGCCGGCCTGGCGGTGCGCCCAGGCCGACCCGGCCGCCGTCGGCACTCCGCCGCCGACGATGGCGTTGGTGCCGATCGCTCCGGCGTCCCGCCATTGCAGGTGCATCGAGCCGCCCCGGCCGTGGCTGAATCCGCGGTCCAGGCCGCAGATCTCGGCCAGGCTGCGGCATAGCAGCTCGCGGATGGCGCCGGAGTAGGGTTCGGCCGGATCGATGCCGTCCGGTGCCACGTGGTGCAGGGCCTTGGCCAGAAACTGATGATGGCCGCGGTGCGAACCGTTCACCGTGTCGGCATCGGTGAGCGCCAGCACAGAGCCGACGGCCCCGCCCTCCTGGCCGATGCTGGAATGTGCGGGCCCGTGGATCAGCCCGGCGCCGGCCAGCTCCAGGACGTTCTCCTCGAACACGCGGATGAGCGTGAGCTGGCTGAACATCGTGAGCAGCAGCCCGGGCTCCGCTGCGTCCCAGTCCTCTTCCGTGACTGCCAGCTCGACCCAGGGGGCCGGAGGGGCAAGTGCGCGCTGTTGAGCCATAGCGCTCCTTTGGATCCCATTCGTCGTTCTGTAAGAATAAATACTGTCATATAAGAACGACCTGTGACTATATTGGATCCATCATTAGGGAGGAGGCCCCATGGGACTTCCCGGCCTGACCGGCGTGGATCACATCGGCTTCACCGTGCCCGACCTCGAGGAGGCGCACCGGTTCCTTGTGAACGTGCTGGGCTGTGAGTACATGTACACGCTGGGTCCCTTCCGGCACGACGACAGCGAGTGGATGCGCGAGCACCTGAACGTGCATCCGCGGGCGGTGATGCGGGAACTGCGCTTCTACCGCTGTGCCGGACGCGCAATCTTCGAGGTCTTCCAGTACTCGGCACCGGACCAGCGCGGCGAACTGCCGCGCAACAGCGACCTGGGCGGGCATCACGTCGCGCTCTACGTGGATGACCTCGACGGCGCGGTCCGCTACCTGCGCGAGCGCGGCGTGCGGGTGCTCGGGGAGCCGACCGCGAGCAGCGGGCCCAGCTTCGGGCAGCGGTGGGTCTACTTCCTCGCGCCCTGGGGCATGCAGTTCGAGCTGGTGTCCTACCCGGATGGCAAGGCGTTCGACCAGGTGGCGGGATAACGCCATGACATCGCCCGAGGCCGCGAGCCAGCGGGTAGCCTCCTATCTGCGTGAGGCGATTCTTCAGGGCGACATCGTCCCTGGTGAGTGGATCCGTCAGGCGGACATAGCCGAGCGCCTAGGCGCCAGCCGTCTGCCGGTGCGCGAGGCGCTGCGGATCATCCATGCCGAGGGACTGGCCGACTACGAGACGAACCGCGGCTCGCGGGTGCCGAAGCTGGATATGCACGAGGTCGAGGTCCTCTACCAGATGCGGGAGCGGCTGGAGCCGCTAGCGCTCAGCGAGAGCATCCCCCACCTCGGCCCTGACCAGCTCGCCCGGCTGGCCGCGATCCAGGACCAGATCGAGGCGACCACCGACGTGCGTGAGTTCGTCATGCTGGATCGCGATTTCCACCTGCTGACCTACGACGGCTGCCAGATCAGCCAGTTGCTCTCCTCGGTCATCCGGATGTGGAACTCGACACAGCATTATCGTCGCGCGTTCGTCATCCTCACCGGGCCGAGCCGCCAGTGGGTCATCACTGCCGAGCACAGGCTCCTCCTCGATGCCATCGTCCGGCGGGATCCCGTCGACGCCGAGCGTTACCTGGCCGGCCACATCCGGCGAACCCGCATCGAGCTGAGCCGCCACCCCGAGGTCTTCCGGTAACGGGCTGGCGCGACGGTCCTGATCTGCTGGTTGGTACGCAATAGTGAAGGTGCTGGAGTGCAGTTCTGAAGCGAGACTCCCATTCGGGAGCCTCGTTTGAGGCGGCCGGCATGCGCGGACCTCATCGGCGGCGTCTGCGGCAGATGCCCGGAAGGTCGTGTGCCTGCGGCGCCGCCGATGGAAACGAGGGTTACTGTGACACCGGCCGAGCTGACGCTGCCTGAGCTGTTCCAGCGGCAGGTGGAGCGGACGCCCGATGCGGCTGCGGTGGTGTGCGGTGGGGTGTCGCTGTCGTATGCGGAGCTGAACCGGCGGGCTAATCGCCTGGCCCGGTACCTGATCTCGCTGGGTGCGGGTCCGGAGCGGCTGGTCACTGTCGTCATGCCCCGGGTGGCGGACATGGTGACCGCGGTCGTGGCGATCCTGAAGACCGGTGCCGGGTACGTGCCGGTCGATCCCGCTTACCCGGCGGACCGGATCGGGTTCATGCTCACCGATACCAGCCCGGTCACGGTGATCACCACCCGGGAGGCCGCCCGGCACCTGCCCGGTACCGGGGCTCGGCTGATCCTGGATGACCCCGCCATCATGGCCGCGCTGGCCGGGCTGGACAGCAGCGACCTGACCGCGGACGATGGCGCCGTCCCGGCCTTGCTGTCCCATCCGGCCTACGTGATCTACACGTCGGGATCGACCGGCCGCCCCAAGGGCGTGGTGGCCGAGCACCGGAACCTGACCGACCTGCTGTGCTGGGTCCGGTCCCAGTTCAGCGACCGGGAACTGTCCCGGGTGCTGGCCGCGTCCTCGCTCAGCTTCGACTTCTCCGTCTTCGAGGTCCTCGCCCCCCTGGCCTGGGGCGGCACCGTGGAGATCGTCAGCAGCGTCCTGGCCCTGGCCGGCCAGTTCCCCGACCCGCAATCGGGGCGGATGATCAGCGGGGTCCCGTCCGCGATCACCCACGTGCTGAGCACATCGCAGGTCTCCCTCCGGGCGCGTACCGTCGTGCTGGGCGGGGAGCTGTTCACCCCCCGCGCCCTGGCCCAGATCCAGGCCACCTGGCCCGGGGCACGGATCGTCAACATCTACGGCCCCACCGAGACCACCGTCTATGTCACCTCCTGGACCCCGGCTGACGAGAGCGACCAGGTCCCCGCCATCGGGCAGCCGGTCGCCAACACCCGGATGTTCGTGCTGGACCAGAACCTGCGGCCGGTCCCGCCCGGGACCGGCGGGGAACTCTACGCGGCAGGCGCCGGCCTGGCCCGCGGGTACCTGAGCCGGCCGGGCATGACAGCGGAGCGGTTCGTCGCGTGCCCGTTCGGGCCGCCAGGTGAGCGGATGTACCGGACCGGGGACCTGGCCCGCTGGAATACCCGCGGGGAGCTGGAGTACCTGGGCCGCGCCGATGACCAGGTGAAGATCCGCGGGTACCGGATCGAGCTCGGCGAAATCGAAGCCGTCCTGGCCGCCCAGCCAGGAGTAGCACACGCCGCGGTAGCAGTACGGGAAGACCAGCCCGGGGACGAGCGCCTCGCCGGATACGCGGTCCCCGCCCACGGAGCCACGCTGGACCCGGCAGTGCTGCGCGAGGCGTGCGCGAGGAAACTGCCGGGATACATGGTCCCCGCCGCGATCGTCCTGCTGGACCGGCTGCCACTATCGCCCATCGGGAAACTGGACAAGCGGGCGCTGCCGGCACCGGAGTACACGGCCGGCGGCCGAGAGCCGGTTACCGTGCGTGAGCGGGCGCTCGGCAAGATTTTCGCGCAGGTGCTCGACCTGGACCGGGTCGGAATGGAGGACAGCTTCTTCGATCTGGGCGGGCATTCGCTGCTGGCGACACGGCTGGTGTCGCGGATCAGGTCGGCACTGGGGGTGGAGGTGTCGATCCGTGCCCTGTTCGAGCACCCGACCGTGGCGGCGCTCGCCGAGGTGCTGGACGATGCGGCAGCCGCGCGGCCGCCGCTGACCCGGGCGGTGGCGCGACCGGCGCGGCTGCCTTTGTCGTTCGCGCAGCAGCGGCTGTGGTTCCTGGAGCAGTTGTACGGCCTCAGCACCGCGTACAACCTGCCGTTCGCTTGGCGCCTGCATGGAGAACTGGACGCGGACGCGCTGCGAGCGGCGCTCGGCGACGTCGTGACGCGTCACGAATCGCTGCGGACGGTGTTCGCCACCGATGACGGGCTGGCCTACCAGTACATCATCCCCGCGGGGGAAGCCACTGTCCCGGTCACGATCACCACGGCCCGTTCTGAAGAACTGGCCGGGCTGATCGACGCGGCGTCCCGGCACGAGTTCGACCTGGCCACCGAGCTGCCCATCCGGGCGTCGCTGTTCGCCCTCGGCCGGGACGAGCATGTGCTGCTCCTGCTGTGCCATCACATCGCCAGCGACGGCTGGTCCATGAACGTCTTGATGACCGACCTGGCGGTCGCCTACCAGGCGCGCCGCGACGGCCAGGCACCAGGCTGGGCGCCGCTGCCGGTGCAGTACGCCGACTACGCGCTGTGGCAGCGAGACCTGCTCGGCAGCGGGGAGGCCCACGGCGACGGCCTGCTGGCGGAGCAGACCGAGTTCTGGACGCGGGCGCTGGCCGGGCTGCCCGATGAGCTGGCGCTGCCGTTCGACCGGCCGCGGCCAGCCGAGCCGTCCCAGCGGGGCGCCCGGGCCCGGTGGCAGCTAGCCGACCCTGCCCTGCATACGGCACTAGTGAGCCTGGCGCGTGAGCATCAGGCCACTGTCTTCATGGTGCTGCACGCGGGGCTGGCCGCGCTGCTGTCCCGGATGGGCGCCGGGACCGACGTCCCGCTGGGCGCTCCGGCGGCGGGGCGGACCGACGAAGTCATGCACGACCTGGTGGGATTCTTCGTGAACACGCTGGTGCTGCGCGCCGACCTGTCCGGCGACCCCGGCTTCGGCCAGTTGCTGGACAGGATCAGGGAGACGGTACTTGCCGCCCAGGCCCGGCAGGACGTCCCGTTCGAGCATCTGGTTGAGGTACTGAACCCGGTGCGTTCGCCCAGCCGGCATCCGCTGTTCCAGGTGATGATCGCCGACGAGGATGTCGGCGCGGTGGACTGGCGGCTGCCTGGCCTGCGCATCGAAGCTGAGCCGGTGCCCGAGGTAGCCGCCAAGTTCGATCTCACGCTGGGATTCCGGCAGAACCACGACGCCGCTGGTGCCCCGGCCGGGATCAGCGCCTTCTTCGAGTACCCCGAGGACCTGTTCGACCGTGCCACCGTGCAGGCACTGGCCGGCCGGCTGACCGGGCTGCTGCGCCAGGCCGCGGATCACCCGCGAGATCCAGTGACCTCGCTGGACATCCTCACTCCCGGCGAGCGCGACCAGATCCTGGTCCAGTGGAACGGCGCCAGCCGGGACGTGCCGGCGGCAGCGCTGCCGGAACTGTTCCAGCGGCAGGTGGCGCGGACACCGGACGCCACCGCCGTGATCTTCGACGGCACCCAGTTGACCTATGCCGAGCTCAATGCCCGCGCCAGCCAGCTTGCCCGGTACCTGATCTCGCAGGGCGCGGGTCCTGAGCGGCTGGTGGCGATCGCCATGCCGCGGTCGGCGGAGATGATCGTCGCGGTGCTCGCGGTACTGAAGGCCGGTGCGGCATATGTGCCGGTCGACCCGGCCTACCCGGCCGACCGGATCGCGTTCATGCTGGCCGATGCCGCCCCCGTCGCCATGCTGACCACAACGGCGCTGGCGGGCCTGGACCTGCCAGGCGGGGTCGGGCGGATCGTCCTCGACGATCCCGCCACCGTGGCCGTGATCGCCGGCCAGGACGGAGAAAACCTGAGCACGCCCCCGGCCATGACCAGCCCCGCCTATGTGATCTACACGTCCGGATCAACCGGCCGGCCCAAGGGCGTGATGGTCGAGCATCGCAACCTGGCCAGCCTGCTGTGCTGGGCCCGGGCCGAGTTCACTGCTGGCGAACTGGCGAAGGTGCTGGTGTCGACGTCGCTGAGTTTCGACGTGTCGGTGTTCGAGGTCTTCACGCCGCTGGTGTCCGGCGGCAGTATCGAGGTGGTCAAGGACCTGCTGGCACTTGCCGACAGCGGCGGGAGAGGCTGGGACGGGAGCTTGATCAGCGGTGTGCCGTCGGCGCTGTCAGAGGTGCTGTCCGTACCCGGCGTCACGGCTACCGCGCGGACGGTCGTGCTGGCCGGTGAGGCGCTCACCGGCCGTAACGTCGCGGCTATCGGTGCCGCGCTGCCCGGCGCCGAGGTCCGCAACATCTACGGCCCGACCGAGGCGACCGTCTACGCCACCGCCTGGCGCGCGGGCACCTCCGGCGTAGCCTCGGGGGGGCACGGGGGGGTCGTCCCCCCCGGAACTAGCAGGGCCGCAGCCTCGGCCGGGAATCCTCCGATCGGGCGGCCGGTGTGGAATACCCGCGCGTACGTGCTGGATGCCGCACTGCAGCTGGTGCCGCCAGGGGTGGCGGGGGAACTGTACCTGGCGGGCGGGCAGCTGGCGCGGGGTTACCTGAACCGGCCGGCGCTGACCGCGGAGCGGTTCGTGGCGTGCCCGTTCGGTGCGCCAGGAGAACGGATGTACCGCACTGGGGACCTGGTGCGCTGGGCCGGCGGTGAGCTGGAGTACCTGGGGCGTGCCGATGACCAGGTGAAGATCCGCGGGTTCCGGATCGAGCTGGGCGAGATCGAAGCGGTGCTGGCCGGCCAGCCGGGAGTGGCCCAGGCCGTGGTCACCGTACGCCACGACAGGCCCGGTGACGGCACGCTGGTGGCCTATGCCGTGCCCGCGGCGGGCGCCCAGCTTGACCCTGGCGGGCTACGTGCCGCCGCTGCCGCTGCCCTTCCTGGCTATATGGTGCCCGCCACGATCGTTACCTTGGACCGGATGCCGCTGAACGCCAACGGCAAGCTGGATCGCCGGGCGCTGCCGGCACCTGAGTACGCCTCCGCGGGCGAGGGCCGGGTTCCGGCTACCGCTGTGGAGCGGGCGTTGTGCGAGGTGTTCGGGCAGGTGCTGGGCGTGGAGCGGGTGGGGGTTGGGGATAGTTTCTTTGATCTGGGCGGGCATTCGCTGCTCGCGACGCGGCTGGTGTCGCGGATCCGGGTGGTGCTGGGTGTTGAGGTGCCGGTCCGGGCGGTGTTCGAGCACCCTACGGTCGCGGCGCTGGCCGGGACCCTGGAGGAGGCGGAACCAGCCCGGCCCGCGCTGGTTCCCATGCCGCGGCCGGAGCGGCTTCCGCTCTCGTTCGCGCAGCAGCGGCTGTGGTTCCTGGAACAGTTCAACGGCCCCGGCACGGCCTACAACGTGCCGGTCGCGTGGCGACTGCGCGGCCGGCTGGACACCGCGGCGCTGACCGCCGCGCTCGGGGACGTCGTGGCGCGGCACGAGTCGCTGCGCACGGTGTTCGCGGTCGAGGGCGGCGAGCCGTACCAGCACATCATCCCCGCGGGGGAAGCCGTGGTCCCGGTCACGAGCACCACGGCTCGTTATGATGAACTGGCCGGGTTGATCGACGCGGCGTCCCGGCATGAGTTCGACCTGGCCAGCGAGCTGCCGATCCGGGCATCGCTGTTCACACTCAGCCAGGACGAGCATGTGCTGCTGCTGCTCAGCCATCACATCGCCGGCGACGGCTGGTCTACGCAGGTGCTGATGTCCGACCTCGCGACCGCATACGCCGCCCGGGCCGAGCAGCGGGCGCCGGGCTGGGCGCCACTGCCCGTGCAGTACGCCGACTACGCCCTGTGGCAGCGGAACCTGCTCGACGGAGGCAGCGGGGGCCGGGGCGGCGGGGTGCTGTCCGGCCAGGTGGACTACTGGAAACGGGCGC
>Ga0070735_10005899_pt1 | contig 10072 bp, 7 predicted proteins | sample Coa_R1_FD_66443 | JGI IMG/M metagenome (GOLD analysis project Ga0070735, IMG submission 66443) | Surface soil microbial communities from Centralia Pennsylvania, which are recovering from an underground coalmine fire - Coalmine... | ecosystem: Environmental > Terrestrial > Soil > Unclassified ... | reverse complement strand
GCAGAAGCAGCCACGGCGGTGGGACTCATTAACTCGGTCGGCAGCCTGGCGGGATTTGCCGGGCCTTACATCTTCGGCTACGTATACACCCGCACCGGAGCATCATTCTCTTTGGGACTAAGATTTGTGATGGCGGCGGTGCTCATCGCTGGGTTGATGATTCTGCGAATTCCCAAAGCGGTGCGGCCCAGGATCGGCGCAAGTCCGATTGTGAAACCTGCTCCAGTCACCTCTTAGCGAGCTTGTCTGGTCGAGTGGAAAACATCCGCCGGGCTGCGGAAGGAACATGCCCTGCCCAAGGCTTGCCCGCAGGGTTGGCGAGATCCCCTTTTCACGCATTGACCCACAGTCATTGACCAGCAGTCAAAACGTGTAATGAACTGATTGCCACACTTAATTTTCGGCTTGCGCCCTGGATGATGCGAGGTCGTCCGCACTGCGGAAACTACCTCTTGAAAGAACGATAGTTTGGTAACTGAACGGGAGAGATGAATTCCGATTTGCTCGTTTTTCTCCGCGGAAGCAGAAAACTTGCCTCGATGAATTACTGATTCATGATTTTGCTGTTTTCCATTCTGTATACAAATTGGTGATCGCAGATCCGATGGTGAAATCCCACGACCAGATTGGAAGGTTCTTGAATTTCGTGGTCACGATATACCGTTGCCGGGCTTCCTCTACCGGAACTCCCGAGCGGTACATCTGTTCTGCCTGCTCAACGATGTCTTCGAAGACTTCGCGGGCTGCGGCAATCCCTTCCTGCCCGCAAACCTGACCGTGGCCGGGTACGAACAGAGTGTCCTTGTCGAGCGCGGCGAACTTTTTCATGGTTTTGCACCAGCCAGAAACCGTGACCTGTTCGTCAAAACAGACAGGATACTTACCGTTAAACAATAGGTCTCCGGTGTAGACAACGTTCTGCTCGGGCACCCGCACGACGATATCGGTGCCTGAATGCCCTGGATAAAATTCGAATAACGCTGAAAATCCACCCAAGTCGATTGAGATAGGCAATTTGGCCGGATCGAGGGGATGATTTGGTAGACCCAGCAGGCTCGCATTTGCGGAGTTGAATACCTCGGTCATCGCATTGATGTCGCTCTGTGCATGGAATCTCTCGAGATCGGACTTCGCGTCCCGAAAACGCTTCAGGAACGGTGCAAGTACCGTTTCTTTATCGGCGCCCTGCATCGGAATATACGCTTCGACCATGCGTTTCGCGGTTGCTGCATGCGCCCAGAGGGGAAGACCAGAGGCGCCATAGAACGAATTCCCCATGGAATGGTCGTAGTGATAGTGGGTGTTCAGAGCAGCCATCACTGGAACCCCGCTTACCTTGCGCAGGGCATCCATTTGGAATGAAGCGCCTGCGGCTGAGTTAAAACCTTCAATCAAGAAAGCGGAATCTTTCCCGACGAGAAAGCCGCCATTGCATGTCGTCTGAAAACCCTTGGAGGGGTCAGAAATCGTGGCATATACGCCCACACCGATCTTGCGAACGGAGGCAAAACCCTTGTCGATAAGCGGGGATGCCGAAATGCGCGAATCAATGGGCAACACCGCAGCAAGCGCCGGTCGCGGAATGAATTTCATCAGACCGCGGATGGCAGCAAAACTCGAAGCGCCCGCCATGAATTGTGGACGTGAGGATGGTTTTCCGAGATCTTTCATGGGCTTGGTGAGTCATTGTATATGTGACCCTACCCAAACCATGGAACGCGTTAAATACCGCGCACTCATCCTGTCGCAGCGATTCTGGGTGGATCGTCGCTTAACCGGAAGGGATCCGAGCCGGCAAGCGGTAGGGAATCTTGTCAATTGGTGAAACATCCCCACCACACCCATCGACCTCAATCGAACCTCCAAAGGGTAGCGGTCTTCGGGAAGCTTTTTTCGATGAGGCCAAATACACGTCTTGGACGAACGCGGTAGAAGGGCTCTTACTGGACGATCAACGTCACCGTGAAGCTGTGGGTCAAGCCGCCGGAACTCGCCAGGATCGTAATGGTATAAGTTCCGGTCGGAGTCGCCGGACCGTGGTACCCCGGGTTTCCACCGCCGGCTCCACCTCCGCACGACGCCACGAATATCAGCAGCGCGAGAGGAGCCAGCAGGCCAATCCGGGCGCGTTTGTGCGCGAGCAATCCCGTACCCGCCAGTCCGACGACGAAGATCCACAGCGCAGCCGGTGGTGGAGGGAGTCGGTTACTTGAGCGCGGGACCACTCCCCCAGAACTGTTGGTTTCTACGACGACCCCACTCTGAGTGGGAATGGTTCCATAAACAGTTACCGGCTGGCCCGGTATGCAGGTTGTATTGGCGGGCAAGTTAGAGCACGAGGACGTGACCGTGCCGGTGAAACCGCCCAGAGGATTGATATAGAAATCATAGGTGACCCCGCTGGGCCGCACCACGGTCAGAGTCTTTTCGATGGGAGTCAACGAGAAGTCTTGCCCTATCCCCGAGAGTGGCACCGTCTGCGGATTGCCGAAACCGTTATCGGCGAAACTGAGGGATGCGGTCTCACTGCCGAGGATGCTGGGGGTATAGGTCACGCTGACTGTGCAGGTTCCGGTGGCCGCTGCGAGCGTGTGACCGCTGCAACTATCGGAGTTGATCAGGAAGTCCGCGACGTTCGCGCCGGAACGTGTCACGGCGCTGCCTCCAAAGGTAAGCGGGGCGGCGGCGATATTGTTGACGGTGATCGATTGCGTTGTGGCCGGCGTCCCTATCAAACGGCCACCGAAGTTAAGGGCGTTGGGATCGAAGATGACGCTCACGGCAGACGCACTGGGGATCTCGAAGACGGCCCCGTAGCCGGAAAGGCTGACGCTGTTGTCATAGCCATTGAGGCCGCCGAAAGTGGTAACGCCGTACAGGTTGCCCGCTGAGTCCAGGATCAGACTTCGCGGAATGGCGCCGTCGCTGGGTGGGCCCGTGAACGCGTGGAGAGGATACGCCAGGTAGCTTCCGGAAGAATTTGTCAATTCGAAGACGGCTCCGTTGCCTGGGTTTGTAGTACCATAAAATTTGCCCGTAGCGTCCAGGATCAGCGCCCCGCCGGGAGACGCTCCATCAGCGCCCCCAGTGAAGCTGTACAGGATCTTTTCGGTATAGTTTCCGGAGCTATTGACCAACTCGAATACTGTGCCGCAGCAGTTGACCGAGGCGACGCCCGCGCCCGTCGTGCCATACAAGTTGCCGCTCGAGTCCATGATAAGACCCATGGGGACCGTTCCATCGTTGGGCGGGCCGGCGAAGCTGTACAGCAGCTTCTCAGTGTAACTACCCGAGGCGTTGACGAGTTCGAATATTGCACCGTCGTTCTTAGAACCGCCCCCGCTGGTTGCGCCAAATAGATTGCCGGAGGAGTCTATGAGCAAAACAAGTGGGCCTTCTCCATCGCTGGGTGGCCCCGCGAAACTGTAGAGTACTTTCTCCGTGTAAATCCCTGCGGTATTGACCAGTTCGAATACAGTTCCAAGGCCGGCTGTGCCTCCAGCCGCCGTCGTACCGAAGAGGTTCCCGGCCGAGTCCATCAGGAGAGGTGAACTTGGGTTTTCACCATCGCCGGAGGTTGCTCCAAAGTCATAAAGAACGTTCTCGGTGTAGTTTCCGCCAAATTTAACAAGTTCGAAACCCGTTCCCTTCCCGGCAGAGCCACCGTTGTACGTCGTGCCGTACAGGTTGCCCGCGGAATCCATGATCACGCCCTCATACGGATTCCGTGCATCGTTACTCGTCGCTCCGAAGTCGTACAGGTTCGTTTCTGTGTAAGTTCCAGAAGAATTGAGTAACTCGTAAACGGCTCCATATGGCGCGGGGTCACGCCCTCCGGTCGTTGTGCCGTAGAGGTTGCCGGCGGAGTCCCTCAGCAGAGCTCCGGTAGGGCCGACGCCCGCGGTGGTGAAGTTATAGAGCACGGTCTCGGTTTGAGCCCGGGCTAGCTGGAATGCTGAAGATGCCAAAAGGAAAAGGGCGCAAATTGCGCCCGGGATAACTCGTAACGCCACCCTTGCTGAGTTCATCACCGTTCCTCTTTCATTCCCGCACGATCGATGATGCGTGCTGTTGCGGCCTGCTTTGCTGCGCGGGATTGTATACCTGCCGCATATTGGCAAATGTGAGCAGGATCACTAAGAATGATGGGACGTCGCAAACGCGTTCCTATTCACACAAATCTTCCTCTTCGCCGCTTCTGCTGCCGTCGCACTGGTCTGCTACGTTGCGCTCACAAATCTGAATGCCAACCACGGCCGAGAAATATGGAGAGGATGCTATTGGCCGAAACCGCTTGACAGGCGTGATCTCGCGTGAAGCGCACCCAGCGCCATCCAGGCGGAGAAAATCTTCGCAAGCCTTCTTTATTCCAACGTTCTTTCCACGGAGTCGAAATGGGCAGCGCGCCCGGTTCGAGTTACACCCCTGGTAACACGGACACGGCTTCTTCCTGGGAGTGGGCGCGCACGCCTGATTCGGAGGAGCCACTATGCGTCCGAAGATTTTGGCTGTCTCGATCTTGCTGGTTGTGGTCGCTTGCGTTTTTCTAAATCAACGCCCGGTTCGTGCCGGAGAAACCTCGCCCGCCCCCGGATACAAAGTGCTCGATCCCATTCGTCACGGAAATCTGACAGTCTTTCCCGTGGTCGCCGCAAAGAGTTATCCCACCAGCGAGTTCCTTACTCTCGACGAAGGTCTTCGCTCCGGCGAGGTCGTCGTCACCGAAGCGGGTTCTGTGCAGGGACTCATTCGTCGCCACGGAGCGCCCATCGCCCACGACGGCGCGCAGGTCAACCGCCTCGTGCTGGTCAACAATTCCAAGCGCCCGCTGCTCCTGCTCGCGGGTGAGATCGTCAGCGGAGGCAAGCAAGACCGCGTGATTGGCAAAGACCGCATCGTTCCGCCGGAAAGCGATCCTATCGACCTTAGCGTTTTCTGCGTCGAACACGGACGCTGGGTCGCGACCACCGAGCACTTTGGTGCTTCCGAGGCACTTTATGGCAAAGCCGTGGGCGGGACAGCCGCCGGTGCTCCGCCTCCGATGGCCTTGATGGTGCAACCGTCAGTCCGCGCCAGGGTGGCCGACAAAAACCAGCAGGAAGTCTGGGACGAAGTGAGCAAGCAGAAAGAAGCGTTGGTCACCAAAGTTGTCCCGGCGGCTCCCGCGGCTGCGGGCGCAATCGGCGGAGTCACTTCTTACGCTAAGGTCAACGAGAACGAGGTCGTCCGCAAGTACGTCGATTCCATGGCTAAACCGATCGAGCAGAACTATCAAAGCCTCATCCATCAATTGCGCGACCGTAACGCGGTTGGTGTCGTTGTCGCCGTCAACGGGCGCATCATCTGGGCCGATATCTTCGCTAGCACCGATCTGCTGTCCAAGTACTGGCCGAAGCTCATTCGCTCCTACGCTTCCGAAGCGGTTGTCACGCGCGCAAAAGAGATGGATGTGACGGCAAAGCAGGCCGAGGCATTCCTGTCTGACATGGAAGGACGCAAGGAGATGATCGAAAGCGAGCCCGGAATCTTTCGCCACACCGAAGTCGACGGTGACGGATTCAAGGCCTTCGCCCTGACGTCGTTGTTACCGAGGACTGGCTTCGATCTGCACGTCGCAAAGATGGCAGAGTGAGAGGTTCATGTCTGTCGTATTGGCAGTTGCGAGTTTTTCTTCCAACAGAGCACAAGGGGCACGCTGATTCACGAAGAAAGAAACAAATTTCCTTCGTGTACCTTCGTGCCCTTCGTGGTTGAAAGCCGTTAGTTTTTCGTGGATTCGTACCACTGGCGCCACGCCGCCGCATCATTCCCGAGCTTCTGTTGCGTGATATCGCTGAGCGCGTGGAAAGCCCAGGCATGCGTCTGTGCGTCGAGCGATGGATCATCGCTGTACTCGATCAATTTCGGAATCGCATAGGACCGCTGCTGCGGAGTGAACAAGCCTGACGAAGCCACGCCGCACGCCGCGCGTTCGCGCACTTCCGGGGATGCGTCATCATGCATGGTCTTCATCAAAATCTCAATCGCGCTGTCCGAACCCGACAGCGCAAGGCTCTCCACGGCCCATCGTCGTGAATCGATGTCCGAATCCTGCAGGTGACTCGCAAGCACCCCTACCACCTGTTCGGTTTCTACTCCGCGATTCGCCATCAATCCCAGCGCCCACAGTGCCCAGATCTTCTGTCCATGATCGGGAGACTCCGCCGTCTTGAGCAGATATTCGAGACTTTTTGAGTTTTTTGAGAGCCCATAAGCTGCAAGCTCCACCTCAACTCCCGACTCGCGCACACGCATATCGTTCGAGTTCAGTGCCGCAGTCGTCAGATTCGCGATCTGCGTGGTCCACTGCACCTGACCTCTCCATTGATCGACTCGCGACGAGATTTGCTCCACCGCCCCGGGCGCGTGTCCCACAGCTTCCTCCAGTAACGTCTCTGCCTCCTTCTGCGGACGCATCTGGGTGAGTTGCTTGGGATTCTGGGTGGAAACCAGTCCGCTGGAATGAGCGGAAGACGAGCCTTGCAACAGTTGCCACAGCCCACCTGGATTGTGTGATGTTCCAAATAGCACGGCAACAAACACGCCGACGGCCATCGCAACCAACGTACCAAGCGGCGATCTCGTTCTCACGGGAGTGCGCTGAATCGGATCCGCTCCAGAGATCGGCACATCCGAGCCCGGCCCCAGCGTACCGTAATCGGGCGTCGGCTGCAGTCGAGGATCGACCGGCGTCCCGCCCGGTTGCGCCCTTGTTCCCTGCGGGGATTCTGAAGACAAATTCATATAAAGAAGTCTAGGAGCCCGATGCAAATGGGGTAAAGTTACCTTCGGGTCAAATGGCGGTAAGGTTCGATCCATATAGAGTTCTTCCGCACGTCTTCGGGAAGGGGTCCCGATACGTGACGAACGACTCTCGTTCACTCATCCGGAGGGAATCATGTTTACGAAGTCGAAATGGCTGGTAGCGGTCATCAGTCTATCCCTGGCGGCAGTGGCTCTCGCCGCCGCCGGTCCGGGATACCACGTCGTAACCACCTACAAAGTGGGCGGAGAAGGAGGGTGGGATTACCTCACCGCCGACGCAAGCGCCCGCCGTCTCTATATCTCTCGCGGCACCCACGTCATCGTCCTTGATCTTGATTCCGGCAAAACTGTCGGCGACATTCCCGACACTCAGGGTGTTCACGGCATCGCCCTCGCTCCGGAACTTGGCAAGGGTTTCACCAGCAACGGGCGCGAAGGCACCGTAACGGTCTTCGATCTCAGCACCTTTGCGCCCGTCGGCGGAAAGATCAAAGCCGGGGAAAATCCTGACGCCATCCTCTACGATCCCTCCACCAAGCGCGTCTTCACTTTCAATGGACGCAGCCAGGATTCCACCGCCATCGATGCCACTAGCGGGAAAGTTCTGGGCACCATCAAACTCGATGGCAAGCCCGAATTCGCCGCCAGCGATGCGAAAGGAATGATCTTCGCCAATATCGAAGACAAGAGCGAACTGGTCGCCATCGATCCCAACAAACTTGAAGTTAAATCGAAGTGGCCGCTCGCTCCCTGCACCGAGCCCAGCGGACTTTCCATCGATCGCAAGAACCGCCGCCTCTTCGTCGGCTGCGACAACAAGATGATGGCAGTGGTCGATGCCGACACTGGCAAGGTCCTGGCCACTCCGGCGATCGGCGAAGGCGTCGACGCGACTGCTTTCGACCCGGAAACTGGACTTGCCTTCGCCTCCTGCGGTCAAGACGCCGTACTCACCGTGGTGAAAGAAGAATCGCCGAACAAGTTTGCGGTCGCGGAAAACGTTCCCACCAAGAGAGGAGCGCGCACGCTTCGCCCTCGACACCAAAACGCACAACGTTTACGTCGTGACTGCGGATTTCGGCCCGCGGCCAGCACCAACGGCCGACAATCCTCGCCCGCGTCCGCCTATTCTGCCAGACAGCTTTGTGGTGTTGATTGTCGGAAAATAGCGAACCACCGCAACCTGGTCAGCCCATCCTGCCGCGATTTTTGCGACTGGATAGCGAATTTGAACTCCTTACTCTGCCCCGGAGTTCACTGCTCGCAAACGCAACCAATTACAATGTTTCGGCCACTAAGTATCGCGACAATTGAAAAGAAACTAACGCTCCGAACTCCTCGCTCATAGCTCGGAGCTACGACGATCGGATTTCAAGAACGACATCATGACCATGAAAGTTCGCAAAGCTGTCTTCCCAGCCGCCGGATTGGGCACGCGTTTCTTGCCCGCCACCAAAGCCCAGCCCAAAGAGATGCTGCCGCTGGTCGATAAACCCATCATCCAATACGGCGTCGAGGAAGCTATGGCTTCCGGATGCGACCAGATCCTCATTATTACTGGACGCGGCAAACAGGCCATCGAAGACCATTTCGACGTCAGCTACGAACTCGAAAAAATGCTCGAGGAGCGCGGCAAGACCGACCTGCTCAAGATCGTCCGCTCCATTTCGGACATGATCTACGTCGGTTATGTTCGCCAGAAAGAAGCCCTCGGACTCGGCCATGCCGTCCTCATGGCGCGCGAACTTGTCGGAAACGAACCGTTTGCCGTTCTTCTCGCCGACGATGTCATCGACAACCCCGTCCCGGCGCTAAAGCAGATGGTCAACGTCTTTAACGAAAGGCAGTGCAGCGTCATCGCCGCGCAAGCCATCGAAGGCAAGATGATTTCGTCCTACGGCGTCTTCGATGCACAGCCTGCCAACGGATTCAACGGCCGCCTGTTCGAGATCCGCAACATGGTCGAAAAGCCCAAGTTTGAGGAAGCGCCTTCCAATCTCGCCGTGATTGGCCGCTACATTCTGACTCCTGCGATTTTCGATTGCCTCGCGAAAACCCAAACTGGCGCCGGGGGCGAACTCCAACTAACGGATGGCATGCGCATGTTGCTCAAGCAGGAAAAAATGTATGCCTATGTTTATGAGGGCAATCGTTATGACACAGGCGACAAACTTGGGTTCCTCAAAGCAACGGTCGAATTCGCCCTAAAACGGTCCGATCTGGGTGGACCTTTCCGCGAATACCTGAAGGGACTGAATCTCAGCTAGTTCGGACCTGGCAACGGAATTCCGAACCTGGCAGAATCCTGTCGTTCCAACAAGCCGCGCAGCGACAGGGAGGAATCTGCTGTCCCGTCCAAGGTCGAATTCGCGCGCATCCATGGGGATTTCAAGGTTACCCAGTCTGAAGGCTCCTTCGCGATCTTAGGAATGAGGAATTTGGTTTCGGACTATTCGAGGCTGCGCTTCGCACTATAGACTCTCCGGTTAGGCTCTGGGCTGTACAGAATCTCGGGCGGAGCGATACGCGTGTACCGCTCCTCGTCCCATCCCCAGCGAGGACTCGCAACCGTATGGGAAAGCGCAGTGAGCCACGAAAAGAAATCCAGGTCCCTGTGCGCATCTTCGGAACGGACAGCTCCGGCGCCGTCTTCTCGCAAAAAGCCGTCACAGTCAATATCAGCCGAAACGGCGTCGAGCTCGCCGGTGTCGACGCGAAACTCGCGAATAATGAAATCGTCGGTCTGACCTACGGCACAAACCGCGTTCACTTTCGCGTGAAGTGGGTCGGCAAGCCGAATACGCCTAAGGCCGGACGAGTCGGGATGCTCAATGTTTCTCCGGGCAAGCCGCTCTGGGATTTTCCGCTCGAAGGTTCGGGCAAAGATCCATACGAAGGAGGCATGACCGAGCGCCGCCGCGATCCACGCTACCGCTGCCAGAATTCCATCGAGGTTCACATTCACGGCGGGGCGTCGTTCTGGGGCACCGTCGCCGACTTGAGTCTCGGCGGATGCTATGTCGAAATGGCAATTCCCATTGAAGTCGGAACAAAGCTCACTGCCGCCATCTGGATCGGACAAGGCAAAGCCACCGCCCAGGCCGAAGTCGCCCATTTCACCCCAGGCTTCGGAGTCGGCATCCGTTTTACCAGTGTTTCTGATGAAGACCTCACCATTATCCGTAAGTACCTCGACTCGCTAGCTCCATTGGCCAGAAAGCCTTTGCTGGCAAACCGTGTGCCTCAGTCTTAAGGACTGCGCCGCGTG
>Ga0070735_10005898_pt1 | contig 10075 bp, 9 predicted proteins | sample Coa_R1_FD_66443 | JGI IMG/M metagenome (GOLD analysis project Ga0070735, IMG submission 66443) | Surface soil microbial communities from Centralia Pennsylvania, which are recovering from an underground coalmine fire - Coalmine... | ecosystem: Environmental > Terrestrial > Soil > Unclassified ... | reverse complement strand
AGTTACGATGTGGCGATAGCGGCCGTGTTTGTGCGCGTGGCAGATCGCAAGGGCACGGTGGGTTTGCCCGAGGATGAAGCAGCGCTGCTCAATCAAGTGATTGCAGCGGGAAAACCGGCGATTGTAGCATCGCTGGGGAGCCCGTATCTGGTGAGCCGGTTCCCGAATGCGAAAACGTGGATTGCAGCGTTTGCAACGCAGGATGTGGTGCAGCGCGCGATGGTGCGGGCAATCTTTGGGCAGATTGCGATTGGCGGGAAACTTCCCGTGAGCGTTCCGGGAGTCGCGAAACTCGGCGACGGGATGCGAGTCGCGGCGAATTCGCTGGAACTCGAGACGGCCCCCGATACTGTGAGCGCCAAGCTGAAGCCCGCGTTTGACCTGCTCGATCGCGCTGTGAAGGACCATGCGTTTCCTGGCGGCGTGCTTGCAGTGGGTTGGCACGGGCAGTTGGTGGAACACCCATTCGGACGATTGACCTATGACGCGAAATCGCCGAAGGTCCGCGACGCGACGATTTATGATGTGGCTTCGCTGACGAAGCCGATTGTGACAACTTCCGCGATTATGATGTTGGTTGCGGAAGGGCGCGTGGATTTGGACGCACCGCTGTCGCGCTATTTGCCGGAATGGGCGAGCGGCGCGAATGCAGGTCAACAAGCGGACTGGCGGAAAAAAGTGACGGTGCGCGAATTACTGCTGCACACGTCTGGCCTGCCTGCGCACCGCGAGTTTTATAAGGATACGAAAGGCCGCGACGCGATTCTCGAGCGCGCGCACGCGGAACCGCTGGTTGCGGAGCCAGGGACGAAAGTCGAGTATTCCGACCTGGGATTCATGCTGCTGGGCGAAATTGTCGAGAGACTGACGGGCGAGACGCTCGATGAATTTGCGCACGAAGAGATTTTTGAGCCCCTCGGCATGAGCCAATCCTATTTTAATCCGCCGCGTTCGTTGCGCGCGCAAATTGCGCCGACGGAAAACGACACGACGTTCCGCAAGAGGCAATTGCAGGGCGAAGTGGACGATGCGAATGCGTTCGCGATGGGCGGAGCTGCAGGTCACGCGGGACTGTTCTCAACAGCGCAGGATATTTCGGTGTTCGCGCAAATGATGCTAAACGGCGGAATGTACGCGCAGGAGCGGATTTTTACGCGTGCGATGATCGATCAATTCACAGAGCGCGTGAACGTAGGAGATTCGGCGCGAGCGCTGGGATGGGATGTGCCGACGCAGAATTCGTCGAGCGGACATTACATGTCGCAGCGAGCGTACGGCCACAATGGATTTACGGGAACTTCGATGTGGGTCGATCCGGAAAAGGGGCTGTTTGTTATTCTGCTGACGAATCGCGTGTATCCTTCGACCGCGAACGACAAGATCCGCCAAGTGCGTCCGGCGCTGCACGATGCGATCATTGCGGGGCTGGGCCTCTCCCCACAGCGCGCGGCCACACGATAACTGCCACGTCACAAACCTCGCACACAAGCGCATGTTGGAGCTATGGCAGACGCGCGTCCGGCTATAATCTTCGTTCATGAAGAAAGCGCCACCGCGAAGCGCAACGACCGAGCGGCAAAATTCGCGTTCACGGAACATCGATCAGAAATCGACGCGAGAAATTCTGCAGGTGATCAATCGCGAGGACGCGCAAGTTGCAGGTATTGTCGCGCGCGAAATTCCGAAAATCGCGCGCGCTGTCGATGGAATTGCAGCGCGAATGCGCAAAGGCGGAAGACTTTTCTACATTGGCGCGGGAACCAGCGGAAGGCTCGGCGTGCTTGACGCTTCGGAATGCCCGCCAACGTTTGGAGTGCCGCGGACGCTGGTGCAAGGAATCATCGCGGGCGGAAAGCGAGCGCTGACAGAATCAGTGGAAGGCGCGGAAGATCACAAGGAGCAAGGCGCACACGATTTGCACGCGCGAGGGCTGACAGCGCGGGACGCGGTGGTGGGGTTGGCCGCGAGCGGGTCGACGCCCTACGTGCTGGGCGCGTTGAAATACGCGCGAAAGCGTGGCGCATACACGATTGGCCTGACGATGAATCGAGGCAGCGCGATTTCGCGTCTGGCGCACTTAACTATCGCGCCAGAAACCGGGCCGGAGGTGCTTGCTGGGTCCACACGGATGAAGGCGGGGACGGCGGAAAAGATGGTCCTAAACATGCTTTCAACAACCGTGATGATTCGCCTTGGCCACGTCTACGACAACTGGATGATCAAGGTGGCGAAGACGAATAAGAAGTTACGACAGCGGGCGCTGAGGAATCTAACTAACGCCACAGGAGCGCAGGTGTTGACCGCGGAACACGCACTGCGTCAAGCGGGAGACGATTTGCGAGTGGCGCTGATTATGCTGAAGGCTGGCCTGAACGCCCGGCAGGCACGTCTGAGATTGGCGGCCTCACATGGCGACTTACGCAAAGCCGTTGCAGGTGCGAGTAAGCCTGCACGCGGCAACAAGAGGAAGTAAAACCAGAATGGATAAATTCAAGATTCAGGGCGGCCGGCGGCTCGAAGGCACGGTGCAGATCAGCGGCGCAAAAAATGCGGCGCTGCCGATCATGGCGGCGGCGCTCCTGACGTCGGAAAAAGTACAGCTCGACAATATTCCACGGGTGCGCGACATCATCACTATGGCGAAACTGCTGGCGCACATGAAAGCGCACGTCGTGGCGCAGGACCTGCCGCCGTCGGCGATGACAATCCAGACAGAACAAATCTCACACACGGAAGCGCCCTACGAACTGGTGAAAACGATGCGGGCGTCGGTCCTGACTTTGGGACCGCTCGTGGCGCGATTTGGGTACGCGCGTGTGTCGCTGCCGGGCGGATGCGCGATTGGCGCGCGGCCGATTGACTTGCACATTCAGGCGCTCGAAAAAATGGGCGCGAAGATTGCTATTGAACATGGCTACGTGGAAGCGCGGGCAGAGCGGCTGCGCGGCGCGGAAATCCATTTTGAGAAGATCACGGTGACGGGAACAGAGAACATTTTGATGGCGGCCGTATTGGCGGAAGGCGAAACGGTGCTGACGAATGCGGCGCGCGAACCGGAAGTGACGGACCTGGCGGAGTTGCTGATTAAAATGGGTGCGAAGATCGAAGGCGCTGGCAGCGACACGATTCGCGTTCGCGGTGTGGAGAAGTTGCGCGGAACAAGCCATCGCGTGATTCCGGATCGCATTGAGGCAGGTACGTTCCTGGTGGCCGGAGCCATAACGGGTGGAGAAATTCTGCTTACTAACTGCGAACCGAAACATCTGACTGCCGTGATTGAGAAGCTGGCTGCCTGCGGCGTTGAAATTCGCGCGGAGGGCGAAGGCGCACTTCGCGTTCGCGTACCCGGAAAACTGAGCGCAGCCGACATCACCACCGAGGAGTACCCGGGCTTCGCAACAGACATGCAAGCGCAATACATGACTTTGGCAACGCAGGCACAGGGCACTTCGGTGATTACCGAGACAATTTTCGAAAACAGATTCATGCACGCGAGCGAAATGGTGCGGATGGGCGCCAACATCGAAGTCGACGGACGAAGAGCAGTCGTGCACGGACCAACCCCGCTCAGCGGCACGACGATTATTGCGTCGGATTTGCGCGCGAGCGCGTCGCTGGTGCTGGCGGGGCTGGTGGCCAACAACACGACGTACGTCGATCGCGTTTACCACATCGATCGCGGCTACGAGCGCATCGAGAATAAACTGCGCGACCTGGGAGCGCAGATCGAACGCGTCTAGCCAAGCTGTTACCGCAGGGAGAAAAAGAAAAGGGAGGCGATAAGATCGCCTCCCTTTTTTATTCTTGTGCTGTGGTGAAAAGGCCGCGGCGGTTTATTTGCCTGCATCCGCTGCTGAGGCTTGCTCGGCCCCGCCACCTTCGGCCGGCTTCTGCTTGTCACGAGCTTCGCGGATTAGGGCCTTGCGGCTGAGGCGAATCTTGTTTCCCTCGATGGCGAGAACTTTCACCATCACCTGATCGCCTTCCTTAAGTGCGTCGCGAACCGCGCGAATGCGTTGGTCCGCGATTTCGCTGATGTGCAGCAAGCCGTCGGTGCCCGGGAAAATCTCGACGAAGGCGCCGAATTCCGCGATGCGCACGACTTTGCCAAGATAGGTCTTGCCAATTTCGGCGGTCGCAGTGATTTCGCGGACGCGGCGAAGCGCCTCCTCCGCCGCTTTCCCGTTGACGCCGAAGATATGGACCATGCCATCGTCGTTCACGTCGATCTTGCAACCGGTGGATTCGGTGATGGCGCGTATGTTCTTCCCGCCGGGGCCGATAAGGTCGCGAATCTTGTCCGTGGGAATCGTGAGCATGGAGAGATGCGGTGCGTAAGCGGAAATGTCGGTGCGCGCCGCGGGAAGAGCGGCTTCCATGATGTCGAGAATCTCGAGCCGGGCCTTGCGAGCCTGGGCGAGCGCCTCGCGCATCATGGCGATGCTGACGCCTGCGACCTTGATATCCATCTGCAACGCGGTGATGCCTTCGCGCGAGCCGGCGACTTTGAAATCCATATCGCCGTAGTGATCTTCCGCGCCGGCGATGTCCGTGAGGACGGCGTATTTGTCGCCTTCCACGACTAAGCCCATCGCAATGCCCGCGCAAGGAGCCTTGATGGGCACGCCTGCGTCCATCAGCGCGAGACAGCCGCCGCAAACGGAGGCCATCGATGAAGAGCCGTTCGATTCGAGAATGTCCGAGACAACGCGAATCGCGTACGGGAATTCGGACTCGGGCGGAATCAGATTCGCCAGCGAGCGCTCGGCCAACGCGCCGTGGCCTACTTCGCGGCGTCCCGGGCCGCGCAGCATTTTTACTTCGCCGACGGAGAACGGCGGGAAGTTGTAGTGCAGCATGAAACGCTTGAATGTGTCGTCCTCGAAGAGCAAATCGAGGCGCTGCATATCGTCCTTGGTGCCAAGCGTGACCGTGGCAAGCGACTGCGTTTCGCCGCGCGTGAAGAGCGCCGAGCCGTGAACGCGGGGCAGCAGGCTGACTTCGCAAGTGATCTGGCGAATTTTGTCGAACGGTCGGGCATCCGGACGACGGCGCTTGTTGATAATGTCCTCGCGGAATATGCGCTCATGAAGACGTTCGATGGCGCGAGCAGCGAGCTTGCGCTTGTCTTCGTCTTCCTCGGGAATCGCCGTCATGATTTCCTTCTCGATCGCAGCGACACGCTCGCGGCTTTCGAGTTTGGGATACTTCGCCGTGTCGAGTGCTTCGTGCAGGCGCTCGCCGTACTTCGATTCAATCTGCTTGGCGAGGGCTTCGTCGAACGCCGGAGGCGTGACCGCGGCCTTTTTCGGCTTGACGGAATCGTGCAACTCGCGAATCGCGACAATGATTTTCTTGATTTGCTCGTGGCCGAAGGCGAGGGCGTCCGCAACCGTGTCTTCGGAAACTTCGAGCGCTCCTGCTTCCACCATGACGATGGCGTCTTCCGAGCCTGCGATGATGATATTCAGCAGGCTGGTCTTTTGTTCGGCCACGGTAGGGTTGACGGTCAAACGCCCGTCGATCAATCCCACACGCACCGCGGCGATAGGCCGTAAAAATGGGATGTTCGAGCAATAGAGCGCCGCCGCGGCGGCCGTGACACCGAGAACGTCGGGGTCATTTTCGCTGTCGGCGGAAAGCACCATGCTGAAGATTTGGGTTTCTGTGGACCACCCTTCGGGAAACAAGGGCCGAAGAGGCCGGTCGATTAACCGCGAAGTCAGAATCTCGCGCTCCGAGGGACGCCCTTCGCGTTTGAAAAAGCCGCCGGGAATTTTTCCTGCTGAATAGGTGTACTCGCGATAATCCACGGTTAGGGGAAGAAAATCCTTTTCGGTGGGCTTGCTGTCCATGCATGCGGTTGCCAAAATGACCGTGTCGCCATAGCGAAGCACTACTGCGCCGTTGGCTTGGCGGGCCATCTTGCCCGTTTCAAAGCTCAGCCGGCGGCCACCGATTTCCACACTTGATTGATGTGTCATTCAAATTATCCTTTGCGTTCCGGCCACGCCGGACGCGTTTGCGTTGCGGAGAAACAATCTCCGTTATGTTCAGAAGAGAATTGGGCGAGGAGCAATGGGCAAGCAGATCTACGGGTTTGCGGGATGAGGTCTGCGCACACAATCTCCCGCGCGGCCCCACAAGATGATTCGATGCGGAGAAATCATTTCCGGGCGGGCGTTCAACCGGCCAACCACAGCAGCCGTATTACTTGCGCAAACTAAGTCTCTCGACAATCTCGCGATACCGATCTGGGTCACGACGGTTCAGGTATTCCAATAGCCGGCGGCGGCGGTTCACCATCATGATGAGGCCGCGCCGCGAGGCGTGATCCTTAGCGTGGGACTTGAGGTGAGTGGTCAAGTAACTGATGCGCTCGCTCAACAACGCGATTTGCACTTCCGGGGAACCCGTGTCCTTGGCATGCTGCCGGAACTGCTCGATGACGCCTATTTTGGCCTCGCTCAACTCGATGTCCTCCTGAATCGTCACACCCTGCTCTACGTTTGTCTCTTCCGTATGTCAAAATCGTAGCACACAGGCAGGCGGGGACAATAGAAGTATTTTTCGCGAAAAGGCCGCTGGAGACGCGCGGATGCTGCGCTTCGTTCGCCACAACCCGGCCGAAGGAATTAAGTCTTACGTGAATTGACAAGCGACAGGAATTCGTCGCGCGTCTCTTTGTTTTGACGAAAAGCGCCCAGCATCGCGCTGGTCACCGCGGAAGATTGCTGCTTTTCGACGCCGCGCATCACCATGCAGAGATGTTTCGCCTCGATGATCACGCCGACGCCCTCGGGGCTGATGCGCTGCTGAATGGCGTCCGCGATTTGGTTCGTCAGGCGCTCTTGAATCTGCAACCGCCGCGCGAACATATTCACGAGACGCGCCACTTTGCTGAGGCCGATGACTTTCTTCGTCGGGATGTAAGCAACATGGCATCGGCCGAAAAACGGAAGCAGATGATGTTCGCAGAGGCTGTACAGTTCGATGTCCTTCACCACCACCATTTCGTCGTAGCACACGCTGAACATCGCGCCATTCAAAAGCTTTTCGGGGTCCTGGCGGTAGCCGCTGGTGAGGTAGCGCAACGCTTTCTCGAAGCGTTCAGGCGTGCGGCGCAAACCTTCGCGATTGGGGTCCTCTCCCAACAATGCAATCATGCGCCGAACCAGGTCGGCGATTGTCTCGGAGTTATCCGTCTTGGCGAGATGAATCGTTTCGGTGTCTGTTATTTCGCTCATTTGGACTCCTTCACGTCGCAGTTCCTCCGATTCGAAAAAATCCGCATTACTGATTTGAAGGCGCTGCGTATTCAAAACTGTTCTTGCCCGTCTCTTCGATTCGCACACCCTCGATATGGGCGTGAGGAAAACCGGCGAGGCGCTGAAAAATCACACGGCAGACATTTTCCGTGGTCGGCACGCAATCGCGGAATTCCGGAATCTGCTCGTTCATGTACGCGTGGTCGAACGCATCGAGAACTTTCTGCCGTACGAAACTATCGAGATCCCCGAGATTCGCAATCATACCTGTCGCAGGATCGACCGGGCCGGTAACAGCTACTTCTAACGCGTAATTGTGCCCGTGACTGTACGGATTCGCACATTTGCCGAAGACTCGCTCGTTGTGTTCGGCGTTCCATTCTGCCCGAAACAGGCGGTGTGAAGCCGGAAAAGAATATCGGCGCCAAAGCGAAAGTTTCATCGCGCGTCCTTCATACCGTCCGCCGTGCAATCGACGAATAGATCGGGCGACTCATACAAGCGAATGCGGTCCAGGCGGCCCTGATGAATCTTAGGCTCCAGAATGCGCCAGAGCGCTGCGGCGATTTCTTCGCAAGTGGGAATTTTCCCGGCCAACTCAGGAACTTCATAGTTTAGATGCCGGTGGTCCATGCGCTGAGTCACTTCGCGATCCAGTATTTCCTTCAGCTCTCTCAAGTCAAGAACCATGCCGGTTTTTGGGTCCGGCTCGCCGGCAACGGTGACTTCCAGAATGTAATTGTGCCCGTGACCGTGCGGATTGTTGCATTTGCCGAAAACGCGCCGGTTTTCGTCCGCGGACAAATCCGGATTGTGGTAAAAGTGCGCGGCCGAGAATTCGAGTTTTCGCGTTACGCGAATCACAGTTTTCCTACGGGATATTCCCGGCCCTTCCATAGGACTTTGCCGCGCCAGTATTTCCAGCCGGAGGCGGCAACGACGGCGGCGTAGAGGCACACTCCAGGTACATAATATATGATGAATCGCGTGGAATAACGATTCCGGCGAAGTTCGCGCCCGTACGCGATGTGGCATCCGACTAGCCACAGGATTCCAAGCGCGTCAAGCCACAGCCCTGCGCTTCCCCGCATGATAATTCCGGCGGCGATTAAAAATATCGCCGGCGGGAACGCGAGCAAGAGCTCTTGCAAAATGCCTTTTCGCGTGCCACCCAAAAGAAGATAAAGATTTTTCGTCCAGCCTTGCCACATGGCGGCGAAACTCCGGTACATGCGCGTTTGGGCAATTCCCTGCCCCGACGCAAAGTGCAAGCGAGAGCCTGATTGTTTTACGAGACGCGCCAGTGCCACGTCTTCGAGCACGGCATTAGCTACGGCGAGATGGCCCCCGGCCTTTTCGTACGCGTCGCGATAGATCATTAGGAACTGTCCATTCGCGGCCGCGTCGGGCAGCGACGGATCGTTCACGCGCGCGAAGTCGAACTTGCGGGCGAGACAACAATAGACGAAGGGGATCAACGCGCGCTCCGCAATGGAGCGCGTAATTTGCTCGGGCGAATAGGAGACGAGCGCTGCGTCAAAGTTGTGAGCGTCGTCAAGAGCGTGACGCGCCGAGCCTGGAAGATGGACCGTATCGGCGTCGGTAAAAAGCAGCCAATCGCCGTTTGCCGCTTGTGCGCCCAGCCACGCTGCGTGGTTTTTGCCGATCCAGCCTGCAGGCAGCGAGGTCGATTCCAGGATTTTCAACTTGGGCACAGTCCGCGACAGGCGCGCGAGCATTTCCCCGGTGCGATCCGTGGATTGGTCATTGACGACGATAATTTCGGCGATTTCCGGCTGCGTGGCGAGACTTGCGACGCATGCTTCGATATTGTCTTCCTCGTTGCGCGCGGGAATGATGGCTGAAATTTGAGGCATGGCGAGATTCGCGGAAGAGATTGCGAATCGAATGGCCGAAAATGCATGAAAAATATATCATAGGGGTGCGGGATTCGGACCGAACCAAACGCCGAGCGTACAATGAGGCGAAAGATTTTTACGGGAATTACCCTGGGAGCTGTCGCAGGATTGCTGATCCTGTTTGCGAGCCCCAGCTACAATCAGGGCGAGCCGAGCCTAGCGGGATCGACTGCCAAGCCGTTTTCGTTCGTGGAGGATGGGAAGCCGGTGCAGCTTTCCGACTTGCGCGGCAAAGTGGTGGTGCTGAATTTCTGGGCCACGTGGTGCCCGCCGTGCGTTGAGGAAACACCTTCACTGATCGCGCTGCAACGCGAAATCGCGCCGAGGGGCGGCGTGGTGCTGGGAATCAGCGCAGACACGGATGCCGCCGCGTATGAACAGTTTTTGAAGGATCATGGCGTGATTTTTCCGACTTATCGCGATCCCGCGGAGAAAGGCAATCTGTCGGAGATTGGGCTGAGCTACGGGACTTCGATGTATCCGGACACCTACATTATCGACCGGCAGGGCAAAATTGCTCGAAAGCTGGTGGGCGCGCAGGACTGGACCAGCCCGGAAATGACCGCATACTTCAACTCTCTCCTCAGTAAGAATTAAGATAATGAAACCCCAATCGCGAGGACCGCATCGGTACGGTCTGAGTTCTAAAACGTGCGCTGCAATATCCGCTGTCGCCGCCGCGTTCTTTTTGTTCGATTTTTCCGTCTACGCCGATCCGAGCTGCTTTCCGCGAGAGATGACGCCTTCTGAGTGCGCGATTGCATGCATGACGAATTCCGCTGGCGCGACGGCTGCGATGAATCGAGCGAATGCTCTGGGCGAGGGGCACGCGTCGCAAAACACTCAGACGGCAGGAATGAACGGCATGGCGATGCCGTCGAATGCGGC
>Ga0070735_10005897_pt1 | contig 10076 bp, 7 predicted proteins | sample Coa_R1_FD_66443 | JGI IMG/M metagenome (GOLD analysis project Ga0070735, IMG submission 66443) | Surface soil microbial communities from Centralia Pennsylvania, which are recovering from an underground coalmine fire - Coalmine... | ecosystem: Environmental > Terrestrial > Soil > Unclassified ... | reverse complement strand
CTCACGATCCTGGATCGTCCGAACGGCCGGCGATCCTGCGAAATATACCGCAGCAGTCCGCGCTGAACTGGCGAAGGTGGACCGGCAGTTGGTGATTTCGAAGATGCAGACAATGGAAGCGCTGGTGGATCGGGATCAGGCTGGAACGCGGTTCTCGTTCCTGATGATTGGGGTTTTCGCCGGGGTGGCGGTGCTGCTGGCGAGCGTTGGGCTTTACAGCGTGCTCGCGACAGTGGTCCGTCAGCGGACGGCGGAGATCGGCGTCAGGATGGCGCTCGGCGCGGCCCCTGCCGGGATCTTCAGGCTTGTAGTAGGACACGGGTTGCGCCTCAGCGCAGCGGGCATTGCGATTGGCCTGATGGGGGCCCTGGTAGTGACGCGGGCGATGTCCGCCATGCTCGTCGGAGTCACAGCGATTGACCCGTCCACTTTTGCTGCGATCGCCGTGCTCTTCTTTCTGATCGCTGGAGCTGCATCCTGGATTCCGGCGGCCCGTGCGGCTGGCCTCGACCCGGCCGTTGCTTTACGCGAGGAGTAACCCTGATGTGACATTACAATGTCTGCGTAACTTTCGACAGGAGACGAGGCTGGTCGGGATTGAGGCCTTTTTCCGTAGCCAGACACGCGGCGAGCAGTTGGCCCGGGATGATGTAAGGGATCGGCGTGTAGAGATCTTCCGGCCGGGTGGATTTCCGGCTGATCCGTACAGGGATGCAGATGGCGTGCTTGCCTAGCTCGATCGCCTGGCGGTTACTGGAGTCGGTGACGATCAGGGTCTCCGCTTTTAATCGATCGAGTTTTGTAATCATTTCCTGCAGGGCTGGCCAGGTAACTCCGGACGGCGCGAACAGAAACACGGGGAACGACGGTTCAACCATGGCGATGGGGCCGTGCAGGAAGTCGGCCGAGGAAAATCGCTCGGCAACCACATAACAGGTCTCCATCAGTTTCAGCGCAAATTCGAAGGCATTAGCGTAGTTCAGACCTCGGCCCACTACGACGGCGTGGTCCATGAAACGGTAACGCTCGGCGCGCTCAGCAATTTCCGGCTCCAATTTCAGCGCCGCTTCCGCCCAGTCCGGGAGGCGGCGCAAATCGTCGATATCGATTCGCGCGCCCAGGCCATAAGCCAACAGATACAGCATCAACAACTGTCCGGTATAGGTCTTGGTAGCGGCAACACTCTTCTCGCGCCGCGCGTGGACCAGAAAAACGTGCTCGGCAAGCTGTGCCAGCGAACTGGACGGCTCGTTGGTGATTCCTACTGTCAGGGCGCCCTGCTCGCGCGCCCTCTCCAGCACCAGATTGGTGTCTGTCGATTCGCCCGATTGTGAAATCGCCACGACCAGTACATCTTCGAAATTCACCCGTGCCTGATACAGCGTATAGATAGAGGGGGCAGACAGAGAAACCGGAATTCCGGTGGTAATCTCCAGCAGATAGCGTCCAAATTGCGCTGCGTTATCGGAGGTGCCTCGCGCCGCCAGCATGATGAGACGCGGCCGGCGTTTTGCAAGAAGATTCCGCAGCCGCTCCACGGACCGCAATTCTCCCCGCAAGGTGCGATCGAGGGCCGCCGGCTGTTGCCGGATCTCTTCGAGCATCTTTGACATTAAGTAAAGTCTAACAACCAGGATGCGGAATTGAGGAATTTGGCGCCGAGAGTTTAAAGAAAATCGAGAAAGCGGGATTCCGTTCCCACCCAAATTGCGCGCGTCAACTGTTCCTCGGGAGGAACGCTAATGACCTGCGGCTTGATGACCAGCAGCACATCGCTCGTTTCCAGGTCCCTCGTATTCTGCCCGAAAAGATCCCGGAACAGCGGGACATGATCGAGGCCGGGAAATCCGCTGTACGTTTTGGCGCCGGACTTCGTCATCAGCCCGGTGATCACGGCCCATTCGCCAGTCATCAAGCGCACCGTGCCCTGAAATTTGCGATCGTCGATTACGGGGATGCCGTTCAACGTGCCGGTGCCAAGCACCTTAAATTCGGCGTCCACTACCAGGGTTACATCGTCGCGGCTATGCACGCTCGGCTTGATCTTCAGCACCAGGCCCAGATCTTCAAAGTTGAACGTAGGGGGTGGTGTGTATACCTGGCCGGTTCCGGTGGTGTTGCCAAAATAGCCGTTGGTGAGAATGGGATATCGTTGGCCGACATGCAGTGCGGTCTCCTGGCCGTCGAGGGCCATCACCTGCGTCTTCAGCGATGTTTTGGCTATTGATTTCGTGACTGTGGCGAATGCCGCGGCCTCGGCGATACCGATCCCGAACAGCGTCTGGCCGCCGCCGAAGGATAAGAAGTTCGTGAAACCGGAGGGAATGGACGGCATGGCATTCAACACATTCGCAAAATTCACGAGAGGGAATGACTTCTGCAGCGTGGCACCCCAGGTGAGAGACTTCGATTTGTCGACACTCAAATAATCGAGTTCAATGACGACTTGCGGCCGATAGCCGACCATCTCTGCCAGCAGACGCTGGGCGACGCGTGCCTTCGAAGCACGATCCAACAGGAAAATCAGCCGCTTCTGAGGATCGACAACGATCCGGCGGATCTCCAGCGACTGCTGGATCGCCACGACGACCTCCTGGACTTCCTGGATGCTGGCCCGCTCGGGTATCGGAATGGCTTTGGCGACGACAGGCTCCAGTTCCGTCCGTTTTTGTGGCGTGTCGCGCGACACCAGAATCGTATCTTCTGAGAACGGCACAATGAAGGAATTCGACGCATCCTCAGCCGCGCGCAACGCGGTCCGGCAATCCGCCGCCGCAAGTTCAAAGTGAAAAGCGGGCGTGGGCTGATAATCCAGCTCCCAGATGAGGGTCAGGCCGCAATTTTGCGCGATCTGCTGGAATAACAGCTTCGAATCGCCACGCAGGTCGAAGCTCTTGTCACCGGGTGGCAGAGCGAGGCGAGGTGGCGGCAACAGCCGCCTGGTCTCCTGCATTTCCAGCGGCGAGATGGAGCCGGTGATAGAGTCGAACGCAGGATCGGGAGTTTCGGGCTCGGCTGAGGGCTCGGGCACGGCATGCCGCTCGGCTAGCGATTGTAACAGCGCACTCCGGTTGGCATACGTTTGGTTGGTGGGGTCCAGCGCCGCTGCTTCGGAAAAAAGCACGTACGCCTGCACTAGCCTTCCGGCGTCCTCCGCTTTCCGCCCCTCCTTGTAAAGGCTGGCGGCGGTCTGCGCCCAGGCACAAGCGGCCACGGCTAAGATACAGAAAATTCGAGGAAACACCCCCACAACACTTGTGACGGGATGCGACCGGGCAGCGTGCATACACCGCCGAGCGATTTCTGCCGATAGATGCCGCAGGAGGGTTTCGCGCCCTAACCATGGCAACTTTTACCCCGATTCAATCTGCCTTCACTCCGGCGGTCCCCCAAACGTTTGAGGATCTGCATATCAAACAGTCGTTAGTGCTCGATTTGATGCTGCGGCGCATGTTGCTCGAGGGCTATAGCAATCTCAAAGGGCTCAGCAAGTCTTTGCGGCTGTCCGTGTCCATAATCGATGCCATCTTTCGTAATATGCGCCAGCAGCAACTCGTCGAAGTGAAGGGCATGGAGGGCAACGACTATAATTTCACGCTCTCCGGCGCTGGTAAGACTCTGGCAGCCGAGCGATTCCAGATCACCCAGTATGCCGGCGCCTGCCCGGTTTCCCTGAACGACTATACAGCCGCAACGAAAGTTCAATCGGCCAAAGTGAAGATCGACCGGATGGTCCTGCGCTCGGCATTTTCCGATCTGGTTGTGCCGGACCGCCTGCTGGATCAACTGGGGCCGGCTCTGATCTCGCAAAACTCAATCTTCGTTTACGGACCTACCGGAAACGGCAAGACCAGCATTGCAGAGAGAATGTTGCGCGTCTACGATGATGCCGTCCTGATTCCTCATGCTGTGGAGGTGGATAACCAGATCATCAGCCTTTACGATCCCGTCGTTCACCACGCGTTGGAGATGGATGACGACGAGATCGACCCGCGCTGGATCCTGTGCCGGCGGCCCTGCATCGTGGTTGGCGGCGAATTGATTCCCAGTATGCTCGAGATGCGTCTGGACGAATCTTCGGGAATCTATGCCGCACCCTTACAGATGAAGGCGAACAATGGCATCTTCATTATCGACGACTTCGGGCGCCAGCTTATGTCGCCGCGCGACTTGTTGAACCGCTGGATTGTACCGTTAGACCGGCGCGTCGACTACCTGACACTGCGATATGGCGTTAAATTCCAGATTCCATTCGAGTTGATGGTCGTTTTTTCCACCAACCTGGAACCGGCCGACCTGGCCGATGAAGCTTTTCTTCGCCGGATCCACAACAAGATTTACGTCGAGGCTGTAGACGAACGGTCTTTCGATGAAATCTTTCGCCGAGTAGTACAGGGCCGGTCAATGGCAACCGAGCCCGACAGCGCGCAATATCTCCGCAAGCTCTGCCTCAGAGAGGGCCGCACAGAGCTGCGCGCCTGTTATCCGGGCGATATTTGCAATATTCTGGTTTCGATCGGCCGTTATGAAGGCCGTCCGCCAAACATGACAAAACCCGACCTGGAGCGCGCTACAGCGTTGTACTTCGCTAAAGGATAAAGACTCGAAGAGGCGCCATCGGCCCGATCGTCAGCACCAGGAGAAGCTACTGGTTCTCCACGCGCAAATCGTTAGTCACCTTGAAGACGCCGGGAACACCGTTAGCTGCGATGCCTGCTACGTTTTTGTCGCCTTCGTTTGAGACGACGCCCACCAGCGTCACATTACCGTTTTTCACGATGATATGGATGGGCGGAACAGCCCGATAGCTATATTGTTGCAGTTGCGGGCGGGAGTAGATGGCGCGATATTCGGCGAACCGTATGCGGTCGTCCATAGGCGACAGCGGCAACACCTCAATCTGGTTGTCCACCTGTGTCACACCCTCGATTTTCTTCACCACATTCCCGGCATCGCTCTTCAGCGTGGGCCGAGTCACCTGCCCAAACAAGGTGACTTTGCTGCCATCCACTCGGAAAGACAGATTGTCAAAAACACCGTAGTAGGGAAGCATCACCAACTGATGCCGGACTTCCCGCGCAATGTTTGTGGCGGCGGTATCGGCAGCCAACAGAGCGATTGTGGAAAATGTTATGCCCACGATCAACGTTGCCAATTTTAGAAACTTCATAGATTCAACCCTCCTCGTCGTACGTTACGACTGTGAAACGGTAACGTCAAGCTCTACGCCGATGATGCGCGGGAAGGGATCTGTGTTACTGAATGTTCTTAACGAGTACTTAACGCCGGAAGAGGGAAGGCTCACTCAGGAGACTTTTGGTTTCGTCTCCGTGCGACGTTGGTTGTTGGGGAAAGGGTTGGTCGCACGGAGACAAGCTGCTTTGTATGATGAGACGTAAGCCGCTGGATTTGGTTCTATCGAATATGCGTAAAATATGAAAATTCTTCGGGAGGGGACGGATCGCGATTGTGGCAAGGGGCTAAGGGGCTCAATCCTGCAGATCAACATTTCGCGTGGGGGTGTGCCAAAACGCCCGATTTCACAGGGGAACGTGACGCCACTGGGCCTCGCCGGCGATTCCCACGCGCATCCGGAAATTCACGGCGGTCCGCAAAAGGCTCTGCTGATACTCTGTGCGGAGGCGATCGATGCACTGGTCGCCGAAGGTTTCCCGCTATTCTACGGCGCCCTCGGCGAAAATCTCACAATACGCGGGTTGGACCGGCGGCAGCTCCGCGTAGGGCAGCGATTCCGGGCGGGTGAAGTATTTTTGGAACTGACGAAAGTCCGAACGCCTTGCGCCGCACTGAATGTGTACGGTACCGCAATCGGCGATGCCATTTACGACGAGGCGGTGAAGGCTGGCAACCCGGTGTCGCCACGCTGGGGCATGAGCGGATTTTACGCATCCATAGTGCGCCCCGGCGTCGTCAGACAAAACGATATAATCGCGTTGGTAGACCAAGCCGTCTAAAGATTTGCGCAGACTTAAGGCCGCATGCAGCGTTTGCTTGAAGCCATTGCGTTTCGCGATCCGGTGCGGGCGCGTAGCGAACTCACGCAACTCACCGGAAATCTCGCAGCTGGAATCCAACAGCGCATCGAGACGGTTCTCGGCGCGGCGCCCGATCCCGACGGGACTCTGTTTTACCTCATCAATCTAAAGCAGAGGCAGCCAGCGGCATTTCAGAAGCTGGCCCGCTCGCCGCTCGGTCTGCAATACCTGATGGCTGTATTTTCCAACAGCCGATTCCTGAGCGACGAAGTATTGCAGAATCCGCAGTGGGTAGATCAACTGCTGCTGTCCACAGATCTGCACCGGGTGCTCCCGTCGGAGGAATACAGGCGGCGCCTGGAGGAATATGCAAAATCCCAGCCGTTGGCTCCGCTGGTGCTCGCGCAGTTCCGGAGGCAGCAGATTTTACGGATACTCGTCCGCGACGTGCTCGGGTTGAGTACACTTTCCGACACCACAGAGGACCTCTCCAATTTGGCTGACGCGATTCTGGAAATAGCTTACCAGCGGATTCGCGCGGAATTGACCGAGCGATATGGACAGGCTATCGCAGAAGGGGGCAAGCCATGTGGGTTTGCGGTGATTGCGCTGGGAAAATTGGGCGGTCAGGAGCTGAATTACAGCTCCGATATCGATTTGATGTTTGTCTATGGCGCTCCGGGAGAAACTGAGGGCCATATTTCGATCACGAACAAGGAATTCTATAAGAAGGTCGCCAATCAATTGACGGACCTGCTATCCACGTACACGGCGGAAGGGTTGGCCTACCGGGTCGATCTTCGATTACGGCCGGATGGGCGGCTAGGTGAGGTCTGCATTTCCTTGGAGGCAGCCAAGCAGTATTACCAGATGCGCGCGAGAGACTGGGAACTGCAGATGTTGATCAAAGCACGGGTGGCGGCGGGCGATGTGCGCACCGGGCGTGAGTTGCTGGAGTTCGTCGAGCCGCTGACGTATTCGACAACGCTCGATTTTTCGGCGATAGAGGCTATTTCAGAGACACGCGAGCGGATCAGCGAAAAACTGGCGGCCAAAAATCGGGTGAAGTCCGGCAAATCCGGGCTGGATGTCAAACTGGCGCGCGGCGGCATTCGTGACATCGAATTCCTGGTGCAATGCTTGCAGCGGCTGCACGGGGGCCGCGACCCTTGGGTGCGTCACGGCGGCACGCTGCTTGCGCTATCGCGACTGCACGATAAGAATCTACTGTCACCCAACGAATACTGGCGATTGGCTTCAGCGTATCAATTCCTGCGAAATCTCGAGCACCGGCTGCAGTTCGCCGACGACCGGCAGACACATACGCTTCCAACCGATCCCCACGAATTGGATCTACTGGCGCGCAAAATGCCGGCGAGCCAGGCTGGCAGCACGCCGTCGGCAGCCGCTCTCGAAGAACAGTTGCGAAAGCACTTGGAAGAAGTCGCGGAAATCTACGAACGGGTCATTCACGCGCAGCGTCCGCTGAACTATGGTGCGCCGCCGCATTATGGCGCCACTGAGCCGACCCAAACGGAGCAGGCCAAATCTGGGGCGGGAGCTACGCCGGAGTTGGAGCCCGTGGCCGTTGAGGCCGCGCCCGAAATTGCGGCCCCCGCAACCAGCAACCTGGTGCGGTTTCTGGATCAGCGCGCTCCGGAGTTAGCTGTTGCGATCGCACAAGCAAACCTGCACCGCGGGTCTCGTTCTTTCGAACACTTCCTGGATCGGATCTATTCGAATCCGGAGTGGTTGGACTGGCTGAACGCCGATAAGGTCCTGGCCGGCTATGTGCTCGATCTCTTTGAGCACAGCCCATTTTTCGCCGAGCAGTTCATCCGGACGCCGGAATTGCTCGCGGAATTGCGAGCCGTCTCAAGCGGGACGCAGGGTGCAACGGAGTATCGCGAGCTGGCTTTGGCCATCGACGATCCGGCCGATCTGCGGCGATTTTACCGGCGTGAGATGGTTCGGATTCAGTGCGAGAGCTTATGCCGCCGTGCGCCCATCTTCAAAACCCTGGAGCGAACCTCAGAGCTTGCCGACGCCGCCGTTATGTCGGCCTATCAAATGGCATTGCGGCAAACAGTCGATACGCGTGCACCCGAAGATGCGGGCTATCGGCCGGAAAACCAGATGATGGTAATTGCTCTCGGCCGATTGGGCATGCGTGAATTCGATCTGGCATCCGATGCCGATCTGGTGTTCGTGATTCCCGATGCCGACAGCCGGGAGCGGCTGCTTTGGACGCGCGTGGCAGAACGGATTATCGACATCATCACCGCGTACACCGGAGATGGCGTGATGTTTGCCGTGGATACCCGGCTTCGGCCGAATGGGCGCGAGGGGGCGCTGGTACAATCGGAGACCAATTACAAGGAATATTTCGAAAAGAACGCGGAAGCCTGGGAAGGCATTGCGTATATGAAATCGCGCGCCGTCGCGGGGAATCTGGAGTACGCAACTGGGTTTCTGAACCGGTTGCAGGAGGTCGATTGGCGCCGCTACGGACAGAGTGGGCGTTCGCGCAAGGATTTGCGGCCCATGCGGATGCGCCTTGAAAAAGAGCAGGGCAAAGAAAATCCACTGAAGGCCGGCCGCGGCGGCTACTACGATATCGACTTCGCGCTGATGTACCTACGGCTAAAGGGCGCCGGAATCTTCTTCAAAGTGCTGAATACGCCTGAGCGCATCGACATCATTGAGAAAATGGGGCATCTGGAAAGAATGGATGCGGAATTCCTGCGTGACGCCGCGACCTTCTACCGGGCTGTCGATCACGGTTTGCGCCTATTTTCAGGCCACGCTCAGGGAAGTCTGCCGCATTCCGAATCGCAGCTCGAGACGCTGACGGAGCTAGTGAACCGCTGGACACCGGACCATCTGCACAATGGGTCTCTCAATGACGAACTAACGCGAATTCAGACACGGACGCGCGAATTCTTTGAGCGTGTTTTCAGTTAGCGCATAGAACGCAGCGCGCCTCTTCGCCTGACCTACAATGAAAGCAGAGGCGGTGTTTACATGGAAAAGGCCACGTTTGGTGCCGGCTGCTTTTGGGGCGTTGAAGCTGCGTTCCGGCGCAGAAAGGGCGTGGTGTCGACCATGGTGGGCTACATGGGCGGCACGCTCCCCAACCCGACTTATCAGGATGTCTGCACGGACCGTACCGGACACGCGGAAGTGGTCCAACTGGAGTACGATCCGGCGCAGGTTTCCTATGACGAGTTGCTCGACATTTTTTGGGAAATTCACGATCCGACACAATTCAACCGGCAGGGTCCGGATGTGGGCACGCAATATCGCTCTGTGATTTTCTTTCACACCCCCGCGCAGGAAGCTGCGGCGCGCGTGTCGAAATCCAAGCTGGAGCGTTCGGGACGATATCGTGAAAAGATCGCGACCGAGATCGTGGCCGCGCCCGAGTTTTATCCCGCCGAAGAATATCACCAGCAATATCTCGAAAAACGCGGTGCGGTGCGCTGCCATTGATTGTCCCGCAAACGGCAAAGCTGAATGATTCCCGAATTCGCCGCCGGGTTGACGCTGGGAGTATGGATTTATTTGCTTGCCGGCCGGGGCCGATTTTGGCAAATCCGCGAAGCGCCTATGCCGCCCCGGGCCGATACAGAGCCCCTCCGTTCCGTTGTGGCGATTGTGCCCGCCCGGGATGAGGCGGCCACTGTTGGACGGGCTATTCAGTCTCTGGCGGGACAAGATTACGGCGGACCGTTTCAGATCGTGCTGGTGGACGATGCCAGCTCGGACGGAACGGCAGCGGTGGCGCGCCAGGCTGCAGAGCGCATAGGTGCGGGGGATCGGCTGACTGTCGTCACGGCGCGTCCGCTTGAAATCGGTTGGACCGGGAAATTGTGGGCTGTGTCGGAAGGAATCCGGCAGGCTGAGCCGCTGCACGCCGACTATTTTCTCCTGACCGACGCGGATATCGTGCATACGCCGGACAACGTCTCCACGTTGGTAGCACGCGCGGAAAGCGCTGGATGGGATCTGGTGTCGTTGATGGTGAGACTCGAATGCAGATCGCTGGCGGAACGGGCGCTGGTTCCGGCTTTTGTATTT
>Ga0070735_10005896_pt1 | contig 10076 bp, 8 predicted proteins | sample Coa_R1_FD_66443 | JGI IMG/M metagenome (GOLD analysis project Ga0070735, IMG submission 66443) | Surface soil microbial communities from Centralia Pennsylvania, which are recovering from an underground coalmine fire - Coalmine... | ecosystem: Environmental > Terrestrial > Soil > Unclassified ... | reverse complement strand
CAGCTTAACTCGTATGAAAACCTCGAGCAGCAGATCGCAGATGTCGAAATCCTGTTCGGAGTCTCTATTTCGCCGGAGCAATTCCTAGCCGCAAAAAGACTGCGCTGGATCCACTCCCAGGCCGCCGCAGTGCATCAGCTCATGTTCCGTGAGCTGGTGAACAGCGACGTAATCGTTACCAATGCACGCGATGTTCACGGACCGGTTGTCGCCGAGCAGGTAATCGCGACGATGTTTGCTTTGGCCAAACGAATACCTGCAGCCGTACGGTTTCAACAGAAACACGTTTGGGGACAAGACGCATTTTCGAGCGGGCGATTGCATTCTAGGGAGTTCGCAGGAACGACCTTGGGATTAGTCGGATTAGGCAGCATCGGCCGCAACGTGGCAAAACATGCATCAGCATTGGGGATGCGGGTGATTGCGGTGCGCGAGCATCCGGAGAAAGAAAAGCCGCAATACGTCGATCAAGTCCTGCCCACGTCGAAGCTCCAAGAACTCCTGACCCAATCTGACTACGTCGTCTTGTCCACCCCGGTTACTCCTGAAACCACAGGCATGATCGGCGCTCCGCAACTGGCAGCCATGAAACCGGATTCATTTCTGCTTAACGTGGGGCGGGGGCCACTTATCGACGAAGCTGCGCTCATAGCCGTTCTGCGCGAACACAAAATCGGTGGCGCATCTCTCGACGTGTTTAATCAAGAACCCCTGCCGCCGGAATCACCGCTCTGGGACCTGGAAGATCTTCTGATCACGCCCCATACCGCCGGCATCAGCGAAAATATGTGGGAGCGTCATTACGTGCTGTTCTCGGAGAATTTGCGTAGATATCTATCGCGCCGGCCGCTGCTTGGCTTGGTGGATAAGTGCAGTGGGTACTGACTCGAGTAATCTCTACTCACCCCGATTGACGGCATTCGCATGCTAGACTCCGTTTAAAGCCAGATGCGCATTCTCACCCGCTACATTCTCGGTGAAGTCACGTCGCACGCGCTGATCGGGGCAGCGATCTTCACTTTCGTGATTTACACGAAAGAGTTAGGGCAGATCCTTGAACTGGTGGTGCGCAACAGCGCGCCGCTGCCCAGCGCAATTGAATTGTTTTTGCTCATCATTCCTGAGGCACTGACGATTACCCTTCCCGCCGGAGTTCTGATCGGAATTTTGATCGGACTCAGCCGCCTGGCCGCCGATAGCGAGATCACCGCCATGAAGGCAAGCGGCATGGGGATTGGAAGCTTCCTGCGAATCCTTTCCATCTTCTTTTTGGCTGCATGGCTCCTCGCTTTGGGAAACAGTCTTTATCTTGCGCCACGGTCGCAACAGAGGCTCAATCATCTGCAGGAGAAACTGAAAGGCTCACAGGTTTCTTTCGAAGTACAACCGCGCGTGTTCTACGAAGGTTTCCCGAAAATGGTGCTTTATGTCCACGATGTAAAGAGCGCCCAGGGTGCTGCCATCTGGAAAGGTGTTTTTCTTGCCGACACAAGCAATCCATCCGCGCCTAAGATCACGCTGGCGGAAGAAGGGATTCTGGTCAGCGAAGGAAAGAACACGCTGCATCTGCATTTGATTAACGGCTCGTCGCACGAAACCGATCCAACGATGCCGGAGAAATATCAGATCTCGACCTTCAAAGTGACCGATCTACCGATCTCGCTGCCAGAATCAGCAGCCGCAGCAAAAGACCAACCACCGGCGGCAATCTCAGAGATCCCGACCTTCCAGTTACCGAAACTGGCGCGCAGCAGTAAAGCCCCTTTGACCGCGCGCTGGTACTCGATTGAGTTCAACAGGCGTTTCGCTTTGCCCACAGCTTGCATCGTGCTTGCCTTGGTTGGATTTCCGCTCGGGCTCTCGGCAAAAAAAGGCGGCAAATCGGCCGGATTCGTTCTGACTATTGTGCTCGTCTTCGCTTACTACTTTGTATCTCTATTCGGAGTTTCGCTGGCGAGACAAGGCAAGGCTCCGCCTTGGGCGGGCGTTTGGCTGGCCGATATAGTGTTTTTGATGGGCGGGGCATTACTGCTATGGCGGTCGGAACGGCGGCCATTTGAGATTGCCCTGCTGAAAGGAAGTTGGACTTCACTGAAAACCAGTTTGCGTGGTGGCACTCTGCTCTTGCCGACTACCGCCTCAGAGAATGCCTTTGAGCGCGCCGCCACCCGCAAACGCGTGTTCAGCGCCAGCTTCCCCATGCTGATCGATGATTACCTTCTACGCGATTTCGTTTTTAATTTCGCGATGATCATCGGAGCGCTGGTAGGGTTATCCCTCATCTTCACCGTATTCGAGTTGCTTGGCGACATTCTTCGAAACCAGATCTCTCCCTGGACGGTGGGCGAGTACCTGCTCAATGTCACGCCATATTTTCTCTACAACGTCGCGCAGTATGGTGTGCTGTTGACGGTGCTGATTACGCTTGGCCTGATGCAACGCTACAACGAATTGACCGCGCTGAAAGCCACAGGCATGAGCATCTATCGAATCATCTTGCCGGTGCTGTTGGCGGGAGCGCTGGTCGCGGGAGGATTATTCATTGCCGACCAGTTTTATTTGCCGCACGCTAACAAGCGCCAGGACGCGCTGCTGAATCAGATTAAGGGGCGGCCTCCGCAGACCTACTTGAATCCTTCTCGCAGGTGGATCTTTGGCCAGCATTCGACGATTTACTATTATCAGTTCTTCGACTCGGACAAAAACCAGTTCGGCAACTTGTCGGTCTTTCAATTCAACCCAACGACGTTTCAATTAGTGCGCCGAATTTACGCCGGGCGTGCGCGCTGGGCGGAGAACTTGAATCGATGGGTGTGTGAACAGGGCTGGGAGCGCGCTTTCCGAGGCTCGGCTATCCAGGACTACCACCAGTACGACGTATCGACATTCGCGGTAATGTCGGAGCCACCCCCTTATTTTAAGAAGGAAGTGAAGCAGTCGCTGGAGATGAATTACGAGCAGCTCAGCCGCTACATCCACGAACTGCAGCAGAGTGGGTTCGAAGTGGTAAAGCTGAAGGTGCAATTACAGAAGAAGATTGCGTTTCCGATTATCACGTTCGTGATGGGCGTGCTGGCGATTCCGTTTGCGCTCTCTGCTGGTAAGCGCGGGACTATGGCGGGGGTGGCAACTGCCATCGGTATCGCTGTGGTTTATACGATCATCTCAGGATTGTTCGAGGCCATGGGAAATATAAGCCAACTGCCGCCGACACTCGCCGCATGGTCGCCCGATATTATCTTTGCGCTGCTTGGTGGGTACATGATTTTGAAAGTGCCTACCTAAGTTTAAGCTCTCGCTCCCTTGTGCTTCTCCACCGTGCTCCAGGTTTTATCTTCCGCATGGCAAATATTCTCAAGTAAACAATCGGCACATTTTGGAGAGCGCGCGAAGCACAGCCTACGTCCATGCCAGATCACCTGATGCGAGAACAGGATCCACTTTTCGCGCGGGATCACGGCCATCAAATCTTGTTCGATCTTTTTTGGATCATCGTTCTTCGTGAGCTCCAGCCGTCGCGAAATTCGATGAACATGCGTGTCGACAACGACTCCTTCGGCTTTCTTGAACCAGGTGCCAAGCACAACATTGGCGGTTTTTCGCGCAACTCCCGGAAGCGTGAGCAAGTCTTCCATCGTCTGCGGCACGGTTCCACCATATTCATTGACGATTCGGCGTGCGGCGCCGACCACAGACTTTGACTTATTGCGAAAGAAGCCGGTGGACCGGATATCAGCCTCCAGCTGTTGCGGTTCTAATTTGGCGAAGTCCTGCACCGTTGGATATTTCTTGAACAGCTCGGGCGTAACCATGTTCACGCGCACATCAGTTGACTGCGCGGAAAGAATGGTGGCCACCAGAAGTTCCCAGGGACCTTTGTGCGTAAGAGCGCAAGTCACGTCCGGATAAAGCTGATCCAAGCGCTTCAGAATCTCCGAAACGCGCTCCGGCGACGTGGGATTGTAGACTTTCGCACCACCGCTCCTGCCCGCGGGTGACGCTGTCTTCTTTGGAACCTTAGCGGAAGCCGAATTCATAAGACTTTTAGCCGCGAGCGTGCGCCTCTTGCTCGGCGCGACCGGCGCGGCAATCGGGCGCGGATTGAGTCTCGCGCCTTCATGTCTTCCGGTTTTTGTTGGTCTTCTCGGCATTAGTCCTCGCGGCATCTCTCCTCCTTGGCAGAATGCAATCTTAACAACAATAGCGAGAGCAGATTTGCTCTAGTCCGAAGGTCCACTTCCCTTCACGACATTCACCACTACTTCGGAGCATTGACGCCCACAAGTGCTGCCGTTACTCTGGATGAAACAACAGTCACTTCGATTCTGGGATTCTGGAGAATTCAGCATGGCAGTTAAGTCCATCCAGCTTGGGCAGGTCTGGCGCAAAGACGAAAATGGCCAGGATTATCTGGTTACCAAGCTCTACAACGAAGTGTTTACTCAATATGCGGTGCTTCGCCCGGCAGAGGTGAATGCTCCCGATGCGCCAACGGTCCGGGTGAAAATTGCCAAAACTGCCGCAGGTGCGGCATTGCCCGGCTTCACATTTACCCAGGACGGCTCGTTTTAGCTTTTGAAGGTTGAAATATGTCGCCGGAGGAAATCCGCCAGTTGTTTGAGTACAACGCCTGGGCCAACCGGCGCTCACTCGCAGCCGCCGACAAACTGACATCCGAGCAATTCACCAAGCCAATGGGCTCAAGCTTTTCCTCCGTTCGGGACACGCTTGCGCACATCTATGGCGCTGAGTGGATTTGGCTGGAGCGCTTTCAGGGACGGTCGCCATCGGCGTTGCCAAATGTTAATTTATTCGCGGACGTGCGAACCCTTCGCGAGACCTGGGCGGTCCACGAAGAACGGCTATTGGTATTCACGTCCGGACTCAGCCAAACGGACCTCGACCGGAAAATGGAGTATAAGACGCTCAAATTTGGCACGTATTCCAATCCTCTCTGGCAATCCATGCTGCACGTCGTCAATCACGGAACGTATCATCGCGGGCAGGTGACGACATTGCTTCGCCAGCTTGGCGCTCAACCCATCCTGCTGGATCTGATGCATTTCTACCGCGAGCGCTCAACTGGGACAAATATCTGAGAGTTGTACACTGTAAAAACTGAGCAGGCTTGCAGATCAGCTAAACCCCCCATTCCCAATGACTGAAAAAATAATAGGCGCACTATTCGTTTTCATAAAAACTCTGATCGCGGCAACCGGCTACGGCGGCATCGCCATACTCATGGCAATTGAGTCCGCCTGCATTCCATTGCCGTCAGAACTGATCATGCCTTTCGCCGGATACCTGGTATTTTCCGGAACCATGAAGTTGCTCTGGGTTGCGACTGCAGGCGCGATCGGCTGTAACCTGGGATCACTGGTCGCCTACGAGATCGGGGCCTACGGGGGCCGGCCTCTCGTGGAACGCTATGGCAAGTGGGTGCTCATGGGGAAACATGAACTTGACTGGGCGGACCGCTTTTTTGCGCGCTGGGGATACCTGGCGGTATTTATTGCACGCATGCTGCCAGTAGTCCGCACCTTCATTGCCCTGCCTGCGGGAATCGCCCGTATGCCGCGGCTACGCTTTCACGTCTACACATTTTTAGGATCATGGCCGTGGTGCTTTTTCCTCGCCTGGTTAGGGATGAAAATGGGCGAGAACTGGCGCGGGATTGGCAAATACCTGCACAAGTTCGACATCGTAATTGTAGTGATTATAGCGGCGGGAATTATCTGGTTCGTGCGCTCACATTGGAAGAACCGCCTGCGCACCGCGTGAGCGCCAGTTCCCTGCTCAGTCACTTTTTCAAGATCGGATTGTAGCCGTCATTCACCAGCCGTGCCCTCATGCTCTCGGCTTCTTTGACATCGGTAAATGGCCCGACCTGCACGTGGAAAAGCTTGTCCGGCGTCGCATCGGCGATGAAAGCCTGATACTGCCGGCCTTTGAGCGATTCCACCAATGCCTGGGCATCTTCCTGTTTGCTTACAGCCGCAACCTGGACGAAATAGCTGGCAACGGCTTGCGGCGGCGTAAGCGGCGCCCCCTGGTCTGGTGTCGAGGCGGTCGATTGGGTCGGCGTAGAGGTCGCTGCCGTGCTCGCATCCGGCACAGCTTGCTGAGTGACGGCCGGCTGCGTATCTGTAGGCGCTTGCGTTACCGGCGCGACGCTAGTTGTTGAGGACGTCGATGGCGAGAGGCGTGATGGCCTCGACGTGCTGGGTGACGGAAGCAGTTCGGCACTGGATTTTGTCGAGTTGTGCCCAATCGAATATCCCAGGCCAAAGAATGTAGCGCAGAGGATGACCAGCCCGAAGAACAGGGCCAGCATCTTGCCGGTCCCAAGAGTTATTTCTGTATCTTCCGAATATTCCGTTCGTGGATCGCGTGCCGGCGCTGCCATAACTGGAGTCATAAAGTCCTCGCGGGTCCAAATCTATTTCGCTGGGGCGATGTCCTTTCCTAACAACTTCTGCATACCAGAGAAAAAGTCCACAGGAACCGGGAAGACTACCGTTGTATTTTTCTCAACACCAATTTCAGTCAGTGTTTGCAAGTAACGTAGCTGAATGCTGACCGGCTCGGTTGCCAGTAAATTCGCTGCATCGACCAGTCGTTGGGCCGCCGAGTATTCGCCTTCAGCATGGATGATCTTTGAACGCTTCTCGCGTTCGGCTTCCGCCTGCTTGGCCATGGCGCGCAACATGGACTCAGGCATGTCGACCTGCTTGACTTCGACATTCGCTACTTTTACGCCCCAGGGAGCGGTGTGCTGGTCAAGAATGCTTTGCAAACGGAGATTGATCTTTTCGCGATGGGCCAGCAGTTCGTCAAGTTCAACTTCGCCCAGCACCGAACGCAGCGTGGTCTGCGCGAACTGCGATGTCTGATAGACGTAGTTGGAAACTTCAACCACGGCGCGGGTAGGCTCGATTACGCGCAGAAAAATTACTGCGTTCACCTTCAAGGTCACGTTGTCGCGCGTGATGATGTCTTGCGGCGGAACTTCCAGTGCTTCCTGCCGGAGAGAGATTCGCACCATGCGGTCCACCGGGGCGAATACAAGTATCACGCCCGGCCCCTTGGCTTCATGCCGCAATCTGCCCAGGCGAAAAATGACGCCCCGTTCATACTCGGCCAGAATTTTGATGGAACTCAGGGCATAGAGCAGAACAATAATGATGGCGACTGTAATCGTGCCAATACCTAAATCCATCTTGACCTCCCGCTCAACATGCAGGCGTGTGAGCTGATTGTACTGCACCCGTACTCCAGGAGCGTGAGTTACCAGAGTTTATCGGGAAGATACGCGAGGAAACCCATCAACCACGAAGGTTCACGAAGGAAAACGAGACCGCATGGGTTGATATGGGAAATCGAGAGTTTGGGTTTGGTGGCCTCCTTCGTGAACCTTAGTGTCCTTCGTGGTCAATGCCTTTCCACCGCTTCGTGGACCGGATCAACCTTTAACTGCAAGCCATCGACTTTGTGCACGATCACTCGGTGGCCGGCAGGTATATTCGTGGTGGCTACGGCGTCCCAAATCTCCCCATGAACGAAGACTTTACCTGACGGCGCAAGCGGCGTCTGTGCAATCGCGACTTCGCCGATGAGTCCTTCAATGCCAGTCGTAATCTTGTTGCGACGGGCGTGTAGCGCCACAGTCATCAGGAAGACAGTGATAGCTCCCAAGGGAATGCTCACCGCCAACGCAGTTGCCAACTTCACCCGCATTTCGGGAATGGGTGCGTCGACCAGCAGAAGCGCTCCGATCACCAGCATTGTGATCCCGCCAATCGCCAGCACCCCATGGGTGGCGAATTTAGCCTCCAGCGCAAATAGAACAAAAGAGGCAAAGATCAACACCACGGCAGCAAAGCGAATCGGCAAAAGGTGCAGGGCAAAAACTGCCAAAAGAATAAAAACTATACCGACGGTCCCTGGCCATACCGCGCCTGGATGGTTGAATTCGGTATAGATCCCGAGAGCGCCGATGGCTAAAAGGATGAACGCAATGTCGGGATCCATTAGGAAAGAGAGGATGTGCTCTTTGAGGGTCTCGTCAATTATAACCACGCGTTCGCCGGTCAGATTGAGCGTGACCGTCTGGCCGTTGAAACGCTTCACCGGCTTAGAAGCTATCTGACGAAATAAATCCTGCTCATTCGGAGCCACATAATCAATCAGTTTCTGCGAGAGCGCTTCCCCATCGGTGAAAGACTTCGACTGCAGCACGGCGCTTTCGGCCACTTGCACATTTCGGCCACGCTTGGCGACAACCGAGCGCATCAGAGCGGTTGCGTCCTGCTCAACCTTCTCTTTCATGGTGCCCTTGATGTCACTGCCGAACGCGCCCACGGGATGCGCCGCGCCAGTATTAGTTCCTGGGGCCATGGCCGCGATATCCGCACTTTCGAGAATGAAGAATCCGGCAGATGCGGCGCGGCTGCCGCTCGGAGTTACATAAATGATGACCGGCACGGGAGACGCAATGATCTTACTCATGATCTCGCGCATGGAATCCATTAAGCCGCCGGGGGTGCTGAGCTCGATGAGAACCGCATTATCTTTTTCGGCTGCGGCCTGGTTCAGAGCGCGTTCGATACGCTCTTCGGTTGCGGCCTGAATTGTGTCTTCGATTACCAGCTTTAGAACGTTCGCGTGAGCAAATGCGGGAAGAAGAAGGACCGAGAGCAAGACAGGCAACAAAATTCGGCGAGCCATGTTCACACTCCAGCAGAACTGCTATCTATTGTCTCGCACTTTCTGCCACGACAATGGATTTTTCCCTTTCCAGCTCAGTAGTGGGCCATCCCGGAAGGTTAGTATCGCCGGTAATCAGCCGGGCGCCCCGCTCGTAAGTGAAGTAGGACCAGGCCCACTGGATCAAGACAAGTATGCGGTTACGAAATCCAATCAAGAAGAATATGTGTATGAATAGCCAAGCCAACCAGGCGAAGTATCCCGAGATGTGCAGTTTTCCAAATTGAGCAACGGCTGCCGCGCGCCCGATTGTGGCAAGGCTGCCTTTATCGAAGTAGTCGAAGTCTTTTCGCGGAGAGTTCTGCAGATCGCCACCAATGACCTTTGCCACATAACGTCCTTCCTGCAGTGCAACCGGCGCGACGCCTGGCAGCAAATTCCCATGCTTATCTTTCAAGTTCGCAAGATCGCCAATGACGAATACGTTGGGATAGTTGGGAATGCTCAAGTCAGCATTCACCATCACACGGCCGGCACGATCAGTGGGAGCTCCGAGCTTTTTGCCGAGAGAAGAAGCGGCTACTCCGGCCGCCCACAGGGCCACCGAGGCTGGAATTCGTTCAGCTCCGATCCAAACTGCACCGGGTTCAATCTGGGTAACCATCGCGGGAGCGCGCACCTCTACGCCTAGATGTTGCAGTTGCCGCACCGCGCTTTGAGAAAGGTCAGGAGCGTAAGTCGGCAAAATACGCGGGCCGCCCTCAAGCAGCAAAATTCGAGTGTGTTTAGGATCGATCGATCGAAATTCGTGCTGCAAAGCTTTGTGCGCAATTTCAGCCAGCGTGCCGGCGAGTTCCACGCCAGTCGGTCCGCCGCCCACAATTGCGAACGTGAGCATCGCCTTGTGGCCTCCGGATGCCGCCTGCTTCTCTGCAAGTTCAAAGGCCAATAACACGCGACGCCGGATCTCCAACGCATCCTCTACTGTCTTCAAACCCGGCGCAAACGGCTCCCATTCATCATGCCCAAAATAAGAATGCTGCGCGCCAGAGGCGACAACGAGGTAATCAAAGGGAATTTCGAGATCCGGAAGCTTGACAATTTTCCGGGAAAGATCAAAGCCCACGACCTCGTCCATGATTACTTCGACATTCTTGCGGCTCCGAAGAATCCATCGAATGGGCGCGGCAATTTCTCCGGGAGAAATCCCAGCGGTCGCAACTTGATAAAGGAGTGGTTGAAACGTGTGATGGTTACGGCGGTCGATTAGAGTAATTTGCACCGGCAACTTCGCCAAATTCCGGGCTGCCTCGAGGCCGCCGAATCCGGCGCCCACCACCACTACGCGTGGTCTATTTTCGTGCATGCTG
>Ga0070735_10005895_pt1 | contig 10077 bp, 9 predicted proteins | sample Coa_R1_FD_66443 | JGI IMG/M metagenome (GOLD analysis project Ga0070735, IMG submission 66443) | Surface soil microbial communities from Centralia Pennsylvania, which are recovering from an underground coalmine fire - Coalmine... | ecosystem: Environmental > Terrestrial > Soil > Unclassified ... | reverse complement strand
CGCTCGCAATTGAACGCCGAAATGGAAGAGGAGCTTCGCTCTCACATCCAGCATCGTGCTGACGATCTCGAGCGCTCCGGTCTTCCTCGTGGCGAAGCCGAGCGCCGCGCGCGCATCGAGTTCGGCGGCCATGTCCGCTACAAAGAAGAATCCCGCGAAGCAGCGGGTGGAACGCTTGTGGAATCATTCATTCAGGATTTGCGCTTCGGTCTTCGTATGTTGCGCAAGTCTCCCGGCTTTACTGCTATCGCCGTTGTGACCCTCGCGGTGGCCATCGGCGCAAACGCCGTGGTTTTTGGCGTGTTGAATGCTCTTGTCCTGCGCCCCCTGAATGTGCCTCACGCACAGAGTCTCTACGGAATCGAGCGTGGCAACGATCGCGCGATAAACCAGTCGTACCCCGACTATCTGGACTTGCGCGAACGCAACCGCAGCTTCGAGGATCTGGCCGCTTATAACGTCGCTGGCGTGGGGATTGATACGGGCAACAATCCAAGCAGCGCCTGGATTCTCGAAACCACCGGAAACTACTTCGACGCGTTAGGCATTCAGCCGTATCTCGGCCGCTTCTTCGATGGCGCCGATGAGCATGGCCCTAACAGCGCTCCGTACATTGTGCTCACTCATGCGTATTGGCACAGCCATTTTCAGGATGATCGCGGCGTAGTGGGTCGTGTCGTTCAGCTGAACAAGCACCCTTTTACGATCCTGGGTGTAGCGCCACCAGAGTTCCGCGGGACTTTGCTGATTGTCTATCCCGATTTTTGGGTGCCGCTCGTTAATCAGGAACAGATCGAAGGTCTGAATGTGCTGAATGCGCGCGGGAACCGCGGCATTCTGATGGTGATGGGGCATCTGAAGGAGGGCGTCACTCCGGCACAGGCCGTCGCCGATCTCAATTCGATTGGCACCTATCTGGAAAAAACCTATCCAAAGGAAGATGGCCAAATGACCTTTTCCCTGACCCGTCCCGGTCTCGCCGGGGATTGGCTGGGCACTCCGTTGCGGGCATTCCTTACAGGGTTAATGATGCTGGCGGGTCTAATTCTGCTGGCTGCTTGTGCCAACCTGGGCAGCCTGTTTGCAGCGCGCGCCGCTGACCGTTCGCGCGAAGTCGCCATGCGACTGGCGCTAGGAGCCGGACCGATGCGCATTCTGCGGCAGCTCTTTACCGAAGCCGTGCTGATCTCCTTGCTCGGGGGAGCCATAGGTTTATGGGGCAGCATTGCATTGTTGCGCGCGCTGAGTGTGTGGCAACCGCTTCCCTCAGCCCCCCTCCAGATACCCGTATACGCAGACGCGAATGTCTACGCCGTAGCTTTGCTGTTGAGTTTGGTAAGTGGTTTTCTGGCGGGCGCGGTTCCAGTAAGACAGGTGCTTCGCACCGATCCCTACCAGGTGATCAAGTCGGGAGCGACCGCCCCTGCGGTGCGCCGCATCAGTGTGCGAGACCTGTTGCTCGTGGCACAAGTTGCAATCTGCGCCGTGCTGGTCACTTCTTCGATGGTCGCCGTACGCGGACTGCTGCGCTCGCTGCACAGCAATTTCGGTTTTGCGCCCCAGAATGCCATGCTGGTCGAGACCGCGCTGAGCATGGCCGGCTACAACGCCGATAGCACGCCCCCAATGCAAAAACGCATGATCGATGCGTTGCAGACCATTCCTGGCGTAAAGTCTGTGGGATTGGTCGATCGGCTGCCGCTGTACTACGGCGCGAACAGTACGCACGTTTTTACAGACAAGACGGCCGATCTAAGGCCATCGAACGCCGCCGCCGAAGTCATGCTGTACAACATATCGCCGGAATACTTCGATGCCGCCCAGACAACCTTGTTGACGGGTCGCCCATTATCCTGGCATGACGACAAAAGCGCGCCACCCGTCGCCGTCGTCAATCGCGTGTTTGCTAGCAAAATCTTTGGCTCCGCAAGCAATGTGATCGGCGGCTATTTCAAGAGGCGCGATGGAACCCGCATTCAAGTTGTAGGCATTGTGGAAGATGGGAAGTATGGGAGCCTCGCCGAAGATCCTCAGCCCGCAATGTTTCTTCCGCTCCTGCAGTCCTCGTCGACGCAGATGTGTCTGGTGGTGCGCGCGAACGGCGATCCGCAGCAACTAGGCACACCCATCAAAAACACCGTAGCGCAACTGGATGCAGGCCTGCCCTTTACCCTTCGCACGTGGAACCAGGAACTGGAGAGCGCGCTGTTTCCTTCGCGTATGGCCACGCTGTCGCTAGGCGTGCTTGGCGCGCTGGGCGCTATGCTTTCCATAACTGGCATTTTTGGAATGGCTGCGTACTCGGTGAGTAAGCGCAAGAGGGAGCTGGGAATTCGTATGGCCCTTGGCGCGCAGGGCAGGGAAGTCCTAAAGGCAGCGCTGGGGCGAGCTCTCAAATTGCTCGCCGTCGGCTCCGCCGCAGGACTGCTCCTCGGAATTTTGGCCAGCCGCGTCCTGGCTTTCATCGTGTACCAGGCAACTCCTCGCGATCCGGTGGTTCTGGCTGGCGTCGTTTTAGCCATGTCGTTGCTCGGGCTGCTGGCTACGTGGATTCCCGCGCAACGCGCGCTGTCGATTGATCCCATGATACTTCTGCGCGAGGAGTGAATCGCCGCCTCGCTTGCTGCAGCCGGAGGAAATGATGAAACTCTTCGACTCACTTCGCTTCCGCATCGCCACTCTCTTCCGGCGCTCGCAATTGAACGCCGAAATGGAAGAGGAGCTTCGCTCTCACATCCAGCATCGTGCTGACGATCTCGAGCGCTCCGGTCTTCCTCGTGCCGAAGCCGAGCGCCGCGCGCGCATCGAGTTCGGCGGCCACGTCCGCTACAAAGAAGAATCCCGCGAAGCATCGGGTGGAACCCTCCTCGAATCGTTCTGGCAGGATCTGCGCTTTGCTCTTCGCCTGCTACGCAAATCTCCCGGTTTTGCCGCAGTGGCCATTGTGACCCTGGCCACCGCCATCGGCGCAAACGCGGTGGTCTTTAGCGCGCTGAACGCCGTCATCCTCCGCCCGCTGAACGTACCGCAGCCGGAGAGCCTCTACGGACTCCAGTTTGGCGAAGGATTCCGCGGCGCTCAGTCCTATCCGAACTATCTGGATCTGCGGGATCGCAACCGCAGTTTCGACGGTTTGGCCGCCTATTCCATGAGCCGCGTGGGACTGGACGCCGGCGAAAACCCTTCACGCGCGTGGCTTTATGAGGTCTCCGGAAACTATTTCGACGTGCTGAGGATTCAGCCCTATCTTGGCCGCTTTTTCCACTCCTCCGACGAGCACGGCGCCAACAGCGCTCCGTTTATCGTGCTCGGCTACGGCTACTGGCGCGGCCGTTTTCAGGGCGATCGCGGCGTGGTGGGCCGTACGGTCAAAGTGAACAAGCGTCCGTTCACGATCATCGGCGTAGCTCCGCCGGAGTTTCGCGGAACGTTTCTCTTGCTCTCTCCCGATTTCTTTGTGCCGATCGTCAGCCTCGAGGACGAGGGCGCCCTCAACAGACGCACAAGCCGCTGGATTTTCGAGACCATCGGCCATCTGAAGGCTGGAGTGACTCCCGCGCAGGCCTCTGCAGATCTCAACTCCGTTGGCGACTATCTCCAAAAAACCTATCCCAAAGAGAACGGCAAGATGAGTGTATCGTTGCCTCGTGCTGGTCTCTATGGCGACACGTTTGGCCGGCCGCTGCGGGGATTCGTCACCGCATTAATGCTGCTCGCGGCGTTAATTCTGCTCGCCGCTTGCGCCAACCTGGGAAGCCTGTTTGCCGCTCGCGCCGCCGATCGCTCGCGAGAGATTGCCGTGCGACTGGCGCTTGGCTCCAGCCGCCTTCGCATTCTGCGGCAGCTCTTCACCGAGGCTCTGGTGATTTCCCTGGCCGGGGGCGCGGTTGGAATTTGGGGCGGCGCGATGCTGTTGCGACGGCTGAGCGCGTGGAACCCATTCCCCCAATTTCCCACCAACGTGCCTTTGAATCCAGACGCCAATGTCTATGCCGTGGCTGCGCTACTGGCGTTTGTGAGTGGCATCCTCTTCGGGGCGGTGCCCGTCAAACAAGTACTGCACACCGATCCCTACGAGATCGTCAAGTCGGGCTCCCTGACCAAACTTGGGCGCCGCATCACCTTCCGAGAAGTGTTGCTAGCGGTGCAAATTGCGATCTGCGCGGTGCTGGTCACCTCTTCGATGGTGGCCGTGCGTGGGTTGCTGCGCTCCCTGCACAGCGATTTCGGATTTGAACCGGCAAACGTGATCCTTGTGGACACGGATTTGGACATGGCGGGTTACTCCGACGACGCCGTGCCCGCCATGCAAAAGCGCATGATCGAATCGATGCAGGCGATTCCCGGTGTAACCGCCGTGGGATTGGCGAATTGTCCTCCCTTGGCGGGCTGCGGCAGCTCCAGGACCTCGGTTTTTTCCGACGAAACCTCGGATCTGCGCCCTACCAATGTCGCGGCCGCGTCTATGACGTACCAGATATCTCCTGAATTCTTCGCTGCGGCGCAGACGCCCTTGCTCGCTGGAAGGGCCTTCACCTGGCATGACGACAAGAGTAATCCGCGCGTGGCGATAGTCAACGAGACGTTCGCGCGCAAAGTCCTTGGCTCGCTGACCAATGTTCCGGGCCGGTACTTCAAGATGTCGAATGGAGCGCGCATCCTGGTGGTGGGCGTCATACAAGACGGAAAATACACAAGTCTCACCGAAGAGCCGCAGGCCGCGATGTTTCTGCCGATCCTGCAATCGCCCTCGAGTCAGAGCTTTCTCGTGGTGCGTTCGGATGCTGACCCCCAGCAACTAACCGGAGCCATAAGGAACGGGCTCCATTACCTGGATGCGAGCATGCCCGCGTTCATCCAAACATGGCCCCGGGCCATGGATTTTTTCCTGTTTGGCTCGCGCATGGCTACCGTGGCGCTGGGAGTGCTCGGCGCGCTGGGCGCAATCCTGTCCATCACCGGCATTTTCGGAATGGCGGCGTACTCCGTCAGCAAACGCCTCCGCGAATTGGGAATTCGCATGGCCCTCGGCGCGCAGCGCAAGGAAGTGTTAGAGACAGCTCTGGGACGCGCCCTCAAGTTGCTTGCGTTTGGCTCCGCCGCAGGATTGCTACTCGGAATTTTGGCCAGCCGTGTCCTGGCTTCCATCGTGTACCAAGCGACTCCCCGAGATCCGCTGGTCTTGGCTGGTTCTGTTCTGGTTATGTCATTGCTCGGGCTGCTGGCCACCTGGATTCCCGCGCAACGCGCGCTGTCGATCGATCCCGCAATCCTCCTCCGCGAGGAGTGAACTGCCTCCCGGCCTACAGGGAATCGCCGATAGATGCCCTCGATGTGCAAAAGTATACTGTCAGTCGATACGCACTCGCCCATGATGGAGTGACTATGGCGCAAGATCAACTTACCGCATCTCCGAATTCAAACGGCGCTCGCAAGGTCGAAAGAACAGCGAATCCCTCGAGGCCCGTCGTCTACGTCAACAACACCGTCGTCGAAAACAGCCAGGTTGACGTTCAGCTTTATTTCTCTTTCGTTCACGAAGTCACTCCCGGAAAGTTCGCCTCCGTCGAACAGCTCTTGGTCGTTATGGCTCCTGAGCACGCCTTGCAACTCTCCAAAGCGCTCCAGAAAACTCTGGAATCCTACGAAGCGGCCCACGGAAAAATTCGCGAAATCAAGCTCGAACAGCCGCCCGCTGGGAAAAAGTTCCTCGAATAGCCGCGCTCCCCGCTCGATACTCCAAAGCGTTTAATCCAGCCCGTCCGGCCCTCCGCCTGCCCGTCACATATCCCGTGTGTACAGTATTGAACATCTCAACGGGTGGCTAAGGGTCTACGCTCATGGCTCTCAAACTTGGCCGCAACCTTCTTGGGAGGCCTTATGCCTGGAACACGTTCGGAACCTGGCGATGTCTTGCAATACAGCATGCTGATTGAATGCCCAAAGTGCCGCATGAAAATGATTCTGCACGTCGGATTGACTGGTGACCCCAAAAACGGCACCCTCGAATGCATCGAGTGTCATTGCGACATACTGCCGGTGCGTGTCCCAGGGCAGATCGTCGGCGGTCCTTTTCCTGCCATAAACTAGCTGCGTCGCGATCCACTCCTGCCATTTCGAGGGGTGTATGTCCCGTCTGTCCCCGACGCCCTAAACCTTCCTCTATCCCGCCTGTCCCTGGATTGCATCGAGACGGTGTTTATGAAACACTCTCCAGCCACTAACCACTGGAGCATCCCATGGCACGAATCACAGGCGTTGGCGGCGTCTTCCTCCGCTCAAAAGATCCCAAGGCGCTGGCCAAGTGGTACGCCGAGCACCTCGGCATTACGCTGAACGGCGGCTACGCTGCCTTTCCGTGGTCCGACGAAGGCCCCGCCGGCACCGGCATGACCACCTGGTCGGCCTTCCCCGCCGACACCAAGTACTTCGGCGACGGCCCACAGGCCACCATGATCAACTACCGCGTCGACGACCTCGACGCTCTGCTCGCCCAGCTTGCTGCCGCCGGTGTCTGGATCGATCCCAAGCGCGAGGACGCCAGCTACGGCCGCTTCGCCTGGATCAAGGACTGCGACGGCAACCGCCTCGAACTCTGGCAGCCTCTGGCGGATTGATCCGCAATTTGCAAGGAGTGCAAATGAACTATGCAAGTCTCGCGCTGGCGGCGCTTGGTGGCACTGTCGCGTCTTTTGCCGTTGGTTTTTTAATGTTTTGGCTCACGCCAGGTCTTATCAAGGAAGGCCACAAGTACCCGGCCGTATTCCGGCCTAAAGAAGAAATGATGAAAGTTATGCCCATTGGGCTCGTCGCAACTTTTCTATCGATCCTGGTTGCCGCCATAATTTTCGCAAGCATGCATCATGGCCGGTCGGGCATTACGCACGGTGCGCACTTCGGCATTCTCCTGGGCCTCTTCGTGGTTTGCGCATTTGTTCTCCACAACTACGTGAACCTGAACATCGGGCTGAAACTCGCTCTGATGCAGGCTGTGGCTTACTTCGTCCAGTGGACCATCATCGGCATAGTCATCGGTCTTATTTACAGACCCCTCGCTACACCATAGTCGTGAATAGTTCTGTTGTTGTTTTGGCTTCGCTTCCTTCTACCTGTTTCTCGTTTTAGCCTTCCTCTTTTCCATTCCCACCATCATCCCCGATGGTGGGTCCTTCCTATTCAGCTTCACCGCCTCTACAATCAATTTCTTCACTCCCGGCCTCTTCACTTCGGCAACGCTCCGCAGCTTTACGTGTCTCACGCCTTTTCCCGTTCCCTCCAGCAGCTTCTCCGGGTCCGGCAGTGCTGCCCCGTGCATGAACGCAAACGTCACATGCTCTTTGCCCGCCATGAAGCAGCACAGCGGTCCGTTCGAATCAAACGACGGAATCTTCCACGGATTCACGTACTCCTCGCCCCCCTTTAGTGTCTTTTTCACCAGTGCCCGTACCGCCTTCGTCACACTCTCAAGCTTCCCCGCCTTCTTCACATAACCATCAATCCAAACCTGTGCTTGTTTCCCCTCAATCGTCGGCATTGGTTCCTCCTACTCCTTCTGCGCCATTCTACGTCCCAAGTCCGTACTAGACCGAACCTTTCCATCGGCACAGCCGTCCGGCCCCCTCCCATAGATGGCATACTGCTGTCTCCGAACTGGACCGATCTCGAAAGTCTGACCGCTCAATCCCGCCTTGCTCCGGAAAAAACGCCGTAGAATGGCTTTGACAGCGGGAGAACCTGCTCCCGATTTTTTATTTTTAGGGTCGGCAAATGCTCACGAGAGCGCGCGTAGATTGTTCCGAAGCCGGTCGGCATCACCATCGCGAAGGAGCGTTTCGACGGCAGCGTGGTTTTTTTTCCAGATTGGAACCGCGCGGGCCAGCGCCCTTCGTCCTTTGGCCGTCAGCGCCATCCGTCGCCCCCGGCGGTCCGCCGGGTCCGCCATGATCCGCACCAGCCCTCGGCGCCGCAAGGGCTTGAGAGCCGCCGTCAACGTAGTGCGATCCATCGCCAGCAGCGACGCCACTGCCTTCATCCCCGGCGGTTCCGGCCGGTTCAAAGACACCATGAGCGAGAACTGCCCGTTGGTCAGGCCGATGGGGCGCAGCGCCTCGTCGAAGCGCCGTGCCAGCGCCCTTGCCGCTCGCTGTACATGCAGGCAGAGACAGCAATCGCGGATCAGGTGCGTGGTCTCTAAGGTCGTGGTCGGAGCAACAGGCATAAACAAATAATATGGATATCAACGTATCTTGCCAAGCGGTTGCGCCGTATGATATACGTTGATATCAATGCATGTTGCCACGCCCAAGCGCCGGTATCGTTGCCCTCGAAAGCAGGAGAAGTCATGAGCCGAAAAAGAGTCAGCATGAGCGGCCTCAGCATCGCCGTAGTGTTTCTATTCGCTGCTCCTTGGCCCGCAAAAGCTCAGGACGCCAAGACGCACTATCCCGCCATGGCGCCGTTCGAACAATACCTGATGCCGGATCGCAACGAGGAGATCAAAATGGCGCGCAGCGCTGCGCCGGACTCCATCTCCGTCGACGCCGAAGTTCTGGTTCTCACCAAAACTGGCTATGAAACTGCCGTTCACGGAAAGAACGGGTTCGTATGCCTGGTGGAACGATCGTGGACTGCCGGAAAAAACGATCCGGACTTTTGGAATCCGAAACTGCGCGGTCCTCTCTGCTTGAATGCTCCGGCGGTACGGTCCTACCTTCCGCACACGATCAAAAAGACCGAACTGGTCATAGCAGGACGGACGAAAGCTCAGATCTTCGAGGCTATCGCCGCGGCCATCGACAAGAAGGAACTGCCCGCGCCGGAGCCTGGCGCGATGTCCTACATGTTGTCGAAGCAAGGCTATCTGGGCGACCAGGCTGGCGGACCCTGGCTTCCGCATTTGATGTTTTTCACTCCCGAAACCGAGTCCAAAGCCTGGGGCGCGGATCTGCCGGGGTCGCCGATTATCACGTTTCAGGATCCGGAGGAGCGCCTTACCATTTTTATGATTCCAGTAGGCCGCTGGTCGGACGGTACTGCTCCTCTTCCTGCCGGTGCGCACTAGCGTTCGGTCTCTAGCGAGTCATGGCCACGTGAGAAAGAGAAGTAAGGTCGGCAGAGTTGCAGGTTTTCTTGCAAGCCCTTAGCGCGAACGCCGCGAGTGGTCCGCTTTGTCGACGCATGCCCAACACCCCGGGCAAGGAAGCAGGAGGTTGTCGGAGTCGAAGTGAATCCGGCAGCCTCCTGCCCCGCGACATCGCTTTCGCGCGGATGGCGCACCTTTGGGTTTCGGGTTTACAAAGGGTGCGGGTTTTGACTGTTTCCTCGCGGGCCGGCTGGCGGGTGGCAGCTTCTTAACTCTCGGGTGGCTGGCCGGAATCTCTGCTCCACCCGCCTGAAAAACCGCAGGGCACGCCGCCCGCCGCGCGGCAAAATCATCCGATTAAGATCCCCGGTACGATAGAATCTCGCTTAGTATTTCGAGCGGAGGTCGCTTGTTTGATCTAACTCTCGACGTTATCGTGGCTGTGTTGCCGGCTGTCATTGCTTTCCTGAGTGTGGTCGTCGGCGTCAAGTTGGCCAAGAACCCGGCCGATGAATCGCACAGACCGTTGTGGTGGACGATCGTTGGGCTCAGCATCGCGCTTGTCGGCTTCACGCCATGGCAGCAAGCACAGGCCCGCCGCGCTCACGAAGCGGAATCTTCATCGCTTCAATCCGAAATTCGTGAACTGAAAGGCCAAGTCACCGAATCCAAGGGTCAGACTCTCGAATTGTTCGGCACCACTTTTCAGCGCCTAGATTGGATTGTCAACACATCGAAGTCTGAGGCTCAGAAGGAGGCCGCATCTGCCGTCAAGAAAGCGCTCGCGCCGCAACTGTCCTAAGCGAGCAAAGCAGTCGCGCGGCAACTCGCTGACCTTTCACAAGACATTGCGAACCTAGCACAGGAACGGGAGCCGGAGGAAGCTAAGCTGAGGGCTGTCGTGGATCCATCCCTGCCTGAAACCAAGTCCACTAGCCGGGTGCCCCACGTATCGATTTCATACGTGGGGATTTTGACTTTTCCTTCGCCCCTGG
>Ga0070735_10005894_pt1 | contig 10078 bp, 9 predicted proteins | sample Coa_R1_FD_66443 | JGI IMG/M metagenome (GOLD analysis project Ga0070735, IMG submission 66443) | Surface soil microbial communities from Centralia Pennsylvania, which are recovering from an underground coalmine fire - Coalmine... | ecosystem: Environmental > Terrestrial > Soil > Unclassified ... | reverse complement strand
TCCGCCGTGCCCGGAAGCGATCGCCAAGAACCAAGGGACGTTCGCCGACCGGCTGAAGAAAATTCAGGCCGCCCACAACCGCTCAAACTTCCCCGTGCCGGCCGCCTGGACAGTTGAGATCACCCCGCCCCAGGTCGCGCTTGCACCCGGCGAAGAAACGCAAATTGCGGTGAGCGTGACGCCGCCAGTGGGATTTACCGGCACGCTTCCCTTCAACTTCCACGCCATGTACGGCAAGAGTTACGCGGGGGGCGTCACCGTGTATGTCTCCAAGACTTGATCCGAGGAAGGCAACAGATGATTCCATACCAAAAATTTACGCAATGTACATCGATTAGCGGTTATGTTCCTCTTAAAACAGCCTACTTTGCTGCGCTAATCGCGTTGATTCCCCTGCTTGGCGTCTGGCTCGCCCTTGCAACGTCGCTCGTGCTCCTACCGGTTCTCATCACCCTCGTGCTGGGGGCGATAGCTTTCTGTACGTGGTACCTGTATCACCGGCTCATCTGCCTCAACCCGAAGGAAGTGTGCGCCATTGGGGTCGTGACCAACGTCTTGCGGCCTGGTTTCTCCAGCATCTTCTCCAAGGTTGGTGACAATGACGCCACGATCAACATTCTGCTGGCCCCCGGCCCGCTGAACTACAACCAGGACATTCCGGCCTACACAAGCCAACCGCAGGGAAACTTGATCGCGGAGCAGGCTTACATCACCAATGCTAACCTGCCTTATGTCACCTCCGGCTCGTCGGACGATCTAAATCATCGGAAGGGATTGCATTGCGAGTTCGAGGGAAACGGAATTGCCGTGCTGCTCGCTTTTGCCGAAGCAATGTTGGTGATTCTGCTTGCAGTTCTCGCACTCACCCTTTTTGCCGGTCCCTGGGCGGCACCATTGATTTGGCTGCTGGAAATAATTGCCGCGATGCTTGGCGCATCCGGGCTTTTTAACGATTTCGCTAATCCGCCGGTCGCGGAAGGTACAAACCAGCAAGGTACCCCCGGCACCGTCGCCACGGGGCAAATCGTTTTGGTGTCTGGCGATTGGATATACGATGGCGGCCACTCCGGCTGGAACGAAATTCACGCCGTGCACAATTGCCAGGTGCTCCTGGACCCGGGGCTGGACCTAAGCGACCCCAACGTCGCATGGCCCGCAGTGCTGAGCGGCATGCCCTTTGTGACTGATGCTGATGTGACGGCTGCGGTCAATTTTTTGTGTCAGTTGCAGTCACAAGCTGGCGGCGCCGTAAAAGGTGGTAGCATGGCAGACCCCGGGAACAATTGGGTGGTCCACCCGGTGGTCGATGGCTGCCAGAAGCCTCCCGTAATCTTCTGAATTGGCATTTCGACATCACATACACATATACCCGCGCGCGGTTTGACCCCTCTTTTCCTGCGCCTGTAAACTCAAAGTTCAGCGGTCAGCGTCGACTTCTACCCATATCCATGCCTCACGACTTGCCCAAATCCTACGAACCCGGCGCCATCGAAAAGCGCTGGGCCGACTACTGGATCGAAGAAAAACTCTTCTCCGTGCCCACGCCGCCGCCCGGTGAAACCCGGCCAGTGTTCACGCTACTGCTGCCCCCGCCCAACGTCACCGGCTCGCTGCACATGGGCCACATGTTCGAGCAGACGCAAATGGACATCATGGTGCGCTGGCACCGCATGCGTGGCTTTCTCACGCTGTGGCTGCCCGGCACCGACCACGCCGGCATCGCTACGCAGTTGATGGTCGAGCGCCAGCTCGCCAAAGAAGGCAAAAAGCGCCGCGACCTGGGCCGCGAAAAATTCATCGAGCGCGTGTGGGAGTGGAAGCGCCACTACGGCGGCACCATCCTCGACCAGATGAAGCGCCTCGGCGCGTCCGTCGATTGGGACCGCGAATATTTCACTATGGACGAAAATCTTTCGCGCGCCGTGCGCGAAGTCTTCGTCCGCCTCTATGAAGAAGGCCTGATCTATCGCGGCAAATACATCGTCAACTGGTGCCCGCGCTGCGAGACCGCGATCTCCGATCTCGAAGTGAAGCACGAAGAAGTCGCGGGAAAGTTGTGGGAGATTCGGTATCCGGTAATCGGCACAAATGAGTTCATCACGGTAGCGACGACACGCCCGGAAACCATGCTCGGTGATACGGCCATCGCGGTGAACGAGAAGGACGAGCGCTACCAGCATCTCCACGGCAAAAAAGTTTTGCTGCCGCTGATGAATCGCGAAATCCCGATCATCACTGACGAACTCGCGCAGCCCGAGTTCGGCACCGGAGCAGTCAAAGTTACGCCCGCGCACGATCCGAATGATTTTCAAGCCGGCAAGCGCCATAACCTGCCGCAGATCGACGTGATGGATGAGCACGCGCGCATGAACCAGAACGCGGGCCCATACGCGAATCTCGACCGCTACGAAGCCCGCAAGCTGGTGCTGGCGGATTTGAAAGAGCAGGGATTTCTCGTCGGTGAAAAAGACTACACGCTGGCGCTCGGCAAATGCGACCGCTGCGCAACGGTAGTCGAGCCGCGCTTGTCCGAACAGTGGTTCCTCAAGATCAAGCCGCTCGCCGACAAAGCGATCGAAGCGGTCGAGAGCGGCGAGATCACGATCCTTCCGGAAAACTACAAACAGATTTACCTGAACTGGATGCGCAACATCTACGACTGGTGCATCTCCCGACAATTGGTGTGGGGGCACAGGATACCGGCGTGGACTTGCGGGTGTGGGGAAGTCATCGTTGCGCGCGAGGCTCCAACAAGATGCGGCAAGTGCGGGAGTGAAAAACTCGAGCAGGTTTCCGACGTGCTCGATACCTGGTTCTCTTCAGGTCTACTGCCCTTTACAACTTTAGGCTGGCCGGAGAAGACGCGCGACCTCGACGTCTTCTACCCGAACATGTTGATGATCACCGGCTTCGACATTCTCTTCTTCTGGCTGGCGAGAATGGTGATGTTCGGCTGCCACTTCATGCGGGGGCATCGGCAGGATCCTGCGATCAAAAAAGCCAGCGGCGAAGCCGACAAAAAGAACGACAGCGTTCCGTTTCGCCACGTCTACATTCATGCTCTGGTGCGCGATGCCGACCGCCAGAAAATGTCGAAGACCAAAGGCAATGTGGTCGATCCGCTCGATATCATCCAGCGCTTCGGCACTGACGCCACGCGCTTCACGCTGGCGGCGATGGCCGCGCCGGGCACCGACATTGCTTTCAACGAAAGCCGGACCGAAGGCTACCGCGCGTTTGCCAATAAGATTTGGAACGCAGCAAGATTCATGTTCATGAATGTGGATCGAATTGGATTTGAGTGGAAAGAGAGTGGCACAGGTAGTTCTGCCCGCGATGACGGCGGACAAGAGTGTCCGCCCCACGCGAGCAAAGGCGTTGCCGCATTTCAGGCGAAGACGCTGGAAGACCGATGGATTCTTTCCCGCTTCAATCGGGTCACGAGAGACGTCAACGAAGCTCTGGAAGCTTTTCGTTTCCATGAAGCTGCCAATAGCATCTACGACTTTTTCTGGGGTGAATTCTGCGACTGGTATCTCGAACTGATCAAGCCGCGTCTCGCGGAAGGAGCAGATGAAACCGCAGCCAAAGCGGCGTGCGCGAATCTGGTGCACTTGTTCGACGCATCGTTACGCCTGCTCCATCCTGTTATGCCATTCATCACCGAAGAAATCTGGCAAGCGCTACACGAAGGGCGGCCAGCGCAGAAATCGATTGCGCTGACGGCGTATCCGCAAGCCGATGAGGAGCAATTCGATTTAGCCGCCGAAACCGAGATGGCGATCCTACAGGATCTGATCGTGAATATCCGCAACGTCCGCGCGGAACTGAAGGTAGAGCCAAAAGCGAGAGTCCCGGTGGAGATTTTCGCCCACGAAGCAATGATCCGCGCGATGATCGAACAGAACCGGGGCGCGGTCGAGCGTCTGGCAGGGGCAGAGAAGATAACATTTGTCGAAGGCTTAGCCGCCAAACGGGCCGGGGCCCGCAGCACGGCCCGCTTCGATGTGCACGTCATTTATGAGCGTAAGATCGACGTGGCCGCCGAATGCGAGCGACTGAAAAAAGAATTGGACAAAATAGAGAAGGGAATTGCCGGCAGCCAGCGCCAGTTAGGTAATGAACAGTTTCTGGCCAAAGCTCCGGCAAATGTGGTGGAGGGCCTGCGCAAACAGCAACAGGAATTAGCAGTTCTGCAGGAGAAAGCGCAAGGCAAGCTGGCGGAATTGGGGTGCAGTTAAACAACTGAGGGCTACGGCCCTGGATAGCCGAGGGCGGCTGTCCCCACAAAAGTTAAAAGATATGGACTGGAACTCAAGACGCATCACCGCCATCATCGAGAATGCTCTGCTCGAAGACCATGCCACGCGTGACGCCACGAGTTACGCCTGCATCGACCCCAACCAGCGCGCCTCGGCAACCATCCTCGCCAAGCAGGACTGTATTGTTGCGGGTATCGGCGTGATCGCCCGCATCTTAGATGTCTACGCTGCGCTGGATGGGGCCGTAACTTCCCACTATGAAGTCACTACGCATCCGGAAATTTTCGACGGAGTGCGCTTACGCAAGGGCCAATCCGTCGCAGTGATCCAGCATAACGCCCGCGTGATTCTCTCCTGCGAGCGCGTGATCCTGAACTTCCTGCAACGCATGAGCGGCATCGCAACCCTCACCCGAAAATTCGTGGAAGCAATCTCCGGCACCAAGGCACGGATTCTCGATACCCGAAAAACTGTTCCCGGGCTTCGGGTCTTCGACAAGTATGCCGTACGCTGTGGAGGCGGACAGAACCATCGTCTCGATCTTTCCGACGGAGTCTTAATCAAGAACAACCATATAGCGCTGGCGGGAGGAATCATCCCGGCAGTCGAGCGTGCCGTGCGCAACCGGCGCGGCTCTCAGCCGATTGAGGTTGAAGTGCGGACAATCGAGGAACTCGAGGACGCGCTGACTCACGGCGCCGAGGCTATTCTGCTCGATAACATGTCTCCCGAACAAGTTGGTCGAGCCGTAGAACGCTGCGGGCTGCCGGACGCGCAAAAAAATGGCCGGAGCATCCCTCTGGAATGCTCCGGCGGCATTCGCCTGGAGAACGTTCGTGCTTACGCCGAAACCGGCGTCGATTTCATCTCCGTCGGTCTGCTCACGCACTCGCCGCAGGCCGTGGATGTGAGTCTACGGGTAGTGCCAGCCTAGCTTTGAGCAAACAAGCGGCGCGTCAACGCAGCCTGGGCTATGTGTTTCCGCCAGTGCCGCACGAGCAGATACCCTTCCCGCTTCCCACCAGCACGATGGATGCGCACTGCTGGCCAAGGTTGAAGAGTTCCTGTTTGCTGAGATTCGAATATTGCGAAGCACCCTCGGTCTCGACAAAGCCCGTGCCGTTGCTCTGAATGTGCGTGCTCCAGGAGAGGATGGCCGGTGCTAGCGTTGGCAGCGAGGCATCGGTACCGCCGCCTCCTCCGGTACCGGTCGGCAGGGGGCAAGTGTTGCCGGGTGCCGGCAAGGTCGAAACGATCTTGATCACGCCAGTCTGCAGAACCACTCCCGTGACCGGATTGCTGGTCAGGTCGGTGTTTACCGACAAAGTGGCCAGACCGTCGGGGGTGACGAGGCAGCCGCAGCACTCGCTCATCTCCTCATACGGATCGAAGACCGCAATGTAGGCGCAGAGGTTTGTGGCCGCAGTGGTGCCTGGGTTGGTCATGCGCAGAGTGCCGTCAGGAGCGCCAGCCGTGTTGGCGTTGCTGAAGTAGTCAACCTTGTAAACGTCGCTGGGGATATTTTGTGCCGCAGCGCTGGCAGTAAAAGCAGCCAGAAAAAGTGAAACAGTTACCAGCAAAAACGAAGTGACGCGCATACTGATTCTCCAAGTTTGAGATGCTTACGACGCCCCAAACCCCGCTCTGGGAGCCTGAAGTGACGCGAGGGAGTTTATCCCCATCAGATAAAAAAACAACCCCACATGCGCTCTAACCCGAAGGGCGTAATCTTCGTCATAGGGTAAAAAGGCCCTGTGAAATTAAAGCGGGCGCTCGGAAAAATCAGGGCCGATTTCGCCGGGACCGCGCGTTCGCGGCCGACCTCCGCGCCGGCTTAACGCCGACAGCGGTACGATGTGCCGGCTGGTACAGACCAAGTTCACCGCCGCTGGGAAGGCGAATCGTGGTTTTGCTTCCCCACTCTGCATTTTCGATCGGCGAGCACTCAACTTTCTTGGCCGCGAGCCGTTTCAACTCGGCCTCAAGGTCGTCGCACATCAGGTAAACCTCGGCTCCCGTCAATGAGCGCACTCCATGAGCGTGTTTCCTGCTTTCCTCTTTGTCGGTGGGATGAATTCCAGCCTCCGCTGGAGGCAGAGCAAAGATCAGCCAGCCTCCGCCCGCGTCAACGGATTTGAACTGCAGAACGTCCCGGAAAAATTGCCGGTCCCTTTCCGCATCATCGCTATAGAGAAGAATGTGAGTGCCGAATATCATGAGGCAGTAGCTCCTGTGCGGGAAGTCTAATCCTTGGATTGTTCTTTTTCCATGAATCCCCCATAATTCGTGCATCGATAGGAAAAGAAGAGATCGCGTGGCGCGTCCGCTTAAACAGATGAAGGGCAGGAACTCGCCCGTGCTGCCAGTCGACCGCAACCAGGCCACCGATGGCCGCCTCGGACAGATCATTCGCCTGCTGATGGAGCATGCGACAGTAGTGGTCAGTGGCACAAAGATCGCACAAGAGATTTCCTCCAGTCGCTCTGAAGTCTGGAGACTGATCCAGCAGCTTCGCGGCTTGGGCGTTGAAGTTGCCGGCCATCCGGCGACCGGTTATCAGTTGAAATCGGTTCCGGACCTGCTTCTTCCCGAAATCCTCGAACCCATGATCCGCGGCACGATCTTCGAGAATCATCTCCGGCACTTCTACAAAATCGGATCGACCAACACCACGGCCATGAGCGCATCGGCGGAAGGCGCGTCCGAAGGAACCGTTTTTCTTGCCGAGGAACAGACCGCCGGACGTGGCCGCGGAGCTCACAGTTGGGAATCGGCCCGCTCAACGGGAATCTATTGTTCCGTGGTTTTGCGCCCGGCGTTGCCGCCGGCGGACGTGCTCATCGTCTCGCTCGCTGCTGCCCTCGCCGTCCATCAAGCGATCACTCAGGTTAATTCCGGTGTAACGCTCGATCTCAAATGGCCTAATGACGTGCTGATCGGCGGCAAAAAAGTTTGTGGCATTCTCGCCGAGATGAATGCGGAGGCCACTCGCGTGCGCTACCTCGTAGTCGGAATCGGTATCAATGTGAATCAGGCGAACTTCCCCAAAGAACTGGAAAACGAGGCGACATCGTTGCGCTTGATAACGGGCAGTGAATGGTCGCGGGTGGAACTGGCGGCCGCTTTGTTAAAATCGCTCGACCGGGAATATCGGGCGTTGATCGAACAGCCCGACCCGCGGCGGTCGATTCTGCGGCGTTTCGCTGAGTATTCGTCGTGGGTGCGCGGAAAGCCGATTTGCGTTCTGGAAAATGGTTCCACGCTGGAAGGAACAACGGAAGGACTTGATGAACGCGGTTTTCTGCTGGTGCGAACCGCCCAGGGATTACAAACAGTTTTGAGCGGCACAGTGAGACCGAAATAAGCGGTTGGCGCTTGGCAATTGGAACTTGGCGGGTTTCAAACTCGCGTCTTGCCAAATGCCGTGTGCCAATCGCCAAATGCTGAATTAACCATGCTCTTCGTCCTCGATGTCGGCAACACTAATACGGTTCTCGGTGTATTCGCGCGAGATGAAAACGGTCCGCCGGAGGGCAACTCTGCGTCGCACTATGACCGCTTGATCGCGCACTGGCGGGTCACTACGCGGCAGAGCAGCACCGTCGACGAATACGGAGTTCTTTTCCGCAATTTGTTTTCTATGGCGGACCTGGAAGCTTCACGCATCCACGGTATCGTGATTTCATCCGTGGTGCCGCCGCTGGATCCCGTTCTGCGCCAGGTTTGCGAGCGCTATTTCAACTCTAAACCGCTCTTTGTGGAGCCCGGCGTGAAAACCGGTATGCCGGTGCAATATGACAATCCCGCCGAAGTGGGGGCTGATCGCATCGTCAATGGCGTCGCCGCGTTTGAAAAATACGGTGGGCCGTGCGTGATCGTGGATTTCGGCACCGCGACAACCTTCGATTGCGTCTCCGCCAAGGGCGAATATCTCGGCGGAATCATCTGTCCGGGTATTGGCATTTCTGCAGACGCTCTCTTCTCCCGCACCGCTCGGCTGCCACGCGTGGAAATTCGCAAGCCTCCCCGCGTCATCGGCACAAACACAGTTGGAAGTCTGCAGTCGGGTTTGTACTACGGCTATCTCGGCCTGGTCGATGGCATCCTCGAACTTCTGCTGGCCGAGCTTGGCCCCGAAACAAAAGTACTCGCCACCGGCGGCCTCGGGCCCATGATCGGTACCGGATCGAAATACATCAAGCAGGTAGATGACTTCCTTACCCTGGATGGTCTGCGCATTATCTGGGAAAGAAACATAAGCGCTCATCCGCAGCAGAAAATCCAGGCCTCGTCGAAAATCAGGAACGATCGCACCCTTTCCAAAACGCGCTCGGGGCATTGAGCCGGACGTGGAAAACTACTTCAACTATTTCACTGAGATTGAGGAGCATTTCCTGCACCGCCGCGGCGGCGGACTGCTACTCACCACGCTTGACTGGGCGCTCATCGAAACCTGGAAAGACGCCGGCATTCCGCTGGAGGCCGTGCTGCGCGGAATCGATGCTTCGTTTGAGAAGTATGAACAGCGGCCCTCGAAAACCCGGAAGGTCAACAGCCTTGCCTACTGTTCGCAAGAGGTGTTGGCTGCGGCTGAAGAGATGAAGGAAGCTGCGGTTGGCACATCCCCCGGGGCGTCTTCAAAATCGCCGGCAGCCCCAGGCTTCGAGGCTGAGACAGTCGCTGCGTTCCTGCGGCAGAATGCCCAACGCCTGGAACAAGCCAGCCTGCCGCAGAACTCGGCAGTTTCCGTCACCACGATTGCCCATGCATCGGCGGCTACGCTGCGTGAACTAGCAGACGAGATAGAAAACCGGAAAACACCTGGCCGCCTCGAAGACTTGGAGCGACATCTGACGGTGGTCGAAGAAAAACTCTTCGCCGCACTGCTCGCCGCAATGTCGGACGGAGAAATTGTTTCCGCGCGGGCCGAAGCCGACCGCGAGCTTTCTGCTTATCGCAGCAAAATGGCCGCTCCACAAATAGAGCAACTCCAAAAGCAGTACGTCCACAAACGGCTGCTGGAAAAATACTCTCTCCCGCGCCTGAGCCTGTTTTATATGTGAAGGAATTTTTGGGTGGAGGGCCGAAAGGAGAAAAGCTATCGATCCGGCAATTATGCCTGGAACTCGGATGCCTCAGGAAAACGCAAATTGCACTTGGCCAGAGCCAGGGTAAGCAGTTCCTCGACCTTATTTTCTTCGCAGTTTCGCGACATGGCTAACTCGCTGACCAGAAGATAGCGCGCTCGCTCCAGCATTTTCTTCTCCCGGAACGACAAGGGCTTGGCTTGATGTAGACTGATCAGCCGTTTCAGAACCCCTGCTACTTCCAGCAGGGAACCGCTTCGCATGCGGTCGGAATTATCTTTGAACCGGTCCTTCCAATCAGAGTTAGTAGCATTCTCAGCTATAGAAAGGAAATCCAATATCTTTTGTACTTCACCATTCCGAACCACCCGGCGGATGCCCACGCTACCCACATTGCTGCAGGGCACCATGACCTTCAAACTGCTGGACTTGATGTTGAGAAGGTAGAACTTCTCCACTGTCGAGCCGACCGAACGGCTGCTGATTTGTTCAATTACGCCTACGCCGTGGTTGGGATAGACGACTTTATCGCCGATGTGGAAATTCAGATCGCCATTCATAAAATCACCCGGGCAGAGGCAGGAGGTTAACGGGGAAGAACGTTTACTACAAATATACTATCCCAAAATGGGAGCAAAAGCAAGCTGCTCCAAGCCGAACTAAATCTAAGAAAAGATTATAGTTAGGCTGACTACAGGGAGGCTGCAGAGGAATTAGACTTATAATCCC
>Ga0070735_10005893_pt1 | contig 10081 bp, 12 predicted proteins | sample Coa_R1_FD_66443 | JGI IMG/M metagenome (GOLD analysis project Ga0070735, IMG submission 66443) | Surface soil microbial communities from Centralia Pennsylvania, which are recovering from an underground coalmine fire - Coalmine... | ecosystem: Environmental > Terrestrial > Soil > Unclassified ... | reverse complement strand
CCGGAAGGCCTTGAGCGAGGCGGCGAAGTCCGGCTGGCCCATGCCCGCCTGCACCCATGCACGCAGGTCGCGGATCACGAGCTCGAGGTAGTCGCTGTCGTGGGGGAAGCGGCCGGCCAGCTTCTCGATCGCGGCCACGATCTGATCCACGTGCTCGCGGGCGGCGTCGGCCGAGCCGGCGTTCGCGAGCGAGCCATCGGCGCTCTGGAGCGCCTGCAGCGCGTTCGTCTGATCGCGCAGCCGCGCCCACGCCGGATCCCCGAGCGCGCCCGATCCGCCCACGGCCAGCGCACCGACCTCGTAAGCGCCCCGGGCGCCGGCCGCCCAGTAGACCAGGTTCAGCCACAGGTCGCGGTGATCGAACTCGCCGATGCAGTCATCGCCGAAGAGGTCCGAGTCGGCGAGCACGACGACGCGGCCGGTGCCGTGGGTGGCGGCGACGATCAGGGGCGCTCCGGGGCGCGAGGCGCTCTCGTGCGTCCGCGCCAGGATCCGCGCGCCGTTCTGCGAGCTGATCGTCGTGGCCCGGTACAGGCAGGCCTCGCGCACGCGGGCGAGCACATCGCCCTCGCGACCGCGCCCGCCCGGCTGCAGGTCGGCCAGGATCCAGCTCGGCGCGCTGCGGAAGTGCTGGTAGTCCTGGACCGTGTGGTTCTCGAGGCGCATGTCGAAGCGCGCCAGCAGCTCGTTGAGGTTATTGCCGTACTTGTCGTGCTCGGTCTCACCCAGCACGATCAGGCCGCCGCCGCTGCGCACGAAGGTCTCGATCGCGTCCAGCTCGGTCGAGCTCAGCCGGGGGGACCCGGACCCGGTCGTACGCTCCCAGGACGGATCGGATGGGTGCGCGAGCACGAGCACGTCGACGTCGGCGAGCGTCTCGGTGTCAAGCGGCCACTCGCGGTTGCCCGTGACCAGGAAGTCACGCTCTCGCAGGGCCTCGGCCGCGCGCGCGTAGGAAGCGTCGCTGGGGTGCGCCGGCTGCATCTGCAGGGCGAGTTCGGGGTCGATCGTCCAGGCCTCGCTGTGGGCCTCGTCGAAGAGCACGTGGGCAAGCTGCGTGGCAATCATCCCGTCGGATCATATCCGGCTCTCAGCGCCGATTCCGCTGTAATATCCGCAGGAAATCACCGCATGGATGACCTGGATCGTCATATTCTTGCGCTGCTGGTCGATGACGGCCGGCGGACCTACGACGACATCGCTCGGCAGGTCTCGCTGTCGGCTCCGGCGGTCAAGCGGCGCGTCGATCGGCTGCGCCGGCAGGGGGTGCTTCGCGGCTTCACCGCCGTGGTCGATCCGGCGGCCCTGGGTGCGAGCACCGAGGCGCTGATCGAGCTGTTCTTCGCCCCCGGCACGCCGCTCGAGGTGGTGGCCGCGCAGCTGCGCTCGCACCCCGAGGTGATCGAGGCCTGGAGCGTCACCGGGGACCCGGACGCGATCGTGCGGGTGCGGGCCCGAGACAACGCCGACCTCGAGCGCGTGATCGTCGAGCTCCAGGCCAGCGGCCCGGTCGAGCGCACGCGCTCACAGGTGGTGCTCTCGCGGCTGGTCAGCCGCGTCCCCGGCTGAGCGCTGGGTTACCGTAGGCGACATGGACGTCGAAGAGGCCATCCGCGAGCGCCGCACCCACAAGGCCTTCCATCCCGAGCCGGTCCCGCGCCAGGAGCTCGACGAGCTGCTCGAGCTCGCCCGCTGGGCTCCGAATCACCACCTCACCAACCCCTGGCGCTTTCGCGTGCTCGGCCCGCAGGCCCTGGGCCGGCTGAAGGCGGCAGCCGGCCCGGAGGCGGCGGCCAAGCTCGACCGGGCACCGACGCTGGTCGCGGCCACCTTCGTCAGAACCGGAGACCCGGTGCAGGACGAGGAGGACCTCTGCGCGACCGCCTGCGCCACCTACGCGATCCTGCTCGGCGCCCACGCCCGGGGCCTGGCCGGATACTGGCGTACCCCGGGGATCCTGCGTACGCAGGCGGGGCTCTCAGCGCTCGGGATCGGCCCGGAAGAGCACTTCGTTGCCCTGATCCATCTAGGCCGCGCACGCCAGGACAAGGAGCCGCCCGAGCGCGCGCCCGCCCGCGACGTCGTGAGCTACCTTGACTGAGCTGGTCTTCATCGAGCGGCCGGCGAGCGGTGAGGCCGAGGGGTTGCTGGTCCTTCACCACGGGCGCGGGACCAGCGAGCAGGACCTGCTGCCGCTGGCCGATGAGCTCGACCCGCAGCGGCGCCTGCACGTCGCCTCGGCGCGGGCGCCCTTCCGTCTCGAGGGCATGCCGGGCTACCACTGGTACCTCGTGCCCCGGGTCGGCCATCCCGACCCTGAGACTTTCGCCGCCTCCACGGCCGCCCTCGGCGAGTTGCACGACGAGCTCTGGGAATCGACCGGCATCGGGCCGGAGCGCACCGTGCTCGGCGGCTTCTCGATGGGGACGGTCATGAGCTACGCCCTCGGGCTGCATCCCGACCGGCCGTCGGTGGGCGGAATCCTCGCCTTCTCGGGGTTCATCCCCACCGTCGAGGGCTGGGAGCCCGAGCTCGCCGAGCGCACGCAGACCAGCGTGCTGATCGCGCACGGCCGCGCCGATCCGGTGATCGGCGTCGAGTTCGCCCGCCGCGCCCGGGAGCGGCTGGAGAGCGCCGGACTCGAGGTCGACTACCGCGAATCCGACGCCCAGCACTACATCGAGGCCGCCGACGTGGCGCGCGCGGCAGACTGGCTGCGGCGCGCGCTGTCGTAGCTGTGACCGGTGCGCGGGCTCAGCTGCGCGTGACGAGGACCGTTCCGGCCACGGCCAGCAGCACGCCGGCGATCCGCCCCGCACTCAGCCCGACGTGGTGCACGCCGAACCAGCCGAGCCGGTCGGCGGTCACCGAGGCGATCAGCTGCGCGGCCACCAGCAGTGCGACCACCGCGGCGGCGCCCAACGTCCGCACGGTCACCAGTGCCACCGTGACGACGATGGCGCCGCTGATCCCGCCCACCGTCCACTGAGGCCGGAAGCTCGACAAGCCGTGCAGCCGGCCGATGTCGCCGAAGATCAGGAAGACCATCACGATCACGGTCAACGTGAACAGCACGCTCATCAGCGCGGCTCCGAAATCGCCCACGTGGCGTGCCATCTCGGCGTTCGACGGCGGCTGCAGGCCGACCGCGAAGCCGGCGGCCAGCGTGATCAGGACGGCCAGCACGCGGCTCATCCAGCGCTGCTTCACCGCGGGGGAGGGAAACCCTGCCGATGATTTCCGCGCGCGGGCGCAGTCAAAGCTCACATGGGGAAGCTCGTGGTCACAGAATTCGTCTCGCTGGACGGGGTCGCCGAGGATCCGGGCGGCGCCGAGGGCTACGCGCAGGGCGGCTGGGCCTTCAAGTTCGACCGCGGCGCCGGAGGCGATCGCTTCAAGGCAGAGGAGCTCGAAGCCGCCGATGCCCACCTGCTGGGCCGCGTCACCTACCAGGCCTTCGCGGAGGCCTGGCCGAGCCGCAGCGGGGAGTTCGCCGACAAGCTGAACTCGATGCCCAAGCACGTCGTCTCGAGCTCGCCGCTCACCCCGGACTGGACTAACTCGAGCCGGCTCGAGGGCGAGCTGGAGACCGAGGTCCGAGCGCTGAAGGAGCGCTACGCGGGCGAGGTGCTGATCGCAGGGAGCCTTGGGCTCGTGCAGGCGCTGACCGAGCTCGGCCTGGTCGACGAGTACCGGCTGATGATCTATCCGATCCTGCTCGGAGGCGGCAAGCGACTATTCGCGCCGGGTGGGCCGCCGCACCCGCTGCGGATGGTCCGCCACGAGCGGGCGGGAGATTGCCTGACTGTCATCTACGAGCCCGCCCCGAGCCGTTAGCATGGCGGTCGTGGCGCAAGTCGGGGGAACTCTTCGCACCGGGGATGTCGAGCGGCGGCTGGAGGAGCATCGCCGCGAGCTGACCGGCTACTGCTACCGGATGCTGGCCTCCCCGTTCGAGGCCGAGGATGCCGTGCAGGAGACGATGATCCGCGCGTGGCGGGCGTTCGATCGCTTCGAGGGCCGCTCCGCGCTGCGCTCCTGGCTGTACCGGATCGCAACCAACGTGTGCATGGACATGCTCTCGAGCCGCTCGCGGCGGGCGCGCCCGATGGATCTCGGCCCGGCCGGCGAGCCGATCATGGAGAACCTGCACACGCTGCCCGAGATCACCTGGATCGAACCGATTCCCGACAGCATGGTCGCCGACCCGGCCGACGTCGCCGAGTCGCGGGAGAGCATCCGCCTGGCCTTCGTCGCCGCGCTGCAGCATCTGCCGCCCCGCCAGCGAGCGGTGCTGATCCTGTGCGAGGTGCTGCGGTGGCAGGCCAAGGAGGTCGGCGAGCTCCTCGACATGAGCACCGCCTCGGTGAACAGCGCGCTTCAGCGAGCGCGGGCGACGCTCGAGACGACCGGCGCCGACGCGATCGCCACGCAGCGGACCGTCGAGCCCGGCGATCGCGACCTGCTCGAGCGCTATGTCGACGCCTTCCAGGCCTACGACATCGACCGCCTGACCGCGCTGATCCGCGAGGACGCCCACCAGTCGATGCCGCCGTTCGACCTGTGGCTGCAGGGCCGCGAGAACATCTTCACGTGGTGGCTGGGTCCAGGCATCGGCTGCAGCGGCTCGAGGATGCTGCCGGCGCCGGCGGCCAACGGAACCGTCGCCTTCGGCCAGTACAAGCCCAGCGAGACAGGCTCCGGCTTTGACCCCTGGGCGCTCCAGGTGATCGAGCTCGGCGCCGACGGCGCCATCGCCGAGCTCACCTTCTTCCTGGACACCGAGCGGCTGTTCCCGATGTTCGGGCTGCCGCCGCGGATCGACGCCTGAGCTAAGCGTCGAGCAGCACGTGCTCGAGGCCCATCAGCGCCACGAGCTCCCGCAGCGCCGGCGAGGCATTGCGCAGCCGGACCTCGCAGCCGCGGAGCTTGGCTCCCCGCTGCAGCCGGGCCAGCGCGTCGACCATCACCGCATCGACGCGGTCGATCTCGGCACAGTCGCAGTAGGCGACCAGGAAGTCCGGACGCTCGAACAGCCGGCAGACCCGTGCGCACAGGCCTTCGAGGTCCGCGCGCATGAGCGGCATGCGGATGGCGAACTCGATGCTGTCCATGTACCGCTTTGGACCGGCGCGGGCGCCGGAACTCATCGGGCGAGCTGCTCTCAGCCCGCCTGGCGCCACAGGGCGTCGTCGCCCAGCGGCGTGCGCGTGGCGCGCCCGGCGGCCACCAGCTCGATCAGCGCGCGCTCGGCCCCCACCCGGTCCACGGCGTCATTGCCGCGGGTCATCAGCGCGGCGACCTCCTGGGTCGTCAGCCCGCCCGGGAAGAACTCGAGCAGCGGCTCGGGCGTGTCCGGGGCGTCGGCACGGTCGATCCCCGGGTCGAGGTTGGCGATCAGCACGTCGTAGGCCTCGATGGTCTGCCATCCACCCGCTTCGAGCCGCCGGCCGTCGAGTTCGAAGACGACCGAGGGAGCCGTGTAGCGCACCGGGCCGTCGGTCGCCGCGGTCTTGCCCTGGAGCTCGGACGGCGAACCCGACGCCGTCCGCGCCTCGGCGCGGTCGCGCTCGTAGGCCTCGGTCACCTCGGGCGAGTCGAGCGCGGCGACCAGGCGCGCGCCGTCGAAGCCGGCCTCGGTGAGCGTCCGCTCGAGGTGACCGTCGTCGTCGAGCACCACGCCGTTGGTGAAGTTGCCGAACTGAAGGGCTCGGTAGACCGCGAACTCACTGCCGGGGTCGTGCACCCGCGCGGCGACGATCGCCCGGCAGGCGCGAGCGGTCGCGCTCAGCCTTGGCTTCGGCACGGGCGAGAACGGCATCCCGAAGCGGCGGAAGTTCAGCTGCCCGAGCGCGCCCCGCAGAGGGGTGTATCCGCGCTTGGCGTACTGCGAGGCGTCCTCAGTCAATCCGATCGTCACCAGCCGCCACCGCAGCTGCTCGCGATATCGCCATTCGAGTACCCGCAGAGCCGGGCCCGCGGAGTAGGCCCAGGGGCAGGCGGGGTCGCTGTAGAGGGTTGTCTCGATCGTGTTCATGTGGTTGAGGCCTCAATGATACGCACCAGGTCAGCTCCGTGATCCCGCGGCGGGATTCCGCCGATCAGCTCGGTCGCGCGCCGGACATGCGCGGACGCGAACCCCGCGTCCAGCAGCGCCTCGCGGGCGGCCTGCGCATCCTCGAAGTGCAGCTGCACCCGCCCGCGCACGAATGCCGAGAGCGCGACCCGGAAGGCCCGCACGGCCGGGGTCTGGACGCCGCCGAGGTGCAGGTCCGAGAAGTACCGACCGCCGTCGAAGTTCTTGACCGCGCTCGCGATCCGCGCCCAGAGACCGAGCACATCCGGGGTCGAGAGATACCCCAGCAGCCCCTCGGTGATGACCGCCAGTCCGCCCTCGGGATCGAGCTCGCCCGCCACGTCGTCGAAGCTTCCGGGCCTCAGCGCGTCGAGCTCGGCCACCCGATGGCCGGGACCGAGAGAGCCCATCCGGTCGAGCGCGCGCCGCTTGCGCCCGGCCATGCCCGGCAGGTCTGCCTCCACGTAGGTCAGCCCGGCGCCGTAGCGGCTGACGAATCGCCAGCCCCGCGGCGAGAGGCCGGCGGCGATCTCCAGCACCTGGGTGACTGCGCCCTCCTCGATCGCTGTAGTCAGCAGCGCGTCGATCGCCCGGTGGCGCGCGAGGAGATAACTCTCGAGCGTGGGTCCGCCCATGGCCCGGCTGAGCGCGTTGGCGGGAGCCATGAGCTCGTAGAGCGCCTTGCCCTGCGCGGTGGCGAGCTCCGGGTGTGAGATGCCGGCGCGAACCCAGACGTGGCCGGTGTAGTGGGCGGTTGGGCTGATCGCCTCGTCGCCGCTCACCCCCGCTCCGTCATCGCCTGCTCCAGCCTGTCGAGCAGCGCGGTCTGGGCGGCGTTGATCTTCTCGCGGGCGTGTTCCAGGTCGAGCCATTCCGCACGATCCACTTCGGGAATCTCGATCTCCCTACCCGAGCCGGGCGGCCATTGCACCATGCAAGTGTTGGAAACGATCGTGGCGGCATCGAGGTCACCCTCGAGCGCCCACGCGCTCACGATCTTGCCCGAACGCTGGCGGATCTCGCCGAGGTCAAGCTCGGCCGTGTCGGGCGCTGGGGAGCCGAGCTCCTCCTCGAACTCGCGCCGGGCCGCCAGCCGCGGGTCCTCGCCGTCCTCGTACTCCCCCTTCGGAATCGACCAGGCGCCGGCGTCGCGTTTGGCCCAGAACGGGCCACCGGGATGCACGAGGAGAACCTCGACTCGTCCATCCCGGCGGCGATAGAGAAGGAGCCCGGCGCTGTGTTTCACGGCCGCTGATGCTAGGCGGCCGTGGCGTGCTCGGAGGCGATCACCGCCTCGGGCACGGCTTCCGGCCGGGGCCGGCGCTGGAGCGCGGTCATGGCCAGCACGGCCGCGGCGAGCGTCACGACGGCGCCGACCGTGAGTGCCTGCCCGAAGCCGTCGGTCAGCGCCTGCAGTCCCTGCGCGGAGCGCCCGGCACTCGCTGCCACGGTGCTCAGAACGGCCAGGCCGAGCGCCCCGCCGAACAGCCGCGAGGTGTTCAGCAGGCCCGAGGCCAGCCCGCTCTGCTGACGCGGCACGCCCTGGGTGGCGGCGATCGTCGACGAGACGAGTCCGATCCCCATGCCCAGTCCAGCCACCACGGCGCCCGGGAGCACGACCGTCGCGTAGTCGCCGCCCGGGTGCATCCCCGTGAGCAGAGCGAGGCCAGTCGTGGAGAGCAGCATCCCGGTGCTCACCGCAATCCTCAGACCGAAGCGGGCGACGAGCCTGGCGGCGAGCGTCGAGCCGGTGAACACCGCCAGCGTCATCGGCAGGAACGAGAGCCCGGCCTGCAGCGCGTTGTCGTGCAGGACCTGCTGCAGGTACAGCGTGATGAAGAAGAAGGAGGAGAACATCGAGAAGTACATGAGCACCACCACCAGGTTGGCCGTGCGCAGCTGCCCGAGACGGAAGATCGAGAGCGGCACGAGCGGCGCCTGCGAGCGGTTCTCGACGTACAGGAACGAGCCGAGCAGTGCGACGGCTACCGCCAGCGGCACCAGTACTCCGGTCGAGCCCCAGCCCAACGCGTTCGTGCGCACGATGCCGTAGGTCAGGCCCACGAGACCGCCCGTCATGAGCAGCGCGCCCGCGAGGTCGAAGTGACGCCGGCCGTCGCGCCGGGCATCGAGCGGGATCGTGTGCAGCGCAAGCGCGATAACCGCAACGCCCACCGGCACGTTGATCGCGAAGATCGCCGGCCAGCCGAGCGTCTGGGTGAGGGCGCCGCCGAGCAATGCGCCGGTGGAGGCGCCCAGCCCGCCGACGGCGCCCCAGGCGGCGAGGCCGCGGTTTCGCTCGCGGCCGTCGGGGAGCGAGGTGGTGATGATCGAGAGCGTGGCCGGGGAGACGATCGCGCCGCCGAAGCCCTGAAGCGCGCGGGCGCCGAGCAGCAGCCCGCGAGAGTCAGCCAGCGCGCAGGCCAGCGAGGAGAAGGCGAACAGCGCGGTACCGGCGATGAAGACGCGTCGGCGGCCGAGCAGGTCGGCCGAGCGTCCGCCCAGCATCAGAAAGCCGGCGAAGGTGATGGTGTAGGCGTTGACGACCCACTGCAGGCCGGTGGTCGAGAAGTGCAGGCCGGTGCGCATCACCGGCAGGGCGACGTTGACCACCGAGACGTCGAGGATGACCATGAACTGCGCCAGGCATACGACGAGGAGCAGGGCATCGTGTTCGGAGAGGCGTATCCAGGTTCTGTTCATGCCGGTACTGTGATTCAATTCCTATCCAGGTACAAGAGAGGGAGTTATCCTGGTAGTGGACATGCCACCCATCAGCACTGAAACGAACCCGATGAGCACTTCTGTGAGAAACGGCGAGCGCCGCCGCGCGGAGTTGGCGGACTTCCTGCGCCGCCGCCGCGCTGACATCCAGCCCGCCGACGTGGGGCTTCCCGAAGGTGGCCGCCGCCGCACCCCTGGCCTGCGCCGCGAGGAGGTCGCGCTGCTGGCCGGCGTCGGCACCACCTGGTACACGTGGCTCGAGCAGGGGCGCGACGTGCGCGCCTCCGAGGAGGTGCTCGAGGCGCTCGCCCGAGCTCTGCAGATGTCCGAGGTCGAGCGCGACCACCTGCTGCTGCTCGGCCGCGGCGATCCGGCCCCGGACTGCGAGCCCCCGGCCGAGAGCGTCTCCCCCTCCCTGCGCCGGCTGATCGAGAGCCTGGGGCCGAACCCGGCGTACGTGATCGGGCGCCGCTGGGACTACCTGGCCTGGAACCGCGCCGCGCGGGCGCTGATCTGCGACTTCGAGGCGGTTCCGGTGCCCGAGCGTAACCACCTGTGGCTGATGTTCATGGACCCCGACCGGCGCACGCTGATGACCGATTGGGAGGCCGCCGCGCGGACATGCGTGGCCAAGTTCCGGGCCGACCATGCGCGCCATCTCGACGACCCGTCGTTCGAAGAGCTCGTGCTGGCGCTGCGCGGTGCCAGCCGCGAGTTCTGCCGCTACTGGAAGCGCCACGAGGTCTCGCGCGCTTCCGGCGGGCGCAAGGAGCTCCGCCATGCCGAGGCCGGCTCGCTGATCTTCGAGCACGCCGTCTTCCATCCGGTCGACGAGCCCGAGCAGCGGCTGATCCTCTATACGCCGGTGCCCGGGACCGGGACGGCCGAGAAGCTCGAGCAGCTGTGCGCCGCCGAGGCCGCGGCGACGCTCGAGGATGAGCGGCTGGAGCTCGCCGGAGTGCGGTGAGAGGCGCGGCTTGGCGCGGGCCGTACGTCGTCAGCGCGCTGCTGATCTGTTTGCTGTCCGCGATCGCTGGTGGGCTCATGTGGCTGTGGTCAGATGTGTCGACGACCGCCCAGGAGTGCGCGACCGGCCGTAGCGGATCGGCCGCGACGGCGGTCGTGTTCGGAGCGCTCGTGCTCCTCACGCCCGCGGGTCTGGGTGTGTACGCATCGCGCTCGCGCTCGCAGCGGCGGGAGATCGTGATCGCCGCGATGATCGGGACGTTGGTGGCGCTGCTGGTGGTGGGATGCGTGGCCCTGGCCTGGTGGGGCTCGCAC
>Ga0070735_10005892_pt1 | contig 10081 bp, 7 predicted proteins | sample Coa_R1_FD_66443 | JGI IMG/M metagenome (GOLD analysis project Ga0070735, IMG submission 66443) | Surface soil microbial communities from Centralia Pennsylvania, which are recovering from an underground coalmine fire - Coalmine... | ecosystem: Environmental > Terrestrial > Soil > Unclassified ... | reverse complement strand
GCGATTGACGTTTTTACGCTCGGTCTGGCCCGCGAAGTGGCTGAAGAAGGCATCCGAGTGAACTGCGTCCGGCCTGGACATATTTACACCGAGCTGCACGCCGCTGGAGGCGAGCCGGGCCGTGGAGCGAGTCAAGGCTCAGGTTCCGATGCAGCGCGGCGGCCAACCGGAGGAGGTGGCGGCGGCAATCCTGTGGCTGCTGTCGCCGGAGGCGTCGTACGTGACGGGCGCGATCCTCGATGTTTCAGGCGGAAGGTAGAGATAATGGCAAGGAATGCAACCATTCACCTGCCCCGGTCTTAGCAACTCTTTCCACGGATGACCATGCTCTGGCCCGCTATTGGCCAGGATCTTGCCGCTCTTCGAGCGACGTAAAGATCTCTCCGATCATCTCATGGATCTTCTTTTTGTTCTCGAGCTGTTTAGAAAGAGTCGCTCCATACATCTCGAGGTCTACGGTGATTCGGATCGCTTGCTGTATTTTTTCGACGCATTCGTCACGGTGGATGCTGAGTGGTTTGCCGGTCTTCCAGTTGAAGATTGCAATGCCGTCCTCATCGATTCGCACGCGAGGATGAGCCCTATCGTTTCGCCATTGAGCGAGTACTCCGATCTCAGAGCAAGTCTTCTGAAGAAGCTGTATCTCCATAGACATCGATGAGTGTTCTTTCAATTTCCTTAATTGTTCTTTGAGTGATCTCCGGAGTCTCCTTAATTCCAGCTTGAAGACCTCTCCAAACTTCAGGTTTGGCTCTTCGACCCGACGAAGGAAGAACACCACCGTCGCGAGCTGCTGTTGCAAATTCGCGAATGCGAGCTGGAAGAGGCCGAAAGCTGCAGCGTTTCCATCCAGTGTCATATTTGCGTCTCGATCGGTGGCCTGCTCGGAGTGCGCAGGCGGGCGCACTTTCTCCACGAGACTGAGCTACGTCAGACGCGCCCGTACTTTTTCGCTCAGCGCTTTGCCGTCCACGCGCTTGCCTGCGAGCTTCACCTGCGCGGCTTTCATTACGACGCCCATCTGCTTCGCAGAGGTCACACCCGTCTCCGCCAGTGCGGCTGCGATCGCGGACTCGATCTCTTCGTCGCTGGGGGCGGCCGGCATGTAGGACTCGATCAGTTTCAGCTCGGCTTCTTCTTTGTCGGCCAGCTCCGGCCGGCCGCCTTTCCGAAACATTTCCGCCGACTCGCGCCGCTGCTTGATCAGCGTGTTCAAGATTTGTATCTCAGTCGGCTCATCCAGCGGCTTCATCGCATCCACTTCGTGTTTTTTCAGCGCCGCTTTGATCAGCCGGATCGCGCCCAGCCGCGCCTCGTCCTTGGCGCGCATCGCGGCCGTCATGTCGCTCTGAATTCGATCGAGTAGTGGCATGGTGTTTGGTATCCTAGGAGTTTCCTCTCATGTATATCAAGAAACAACGTCTCCTGACTCCCGGTCCCACTCCGCTGCTGCCCAAGGCGCTGCACGCCATGATGGGATCCGACATTCATCACCGCACCGACGACTTCCGTAACATCTACCGCTCTGTTCTGGCGGACCTGAAAGAAGTCATGGGCACCTCCAACGACGTGCTGGCGCTGGTTGCGTCGGGCACGGGCGCGATGGAAGCCTCGGTGGCGAATCTTTTCTCGGCCGGCGATCGCGTCATCGTTTGCTCGGCGGGAAAATTCGGCGAGCGCTGGGCCGAGATTGCCAAAGCGTTCGGACTGGACGCCATCGTGCTCAGCGAGGAGTATGGCCAATCGGTGAGCGCGCAACGCGTCGTCGAGACTCTCCAGGCAAATCCCAACGTGCGCGGCGTGTTCGTGCAGGCTTCGGAAACGTCCACCGGCGCTGCTCACGACGTGCGCGCCATGGGGCAGGCGATTCAGAAAACCGGTGCGATTTTCGTGGTGGACGCCATCACGGGTCTTGGAACCATGCCGCTCGACATCGACGGTTGGGGACTCGACGTGGTGATTGGAGGCTCGCAAAAAGCCTTCATGATTCCGCCCGGACTCGCGTTCCTGTCGATCAGCCCCAAGGCCTGGGCGTTCGCCGAGACATCCAAGCTGCCGCGCTACTACTTCAATCTGAAAAAAGAAAAAAAGAACGCGGCAGGCGGCGAATCGAGTTGGACTCCGAACACATCGCTCGTGCTGGCGCTGGCCGAAGCGTTGAAATACGTCAAGTCGCTCGGAATGGACAAGCTGGTTGCCAACGCGCAACAGCTTGCCGCCGCGACTCGATCGGCTGCGAACGCGCTGGGACTGGAACTGTTCTCGCCTGGCTCGCCCTGCGCGGCCGTGACCGCCATCAAGCCGCCCAAGGGCATGGATTCCAGCCTGATCGTTAAGGAATATCGCAACCGCTTCGGCAGCGTCATCGCCAACGGCCAGGGCTCGATGAAGGGGCAGATCTTCCGCATCGCGCATCTCGGTTACTTCGACTTCGCCGACCTTTTCGCGGTGATCGCGGAGCTGGAGATCATCCTGGCTGCTAACGGCGTGCCGGTGAAATTCGGAACCGGCGTGGCTGCGGTCCAGAATGCTTACGCCGAGGCAGCCTTGGCGAAAGAAACCGTCGGCGCCTGATCCCACGACCATGCGAATCCTGATAGCCGAGCCCATGGCTGCGGGTGGAGTAAACCTGCTTCGCGCGCAGCCCGGATGGGAAGTGATCGCCTCGAATCCCAAGGAATTCACGGAGCATCTGGCCGACGCCGACGCTCTGATCGTGCGCAGCGGACTGGTGGTGGATGGCGCGGTGCTGGCACGAGCGCCCAAGCTGCGCGTCATCGGACGAGCGGGCGTGGGCGTGGATAACGTGGATTTGCCCGCGGCAACGTCGGCCGGCGTATTGGTGATGAACACTCCCGGCGGCAACGCGGTGTCGGTGGCCGAGCACACCGTCGCGCTCATGCTTTCCATGGCCCGGTCCATTCCCGCCGCCAGCGCTTCCACCAAGGGCGGCAAGTGGGAGAAGCGCAAGTTCATGGGCACGGAACTGCGCCGCAAAACGTTGGGCATTGTCGGTCTGGGCAGCGTAGGCCGCGAAGTGGTGAAGCGCGCGGCCGCGTTTGAGATGCGGATCATCGCCAACGATCCGTATGTCAATTCGCAGACCGCCAAGAGCGTCGGGGTGGACCTGGTGGATCTTGCGACTTTGTACTCGCAAAGCGACTACATCACGCTGCACACCGCTCTGACGCCGGAATCGAACCGCATGCTGTCGCGCGAGGCCTTCGCCAAAATGAAACCCGGCGTGCGCATCCTCAATTGCGCGCGCGGCGAGCTGATCGACCAGGACGCTTTAAGGGAAGCGCTGGCATCCGGGAAAGTGGCGGGCGCGGCGCTGGACGTTTTCGAGCACGAGCCGCCTGCAGCCGGCGATCCACTGCTGAAAATGGAGACGCTCATCGCGACGCCGCACATCGGCGGATCGACCGAAGAGGCGCAGGAGGCGGTGGGCGTGCGGCTGGCTGAGCAGATCATCGACTATCTTCAAACCGGCGTCGCGCTCAATGCCGTAAACCTGCCGGCGCTCACGCCCGAGCAGCACCGAACGCTGGCGCCATACAGCCGGCTGGCCGAGCGGCTGGGAAATTTCGCGTCGTACATTGCGAAAGGCAATCCGCAAACCGCGCGGTTCGTCTACTTCGGAAAGCTGGCGGAATTCAACACGCATCTGCTGCGCAACGCAGGCCTGGCCGGGATTTTGCAGCGCTCGCTGGCGCGCAAGGCAAATTCCGTAAACGCCATGCAGATCGCCGCCGACCGCGGGCTCACGGTGGCCGAGCGGCACGACCAGCGCGCCGCGCGTACCGATACCATCCAGCTGGAGCTTGAAACTGACGCGGGCAAGACCGTGGTGGAAGGGGCGGTGCTGCTGGACCGGCCGCGCCTGGTCCAGGTGGAAGGCATCCAGTGCGAAGCGCCGCTGGAAGGCAACCTCACGTTTCTCGAGAACGACGACGTTCCCGGGGTGATCGGCTATATCGGCGATGTCCTGGGCAAGAACAAGATCAACATCGCGACCTTTTCGTTGGGACGCAAGAAGGCCGGCGCGGAGGCGGTGGCGGTGGTTCAGACCGATCAGCCCGTTCCAGATGCGGTGCTGGCAGAGCTCAGGAAGAACGCTTCTATTACACGCGCCAGTTCGGTACAGTTTAACGGCGCTTGATGGCGGGCGTGCCATGCGGCGTTAATTTTGCGCACGCCAAGCTGCGTTTTTGCCATTGGTGGGGGCCGCGCGCTATCCTTAATCCTTTGCAACAATCCTTTGCAACCATCAACGGGGTACCAGCCGTCTACTGAGATCATCTGACATGCAACCAAGACTTTGTCTTTTTGCCGCGTATGTGTGTACTGCGGCGCTGCTGGCCGCTCAAAGCACGGGCGGTGATCCCCAAAGCACGGGCGGTTCCCCGCAAAGCACCGGCGGATCTTCTCAAAGTACCAGCAGTTCTTCTCAAAGCACGGGCACTTCGTCGAGCACCGACAAAGGCCAACGCGTCTACGTCCGGCGTCTTTCGATTGGTGCGACGCTTTCGGTGCTGGGACTGAGTCCGGTGAGGGGCAGCAGCAGTAGCACGACAACCAATGTCAACGCGGCAACTACGCTGGAGACGGACCTCAGCAGCAGTGGTGCTTCATCGAGAATCGGCTATGGCCTAACCGCTCAAGCGGCGATTACGGAGCATTTCGCGGTGGCAGTGGGAGGTTTCTTGAGGCGCTTGGGCTACATCGAGTCCAATACCCAGACTACCACGGTGACCACGTTCATCAACGCCGTCCCCCAAACGACAACCACAACCACCAGCACGCGCGTGGACGCGAGGGCTCGCGTGGTGGATGTGCCGATCACGCTGCGTTGGTATGGCAAGGGGCGGCATACGCGGGGTGGACGCTGGTTTGTCGAAGGAGGTGGCGCATGGCGCGATGTTGAGAACTTCAAGAGTTCGTTGTCGGCAATCGACGCCTCCGGCAATGCTACCTGCTGCACCTTCGGCACTGCCCAGCCCACGCATCACCAGGCGCGAGGTGTAGTGGCAGGGGTGGGGGCGCAGTTCATCGATCCATTCGGTATTCGCGTCATTCCCGAGGTTCGATACATTCGCTGGCTGACGCCTACTTTCGACGATTCGACCACGCACACGCAGCGCAACCAGGTGGAAGCCGAACTGACGCTGTCATTCTAAGCGAACAGCGCGCGGCGCGCACAATGGACAGAAAACGCTCGCGGTGCGCTGCGTTGTTCGCGTCTATTGGAGAGCGGCGGCGGGGCGGCTATTCCTGACGCAGCGCGTTCATCGGGTCTACCCGGCTGGCGCGGCGCGCGGGAAGAAAACTCGCGGATAATGCGGCGATCAACAGCACCGATGTCATGACCAGGAGTGTGGCCGGCTCGAGAGGACGAATTCCCGGCACCAGCCTCAGCATGATACGCGCGGCCCCAAGAGCGCCCAGAGCACCCGCGCAGATGCCGGCGAAAATCATAGCCAGGCTCTGCCGCAACACCAGCCGCAGAACTTCGGCGGCGTTCGCGCCCAACGCCATTCGCACGCCCATCTCGGGTACGCGCTGGCTGGTGAGGTACGACAGCACGCCATAAATGCCGATGCAGGCAAGCGCGAGAGCCAAGCCGGCGAACACACCGAACAGAAGCAGAAGAAAGCGTTGCCGGGCGAGCGAGGCGCTTACCAACTGCTGCATGGTCCGGGGTTCGTACAGCGTTTGATCGGGGCTGGCAGCGCGCTCTTCGCGGCGAAGCGCCTCCACCACGCTCAACGGGGCAACATCGGTCCGGACCGCGACCGACATGAAGGATGAAAACAAGCTCAGTAAATGGTCGGGAACCTGAGCGAACGGGTAGTAGAGTTGATCCTGGACGCGGGACTGTTCGTCGTCGGCGAGCCCCCAGTGCCGGACATGGCCCACCACGCCGATCACCTGAAGCGGCGCCGGGCCAAAGGCACGGCTCCAAAGCTGCTTGCCGACAAGGTCGGTTCGTCCAAAGGCATGGCGTGCCAGGTTCTCGTCAATCACCACAACCGCGGGGCTGCCCAAGCGATCCTCGTTGGTAAAGAAACGGCCATGGAGGAGCTTAATGCCCATCACACGCAGATAGTCGGGCGTGACGGTTGAGGCGAGCGCCAGCGGCGCTTGGTTGGCCGGGGGCGGGACGACCGTAGTCGAATAACCCAGTACATTTTCGCCGGTTCGCATTGGAATGATGTCAGCCAGCGCAACCGAGTGTACGCCCGGCACTCGGCGCGCGCGCTCCAGGAAATTTTGCCAGGCGGCGCGAGCCTGAGTAGGAGTGGCGAGCGCACTGGGCGAAAGGGCCACGTGAGCCGTCAGGACGTTGCTCACATTGAGACCCGGGTCGAGCGACGAGAGGCGCAGCAGGGAGCGCCCCAGCAGTCCGGCGGAAACCAACAGCACCACGGCCAGAGCAATCTCGGAAATGATGAAAGCGCTATGAAGCCGGCGCGAACCTCCGCTAACGGTCCGGGCAGCGGCGCGTAGAGCATGCTCCAGTTCGCGATGAGGAGCGCGCAAGGCTGGCGCCAGTCCGAACAGCAGACCGGTGGCGAGCGAAACGGCCAGGGCGAAAAAAAGTACATGCCAATCCAACCGGACCTCATCTGCTCGAGGCAGACTGCCCGGCCACAGTGCCAGGAAAGGGTGTGTAGCCAACACCGCCAGCAAGAGGCCGAACACGCCTCCAGAGAGCCCCAGCACTGCGCTTTCTGTAAGACATTGCCGCACCAAACGCGCGCGGCCGGCGCCGAGCGCCACGCGCATGGCAAGCTCCCGTTGGCGTGAAACCGCGCGGGCCAACAACAAACTGGCGACGTTCGCGCAGGCGATCAGCAACAGTATTCCCACTGAGCCAAGCAGCATCCATAGCGTAGGACGTACATCACCGACTAGTTCCTGGCGGAGTGGACGTGTCGTCATGCCAAGATTTGCATTGGACCGCGGATATTGCTTCGCTAAACGAGAACTGAGCACTGCGAATTCGGCCTGAGCCTCGGTAAGGCTGACATGGGGACGCAGCCGGCCAAGCAGATGGATAAAGCGCGCGGCGCGATTCTCGGTCCGCACTTCGGTGTTTTGTCCGAGCGGGGTGAGGACATCCGCCTCGCCTTCCAGCTGGAATCCGGCCGGCGCGATGCCGACGATGGTGTACGGCTTGCCTTCGAAAACCAGCGACGTGCCGATCGCTTCGGGATTCCCGCCGAAGCGGCGCTGCCAGAAACCGTAGCTGATGATGATTACCCGCCTGCCAGCGGGCTGGTCTTCTTGCGGCAGGAACGCGCGTCCCTTCAGCAAAGGAACTCCCAGTACGGAAAATAGCTCGCTCGAGATGTCGCGCCCGTCGACGTATTCGGGTTCGCCGGGCTGGCTCACGGTGCCTCCACCGTAGGTCCAGGCTCCTAGAAGCGCCAGCGTGCGGTTGTCACGCCGGCAGTCGAGAAAGTCCGGATATGAGAATCCCCATGTATCTCCTAACTTCTCGGTCTGAACGTGAAGTGCGACCAGCCGTTCGGAATGCGGATAGGCGAGCGGTTTGAGGAGCACGCTGTTGATTACCGTGAACATCACGGTTGTTGCGCCGATGCCGAGCGCCAGGGTCAGGATGGCAACCGCGGCAAAGCTGGGGCGTTGACGGAGCGTACGCGAGGCGTAGCGCGTGTCTTGCCAGAGATCCTCCAGCCAGCGAGTTCCGCGCGCGTCGCGGCATAGCTCCTTCACCTGCTCCTCGCCACCCAAGGCGAGCCGGGCCTGGCGCCGCGCTTGATCGGGACTCAGGCCGCGCGCAGCCAGGTCCGCGGCGTGCTGGTCCAGATGGAAGCGCAATTCCCGGTCGAGTTGTTCTTCCATTTGTTTTCGCCGCAGCAGACGTTGCCACCAGCTCATTACGCGCTTCCTTCACCGATGCGAAGGATCAGGCCGATGGCCTCGCTCAGCCGCCGCCAGCTTGCGGTTTCGGTTTCGAGTTGCGCTCGTCCTTTGCGCGTTAGCCGGTAGAACTTCGCTTCGCGTCCAGTCTCGGTTTCTTTCCAGTCCGCGGCCAGGAGTCCTCGATTTTCCAAGCGGTGCAGCGCCGGGTAGAGCGAGCCTTGCGGGACTTGGACCACGTCGCGCGAGATCTGTTGCAGGCGTTGCGCGATGCCGTAGCCATGCACCGGGCCAAGCGCGGCGATTTTCAGGATCAGCAGATCGAGAGTGCCTTGCGGGAGATCGGATTTCGCGGGACTCATGGATACCTCCGACTTCTACATATTAGCGTTAGACGAAGCGCTTGCGGTCTGGTTGGGGGCAAAAAATCAGTTTGGCGCATTCACTCTCAGGTGGTGCTATGCTGAGAACTCAGACCTTCCCCGCCCGGCTCTATGTCCAAGCTGAATTACACGACGCGCAGCGGAATCACCGTTACTCGCACCGCTTCGGCGATGCCGTATAAGAAGGGGCTGAAGCAACTGCTGCACAAGCTGGACCGCTATCGAGGGATTTATCTTTCTTCCGGCTACGAATATCCGGAGCGATATTCGCGCTGGGACGTTGGGTCCATTTGTCCGCCGATCGAGATCGTTGCGGCGGGCCGCGAGGTCGATTTCCGGCCGCTCAACCAACGCGGGGAAGCGATCAACCGTCTGCTCCAGAGCGTTCTCGAAAATCATCCACATTGGGAGCAATTTGAGGCGCGCCCGGATGGCCGGCTGCACGGGAAATTGAAACCGCTGCCCGCACTTTTCCCGGAAGAAGAGCGCAGCAAGCAACCGTCTGCGTTCAGCATTCTGCGGACACTGACACAGGAGTTTTCGAATCCGAACGACACACGCCTGGCCTTGGTGGGCGCGTTCGGTTACGATCTGCTGTTCCAATTCGATCCCATCGAACTCAAGCTGCCCCGGCAAGGCACCAAGGACCTGCAGCTGTTCCTGTGCGACGACATTTACTACATGGATCGCAAGAAGGAGCAGATCGAGCGCTTCCGCTATGATTTCGCGCGCGACGGTGTGTCCACCGAAGGTCTGGCACGCACCGGCGCCGCGATCCGCAAGCCACCTAAGCGCGCACCGGACGAGATTCGCGCGGACCACACGCCTGAGGAATACATGGCCAAAGTGGAGACGGTGCGCGAAGGCATGCGGCAGGGCGAATACTACGAGGTGGTGCTGCGGCAGACTTTCCAGGCCAACTTTTCCGACAGCCCCTCGGAACTGTTCGAGCGCATCCAGCATGCCAGTCCGAGCCCTTATGAATTCTTCCTGCAGCTCGGCGAAGAGCAACTGATCGGCGCTTCGCCGGAGATGTTTGTGCGCGTGGAAGGTAATCGCGTCGAGACCTGCCCCATCGCGGGCACCGCGCGGCGCACCGGGGAGCCGCTACGCGACGCCGAGGCCATCCGCGAATTGCTGAACTCCACCAAGGAAGAGTCCGAGCTGACCATGTGCACCGATGTGGATCGCAACGACAAGTCGCGCGTCTCGGTGCCTGGATCGGTGAAGGTGATCGGGCGGCGGCTGATCGAATCCTACGCGGGCGTGTTCCACACCGTGGATCATGTGGAGGGCATTCTGCAGCCAGGATTCGATTCATTGGATGCGTTCCTGACGCACATGTGGGCTGTGACGATCATCGGCGCGCCGAAAAAGGCCGCCGCGCAGGCCATCGAAAACCTGGAAAAAGACGCGCGCGGCTGGTATGGCGGAGCTGTTGGGATGCTTTCGATGAACGGCGATATCAATACCGGCATCCTGATCCGGACGGTCCACCTGCGCGATGGCATCGCGCGCTACGGAGCGGGGGCGACACTGCTTTATGATTCGGTCCCGGCGCTCGAAGAACAGGAAACGCGCATGAAGGCCACGGGCTTTTTCCGCGCCCTGCGGCCTCAGGCAACGCCGAGTGCTGCAGCGCCCGCACCGGCGAAAACTGGTCAACGCGTCAAGCTGCTGCTGATCGACAACGACGATTGCTTCATCCATACCTTGTCGAGCTACGCCCGGCAGACGGGCGCGGAGGTGGTGACCTACCGGGCGGGAATCCCACCGGAACTGATTCAGAAGATCAATCCGGATCTGAT
>Ga0070735_10005891_pt1 | contig 10083 bp, 9 predicted proteins | sample Coa_R1_FD_66443 | JGI IMG/M metagenome (GOLD analysis project Ga0070735, IMG submission 66443) | Surface soil microbial communities from Centralia Pennsylvania, which are recovering from an underground coalmine fire - Coalmine... | ecosystem: Environmental > Terrestrial > Soil > Unclassified ... | reverse complement strand
TCTTTACCGAAATGATTCTCCGCAAGCTAAAGCATGCACCACTGCTAACGCGATCCTACGGGCATCAGTTGCGCTTCGCGAATAAAACGGGCGGATTCCTCGGGCGGCGTCGGGCAGATGTAGAAGCCGGTGCCCCACTCAAAGCCGGCGACTTTGGTGAGCTTGGGAATGATCTCGATGTGCCAGTGGTAGTGCTCGCTGGTTTCCTCGCCAATCGGCGAGGTGTGAATCATCAGGTTGTACGCGGGGCGGTCCAGCACCAGATCAAGGCGCGCGAGATTGTCTTTCAGCACTTTGGCCAAGCCGGCATAGATCAGGCTTTGATGATTCTCAAACGCTGAAGCGTGCTGCTTGGGTAGGATCCACATCTCAAATGGAAAGCGCGGGGCGTACGGGGCGATGGTCACGAACTGGTCGGTCTCGCCGATCACGCGCACCTGCGATTCCTGTTCCTGGCGGATCATGTCGCAGAAGATGCAGCGCTCCTTGTCATAGAAATAGTGGCGCGAGCTGTCCACCTCCTCGCGCACGCGCTTCGGAACGATGGGCAGGGCGATCAATTGCGAGTGCGGGTGCTCGAGCGACGCGCCGGCGGCCTCTCCGTGGTTTTTGAAAATCAAAATGTAGCGAAAGCGCCGGTCGTTTTTCAGATCGAGCATGCGGTCGCGAAAGGCCCACAGCACATCCTCGATTTGCTTCTCGGACATGGTGGCGAGAGTGCTGCGATGGTCGGGCGTTTCGATGATCACTTCGTGCGCGCCGACTCCGTTCATGCGATCGAAAAGGCCTTCGCCCTCCCGGTCGAGGTCTCCTTCAATGCCCAGCGCGGGAAACTTGTTGGGAACGACGCGCACCTGCCAGCCCGGCGTGTTCGGCCCGCTGCCGTTGCGCCCGTACTGGAGCACCTCGGGCGGCGTTTTCGCTTCATGGCCGTAGCAGAACGGACAGATTCCGATTCCCTTAATTTCAACGCTCTCGCGCAAAAAATCGGACGGGCGTTTCGCGCGGTCGGTGGAAATGATCACCCATCGTCCGGTGATGGGATCCTTTCTTAACTCGGGCAACGATTCCTCCTGATGGGCTGACGCTCACCAATGAACATCGGATAGCGCCGAAAAAAAGATTATTCTAAGGCTTCCAAGCCCGCGAAGTCTCGCCGAAGAATTAAAAATCCTGTTGGGCGGCGAAGGCGCCCTTGTGCAGTCGAACGTTGGGACGGCGTCCGGGCAGGGCTTCGATCGCCAGAACGTCAAACCGGTACGGCACGCCGCGGGTGCGGTATTCGCGAACGAACTGCCGGGCCATGCGGGAAAGGTGCCGCTGCTTTCCGGTGGTGACCGCATCCTCGGCGGAGCCAAAGTTCTCGCGCGCGGACGTTCGCGTCTTCACCTCGACGAACGCCAGCGTTTTTCCGTCGTAGCCGACGAGATCGATTTCGCCCTTCACGCCGCGATAGGTAAAATTTCGCGCGATCATCACGTAACCGTTGCGGCGCAGAAACCAGTAGGCGTAAGTCTCACCGCGAACACCCGTGCGCCGCGCTTGATGGCCGGCCGCCGCACGCGTTTCCGGCGCGGAAGATTCGGCCAGGCCTTTGCGGGCGGCCCAATTCACGAGACCAAACATGGCGCGCGCTAAAATTGGCACAAGGCTCCTCGAACAGACCAGCCCCGAAATGGAGAATCTTACGCTGACTTTTCTACTTCGCTGATGCAGGCTTCCAGCGTCTTCGCGGCGAACGCGGCTTGCTCTTCGTCGATGACCAGCGGCGGTGAAATGCGAACCGTGTTTTCGCCGGCGCCGAGCAGCAACAGCCCCTTCTCGAAGGCCAGATCGACAATCGCGTCTCGAAGATCGCCGGCGCGCTCCTTGGTTTTCTGGTCGCGCACGATTTCGACCCCAATCATCAGTCCCTTGCCGCGCACATCGCCGACGATGCGGTGCCGCCCCGGCCAGTCCACCATTTGCCCCATGAAAAATGCGCCGACTCGCCGGGCATTTTCGATGTACTGGCTTTCCAGCAAATCCATGGTGGCCAGGGCCGCGGCAACGCACACCGGATTTCCGCCAAATGTGGACGCATGCGCGCCGGGCTTCCAATCCATCAGGCTGGCGCGGGCGATTGTCGCGGAAAGCGGCATGCCCGAAGCGATGCCCTTGGCCACGCACAAAATGTCCGGCTCGACTCCGGAGTGTTCGCTGGCCCACCATTTTCCGGTGCGTCCCATGCCGCTCTGCACCTCGTCGCAGACCAGAAGAATGCCGTGCTTGCGGCAAATGCGCTGCAGCTCCAGCATGAATTCCTTAGGCGCCGGAACGTATCCGCCTTCGCCCTGGATTGGCTCAATGAAAATCGCGGCCACTTCCTCAGGATCGACCAGGCGCTTGAAAATCTCGCGCTCCAAAAATGTGGCCGACTCGACGCAGGTGCAAGGCGACGGATTGCCATATGGACAGCGGTAGGAATTGGGATAGGGAATGTGAAACACGCCGGCCAGCAGCGCGCCGAATCCCTTGCGCTGCACCGCTTTGGATGCGGTGAGCGAAAGCGCGCCCAGGGTGCGGCCGTGAAAACAGCCGTGAAACGCGATGATCTTGTCGCGCCGCGTGTGGTAGCGCGCCAGCTTGATGGCCGCTTCCGTCGCTTCCGTCCCGGAGTTGCCGAAGTAAACCTTCTTCGCTTCGCTGCCGGGCGCGGTCGCCGCCAGGCGTTCAGCAAGCTCAACAATTCCCTGATAATAGAAATCGGTGCAGGAGATGTGGATCAGCTCCGCTGCCTGCCTCTGGATGGCCTCGACCACACGCGGGTGGCAGTGGCCGGTGGACACCACGGCGATGCCCGCGGCAAAATCCAGGAACATGTTGCCGTCGACGTCTTCGATCATGGCTCCGCGGCCGGACTTGGCCACCAGCGGGTAGCCGCGCGTGTAGGACGGCGAGACAACCTGCGCATCCCGCGCGATGATCGCCTGAGCGTTCGGGCCCGGAAGCGGCGTCAGCAGGACGGGCAGTTTGGGTTCGGTGGTAATGGCGCCAACGTATTTTTCCACAAAGGTCCTCCACCGGGCGTGGATTCAGGCCACGATCCGGTCGGTGCGATACTCCCGCGTCTCTCCCTGGATTGCCGTTAGATTACCCTTGGATCACCTTAGGCCACCTTGGGTCACCATCGTTCACGGGAACAGCGATCGAAAGAGAGGGCTATCTACTAATTTACGCCCCTACAGGCGGGCCGTCGAGGAAAGGAAAGAGGGGAGTTGGTCAGCAGGTTAAGGTGGCAAAAGTGGGACAGACTTCAGTCTGTCGGGGTCCGTTCTACAACTCGGGCCGCCGGCGTGAGCCAGGATCAATTTCAACAGGCTGAAGAGTCTCAACGAATACCGAAATTCTGTACCTATTCGTAGCGCCCGCCTTCAGGCGGGCATCGCGGCATAACGCAAGATGCCCGCCTGAAGGCGGGCGCTACATAGAGACTTCCTACGTAGACTCTGCGACTCGTGCTACTTGCGCTTCCATCGCACCGTGCCGTCGCGGGAGTCCTCGAGGATCACTCCGCGCTCGGCCAGCTGGTCGCGCAGGCGGTCGGATTCCGCGAAGTCGCGCCGCTTCCGGGCGGCCTGGCGATCGGCGACCAGGGCTTCCACCTCGGCATCGCTCAGCGACGCCGCATTCGTGGCGATGCCCAGCGCCTGCAGCTTCGCGGCGTCGTCATCCCGAAGCACCGCGAAAATCGCGTCAAACATTTCCATGGTGTCGAGAACCGCCAGCACGTCGCCCTGGCGGAACTCGCCGCGATCGATCGCGGTGTTGGCGTCGCGCACCAGGTCAAATATCGCCGCCAGCGCCTGCGCCGTGTTGAGGTCATCCGCCAGGCCGCTGTCGAATTCACTCCTCGCTTTGGCGATTCGCTCCACCATCGCGGGGGACGATCCTTCCGGAAATTTCTCGGCGCGCAGCCGCGCAACGAAATTCCTCAGGCGCTCCACGGAACTCGCCGCTCCGAGCAATGTCTCCGGCGTGAAATTCAGCTGGCGGCGATACGGCACGGAAGCCAGCAAGAACCGTACCGAGGACGGCTTGTGCCCGTGGGAAAAAAGTTCGCGCAGCGTGGCGAAGTTTCCCACCGACTTGGACATTTTCTCGTGGTCCACCAGCAGGAATTCCGCGTGCAGCCAGTAGCGGGAGAATGTCTTGCCGGTGGCCGCTTCGGATTCCGCGATTTCATTTTCGTGGTGAGGGAAGGTCAGGTCGACGCCGCCACTGTGAATGTCCAGCGTGTCGCCCAGATACTTGAGCGCCATGGCCGCACACTCGATGTGCCAGCCGGGACGCCCCGGACCGATGGGCGTCTCCCAGAAATGCTCGCCGGGCTTGGGCGCCTTCCACAGGGCGAAGTCGCGTGCATTGTCCTTGTCGTAGCGATCCATATCCACGCGCGCCCCGGTCTGCATGCCGGCCACATCGATCTTGGAAAGCTTGCCGTAGCCCGGGAATTTCGCGATGCGGTAATACGTCGAACCCTCGCTGGTGTAGGTAAACCCTTTTTCGGTGAGGCGCTGGATCAGCTTCACCATGTCATCGATATGTTCAGTGGCCCGCGCGATGTGTTCGGGCGGCTCGAGATTCAATGCCCGGCGATCGTCGAGATACGCCTGGATGTATTTGTCGGTGTACTCGCGAATACTGACTCCCGCGGCAGCCGCTTTTTGAATGATGCGGTCGTCCACGTCGGTAAGATTCATCACCTGAATGACGCGGAAGCCCCTCGATTTCAGGTAGCGCCGCAGGACGTCCTGAAACACAAATGTGCGAAAATTTCCAATATGAGCGAAATCGTAGACCGTGGGCCCGCAGGTGTAGGCCCGCACTTCGCCGGCGACCCGCGGAACGAACGGCTCGGTTTCGCCGGACAGGGTGTTATGAAAGCGGATTTCGGACTTCGTGGTTTGGTCTCCGCCGCTCACTGTGGGTTGAGTGCTCATGGCAAACGCGCCATTTTAACCGACGCGCCGGGATGTGGCAAAAGGTCTCTTGCCGACGTCTCCGGGGCCGGTTTGTGTCCTCCCGGAGGGCTGGCTATAATGAAGGGGGGAAACGGTTCCAGCCTCCAACACGCGATGATCGCTCCCGTACAAATCGGAAATTCAGCCTCCCTGGCGCACCTCGATCTCGAAGCAGAGATTGCGCGCCTCAAGAAGGAGATGAACGCCGTAATCCTGGCGCACTATTACCAGGAATCGGAGATCCAGGACCTCGCGGATTTCGTCGGGGATAGCCTGCAGCTCTCGCAGCAGGCGGCGACGACCAAGGCCGACGTCATCGTCTTTGCCGGAGTGCTGTTTATGGCCGAAACCGCCAAGATCCTGAACCCCGGCAAATTGGTCCTGCTTCCCGACCTGAACGCCGGCTGCTCGCTGGCGGATGGCTGCCCGGCGCCCCTGTTTAAAGCGTTCCGCGAGCGCTATCCCGATCACGTGGCCATCACTTACATTAATTGCAGCGCCGAGGTCAAAGCGCTGAGCGACATCATCTGCACCTCGAGCAATGCTGAGAAAATTATCGGCCAGATTCCGCCGGAGAAACCGATTCTCTTTGCCCCCGATCAGCACCTGGGCCGGTTTTTGATGAAGAAAACGGGCCGCGAACTGACGCTGTGGCCGGGCAGCTGCATGGTGCATGAGTTGTTTTCCGAAAAGAGCCTGGTGCAGTTGAAGGAACGGCATCCCGGCGCGCTGGTTCTGGCCCACCCGGAGTGCCCGGAGTCAGTTCTCCGCCATGCGGATTACGTGGGATCGACCACCGGAATTCTGAAATTCGCGACGAACAATCCGGCCAAGGAATTTATTGTGGCGACGGAGAGCGGCATCCTGCACCAGATGGAGAAAGCCTGCCCTGACAAGACTTTTATCTCCGCCCCGGGCGAAGGCGGCTGCTCGTGCAGTGAGTGCCCGCACATGAAGCTGAACACGCTGGAAAAGCTCTACCTGTGCATGCGCGACCGCCGCCCGGAAATCACCCTGGACGAGGATTTGCGCCAGCGCGCCTTGAAGCCAATTCTGCGAATGCTGGAGATGAGTTAGCCTTCTCCTACGCTCATGTCCCCACTCCTTATGTCTTCATTTCTTGATGTGTCCGCCCGCGATAATCTGCTGCGGTCGTTTTTGGCCGAGGATATCGGCTCGGGCGATGTCACCACGGAAACCACAGTTCCCGCCGCGCAGCGCGCTCGAGGCGAATTGGTTGCCAAGGCCCCGCTGGTGCTCGCCGGAATCGATCTCTTCGCCGAAGTGTTCCGGCTTCTGGACGCTACCGCGGTGTCGGAAATCTCGGCGCGCGACGGCGAGGAGTTGACCCCCGGAAATATTCCGGGACGCGTCACGGCTTCGGCGCGGGCACTGCTGACCGGCGAGCGCGTGGCACTGAATCTTCTGCAGCGCTTGAGCGGAGTGGCGACGCTGACGCACCGCTTCGTGCGCGCCGTGGAGGGCACCGGAGCGCAAATCCTGGATACACGAAAGACCACGCCGGGGCTGCGCGCGCTGGAGAAATATGCGGTGCGCGTTGGCGGCGGCAAGAGTTACCGCAGGGATCTGGGCGAGGCGATCCTGATCAAGGACAATCACATTCGGCTGGCCGGGGGCGTTTCCGCCGCTCTGGCCGCCGCGCAGGCCGCCCGGAGCCGCGTCCAACGGATTGAAATCGAAGTGACCTGCCTCGACGAATTGCGCGAGGCGCTCCCTCACCAGCCCGCCGTGATCCTGCTGGATAACATGAGCCCGGCGCTGGTGCGCGAAGCCGTCAGCGAAGTGCGGCGGCACGCCGCGCCCGGCAAGATACGCACCGAGGCATCCGGAGGAATCCGCCTGGATAACGTGAGAGAATTTGCCGAAGCCGGTGTGGACTTGATTTCCGTGGGTGCGCTGACGCACTCCGCTCCAGCCGTGGATATAAGTTTCGAAATCGAGCCGGAGTGATTCTTCCATCGACCTCATTTCATGAATAAGACCACTCGAACCGACGTTCTCGTGATTGGCAGCGGCCTGGGCGGTTTGGCGGCGGCCTGGGATGCCGCCAAGCGCGGCTGCGAAGTCACACTGATGACGCGCGCCACCAATCCCGAAGACAGCAACACTTACTGGGCGCAGGGCGGAATCATCTACCGCGGGCACGATGAGGCGCCGCAGCAACTGGTCGACGACATTCTGGTTGCCGGCGCGGGCCTCAGTTCGCCCGAAGCGGCCTGGCTCCTGAGCCGCGAGGGGCCGCGGCTGGTGAAGGATATTCTGATCGACGAACTGCACGTGCCCTTCGATCCCTCGCCCGAGCATCCGGGCGAGCTCGATCTCACGTCCGAAGCAGGACATTCGATCCCGCGAATCATCCATTTCAAGGACCGCACCGGATATTCCATCGAGCGGGCCTTTTTTGAGCGAGTGCGTTCGCACCCGAAAGTGAAGGTCGTCGCCAACGCCACGGCGGTGGACCTGCTCACCGCTTCGCACCACTCCGTGGAGCCGACCGACGTGTACCGGCCGCTGGCCTGCGTGGGCGCGTACGTGCTCGACCAGACCACCGGAAAAATATTTTCGATCCTCGCCAAGGAAACCATCTTGGCGACGGGCGGCCTCGGCAGTGTTTTCCTGCACACCACCAATCCTCCGGGCGCGCGCGGCGACGGTATCGCCATGGCTTACCGGGCCGGCGCGCGCTGCATTAATTTGCAATACATCCAATTCCATCCCACGGCGCTGCTCGCGCCCGACGGCTGCTTCCTGATTTCGGAGACGGTGCGCGGCGAAGGCGGGCGGCTGGTCGATCGCCAGGGCAAGGAATTCATGCAGAAGTTTCATCCCGCGGGCTCGCTGGCCCCGCGCGATGTCGCCGCGCGCGCGATCTACCAGACCATGCTGGAATCGGGCGAGCCGTGCGTCTACCTGGATATTACCCAGAAACCGGCCGAGCAGCTTCGCGAACGCTTTCCAGGCATCTATGCCGTCTGCATGGAGCGCGGGATCGACATGACGCGCGAGCCGATCCCCGTCGTGCCCGCGGCACATTACAGTTGCGGCGGAATCGCCACCGATGTGTGGGGACGCACCACCGTCGATCGACTGCGCGCCGTCGGCGAGGTCGCCTGCACCGGGCTGCACGGCGCGAATCGCCTGGCCAGCACTTCCCTGCTGGAATGTCTCGTGTGGGGCACGCGCGCCGGCCAGCAAGCCGCCGAACGCATCCAGCACGGCAACGAATTTTACTTTCCGCAGATCGCCGACTGGCGCTATGAGAACGAGCCCGCCGATCCCGCCCTCATTTCGCAGGACTGGCTGACCATCCAGCACACCATGTGGAATTACGTGGGATTGATTCGCAGCGAGAAGCGATTGAATCGCGCCATGCGAGTGCTGCGCGAGCTGGACCTGGAAATCGCCCGCTTCTACGAAAAATGCGAAGTCAGCGATTCCATCATCGGACTGCGCAACGGAATTCTGACCGCACTCCTGATCCTGGACGCTGCCGACCAGGCCCGCGAAAGCCGCGGGTGCCACTATCGCATCGACTGACCAGGACTTCGCCGCAATGTGATCGCGGAAACCTTCGCACGTGACCTGAATCACTGCGCTACCGGGCTCCCTTGCGCATCATCGGTGCAAAGGAGTGCAAACCATGAGCTCATCCGCATGGAATCCCTTCGGCCCCGCGCACTTCGATCCCCGAAAATCGGAATTGCGACCTTCCGGACTCGCGTCAAAACGAATCGCCGTGTTCTTCGCCACTCGCGAGGGCCATACGCAGCGCGTCGCTGAACGCCTCACCAGTGACCTGTTGGCGCTCGGATTCGACGTTGATCTGCTGCCCGCCGGGCAGCGCCCTCCATTCGCGCTGGCCAACTATTGCGCCGCTGTGCTCGCGGCGTCGGTTCATGCGGGAAATCACGAGAAGGAAATGGTCGAGTTTGTGAAGGACCACCGATTGGAACTGGAAGGCATGCCCACCGCGTTCCTGTCCGTAACCCTCAGCGAAGCGGGCGTGGAAATGCCGGAGAAAAGCGCGGCCGAGCGCGCCAGCTTCGCCAACGACGTCAACACCATGCTCGACAAGTTCTACGCTGAGACCCACTGGCATCCCACCGTGGCCAAGCCGGTGGCGGGAGCGCTTCTGTACACCCACTACAATTTTCTGGTTCGCCTGATCATGAAACGCATCGCCCGGAAAGCGGGGGCATCGACCGATACATCGCGCGATCACGATTACACCGACTGGGTCGGCCTGGATAAATTCGCCGATGAATTGGCCGCGACCATTCGCAGCGCGCACCTCGAAAGGTCCGGCGCTGCAACGAGCGCGGAATCGACCGGCGCACAAACGCAGGAACGCCATGACTGACCGAACCCGAGTTCGTCGTTCGATCTGGGTCCCTGCCTTGGCCGCCGCCGCGGGAGCCGGATATCTCTTCGCCCTCCGTCCGTGGCATAGGCGATGGGGCGCAACGGATGAAGAACTCGCCGCGGTTTTGCCGGGCGACGCGCTATGTCCAAACGCGACCGATCAAGTGACCCACGCCATTACTATCGACGCGCCACCCAGTCGCGTGTGGCCCTGGATCCTGCAAATCGGGCAGGATCGCGGCGGTTTCTACAGCTATTCATTTCTCGAGAATTTGGTCGGATGCGAGATGCACAACACGTCCGAGATTGTGCCGGAGTGGCAGAATCGCGCTGCCGGCGACACCGTGTGGTTCGCTACGCCGCGGCACTTTGGCGGGCAGGCGCGCATGGTGGCCGCGATTGTGGAGCCGGAGCGGAGCATGGTCCTGGTTACGCCTGCGGACTGGAAACGATTGCAATCCGGCGAACGCGGCCGGGAGATAACGTGGGCCTTCGTGCTGGCTCCCGAAGGACAAGGGAAGACCCGGCTCATCGCGCGGTCACGCGGAGACGCACATCCTCCACTGTTCAAACGAGCGGCGAACTATGCCTTCTGGGAACCCGCGCACTTCGTGATGGAGCGCAAGATGCTCCTGACCATCAAGAAATTGTCAGAGAATTGGCAGATCGATTGATGAATTCGCCTGATTGATTCATG
>Ga0070735_10005890_pt1 | contig 10083 bp, 5 predicted proteins | sample Coa_R1_FD_66443 | JGI IMG/M metagenome (GOLD analysis project Ga0070735, IMG submission 66443) | Surface soil microbial communities from Centralia Pennsylvania, which are recovering from an underground coalmine fire - Coalmine... | ecosystem: Environmental > Terrestrial > Soil > Unclassified ... | reverse complement strand
CCGACTTCTTCGCCTGTTCGCATGGTGCCATTGAACACGCGAGCGATCGCCAGTCTTCCGAGGTAATCGCTGTAATCAAGGTTGGCGACTAGAATCTGCAATGCACTTTGCGGATCGCCCTTGGGTTGAGGGATTGTGTTCAGAATTGCCTGGAAAAGAGGCTCCAGATTCTCACCCTGAGTTTTCGCGTCAGTCGAGGCAGTTCCTGCTTTGGCATTTGTATAGAGGACGGGGAAGTCCAGCTGCTCTTCTTTGGCATCGAGGTCAATAAAGAGGTCATAGACTTCGTTTAAGACTTCCTGTGGACGGGCATCAGGGCGGTCAATCTTATTGATAACAAGAATCGGCGGCAGCTTTGCTTCAAGCGCCTTGCCCAGCACGTAACGGGTTTGTGGCAAAGGGCCCTCGCTGGCATCCACCAGTAGCATGACGCCATCCACCATTTTTAATGCGCGCTCGACTTCACCGCCGAAGTCGCTGTGCCCGGGCGTATCAACGATATTGATCTTCGCTCCCTCGTGAAACACCGCCGTGTTTTTGGCGAGGATCGTGATGCCGCGCTCGCGCTCGAGATCGTTGGAATCCATGATCCGGTCAACGTGGGTTTCATTGGCGCGGAAAGTACCGCTCTGCTGCAGCAACGCGTCCACCAAAGTGGTCTTGCCGTGGTCCACGTGCGCGATGATGGCGATGTTACGAATGCCTGAACTCAAAGTATGAATATCCTTTCGGGAGTTGCTGACCAGATTATCGGCTGGAATGTACTCTCATCTAGTTTACTATGCCAGTCACAAATCGAATCCCCAATTCGCCACAACCTTGCTATAATTCCGCAACCTTTTGGTGCTTCATCCGCAATAGATTCGGGGTGGCTCAAATTGACAAACCAAACTCACGCGCCTGACGCAGATTCCGCGCAACTGCAATCGCTGGGCTATAGCTCCAAGTTCGACCGCACCATGAGCTTGTGGCAGAATTTTTCTCTCGGATTTACTTACCTCTCGCCCGTGGTTGGCGTTTATACAGTGTTTGCGCTGGCCATCACCGCCGGCGGCCCTCCGATGTTTTGGAGCTATGTGGGTGTGGGGTTTGGCCAGTGGCTGGTGTGCCTGGTGTTCGGTGAGATTGTCTCGCAATTCCCGATTTCGGGGGGCTTATATCCTTGGGCGCGCCGGCTGGTCGGCAAACGGTGGGCCTGGATGGCAGGCTGGGTGTATCTCTGGGCGTTGTGCACGACCATCGCCGCGGTTGCGGTGGGTGGCGCGCCGTATCTTGCTCAAGTTTTCGGGCTGCAAATGTCACATGCCGGAGAAATCTGGACCGCAGTAGGGATGATCGTGGCAACGACGCTGCTCAACGTTAGCGGCACGAAGCTGCTGGGCCGCGTAGCGATGTTTGGTTTTATTTGCGAACTAGTGGGTGCTGTTCTTGTCGGTTCCTATTTAATTCTTTTCGCGCGTCATCAAAGTTTCGGTGTCGTATTCCAAACGTTTGGCCTCGGCACCAACGGGCATTATCTTCCGGCTTTCCTCGCTTCGAGCGTTGCCGCCATGTTTGCCTACTACGGATTTGAAGCCTGCGGTGATGTTGCGGAAGAAACACCCAATCCGGGCACCGCAATTCCCAAAGCTATGCGCATGACGATTTACATCGGTGGCGCGGCAGCGATCCTGGTTTGCTTAGCTTTGATTCTCGCTGTGCCCGATATGGGGGCAGCGATTTCCGGAAAAGACGCTGATCCGGTGGTGACGGCGCTCCGTGGAGCTTTGGGGGAAACGGGCTTGCGAGCCGTGATTGCAGTCGTGCTCGTCTCATTCTTTTCGTGTTTGCTGAGTTTACAAGCGGCGACGAGCCGTCTTCTGTTTGCCTATGCCCGCGACAAGATGATCTTCGGTAGCGATCGATTGAGCCACCTTTCCCCTCACACCCATATGCCAGTGGCAGCCTTGCTGCTGGCTGGTTTTGTGCCGGCGCTGATTGCAGTCAGCGGGTTGTTTTTGGAAGATGCAACCCGCACGATTATTGTTTTCGGCTCGGCTGGAATTTACGTCGCCTTCCAGATGATTGTTCTGGGTGCGCTCTATGCCCGTTTTAAAGGCTGGCAGCCGAACGGACAATTTCGCTTAGGCGCATGGGCATGGCCGGTCAACATCGCCGCGCTGCTTTATGGGCTCAGCGCCATTGTGAATATGGTTTGGCCGCGCAGTCCGAATGATCCCTGGTATCAGAATTACGGAATGATTCTGACCACGATTATCGTGTTGGTAAGTGGTGTGATTTATATGACGGTAGGGAAGCCCTACGAGCACGGAACCGCGCCGGCGGGGGATGCGCACATAGTGCATCTTAAAACGTAGGTGGCGTATTGACCCAGAGTACCCAGGTCTCAGTTCGTCCGGGGTTGGTCCAGCGATGGGGCGTCGCGCTTTCGAAATAGAAACTGTCACCCGGTTTCAGCAGATAATGTTCTTCTTCCAATGAAATTTGTAGCTCGCCACGTAATACGTGCAGGAACTCCTCGCCTTCGTGAGCATAGGATTCTTCGCTGCCCGCTTGCGGAGCTATGCGAAACAGATGCGGTTCCATCACCGTATTGCCTAATGCCAGCAACTCCATCCGGATACCCGGGCCTGCTTCGAGGATTTTTCTACTATCGGGCCGAACCAGGGGACCACTTGCACCGTCGGCTCCAAAGAAATCAAGGATATTGGTTCGATGAAATTGGGCCAGCCTCTGAAGTGTCCCGATGGATGCGCTCATTTGCGAGCGTTCCAACGCGCTCAAAAAGCCCACCGAAATTCCTGCGGCGCTGGCAACTTCGGCCAGAGAAGCGCCGCGCTTCAGGCGCAACTGGCGCAGGCGAGACCCCAGGGCTTTCGTCCCATTCGAGCGGACTCGGATACGGCCCTCCTGCTTCAGCATTTGGATGATAGCCGGGGCATTGAGTCCCTTTACTTTACGCAGAAAGCTGGCGCGTTTGAGAATCTTGACGTCGTCTGCTGTGTACAGCCGGTATTTGCTGTCGCTGCGCTGGGGAGTGACCAGGCCGAGATTTTCCCACGACCGGATCACAGAGGAAGACACGCCCGCGAGCGCGGCCACATCGCCGATTTTAAGGTATGGTTTTGTCCCCTTCGGCTTCATAAAGGTCTCGCCTAAGAATTGACTCGGGGCTATATTCGCGGGGGGCGATTTTTCCGCTTGACAGTACGCGGCGCTTCTTCTAACCTTGCGCGATTATAGCAAGGTTTGTTTCTGGCGCAAGCAATCATTTACCTTCGCTGGGGCAAATTTGTAGAACTCAGTTCTGACTTCCATCCGTCTCTCGGAGGACTCATGGCGACCACCGTTCGCTGCGCGGCCTGTCGGCTGCTGACAGCCCTATGCATTCTGGTTTGCTCCACACTCTTTGCCCAAAGTACCGGTGGCAGGATCATCGGCCGCGTGGCCGATCCGAGCGGCGCGGTCCTCTCCGGCGTAACTGTCACGTTGACCAATCAGGCAACCGGCATTGAGCGGACGACGACGACAAACGACAGCGGCGATTACATTCTTGTGGAAGTCCAACCCGCGACCTATGAAGTGGATTTCGAAAATAAGGGTTTCAAAAAAAATGTACAGAAAAACGTCATCGTGGACATTAATGCGGTCATCACTCTGAATTCGACTTTGCAAGTCGGAACTCAGCAGGAGACCGTCGAAGTGACATCCGAGGCGCCGCTTGTGGATACGACCAGTACGCAGCTGGGGGCGATCGTGGACAATCGCTCAGTCAACGAACTTCCCCTGAACGCGCGCGATACTTACCAGTTCTTGCAACTTCAGCCCGGCGTGCAGAGCCAGTTGGGAAGCAGCGGCAGCACATTTTATGGAAGCGATAAAGCTGGTTCCGTTTCAGTCAACGGCGGTCGTGGCCGCGCCAATAACTTTAGCGTGAATGGCGGAGATGCGAATGACCAATTTGTGAACGCAGCCGCCGTTCAGCCCACGCCAGACAGCATTGAAGAATTTCGCGTCATCACCAACACCTTTGACGCCGAGTACGGGCGCAACTCCGGCGCTGTCGTCAACGTGGTCACAAAATCCGGCAGCAACGCATTTCACGGGGACGTTTACGAGTACTTCCGGAATAAAGTGCTCAACGCGCAGGGATATTTCAATAGCATAAAGCCGCAATCCAATCAGAACCAATTCGGTGGAACATTCGGTGGACCCATCAAGAAAGATCGAACCTTCTTCTTTACTTCGTATGAAGGGCGTCGTGTCAGGCAGGGTGTATCCGGTGAAACGGTGCCCGTGCCATCATCTGCGGAACAGACAGGAAACTTTTCAGGAGGCGGAAACATCTTCTCTGGCAGCATTGCCGACCAGACTGTCGCGGATGCTCTAAATGGCCGTCCGGGATGTTCCAACGCGATTACCACTCTTGGCGGCACGCTTCCAGCAGCTGGGGCATCATGGGCGAATGTCTTCCCCACAGCTCAAATTCCAATCCCGTGCATGGATCCCGTGGCCCTGAATCTGATGCAGATTTACATTCCGCAAGCTAACCGGCCTGACGGCACCTTCCAAGGAGTTCCCGCCAGTTCTGATGATCAGGATCAATTCACGGTGCGTTTTGATCATCGCATCAACGATAAACAGAGCTTCACGGCTTATTACTACTTTCTAGATGAACGTAATCTTCAGCCTTTCGACAATTTCCAGGCGGGCGGCGCGACGGTTCCTGGCTTCGGCGGCATTGTTGACCAGCGCTTGCAACAGTGGAACTTGAGTCACACGTGGACGTTGAGCAACTCCGTGGTCAACGAAGCCCGCTTCACATATTTGCGAGAAGGGCAGGGGACGTTCCAGCATCCGCAAACCACAGGAGCGGTTCAGAGTTTTTGCACCGGAGCAGCCAGCCCATTCTGCTTCACTGGAACGTCAGATTCATCTGCGATTAATAGCATCATCGCTGGCAGTGGCATCGCACCGGGAAAAGCTGGAATCACGCCGGGCCTTCCCGCGATACATACAGGTCTGCCGTTCATCACGATTTCCGGCGGAGCGGTCATCGGCAACAACTTCGAAGGCGAACTTCCGCAGGTCGGCAACAGCTTCCAATGGGCTGACAGTTTGAGCTGGGTGAAAGGTTCCCACACCATGAAGTTTGGCGCGGACATTCGGCGTTCACGTTTCGACCAGACTCTTTATTACAACGTAAACGGTGATTACACCTTTGGTGGCGCCAACCCCGACGCGGTTGGTTCGGCTGATAATTACCCCAATTTTCTTTTGGGCTTGGCGGACAGCTATTCGCAAGGTTCCGCTCAACGCGAAGATGTTCGCAATACCGGCGTCTATCTATTTGCGCAAGATAGCTGGAAGCTCCGCCCGAACCTTACGCTGAACTATGGTTTGCGCTGGGAGCTGGATACGCCGCTCACTGATATTGCGCAACACGTGCAGACCTTCCGGCCGGGACAAAACAGCACCATCTATCCATGCAGTACTACCACAGTACAAAATGGAAATTGCCCTACGGGATTAGTTGTTCCGGGAGATGCTGGCGTACCAGCGGGTCTAACTTCGACCTACTATAAAGCTTTTGCACCACGCGTCGGGTTGGCCTACAGCCCGAATTTTGATAGCGGGATTCTGGGCAAGCTCTTCGGGAACAACGGTAAAACCAGCATTCGCACCGGTTGGGGTCTTTTCTATAACCCAATCGAACAGCTGGTGCTTGAACAATTCGGAGCGGAACCGCCCTTCGGCAGCAGCCCGATTCTATCGAGTACGTTTTTCAATACGCCATTCATCGGACTGAATGGAACCGTTTATCCCAACGGATTCAATGGTGTTTTGAATCCAACCAAGGGACAGGATCCGGGATGGGTAAATCTTGAACCGATTCTACTCTATGGAGAATTTCAACCCCATCTACGCACGCAATATACGGCGCAATACAACTTCAATATCTCGCGCGAGCTGGCGAAAGATCTGGTTTGGAATATCGGCTACGTCGGCTCGCAAGGGCACCGGTTGCTCGCATCGCACGATATCAATCCGTCGAATCCACAAACTTGTTTGGGGATCATCGCCCTTTCAAACCAGAATCCAGCATGGGTCACTGATGGGAGCGGTAACCAGACCACATGCGGACCCTTCGCCGAGGATGCGCCCTACGTGATCAGTCCTGCCGCCGTGGCTCCAGCTGGCGGACTGGTGTTGCCTTATGGCGGCGCCAACGGTGGAAGCATGACGATTCCAGCCGGAACGTCCATTGGCTCTGTTGCTCCGAATGGTATTACGCTGGTTGGCCTAAGGCCATATTCGTCACCCAACTGCAATCCACTGACCGGTGCAAATTGTCCTACAAATGGGGTGCCAGTCTTTGCCAGCATCTTCGCAGAAGACACAATTGCCAACTCCGCGTACAACTCATTCCAGACCATGTTGGAGAAACGTTTCTCGCACGGTCTCCAGTTGCAGGCGGCCTATACGTTCAGCAAATCGCTTGACCAGGCGTCAAGTTTTGAAGAGACGCTCAATCCCTTTAATTTTGGCAAGAGCCGCGCGCTTTCTTTGTTCAACTCTAAACAGCGTTTCGTCGTCAATTACTACTGGGAATTGCCAATCCCCAAATACAGTGGATTCAAAGGCAAGGTGCTAGATGATTGGTCCATCTCAGGAATTACGCAGTTCCAGAGTGGGTTCCCCATTCGCTTGCAAACGCAAGATGACAACGAACTAATCAGCAGTATCTTCTTCCTGGGTGCTGCAGCGCCGCAGTTGAGTGGACCAGTGCAAATTCTCAATCCCAAGACTTCACCAAATCACCAATATCTGAATCCAGCGCAATTCAGCGATCCAACGCTTGGCCAGTTTGCAACTACCCCGCGTTCCATTTGTTGTGGACCCGGGCTCAACAATACCGACATAACATTCTCCAAACGCGTCGCGATCAGCGAAGCAAAGTATTTCCAGTTCCGTACGGATATTTTTAATATCGCCAACAAGACTCAATTCTTTAACCCGGACGGTAATTTCACCAATTCGACGTTCGGCCAGATTTTGCAAGCGCACGACCCGCGCTTGATACAATTTGCATTGAAGTTCTACTTTTAGTCCGATCGCTTTTGCAGTAGTTCCGGGCGGTGCAACCGCCCGGACACAAATCTAATAGCCGCTCACCCGGCTTGAGCATTTCTGGAGACAATCCGATGTACCCCGAATTAGAAAAAGAGATCGCCACTTACGAGCGGCGAACGCCGAAGTCCGCCGAGGCCCATAAGAAAAATCTCAAACGCATTCCACTTGGGGTTGCCAGCAACTACCGCGCCTACGATCCCTATCCGATCTTTGTAAAGGATGCGGGCGGCAGCAAATTTCGCGACCTCGACGGCAACGAATACATTGACCACAACCTGACGTTTGGCGCTTTGATGGCAGGCCACTGCCATCCCGCCGTGATGAAAGCCGTTGAGAAGAGGCTTTCCACGGGCACCATGTTTGGCATGCCGCACGACATGGAATGGGAGCTTGCTGAAGAAATCTGCACGCGCTTTCCAGTGGAAATGTGCCGCTTCGGCAATAGCGGAACCGAAGTCACGATGCACGCGGTTCGCATGGCCCGTGCGGCAACTGGGCGGGATAAGATCTTGAAATTTGAAGGCGCTTACCACGGATTGCACGACGCAGCTCTCGTCAGCGTGAAGCCGCATGCGCCGGAGTTTGGCGACATCCATGCTCCGACCTCGGTTCCCGGTGGATTAGGGGTGCCCAAAGCCAGCATTGAAAACGTAACCATCGCGACTTTCAACGATCTGGATTCAGTGGAGCACCGCTTTAAGCAGTTTCCAGGACAGATTGCGGCCATTATTCTGGAGCCCATCCTGATGAACGTCGGCCTCTGCATGCCGGAACCTGGTTTCCTTCAGGGGTTGCGCGATATCGCGACGAAAAATGGCGCGCTCTTGATTTTCGACGAAGTCAAAACTGGCGCGAAGCTCAGCTACGGTGGAGCGTCAGAATATTTCAACGTCAAGCCGGACATGATTTGTTTGGCAAAGTCTATTGGCGGTGGTTTGCCGCTCGCCGCATTCGGGGCCAGTCGCTCGGTGATGGATTTGATCTCACAACATAAAGTCTTCCACGGCGGAACATATAACACGAACCCGGTTTCAATGGCGGCAGGTCTGGCGACTTTTCGTCATGTGCTCACCTATGAGAATTATGCGCATGTGGACAAACTCGGCAAAAAACTGACCGAAGGCTATCGCAAGATCGTTGCTAAATCCGGAATTCAGGGTTACATCGCGAGCGCCGGCGCCAATGGTGCACTGATGTTGTTCCCGAAGGAGATTCGCAACTACCGGGATTGGGTGGTCATCGATTCTGACTTGTGGCGTTATTACTGGTTTGCCATGGTCAATCGCGGCGTGATGGCGCAACCTTATTGGTGGGATGAACAATGGACGATTTCTGTTCAGCATACAGATGCCGACATTGATAAGCATCTTGCCGCATTCGAGGACATTGCACCGACACTCGCGAAAGTTCAGCAGGAGCGCGCAGGTAAAGAGCCGGCCATGGCCGGTCACTAGCCGCATACGGGCGGATGTCTCCCCATCCGCCCAATCATTTCTTAGGATTTCACTTGTCTGATCAAACCCATGACGGCTCGCCTCACCTCAAGCGCGTTCTTGGCCGCGGGGATCTCGTGTTGTTGTTTGTGGTGGCTGTCTTCAATTTAAATGTTGTTCCGTCGATTGCGGCCAACGGTGGCGTCACGGTCTGGCTGTGGATCATCTCCTTACTTCTATTCTTTTGGCCGCAGGGCATCGCCGTCATCGAACTAGCGGGACGCTATCCGGGTGAAGGCGGAGTTTATCTCTGGGCGAAAGAAGTCTTCGGCGACTTCCACGGATTTCTCTCCGGCTGGTGCTATTGGACCAACAACATGCTCTATGTGCCGACTGTCATGCTGTATTTCGTGGGCGTCTCAGTCTTTGTGCTCGGGCCCAGCCATCAGGCCTTAGGTGACAGCAAAACGTTTGCTCTGATTGCTTCGACAGCGCTGCTGGTTGTTTTGACTGTATTAAATATCGTTGGTCTCGGCGTTGGGAAGTGGCTGAACAATCTCGGGGCAATCGGCACCGCGGTGGCAGCAGCCGTGTTGATTGGACTGGGTATTGTGGTTTGGCTGCGATTTGGCACGACAATTACCGCTGCTGATTTTCGCATTCCGGCCGATCCCCGCTTCGTCATGAATTCCTTCGGGGTGATCTGCTTCGGTCTCGTTGGCTTGGAACTCGCTTCCGTCATGGGTGACGAAATTCGTGATCCCGCCGAGACCCTGCCCGGCGCTGTTGCTTGGGGCGGAATTATCTCCGGCGCTCTCTACATCGGTGCCACACTGACTTTGCTAATCGCGGTCAGCAAGAACGACATAAGCGTGTTGCAGGGAATCGTGCAGGCCGTGGGTCACATGGCCACAAAAGTCGGCGTTGGATGGATTATTCCACCCTTCGCTTTGATGCTGAGTCTTTCCATTGCGGGCATCGGGTCTGCGTGGATGGGCGGCTCCGCGCGCATTCCTTTCGTCGCTGGCCTGGATTCCTACATGCCTTCCTGGCTTGGGAAAGTTCATCCCAAGTACGCGACGCCTTATGCTGCGCTCATCGTGCAGGGAATCGTTTCTCTGATTTTGGTCATTATCAATTTTGCAGCGACGGGAGGCGTGCAGGAAGCTTTTCAAACCATGCTCTCTCTCGCGGTTGTCCTCCAACTCATACCATTCCTTTATGTGTTTGGTGCGCTGGTGAAGTTCGCGATGGATTCATCCTCAAAACCTGTCCGGTACAGCCGAGGGGTAATGGCTTTGGCTGGTACCAGCGGATTTCTAACCACGATGCTGGGCATCGGGCTGGCATTTTCCCCGGCCAAGCAGATCACCTCAGTTTTTCGTTACGAAATTACGATGATTGGCCTGACCTTATTTTTTATCGGCCTTGCCGCATTTTTCTTTTTTGTTTATGGTCGGCACAAAGTAGCGCGTGCGGTCCCCGTGGAAACTACCGCTTCCTCAGTATGAACACA
>Ga0070735_10005889_pt1 | contig 10084 bp, 9 predicted proteins | sample Coa_R1_FD_66443 | JGI IMG/M metagenome (GOLD analysis project Ga0070735, IMG submission 66443) | Surface soil microbial communities from Centralia Pennsylvania, which are recovering from an underground coalmine fire - Coalmine... | ecosystem: Environmental > Terrestrial > Soil > Unclassified ... | reverse complement strand
CTCATGCAGCGACGGCGGCTTGCCCACTCCGTCGAACAGCACTTCGTAAGCGTGGCTGTGCTCGAGCGCAAACTGCAGGTGCTCCTCGATCGCCTCCCGCAGCGTCCGGGTGCGGCTGAGAGCGGCAAACAATTCGCGCCGCGTCTCCAGGCGCAAGGCCCGCAGAATATCCTCGCGATCCCGGTAACGCTCGTACACCGTGGGCGTGGTTGTGCCCGCCGCCTTGGCTACCGCACGCATGGTCAGCGATTTCTCGCCTCCGCGTGCCCACAGGCGCGACGCCGCGCCTAGAATGCGTTTTTCCAATGCCGGATCGGGATGCCGGGGCACGTTTTTCCTCTTACCCTCTGCTAAATCGAATTAGTTAGCTTGCACGTTGTAAAAGTAACGATGTATAATTTATCTACATCCTAGAACAGTAAAATAACTGACCTCGCAACGCGGGTCCCGCAGGTCCGTAGAATCGGCAGTCCTCCCATGCGGACTTCGGGACCCGCTTGCGTTATCCCCTAACCGCAAGGAGTGCCGTAAATGCAGTCTGGAAGTAAGCCGTTGGACGTTGCCCGTCTTAAAGCCGACCTTAAGGCCGCATGCATAGAGCTGTTAAGCGCCCAGTGTGCCATGGACCGCGTTCGTCTCCAGTATTCTCCCCTTGACGTCGTGGCGTGCGCCGAACGAAGTGCCATGAAGAAAGCCCGGGCTTCCGCTGAGTCGTTATTCCGCTTCTTTTCACAGATCGAGGCCCACCTCACGCACAGGGAAGAGTCCAAGCGCTAGGCTTCATCCAAGCCGAGAAAGAACTTACTTCTCCACTCGGATAAACTCTCCCGTAGACGCGTTGACTGCCACGGTCAACTTGGCTCCGTCACGGCTCGTACCATAGATGACATGCCAGACCAATTCGTTGGTATTGTGGTTCCAGTCGCACACGTAGGTGACCGGCGTGTCCGCCGCTTTCTCCAGGACCTTGTCGCCTCCGTGCTTCTGCGCCGTCTCGAACGCCTGGTCCGAGTCGATCTTTAAAAATGCCATATCCCAGGTCTGGGTGGACGCATTCGTGGCGCTGTAGCTGTCTTCAATTCCGAAGCTGACTCCGCGCGCAGGCGCCCCGTCCGCGTTGCTGCCGGACCAGGTGTAGGTCTTGGCAGCGCGCTGGGTCGCCGAAGCGAAACCGCCCCGCCATACCGCCCACTTGCCGTCGTGCCCGTTGCCGTCGCTGGTCACGATCGAAGAGATCCGGTACGGCTTCGCATCCTGATTCCAGCCGCGCGCCGCCACATATAACTTCTGGAAGGCGGAGCGCGCGGTGATCAACTCCGGCCCCTTGTTCTCCGGCTTTTCCGGTTCCGCCGGTTTTCCGGAGTCCGAAGTGCATGCGCTCAGCAGTGACAACATCAGCGCTATTACCGACACTGCCAAGACGTTTCCGCGGACACCTCGCGCCGCAAACTTTTGATGCGACTTCGGAGATTGATCCGACATCAGTTCAACGGGCGCTTGATTGCCCAGGCTGGCCGTCTTCATGGCATCCTTCCTGATATAACTGCAGTGAGTTTTGTTGTGCCGCAACATTCTAACCGAAAGGGTGCAAAAGATTAGTAACCCTCATGGACCATCAACTGAGAAATCTGCAACAGGAGATCGCTGCGGCGCTTGCCACCTTTTCGGCGGAACAGTTGCTCTGGCATCCTCCGGGTAAGTGGTGTGCCGTGGAAATCGCCGAACACCTGTATCTGACCTACACCGGCACGCTGAAAGGATTTGGCCGCCTCGTCGACGCTGGCAAGCCGCTGGCAGCCAGTCCCAACTGGAAGCAGCGCGCGCAAGCTTGGGTAGTCGTAGGACTCCGATACATGCCGCCGGGCAGGGAAGCGCCGGCCGTATCGCGGCCTCGCAGAATTCCCGCCGAAAAAGTGCTCGCCGAAATCGGCCCCGCCATCACCGCCATGGACGAGATCATGGCGCGTTGCGAGTCCAAGTTCGGAGCGCATCGCAAAGTCCTCGACCATCCCATTCTCGGCCCCTTCTCCATTGCGCAATGGCGGAAATTCCATCTGGTGCATGGCCGGCATCATGTGAAGCAGCTTCAAGATCTACGGGCCAAGAGCTCCGAAGTCCGAACTGAAAGCGAAGAGCCAAGAGGGAAGAGCCAAAAAGTGAGAACAAACTAAAAAGCGCCGGACCCGGTCCGGCGCTTCTCCTGCTGTCTCCCTGCGATTACTGCTGCTGTGTCGACTCCGGCATTCCCGCTTGGCGGGCTTGCTCCTGCATGTCGGCCAGTTTCTCCTTGGCATCGTCCAGGCTCTTTTGTTTGTCGGCGATCTGTTGCTTGTATTGCGCGTCCTGCTTGTCCCAATCGGCGGAATTGCGCAGCCGGTTGCCTGCATCCGCATACATCGCCGCCGCGCGGACCTGATATTCACGCTGCACCACATCCAGTTCCCGCGTCAGTAGATCGATCTGCTGCTTCTGCGCGTCAATCTTGTCTTCCCACTGTTTCGCGGCCGTCTGTTTGGCGGCAGGGTCCTCCGGAGCTTTCTTCGTCGTCTCCGCAGTCGCCAGCTTGGCTTCGTCCTTCGCAGCTTCCGTGCCCGGCTTGGCTTCGGTGGCCGGGGCGTTCGCAGTCTTCGCCGCCTCGGCCGGCTTGGTTTCGGCCGTAGCTTCGGCGGGGGCTACCGTGCCAACGATCGATAGCTTGTCCGATTTCGGCAGATTGTCGTTGTCGAAGACTTTCGCCTTGCTGCCTTGCTCCGGACCCTTGCGGATCTGCCGCGCATAGTCTCCTAACGACTGGCCGGAAGACGCGCTCTGCGTGTTAGAGGACGTTTGATTCTGCGCCCTCGCCGGAATTCCGGACAACCCGAGAACCAGCATGAGTCCCACTGCGCTGTTTGCGATTCGTTTCATAGCTCCCACCTTCTCCTTACCTCAGATTCAGATGCGCGGCGCTCGTTCGCCGCTGAATTCTTCTGCCTTCATGATTCCTTGCTGCTGGCGGCCGCTGCCTTCGCGGACGGACCGGTGATTAGAAATCCTCCCAGGCTGCGGTCCAGGTGCGCCGCCTCCAGCGCAATGTCGCTCGCCAGTTGCTGGGCCAGTTCCGCATCGCGGTTGTTCGCCAATTGCTGCGCGTACCCGGAGATCGTCGTCAGCGAAGTCCGCAACTGCAGCGCCATCTCCGCCGAAAGTTCGCCTTGCAACGCCTGCTGTTGCCGGATGCTTTCCAGTTCGGTCCGATCGTTGATCAGACAAGTCACGCCCAGCAACTCGCCATCGGTGGCGGGCACGGGGGAGATCGTTATCTGGATGTACCGCTTCTCGCCCCCTGGCGTTTCATATTCGGCTTCCACTTGCTGCTGTTTGCTTTTCTTGCGCATCACCCTCTGGATCTCATCGGCAACTCCTACCGCTTCATCCAGCCCCGCGCCGGCTGTGAGTTTTGATGTCGCCTGTTGCACCAGCGCGCCGCGAAAAATGTCTTCTGCGCTCATCCCCGTGGTCGACGCGAACCCCAGGATGGACTTGGCCGCCGCATTCGAGGTCTTCACCAGCGCGTTGGCTCCAAACACCAGCACGCCGCAGGACAGATTTGACAGCACTGCCTGGCTGAAACTTTCGCTGGTGCGCGCCCGCTGTTGTTCCGCCTGCGATTGCACCTGCAACTCATGTTTCTGCTGTTTCAACTGCTGGATCACCGTGTTGTAAAGATGCAGAGGCAGGGTTTCGAGAGAAGGAGCCGCATCACTCGACAGATCGCCCTCCTCAGAAAGTTTCTTGCGCAGAAGTCGCATCCCGAGCAGCGCCATGAGGAATGCGGTGCCAGCGCACATCAGCACCACTGCCGCCCGCAACAGTACCGGATTTGCCAGGATTCTCACCAGAGCCTCCCATACCAGCGCAGTACCCGGTCGCCGAAAAAGAACGCCAGCACCGACATGCTGCCCAGAAAAACTCCGAACGGCATCTGGTAATTCCTGTAAACCACCTGTGCCGACTGCCACGCGCGTTGCCGCGCTGCTTTCGCACTCGCCAGCCGTTTCATAAACCGGTGCGTGCGCTTGACCCACACCACAAAAACCGTCCACAGCCCAAACAGCGATCCCGCCAGGGAAGCGGTGAAAATCGTGAGCACGGTCAGCTTCACACCCAGAAACGCGCCTGCCATCGCCATCAGTTTCACGTCGCCAAATCCCATACCCTCAGCGTGCCGCCAGCGAAAATAAAGTGCTCCCGCCCCGTAGATGAATCCTGCTCCCGCCGCCGAGCCCAGCAGCGAATCCAGGAAAGAAATCAGCCGCATCGAAACATCGCCGCTCACCGGCAGGTTGATCGCCCCGGACAGAAACTGCGCCGCCAGATCGTTGACCGGGACCAGCAAACTAAAAATCACGCCCAGCGCCAGCCCAGTCAGCGTCAACTTATCGGGCAGCAGCTTGGTTTCGGCGTCAGTGAAAATCAGCCCCACCAGCAGGAACGCGAACGTGCAGTACTTCAGCGTTGCGAACGTCCATCCAAAATGCCAGTAACATGCCAGCCAAAGCCCGGCGTTCAGCAGTTCAATCAGCAGATAGCGCGGCGAAATCGCGGCCTTGCAATACCGGCACCGCCCGCGCAAGATCAGCCAGCTGAGCACCGGCACATTTTCGTAGAACGCGATGGCATGCTTGCAGCTGGGGCACGCCGAGCGCGGCGCCACCACGGATAATCCGCGGGGCAGCCGGTAAATACACACGTTCAGAAAGCTGCCAAAAACCAGCCCGAGGAAAAAAATCGCCGATGCAATTAGAGGATCCAAAGTGTTTTTGAAAGCTCAGCAGCCACCCGCGCCATTTCGGCCCGAGCCTCTCCTGAAGAACGCCGCTCCAGTCACTACTTGAATGGATTATAAGTCGATGATTCCGCAGACACTAAGGTACTGAAGTCACTGCCCAATTGGCCAAGGGGTGAGTAAGCCTTTGAACAATGGAGCTTTAAGAGACCGGTCGACCAGAAGAGCTGTTTTGGTACTCACGATTCCCGGGCCTGGTCTCGCGGTCGGTGATAGGACGGTTCCGGAGCGCTCTCAGGCGCCCCGGAATCCGTCGTCGAATACTTTGTTGCTGGGCGCTCTCTGCGGCTCTTCTCAGCGAACTCTGCGGTTAAAGAAACTGGTGCAGAGAGGCGCAGGCCGCAAAAGAGTCAGCGAACTCGATGCGCCCTACTTCGCCTGCAATCCCTCAACATACGTGACCAGGTTCGTGATCCTCTGCTGCACCGCGCCCTGATGGCCTTGGCTGATGCTCGAGAACAGTGGACCCCAGATCGGCATATCCTGGCTGCCATGCGAGGGCGTGCTGGCCTGTCCGCGGATGACCGCGGCCACATGCGCTGCCGGATACTTTCCGCCTTCTTTCTGCGCCAGCTTGGTCAGGTCCGTCGGCGGAGTCTTCATTGCCGAAGCGGCTGGGCCGTTACCTTTCGCGTCCGTGCCGTGGCAGACCGCGCAATAGCTGTTGAACATCTCTTTCCCCGAATTCGCCGGGGTGTTGGTGATTGGAACGTGCTTTACGGCGGTGGAACCCTGAGCCGGAGCCTGTTGGGCTACGGCGAATGCCGAAATCATCATCACAATGATGGCGAAACTGATGAATTTCATCACACGCATGATCTTCCTCCAAGGGCGATAACGCCCGAAACTGCCACAACAATGCAGTTTAGGCGAGCGCCAGCCGGAGGAATGTGACCAATATCACAAGCGCCTGTGACGGCTGAGCACTGGTGGAACGTGGCTGGGAAATCGATAAAGCTTTGGAGCTACGGTATTCGCGGAAGACTTGCGTGGTTTTCAGTCAGCAATCAACAATCAAAAATCAACAATCGATCTACTCACGGCAGCACAAACCGCAAGATTTCCCCTTCCAGCGAGACAGCGTTCGGATCGTTTACCGGCAACCGTCCCTGCCAGCGATCCCATTCCGACGGAACCAGCCTGGTCTGGGCCGCCGGATTGTCGACCCAGCCCGACGCAGTCTCTTCCCGCACAAACATCGAGAAAGCCCGGATTCTGGAGGCACCCGCGCGCACTTCCTCTGACTTCCACTCGTACAAACTGGCCGCCAGGCTTTCGGTCAACGATTCGGACGATTCCAGACACAAAATCCATCTCGCGTCGGCCAGACGAATATAGGAACCAGGCTCGGCTCCACTTTCCGCACTTACCACGCGCGCTCCATATTCTCGCGCCACCTGCAGCGTGGCGTCATTTGACCCGTGGTCGATGATCAACACTTCGTCGCACGGATAGAGCGCCTCCAGGCACCTTCCCAGCCGGAGCCCATCATTTTGTGTGTGTACCAGCGCAGTAATTTTTTGCATGCACAAGAAGAAGTCGCAGCGATGTAGGCGGCTACGTCTCTGCGTCACAGACGCACAAAGGCCTTGCTGAGCAACAGGGCTATGGTTGTTGCGGCTCGTTCAATTTCTGGCGGTTGGCGTCGGTGTTGCTAGCCTGCACCACCGTGATCGGTGCCTGCAGCGTGAAGTTCAACACGGTCTCCGACGGCAGTTTGATTTGCTGCGCTTTGGTCGCCGCTTGTACACCGCCACCCACGCCCGCCCCGGCCGCCGCGCCAATCGCCGCGCCCTTGCCGCCGCCAGCCAGCGCTCCAATGATGCCGCCAATCACCGCTCCTCCACCCACTTTCTCGGCGGTATTCTTGCCGCGCGAGCTGCCAGTTTTGCGGTACTGATCGGTCTGCAGATTGTAGGTCTTGCCCGCAGAAGTAAGGCTGTCGAGCTGCATCACTACCGACGACGCTCCCGCAAACTTTCCGGCGCTCTTTACTTCCACCAGATGCCCGATCAGCTCCACTCCGGCCGGAACCGCCTGTTCGCCGTCCGACGTGAGAGGAGCGTTCAACGTGGCGTGAAACGTGTCGCCGGTCTGATTCTTTTCGCTGTCAATCGGGTCCACCAGCCTTATCGTTAACTGCGTTCCCTGATCGATGATCAACCGCTTCGGCGCGGGCGGTGGAGGCGGTGCCGGGGCCGCGGCGCTCTCCGCTGGAGGCGGTGCGGCTGAATTATCCGGCGGCGGGTTGTTGGCCGCCATCTGCTGCTGCCCGGAATCCTGCCTTGCGTCTGAATCCTGAGCCTGATGACGCCGCGTCTTCTTCGCCTTGGCTGGCTTGCTCTTCTCGGCAGGAGGAGCAATGGCAGCCGCGCTATCAGGGGCAGTGGCTGCGTCTCCCGGCATGGGCTTCTGCGCTGCCGATGCCATCGCCGAACTGTCTCCGACCTGGAGATTATTGATGACCGTCTTCACGCCCGGTTCCGCGGCAGCCTGCCGCCCGGCAGCGTCCCGTTGCGCCTCATTGTCAACCGTCCCCGAAAGCGTCACCACTCCGTTGTTCGCTTGCACCGTGAGCTGTTTGGAAGCCAAACCCGAGTCCTGGCTGTACTTGCTCTGAATGTCGCTCGACATCTTGGCATCATCCAGCTTTTTCGCGCAGCCCACGCCCAGGCTGAAAATCATTGCGAGAACAAAACAATCAAGGAAATGAAATTTTCTTTTCATACTCGACTCCTTGCCTGGCACAAATTGCCGCCGCCCGTTGTCGAATATAGTTTAGATGCTTCCAGCTTTTCGTGCAGATGTAAAAGCGATGCCCCATCGTAATCTTCCAGTTGCTAGTCCCAACTCCGATTGCGTTGAACAATATGCGCTCCGTCATCGTACCCCTGTGATAACCAAAGCTGCGGCTGAACCGTCTTACTAGCTACTGAGAGATTTGACGCCGGCTGGGGTTTGCCGGAACTGGGCCCGCGCAGAATCCGTTACTCCATACGAGGATTCCATGGAAACGCTGAATCAAGATGTCCGGTACGCGTTCAGGAACTTAAGAAAAGCGCCCAGCTTCGCGGTCGTCTCGGTCCTCACCCTGGCGCTGGGGATTGGCGCCTCCACCGCGATCTTCAGCATTCTCGAAAACATTTTGATGGAGCCTTTTCCTTATCCCGATGTGCAACGCTACATGTCACTGCAAATCCATGACACGGACCGGAATGAACCCGGCGGCCGCGGTGGCTTCACCGGCCCGGAATTCCTGGATTACGTAGAGCAGAATCATGTCTTCGACCGAGTCATCGCAAACGACCGCATGGACGTCCTCTACCGCTCGGGCGAAGGCACACAGCTACTGCAGGGAGGTATCGTAACCCCAGGAACTTTTGAGTTTCTGGGTATGGCGCCACTTCTCGGTCGGGCCATGCAACCGGCCGATTACGAGCCGGGCGCCCCACCCGTATTCGTACTGCGCTACAAGACCTGGGTCAACGAGTTTGGTGCTGATCCCAAAATCCTGAACCGCACCTTCGTCCTGAATAACACCCAGCGCACGTTGATCGGGATTATGCCGCCGCGCTTCGGATGGGGCGACTCCGACTTGTGGATTCCGGAAAAACCCAGCCACACCAAGCAGAAATTTGCCGTTGCCGGAGCGTTCGACCGCTACTGGTTTTTTATGGGACATCTGAAGCCCGGAGTGTCCCACAAGCAAGCGGTCGCCGATATGACGGTGATCGCCAACCGACTCGCCCAGCTCTATCCCAAGGATTATCCCAAGCACTTCACGGTGGAGATTCAATCGCTGACCGATCTGGTCGTCGGGCAGTTCCGCACCACGCTCTATATCGTGCTGGCTGCGGTCGGCTTGTTGCTGCTGATCGGTTGCGGGAATGTGGCCAATCTGCTGCTCGCCCGAGCTACCACTCGCGAAAAGGAATTCGCCATTCGTTCGGCCATGGGCGCGAGCCGCAGCCGCGTGATCCGTCAGCTGCTGGTCGAGAGCATGATTCTGGCGCTGGGCGGCGCATCACTCGGGGCCCTGCTGGCTTGGGGAGGCTTGAAATCCATCGTCGCCGTCATGCCGCAGAACATCATTCCCGCAGAAGCCGTGATCCGCCTGAATGCCCCGGTGCTGCTGTTCACCCTGGGTGTGGCCGTGCTGACGGCTCTCGTCTTTGGCCTCGTCCCCGCACTCAAGGCAGCCCGAAAAGACTTGAACGAGCCGTTGCGCGACACCAGCAAGGGCATTAGCGGGGGCTTCCATCACGGAAGACTCCGCAACTCGGTCGTTGTCGTTGAAGTCGCGCTCTCGCTAACGCTGATGATTGCCGCCGGCCTCCTGATGCGCAGCTTTGTCGCGCTCCGCGAAGTGCATCTCGGCTTTCAACCCGACCACGTCATGTCGGCCAGGCTGCCGCTCCCGGTCGAACGCTACAAGACTGCCGATCAAATCGCAGGTTTCTACCGCCCGCTACTCCTGCGTCTGAAAGCGCTGCCGGGTGTCGTTGCCGCCACCGAAACCAGCACGCTTCCACCCTACGGCGGCATTCCCAGCGACATCGAAGTCCTCGGAAAGACTCACACCGAGAAATGGGAATCGATTTTTCAACTCTGCAGCGAAGGATACTTCCAGGTTCTCAGAATCCAGTTCCTCAATGGCAGGCCATTCAACGAGGCCGAGGTCGCCGGAGCGCGCAAGGTCGCGGTCGTCAACCAGACCTTCGTGAACAAATATCTATCGGGAGAGAATCCCATCGGCCGGCAGGTGCGCATCGCGCAACTGGCTGAGTTTGAAGACAAGGTTGCGGACCCGACCTTCGACATCATTGGAGTCGTCGCCGACGTCAAGAATCACGGGCTCCAGGATCCTGTCGGACCTGAAATGTGGATTCCCTATACCGTCACCGGCTCTGCTTTTCGCGGCATTCTGGTGCGCACAGCGCAAGAGCCGCTGTCCATGCTGAAGGCCGTCCGCCACGAGGTCTGGGCTACGGACTCCAACGTCGCTCTGACGCTCACCGGCACTCTCGAGGGCTACATCAGCCAGTTCTCGTACGCCGGCCCGCGCTTCGGCTTCATGTTGATGATTATCTTCGGCACCATCGGCCTGATCCTCGTCACCATCGGGGTTTACAGCGTGCTTTCCTACACCACCGCACGGCGCACGCAGGAAATCGGCATTCGCATGGCGCTGGGCGCGCAAGGCGGCGATGTGCTCAGCATGGTCATCCGCATGGGGCTGCAACTTGTAGCGATTGG
>Ga0070735_10005888_pt1 | contig 10085 bp, 8 predicted proteins | sample Coa_R1_FD_66443 | JGI IMG/M metagenome (GOLD analysis project Ga0070735, IMG submission 66443) | Surface soil microbial communities from Centralia Pennsylvania, which are recovering from an underground coalmine fire - Coalmine... | ecosystem: Environmental > Terrestrial > Soil > Unclassified ... | reverse complement strand
ACGTCATGACCCGCGGCTTGAAGCCGAGCGACCAAATCTTCCTTCAATGCGAAACCGCCATGGTCGGTTGCGATTCCTACTCGCATTTCACGCTCCCATTGATTGTTCGGCGGCTGGATACCCTGTGGCGGCCCGATCGGCAATGAGCAGCGCCCGACCCGAGTCGATGTGTCCAGCGGGAATCGACCTGTCTCCCCGGCACAACCGGCGGAGCATTTCAGCCTTTTGCTTTCCAGTCACCACCCACAGTACCTTGCGCGCACGGCTGAGGACCGAACAGGTCAGAGTCATCCGATAGCGGCCTTGATAGACGCCAGTCAGCGCAACATCGCGATCGGTGATTTCTAGCACCGGGTCTTCCGGCACCAGTGACGCAGTGTGGCCATCCTGGCCCAGCCCGAGATGCACCAGGTCCAGGACAGCCGGCGATCCAGCGATCCGATGAAGCGTCCGCGCATACGAAGCTGCCGCAGTCTCGAGATCAGTGGAGGTAACAGGCATGGGATGCACATGATCGGCCGGCAACGGCACATGGTTCAACAAACTTTCCCGCAGATGAGTCAGGTTGCGGTCGGGATGCCGGTCGGCGGCAACGCGCTCGTCGACTTGAAAGATGTGCACATTCTGCCAGGGCACGTCTTTGCGGACGAGTTCCCGCAACATGATCCACGGGGTCTCGCCGCCGCTGACGGCGAACGTGAACACGCCGCGAGCGCGGACCGCCTCGCACGCGTCAGCGGCGATTCTCGATGCCGCAGCCTCCGCAGCTGAAAACACATCGTCGAAGATCTCGCGCATCATACTGTGGAGCTCGCGATCCGAAAATCCTCCTCATCGCGAGCCGCGGGATTGTGCCAGCCGACGGGCGGCGACACTCGCCGATCCACCTCACTGGGGCCCCAGGTGCCCTTGTCGTACTCGTAAATGGGAGTCCCTGCCTTCAGCACCGGATCGACAATTCGCCACGCTTCTTCGACGTAATCCTGGCGCGCGAACGACGTCGCATCTCCCAGCATCGCGTCGCCCAGGACGCGTTCGTAGGCTTCCATCTCCTCCGGCCGCGGATGGCGGCTCGCGACCATTTCCACGTGCTCACCCTGTGAGGACCGGCCGTTCATCATTTCGTCCGCTCCCATGACCGTGGTGCCCACCGCGATGGTCATCTCGGGGCTGATGCGAAATCGCAGATGATTTCGGAACAAAGCATACTCGGGGATCACGCTGGGAGGCTTCCGAAAACGTGCCAGCACTTCCGTGCACGTGACCGGCAGATCCTTTCCAGCACGGATATAAAACGGCACGCCCTTCCAGCGCCACGAGTCGACTTCCAGCCGCAATGCCGCGAATGTCTCCATTTGAGAGGCCGGAGCGACACCCTTCTCCTGTCGATAGCCCCGAAACTGCCCGCGGACCAGGTGTTGCGCCTCCAGCGGGGGAATCGCCTTCAGCACTTTGACTTTTTCGTCTCGAATGCTTTCGCTGTCGGTGCGGACCGGGGGCTCCATCGCGAGATTACTCAAGACCTGGAACAGGTGATTCTGGATCACATCCCGAATCGTGCCGGTCTGGTCATAGAACGCGCCGCGCCCCTGGACGCCGAAGTCTTCCGCCATAGTGATTTGCATGCTATCGATGTAGTTGCGATTCCAGAATGGCTCCATGAACGCGTTCGCAAAACGGAACACCACGACATTGTTCACCGGCCGCTTGCCCAGATAGTGATCGATGCGAAAAATCCTCGATTCCGAAAAAACCCGCTGTAGTGTCTGGCTGAGCTTCTGCGCTGACGCCAGGTCGTTTCCGAACGGCTTTTCCACGATCACGCGCGCCCCTTGCGCGCAGCCGGATTTTTCCAGTTGTTCGACTACGGTTCCGAACAGCGCCGGCGGGATCGCGAGATAGTGCGCGGGCCGCTGCGCGCCGTTGAGCTCCTTGCGCAGAGCCGCGAACGTTGCCGGATCCGTGTAGTCGCCGCCGACATAGCGCAGAAGTCCGCTCAGCTTTTCGAACGCGGCCGCATCGACGCCGCCGTGCTGGATCAGGCTGTCGTGTGCTCGCGCGCGAAGCTGCTCGAGACTCCAAGCGCCTCTCGCGATTCCAATAACCGGAGCGTCGAACCGGCCGCGCTTCAGCAAGGCTTGCAGCGCGGGAAAGATCTTCTTGTGGGCAAGGTCGCCTGTGGCGCCAAAGAAAACCAAGGCGTCGGAATGAGAATCGCTCATGCGCAGTCCTTTTTCGCTATTTGGTGCCTGCTGCTTTTTCCAGGTGCCCGCCAAAACCGAACCGCATCGCGGACAAAAGCCTGTCCTGATAGTCCGCCTCGCCGCGCGAGCTGAAGCGCTCGAACAACGCGCTGGAAAGAACGGGGACGGGCACGGATTCGTCGGTCGCCGCCTTGATGGTCCAGCGGCCTTCCCCGGAATCCGACACGCGTCCCGCAAACTGGGCGAGATTGGGATCTCTCACCAGGCCCGCGGCTGTCAAATCCAGCAGCCACGATGCGATCACGCTGCCGCGGCGCCAGAGCTCGGAGATGTCGCGCAAATTGAACTCGTACTGGTAATGCTCCGGGTCGCGCAGTGGTGTCGTCTCGGCATCGATGTCGTGTTGCCGTTTCCCCACGTCGGCCCCGCGGAGAATGCTCAGGCCTTCGGCGTAAGCCGCCATAATTCCGTACTCGATCCCGTTGTGGACCATCTTGACGAAGTGGCCCGCGCCACTCGAACCGCAATGAAGGTATCCCTGCTCGGCAGTTCCGCCGAGTTCCGCGCGTCCCGGCGTGCGCGGGATTTCTCCGACGCCCGGCGCGAGCGTTTTGAAGATTGGATCGAGATGGGTGACTGCATCCGCGTCGCCGCCGATCATCATGCAATATCCACGATCGAGGCCCCACACACCGCCGCTGGTTCCCACATCGACGTAGCGGATTCCATTCGCTCCGAGATCCTTTGAACGACGAATGTCATCGACGTAGTAGGAATTGCCGCCGTCGATGAGAATGTCGCCTTTGCTGAGATGCGGCCGCAGGTCGGCGATGGCTCGATCCACCGCGGCTGCTGGAACCATCAGCCATAGCGCGCGCGGCGTTGCGAGCTTGCTCACCAGGTCGGCCAGGGACGCGCTCCCCGAGGCCTTCTCCTTGGCGAGTTCGTTTACCGCCTGCGGCGCTCGATCAAAAACAACACATTCATGGCCATTCCTCAAGAGACGGCGAGTCATGTTCGCGCCCATCCTTCCAAGGCCGACGATCCCTATTTGCATCATTGCTCCTTAAGATTTCGATAGCGGTGAATCAAGCGATTTGTCGAGCTGTCGTGGTGAACCCCGGGCCCGAGGCCACTCTCGAGTTCAGGGATAATTCTCTGCGCGAGAACCTTCCCGAGTTCCACGCCCCATTGGTCGAACGAGTTGATATTCCAGATCACGCCTTGCGTGAAGACGCAGTGCTCGTACAGCGCGACCAGCTTGCCCAGAGTTTCCGGCGTCAAACGATCCGCCAGAATCGTGTTCGAGGGGCGATTGCCCATAAAGACGCGATGCGGCACGAGCCATTCCGGGGTGCCCTCAGCCCGTACTTCCTCTGCCGTCTTGCCGAACGCGAGCGCCTCGGATTGCGCGAAGACATTCGCCATCAGTAAGTCGTGATGGCGGCCGAGCCTGTTGAGCGGATGCGCGAACGCAATGAAATCGCACGGGATCAGTCGCGTTCCCTGGTGAATCATTTGATAAAAGGAGTGCTGGCCGTTGGTTCCCGGCTCGCCCCAATAAATCGCGCCAGTCGGAGCGGTGACCTTTGTCCCGTCGAGCTTCACATGCTTTCCGTTGCTCTCCATAGTGAGCTGTTGAAGGTAAGCGGGAAAGCGCTTCAGATATTGTTCGTACGGGAGCACCGCGATTGTTTCGCTCTCGAAGCAGTTGGCGTACCACACGGCGAGCAACCCCATGAGCACCGGCAGATTCCGTTCGAACGGAGTGCGGCGGAAGTGCTCATCCATTGCGTGAAAGCCGCCGAGCATAGCGTGAAAATGATTCGGACCGATCGCCAGCATGGTGGAGAGGCCGATGGCGGAATCCATCGAATAGCGTCCGCCGACCCAGTCCCAGAAGCCGAACATGTTGGCGGTATCGATTCCGAACTTGGCCACTTCGGCGGCATTAGTCGAGACTGCGACAAAGTGCCGGGCGACGGATTCCTGGTCGCCGCCGAGTCCAGCGACCGACCAGGCGCGCGCCGATTGCGCGTTGGTCATCGTTTCGAGCGTTGTAAACGTCTTGGATGAGACGATGAACAGGGTCTCCGCCGGGTCAAGATCGCGAACGGCTTCCACCAGATCGGTCGCATCTACGTTGGAGACGAAACGGAAAGTCAGGTCCCGATCGGTGTAGTATCGGAGCGCTTGGTAGGCCATCACCGGCCCGAGGTCGGAACCCCCGATGCCGATGTTGACGATGTTGCGAATGCGCTTGCCCGTGTGGCCCTTCCACTCACCGCTTCGGACGAGCGTGGAGAAATCGCCCATACGATCGAGCACAGCGTGTACTTGCCGCACCACATCTTCGCCGTCGACAACGATCGACATGTCCTTTGGCGCGCGCAGTGCGGCATGCAACACCGCCCGGCTTTCGGTGACGTTGATCTTGTCGCCGCGAAACATTGCTTCGATTCGCTCGGCCAGCCCGCATTCTTCGGCCAGCTTGATCAGCAGCTGAATCGTCTCGTAGGTGATCAGGTTTTTCGAGAAATCCAGGAACAGGCCGGCGCCCTCGGCAGCCATCCGTGCTCCACGCTCGGGATCGCCCGCAAAAACGCTTCGCAAATGAAATTCACGCATCTTGCCGTAATGATTGCGGAGAGCTTTCCACGCTCTCGACATCGGCTGTCTTCTCCGGCTTGGTACTGCACTGGGTTTGACTGCGTTGGGCGTGCTCATAGGCTTCGTGATAGTTTCAGTCCGCGCCCACACTTTTGAGAGCGCCGCTCTTTGCGGCGATGACCGACATCAGGTCGGTCCAGGAATTGACGAAGGCCTTTGCGCCTTCCTCTTGAAGCTGGATCGCGAGCGCGTCAACATCCACACCGGCTGCCGCGAACCGCGCCAGCAAAGCTTCACAATCGCCGCCGTCGGGCGGCAGGCTTGAGCCGACTTCACCGTGATCGCCAAAGGCCTTCAGGGTCGTTTCGGGCATGGTATTTACCGTGAATGGGGCGGCCAGGGCCTGGACATACATGATGTCGGAAGCTTTGGGATCCTTGGTTCCCGTGCTCGCCCAGAGCAGCCTCTGCGGCCGTGCTCCGAAATTGAAGACTCGCTGCCATCGCGGCGAATCGAGCAGGTCCCGGTACGCCGCATACGTGCGCATGGCCATGGCGATTCCGAGTCGCCCGCGCAGAGAGTCGGGCACTCGATTCGTCACCGCGGAATCCCAGCGACTGATAAATACTGACGCGACAGACCCGACGGCGGAGTTTCGCCCAGCCTGAATGCGCCGCTCGATCCCTCGAAGGAACGCCTCGGCGGCAGCCAGGTACTGCTCACGTGAGAACAGCAGCGTGACGTTCACCGGAATGCCGGCGAAGATCGCTTCTTCGATCGCCGGCAACCCTTCTTTCGTCCCGGGGATCTTCACCAGCAGATTCGGTTGGCCTGCGCTCGCATGAAGATCCTTCGCCGCGGCCACAGTCTTGGCTGTGTCGTGAGCGAGTAACGGCGACACCTCCAGTGAGACCCAGCCATCGACACCATCGGTCCGATCGTGGATCGGCCGAAACAGCCTGGCTGCCCGGCTGAGATCCTCAATCGCGAGTTCAAAAAAGAGATCCTCGCCGGACTTGCTTTGCCTCACCTTGTAGCGAATCGCGTCGTCGTACGAGGCGCTGTTCTTGATTGCCTGGTCGAAGATCGTGGGATTCGAAGTGAGCCCGGTTACGGAGAGCTCGTCGACATACTCCTTTAGCGTCCCGTTGTTGAGCAGATCGCGGGTAATGTTGTCGAGCCAGATACTCTGACCCACGTTGTGAAGCCCAGTAGTCGGTTTCATATGTGTTCGTGAAAGATTCGCAGAGGCTGATCGCACCGCGAAATGCTTGCTGCGGCACTCGGATTACTCGTCTCGACAAGTGTTTATTCCCCGTGAATCGCTCCCTGGAACATCGCAGCGCGTCGTTCCGCCTGATTGCTGGAATAAACAAGCGTCGATCAGGGTATACCCGGCGAGCCGACGCAGCCCGAGTTCGACGCCGACAGCGTCCGCAGGCGGATTCTCATTTGACACGAATGCTAATACCGAACTATTCCAAAAGACGAGACTTGCGGTTGTCTCGAGTTGTCGCTTCTGGCGCAGTGGCCCTGGGTCTCTGCGTCTATCTTGCGAATCCCCTTGCCTCGGCGGATGTGGATGGGACAGCACTCGTCGAAAAACGCTGCTTGGGATGCCACGCCTTGGATGCCGATCATGAAGGCCCGCGACTGAATGGTGTCTTCGGAAGACGTGCTGGAACGGTGCCGACGTTCGAATACTCGAAGGCGCTGCAAGGCGCAAAGATCACCTGGAACGCGGCGACACTGGAGAAATGGCTCATCGATCCCGGCTCCGTCGCCCCGGGAACCGAAATGTCATTTCGTGTCCCCAAACCCGAAGACCGGGCCGCGATCATTGCTTATTTGAAAACTTTGAAGCCGTAAGACTGAAGAGGCAGCACACCTCGCAGAAGACGCTGACATCGTCCGACAGCGGCGGAACGCAACGAATACATGACTCTTAGGCTTCGATCTGCCGCCCTGGCGTTGCCGCTCATTTTGGGTCGTGCGAATGCCGACGCTCAGACCGCGCCGCCAACTGACTCGCAGATCGTAACGGACCGCCCCGATATTACCGAATCCAGCATCGTAATTCCAAAAGGGAGTCTTCAACTCGAAAACGGTCTTACCTGGACAACCGATCATGGAACCCAATATTTGGATGCCTCAGAGACGCTGATCCGGATTGGGCTGCTGGCTCGAACCGAATTTCGAATCGTCGCTCCCAATCTTCTGAGCGTGGTGTCCGGGAGCCCCGCGCCATCCGGCTTCGGAGATATCGCCCTCGGCCTGAAACAGCAACTCGGGCCGCTTCCTGGCAATGTGGATCTGTCCGTAATCGCAGCCGTCAGCCTACCCAGCGGGAGCGCGCAAGTCACCAGTCACAGTTTTGATCCTTTCATTAAATTCCCATGGTCCAAGGAGCTGAAAACCCGGTGGTCGATTGGGGGAATGCAATCGTTGTTTTGGAACAGCCAGGATCACACGCGCGTACTTACATGGGAATCCACGGTTTATCTCGAGCGTGAACTGATGGAGCGCCTGATCGCTTTTGTAGAGTACGGCGCGGACGTGCCGCAAGCAGGAGGATCCAGGCATGTCGCACACTTCGGAACTGCGTACAGAGTATCGTCAAGACAACAGATCGATTTTCACTTCGGCTTCGGTTTGTCAAACGCGGCTCCGGGGCGGTTCTTTGCGGTCGGATACTCATTTCGGGTGGATCATTTGTAGGGGTATTGAGGCGCATGTGACCCCTGACCAAAGCCGAAGCAAGAACCCAAGGAAAGCACCTGGCTGGCAAGCATGTGCGCAGCCTCCATGAATTCCGCGGCGTTTCTAGAAAGCCGAACGGGCCCAATCTTTACGCGGCGGGCGCTGAGACTCCTGATCAGTGGCACCCTCTCCAAAACTCAATAAATCTTGATCTCCACCGCAACTTGTGTGCGACGTGTGTGCCCGTTTCCGGGCGGGAGGCGTTTTTATGGCCCGCAAAACAGGGCAACTTATTTCGCGCGGTTCGCGCACATGGCTTGTTCGCGTTTCACTTGGCCGCGATCCAGAAACGGGAACCGCAAATACCACAAAAAAAACCATTCGAGGCTCATTCCGCGAAGCGCAAACTTACCTGAGGAACATCGCGCTTCTGCCGGACATGACTCCCGCCGACGAGTTCGCGGTTCTCTCGCACGAGATCGCACGCGAGCTACTCCATCGCGGCGAGCGGCGAACGCAGACGACGAAGGTCGTTCGTGAAACCGAAGCCGAGGCTGTTGCGTTCGTAGTCTGCCAGTCGATCGGTCTCGCCTGTGGAACTTCCGCGAGCGATTACATTCAGCTCTACACGGGAGAACGCGAGACACTCGCTGCCTCGCTCGCTTTCATCCAGCAAACGGCTTGCGAAATCATCGCTACCCTTCATCATTCAGCTGTCCCACCGCCTGACTAAAGGCCGCCACTGATGGGCTTCAATCTGGCCGGTCTGGTTGAAGCCTTTCGCGCAAGAATGGAAGCAGTTGGCCCCACAGATTAGCACGACGCAAAATAGCCCGCCGGTCGTTCATCATTTCCGAAATCGCATAGGCTGCTGCTGCAACGCCCATCGAAGGCGATGACGCCGTCACGTTTTGAAAAGTCACCCACCCACATTTCCCCGGCGTATTTTCCAATCGTTTCTTTAAGTCGGGGTTTTAAAGCTGTGCTACTGATGCGATCTGCGACTGAGGTGCGAAGACACGCCGAGCGATTCCGTTACCCATCCTTTGGTTTGATTCGGTAGAAGAAGCAGCTTGAACTTGTTGAGCGAGAGCATCGGCGGTAGCATGATCGATGGGCCGCCCAAGCCTCGAGTGCCCTGAAATCCGTTCTTGCTGGAGGGAAGCGTGTCCCGAAAACCTATCCTTTTATTACGCGATCCGCGTGTCGTCGGAGCTCGGCGAGGTTTCGGTAAGCGTGCGTGACGCCGGAGGGGAGCGTCGGCAGTCACCCAAAACTGGCCATTGATGGACCTGCCATAAACCGATGAGTTCATGCCTCGCGCAAGGCACTGATCGGGTCCACTACCGTCGCGCGTCGGGCTGGAAGGTAGCTGGCTAGAACGGCAATGGCAAACAGAAGTAGAGGTACGATCAGAAACACAGCCGGATCATGGGGGCGCACCCCATAGAGCAGACTTGCCATCACGGACGCAGTGAATGCAGAAAAGACCAATCCGGCAACGATGCCCACGCCAGCAAGCGCGACCCCCTTGCGTAAGAACATTCTCAGAATGTCGGCCCGCCGCGCGCCCAGGGCCATGCGGATACCGATCTCGCGCGATCTTTGGCCGACCATATAAGCCAACAAGCCGTAAATTCCGATGGAGGCCAGAAGCACCGCCAGTCCAGCAAATCCGCCCACCAGATCGGCAGTAAAACGGTGCGAAGCCAGTGACCGCTCAAGGACGTCGTTCATAGAAGCAACGCCAAATACCGGCAAGCCGGGATCAATGCTCTGGATTTCATGCCGGATCTGTGGTTCGAGCAGGGCTGAGGTGAGAGACGTCCGCAACACCACGCTCAGTCGCTTGTTGGAGTCTTGATAGGTGGAAACGTAGATATGGGGAGCGCCATCGATGTCGAGACCGTCATTCTTGATATCTTTGACAATACCCACGATGGTGGTCCATGGCTTGTTAGGCTCGCGTCGGAACCGCACTCGACGGCCCAGCGGATCGCCGGTTGACCAATACTTGTGAGCGGTGCTTTCATCGATGATGGCTACCAGCGGTTTGCCGTCTTCATCGCCCTCGGTAAATGAGCGGCCGCGTAATAGCGAGGCCTGTAACACCTTAAAGTAATCGGGGCTTATCCGAATTCTCTCAGCACGCTGATCCTGCAAGGACTCGACCGGTCTGTCTTCAATTGCAAAGCCTTCATTCGCTATGCCACCGACCGCATTGGGATTGGTATTGGTGCCCGGTAGAGCTGAGCTGATTGCGGCGAGTTCCACTCCCGGAATCGCTTTCAAACGCCGCAGCAACTCACGATTGAACGTGGCTCTGCGAGGCACATCGAGATACGGGTCCGCCTCCCGTTCGTTGGGATTCGGAAGTTGTATGTTTGCCGTGACAACTTGAGTTGGATTAAAGCCTGGATTTTCCTGCAACAGATCCCACAGCGTACGCAGCAACAAGCCCGCTCCGACCATCAGTATTACGGCAAATGCCAGTTCAGAAACGATGAGAACATCCCGCAATCGGCCGGTCTTCGTGCTGTAGCCGGACCCTCGACCGCCTTCACGAATGGC
>Ga0070735_10005887_pt1 | contig 10089 bp, 6 predicted proteins | sample Coa_R1_FD_66443 | JGI IMG/M metagenome (GOLD analysis project Ga0070735, IMG submission 66443) | Surface soil microbial communities from Centralia Pennsylvania, which are recovering from an underground coalmine fire - Coalmine... | ecosystem: Environmental > Terrestrial > Soil > Unclassified ... | reverse complement strand
GACCCAGGTGAAGCGCGCATTGGCATCGCTCGACTGCGCGCGGATTTCCTGCACGAAATTCTGCTGGGTGTTGCGATACAGCGAGTTGGACTTGAAGCCCGGTCCCGGTGTGATGGTGTAGAGATATTCGTAGAAATTCGTCGTGTCCGTCCATTGATAGGCATAGCGGTCGAAGTACGACGTGTTCGACACCAGATCCACCGGACCCAATTGCCAGTTGATGAGCAACGCGGGCAGATCGAAGCGATCCAGGCCTGCGTCCCGATTCGGAGAATTCAAGGGGTTCAGCGCGGGATTGCCAGCCGGATCACCTGCGTCATAGACCGGGCGGGTAAAGCGCCCGGAATCCGGATTAGAGGAGGCGAGCCAGTAGAAGTCGAACCCGTCGTTGATGTGCTGCCTTTGATATGTGACGGATGGGGTGATCGTCAGTGTGTCACTGAGCGCCCATTTCAAGGCGACACGCAATCCCAGCACGTTGGTCCAATTCGTATTGGGTCGGGGGGTCCCCGCCTGCTGGAAGTCGATGGAGTTGCCGTGCAGGCTGCCGGTAGGGTCGACTATCCCAAACGTGCCGCTGACACCGTCGACATAACCGCCGTCGCGACGGAAGAAGACGCTGGCGCGAATCCCGAGTACGTCCTTGACCAGCGGGCCGCCGACTGCAAGCCCACCTTCGTAGGAGAGGGCGCCGCCCTGTGTGTGCGCCACTTCCGCTCGGTCGTAAGTCGAGAAAGTATTGAGGCTGGGTGCGGTCTGAATGAACCGTACCGTGCCGCCTTCCGAATCAGCGCCGAACAGAGTGCCCTGAGGTCCGCGCAGCACCTCGACGCGGTCAAGGTCGAACAGCGCCGGAAAGGTCGAACCGGCGTTGTAGCCGATGTTGCGTACCTGAATGGGTGTGTCATCAATGTAGATACCGGTGGTGCCGGCGCCGGCCGTCGAGGAGATTCCGCGGATCGAGATGTCATTCGCGCCGTTGGAGGCGCGGTTCAGGTTGAGCCCCGGCGTGTACTTGACGATGTCATCCACCTGCCGCAGTCCCTGCGCGTCCAACTGATCTTTGGTGAAAGCAGTAATGCTGATCGGCACCTTGCTGGCGGATTCCTGCCTGCGCGTCGCCGTTACGGTGATTTCCTGGATGGTCTCCAGAGCGCCGCTGTCGCGCGCAGCGGGCGCCTCCTGGGCAAGCGCTCCTGAGTTTCCCAACGGCGCGGCGGCGAGAGTCAGCAGCGCACCACGCACCCAGGTGAGTTTGGCAAGATTCCGGTAAAGAAATGCGTCGATGGTGGCCATCACGAACCCCGCGGCTGTTGTTGTACGAACCGGGAAATGTCCCGATGGTTAATCAGGTTAACCCAATCGCGAGTGGGGAGCAAATGGTCTGCCGGCTGCTATTGCTTCGGCAGTGTGCTTGTGGTTAAAGTAGTTAACCTTAAGGCATTCGGCGGCAAACTGAAGAAGAAAGGGGCGACGATGAGTCATTCGAGCTCGAGCGGGTCCGGTGGCTGGCGGGTGATGGTGTTGGCGCTTCTGGTGTGGGGGCCGCTTGCGGCCGGGGCGCAGACCGTCGCCCAGCATGTAGACAGCGTCTACATCAAGGGCAAAATCTGGACCGCGAATGATGTGCAACCGTATGCCGAAGCGCTTGCGGTGAGTGGTGACAAGATTGTTGCCGTGGGAACCTCCGAGCAGATCCGCTCACTGGCGCAGCCGGACACACGGGTAGTCGATCTGCACGGCCATCTGTTGGTGCCGGGATTCCAGGATTCCCATCTGCACTTCCCGGGTCCGTCGGTGAACTCCGTGAAGCTGGATGGCATCGAGACGCTCGCGGGGATCCAGCAGGCCATTGGAGACTTTGCCAAATCACATCCCCAGCTGCCCTGGATCACAGGTGAAGGGTGGGGATATTCGGCATTCCCCAATCAGACCGTCGACAGGAAGTACATCGACGCGGTGGTTGCCGATCGGCCCGTATACGTCACCGAGCGCGACGGGCACATGGGACTGGCGAATTCCAAGGCGCTGCAGATCGCGGGCATCACCAGCGCCACGCAGGATCCTCCGAACGGGCACATCATGAAGGACGCCAAGGGCGACCCGACCGGCGAGCTGAAGGAAGCCGCGCAGAGGTTGATGCGGCCGAAGATCCCAAAGGAGACTCTGGACGAAGTCTACGAGTCCTTCCTCCACCACATGGATGAAGCGGCGGCAGACGGGCTGACCTCTGTGCAGAACGCGTCGTGGGATCCGCGCGACGAGCCGGTCTTTGAGCGAGCGCTGGCGGCCGGAGCGTTCAAGCAACGCATGCGATTTGCTCCGCTCATCCTTCCCAAGGACGGTGGCGCTCCACAAGGACATGTTCTGAAGACGCCGTTGACGGCAGCGGATCTTGCCGAGTACCGGCGTTTGCGTGATACGTTCCGCGGTCCGGTCATGAAGTTCGGCTCCATCAAGGGCTTCCTGGATGGCACGGTCGATGCCAGGACGGCTGCGATGTTCGAGCCGTATGTCGGCGGCGGGCAGGGAATTCCCTTCTGGGAGCAAGACGACCTGAACAAGACCGTGGCTCTGTACGATAAGGAGGGCTTTCAGGTTTTGTTGCATGCCATTGGCGACAAGGCCATCAACATGGCCCTGAACGCCTTCGAGTACGCTGCCAAGGTCAATGGCACCCACGGACGACGGCATCGTGTAGAGCACGGGGAGGTGCCGCGGCTCTCCGATCTGCCGCGATTCAAACAGCTTGGAGTCATTGCCTCAACTCAAGCTCTCTTTGCCATGCCTGATGCCACGGTCATCAAGAACTATGCCGTGCTGTTGGGCCCTGAGCGCGCTTCCCACGCCAATGCATTCAAGCTCTACGACGATGCAGGTGCCGTGCAGGCATTTGGAAGTGATTGGAGCGTTTTCGACTTCTCGGCGTTGAGAGGCATCTACACCGCGGTGTCCCGCATGACTCCGGAAGGGACACCCAAGGGTGGCTGGTATCCGCAGAACCGCATCAGCGTGGAGGCCGCATTGCGCCACTACACGCGGGACGGGGCTTACGCCAATTTCGACGAGCAGGTGCGCGGAACACTGGCGCCGGGAATGTTGGCTGATTTCGTCGAGTTGTCCAAGGACTTGCTGAGCATCCCCGCCGAGGATATTCAGAAGACCCGGGTCCTTCGCACCGTGATGGGAGGGCGGGAGACCTATCGTGACGACAAGGGTCTGCAATAGGCTGCTTTTCGCGCTGACTCTCGTGGTCGGCGCATTGTCCCGGGCGGTGTGCTATGGGGCCGCTACGCAGCGGCCCCCGCTTCCGGTTGAGCAGCTTACTGTCGAGCAGTTGGGGCCACAGAGCCCCCACTGGGCGTACGTAGTCGACGAAGCCTTCCTGAACGAGATTGACTCCCGGGTCTATCTCTTCGATGCCGACAGCTATCAGCGACTCGGTCAGATCGGAGCCGGATTCTATCCAGGCGTAACGCTGTCGCCGGATGGCAGGACCACTGCAGTTGCTACTACATATTTCTCACGTGGAAGCCGGGGAGCACGCACCGATGTAGTCGAGTTTACCGACAACAAGACGCTCGGCGTGACCGGTGAGATCGTCCTGCCGCCCAAGCGAGCGCTGACATTACCGACACTATTCAATCTGGCGTACAGCGCGGACAGTCGCTACCTGTTCGTGGCCTACATCACTCCAGCGGCCTCTTTCGGTGTTCTCGATCCGGTCGGGAAGAAGGTCCTCGGGGAAGTGGACACTGCGGGGTGCGTACTCGTCATTCCGTCCGGACCCAATCACGTGTCATCCATCTGCGAGAGTGGGCGGTTACTTACGGTGAGCGTTGATTCGCGCGGCAAAGAGACATCTCGCTCACTCTCCGCGACGTTCTTCGATCCGGACACTGATCCGATCTTCGTGCAGGGTATTCCCACGGACAACGGATACGCGTTTCTTTCCTTCCTGGGGCAGATCCACGAGATCGACTTCAGCGGGCCTCAGCCGATGGTGCAACCACCCTGGATGATCGTTACCGCGGCCGAGCGAGGTCGATGGCGGCCCGGCGGCGTCCAGGTCGCCGCATTACACCGCAAGCTCCGGCGCTGGTACATCCCGATGCACGAGGGCGGGGAGGGGTCGCATAAGGCCGGCGGAACACAGATCTGGGTCTTTGACGCGCGGACGCACGAGCGACTGGCGCGCTGGCCGGTGCCCGCGAAGCAACAGGGAAGTGTGCTCGCCCTGCAGGTCTCACAGGACGACCACCCGCTGGTGTTCGCCGCGACGGAACAATCGAACATGCTGGTGCTGGACGCAATGACTGGGGAGCTGCGGCACGTCGAGAGCCACCTGGGGCAAACGCCGTGGCTCGTGCTGACGGCGGAAGGCGCGAAAGGGCGCACAGTCATGAAGTCAGGCACGCGCCCCTGACGGAAGGTCCGCATGCAATCCCTCGATCAACTCTTCGAGAATTCGGCACGATCTCTGGCCAAGAGAACCTCGCGGCGCAGTGTGCTCGGCGCGGTCGGCCGCCTGCTGACCGCATCGGTGGCTCTGCCGCTGCTGCCCTTCGATCGCTCGAGTCGCGCTCTGGCGGCAGATGTTCCGGCGACGCAAGCGAAGGATGACCCCAAGAGCTGCGACTACTGGAAGTACTGCGCGATTGACGGCTTTCTGTGCTCGTGCTGCGGCGGCAGCTCTCATTCGTGCCCGCCGGGCACTACACCCTCTCCCATCACCTGGATAGGGACATGCCACAATCCCAACGATGGCCGCAACTACATCGTTTCGTACAACGACTGCTGCGGCAAGACCAGCTGCGGTGACTGCACTTGCAATCGCAATGAGCGTGAAAAGCCGCTCTATCGCGCTTCCCGCAACAATGACTTGAACTGGTGCATGGCGAACAGCGATGTGAACTATCACTGCTCGGTCTCCGTGATCCTCGGAGTGGCCGGCTAAACGGTCACGAAGCGCAACGCAATGTCCCACAGGGACTGTTCGATCAGGCGGCCGGTATTGCGATTCGCTCCGGCCTCCACCAACAGGTCGTCCGGGAAGACCAGGCGGATCAGCAGAGTTGACTTGATCAGGCGATAGAAGTCGAGCTCCGCGACCGTGCGGAACTCCCCGCAGTTCTGGCCGGCCTGCAGCAGATCGCGCAGCCGGCGGTGCATGGGGGCAAGCGGCCCGATGCTGAAATTCGCGCGAAACGGACCGCCGGCGGCGAGGCGGATGTACTCCATGCCCCCCTGCGGGGTCGCGAAATCGATGAGCGACAGGCGCACATAGGCGGGATGCTCGATGTGAAATTGCGCAAACTCGGCCACTACCTGGCGCAGCGTCGCTGTCGGCTGCGCGAGCGACTCGCGGGCGTAGCGAAACTGTCCCGACAACAGCGCGACGAAGCGCCGCGAGAGGGCGACGAGCACGTCGTCACGGCTCTTGTAGTGCTTGTAGATGGCCGGAACCCGGAATCCGATGGGGTCGGCGATGTCTTTCAGCGTGAATCCGTAGACGCCCTTCGTGGCGATCAGGCGCTCCGCCTCGTCCAGGATCAGGTCACGGGTTGGGACCTGAGGAACGGCCGCTGCCTTAGGGTGCTTGGCGCTCTTTTTCATCAACAAACTTTCGCAGCCTTCGGCCCACATTACAAGTCATCGCGCGCTTGCCGGGGGCGATGATTTTCCGTTAACTTGATTAACCTCGGGCGTCACCCAGGGGGGATATCATGAAGTATGCGCATCTTGCCAGGACAGCCGTGGGTCTTGCTATGGGGGTGATGGTGGCAGGCAATGCTCAGGCAAGCGCAAATCCGCATGCCGCCGAGCAGATCGGCACGGTTCGTCAGATGTACGACGGCGCGCTGACGCCCGATCTCGCGGTCAACACATTCCGTAATATCGACCGGCTGTTCCCAACGCACACCGTAGCCCATGGCTCCAGGGTTTTCCCGCTACCTGTGGCCGCGCGACAGCTGACTCAGGTGAAGTTCACCTCGCGCGGCGCAAGCTGGGATTTAGCGGACTACCTGGCTGTGAATCGCGTATCCGGCCTGCTCGTACTCAAGAACGGTCAGATCGCACTCGAGCTCTATCAGTACGGCAATACGGACAAGACCCGCTGGATGGCCATGTCCATCACCAAGTCAATTACGTCGACTTTGATCGGCGCGGCGGTGAAGCAGGGCTACATCGGCAGTATCAACGACCCCGTCACGAAGTACGTACCGAGACTGACGGGCACCGCATACGATGGTGTCTCGATCCGCGACGTTCTCATGATGTCATCGGGTGTGAAGTGGAACGAGACCTATACGGACCCGACTTCCGACCGGCGGCATCTGTTGGAGGCGCAGATCGGGCAGGTGCCCGGTGCAGTGCTGGAGGTCATGGCGAAGTTGCCGCGGGCGGCTCCGCCCGGAACAGTGAACAACTACAGCACGGGTGAGACACAGATCGCCGGAGAAATTCTCCACGGGGCCATCAAGCGGCCCCTGGCCGAGTATCTGTCCGAGCGCATCTGGAGGAAGTTCGGCATGGAGGCGGATGCGACCTGGTGGCTTGCCTCGCCCGATGGCATGGAAATCGCCGGCAGCGGCTTCAGTGCAACGCTGCGGGACTTTGGCCGGTTCGGATTGTTTTTCCTCAATGGTGGCGTTGCCGGCGGCGAGCAGATCGTCCCGGAGGGCTGGACGCGGGAAGCCGGCAGCCGGCAAGCACTCAAGGATGGCAAGAAGATCGATTACGGCTATTTGTGGTGGCCGGCGCAGCCCACGGATGCAACACCGCATCCCGGGAACGCGTTCTCTGGCATAGGCATTTTTGGACAGTATCTGTATCTGAATCCGCAGGAACACGTGGTCATTGTTTCCTGGGGGGCACGATCCAAGCCAACGGGGCGGGATATCATCGAGGACACGGATTTCTTCGCGGCCGTGACCGCCGCGGTTCATTAACAGTTCAAGGCCATCGGCTCGAGCCTTTCTTTCGCTGTCGCGGGTTGCGGTGGTACTCTTGTGTTCGTGCGTCGCCGACCTGCAAATTTTCTGCTCCTTGCCGTTCTGGTATTTCAGCTGGCCTTCGGCCTGCAAGGGCCGCTCGCGCGCGCTTCGGCCGATATCGCGCCGGGGCACTTGTCAGCGAGCGGGGCGGTTGCGCAGCACTGTGCCGAGCACGCTGCCGATGCCTCATCAGCGCAGGTTCATCTGCAAGGCGCGCCGGATCCTGTGCAGGGCTCGCCTGACTCCAGCAAACACGATTGCTGCCAGACCTTTGGATGCCAGTGTCTGTGCAGCTACACGCCCATGCTCGCCGGTCTGGTTGCGATTGGCGCAGCGCCGCTCTTCGTCCGCCTTCTACCTGCCCTGGATGCACGCGTCGTGACGACGCGTGTCAGCGAGTTCCTCCGACCTCCCATCGCCTGAGAGCGCGCAGTGCGGGCGAGAGCCCGTCGCGCGAGCGCCAAACACGTCGACGCGGTTGCACTGACGTTGCCGGCTTTGTCGGCATGTCAGCGCATCCATGGGCTGAGAGTTTTGTCGAGGTATGGTCATGTCGAGAATTGTATTGCCGCCTGCAGCCGCTATTGGCAGGTCGCGGCGGCGCTTTGTCCAAGGACTTGCGGGGAGTGCGCTTGGGCTGGCCGGTGCGCGGCATCTGCGCTGGGCCGCCGCGGCAGGCCCGGAGGGGGTCGTCGGCTCAACGGCGGGCGGCAGCTCACCGGCCGTATTGTCGGGCACGGAGTTTGATCTGGAGATTGGCGCGCTGGAGGCGAATTTTACCGGCGTGCCGCGCCGCGCGACTGCCGTGAACGGGCAGATCCCCGCGCCGCTGTTGCGATGGCGAGAGGGCGATACGATCACGCTGCGCGTTGCCAATCGCTTGAGCACGCCCAGCTCCATTCATTGGCACGGCATCATTCTGCCCGCCGACATGGACGGCGTACCGGGACTGAGCTTTAACGGCATCGGGCCGGGCGAGACATACGTCTACCGCTTCAAGCTCAATCAGTCCGGTACCTACTGGTATCACAGTCACTCACGATTTCAGGAACAAATCGGTCTCTACGGGCCGATCATCATCGAGCCGCGGGGCGGCGAGCGGCATCGCGCGGATCGCGAGCATGTCGTACTGCTTTCGGACTGGAGCGACCTGGATCCGGAGCACATCTTTCGCACGCTCAAGCGCCACAGCAACTATTTCAACTACGGCCGGCGCACCGTGGGCGACTTTTTCAAGGATGCTCGCGAACAGGGCTGGCGAGCGGCGATTGCGGACCGGCGCATGTGGGGCGAGATGCGTATGGATCCGACCGATCTCGCGGACGTGTCCGGTGCTGCCTACACGTACCTGATGAACGGCACCGCTCCCGCGGGCAACTGGAGCGCATTGTTCCAACGCGGTGAGAGAGTCCGCTTGCGTTTCATCAACGGCTCCTCGATGAGCATCTTCGATGTGCGCATTCCCGATCTCAAGCTGACTGTGGTAGCGGCCGACGGGCAGGATGTCGAGCCGGTCACCGTGGACGAATTCCGCATCGGCACCGCCGAGGTGCTCGATGTGCTCGTGGAGCCCAAGGATGACCGCGCGTACACCATCTTTGCGCAATCAATCGACCGCACGGGCTACGCACGCGGCACATTGGCGCCCCAGTTGGGAATGCAGGCACCGGTGCCGCCGCTGGATCCCCGGCCGCTGCTGACCATGGCCGACATGGGCATGGGTCATGCCATGCACGGGATGTCGATGGGCCGGATGCAAGATATGCCAGGCGTGGAGCATCACGACATGGCGGGCATGCAACACGAGGCGATGGAGGGAATGGACCACACCACGCCGCCGAGGCATGCAGCCGCAGAATACGGACCCACAGTGGATTCATTTGCCGCGCAGCCGACGATCCGACTCGATGATCCGGGCATCGGGTTGCGCAACAACGGTCGCCGCGTCCTCACCTATGCGGATTTGCACACCCTCGGCGGGCCGATCGATCGGCGCGAGGCCGGTCGAGATGTCGAGCTGCACCTCACTGGTCACATGGAGCGCTTCATCTGGTCTTTCAGCGGCCAGAAATTCTCAGCCAGCGAGCCGTTGCGGTTCAACTATGGGGAACGGCTGCGCATCGTGCTGGTGAACGACAGCATGATGACTCATCCCATTCACCTCCATGGCATGTGGAGCGAGCTGCAATCGGAAGCGGGAGAGTTTCTGGTGCGCAAGCACACCATCACAGTGCAGCCGGGGCAGCGCCTTGCATACTGGGTTACGGCCGATGCGCCTGGACGTTGGGCTTATCACTGTCATCTGCTGTATCACATGGAAGCGGGCATGTTCCGCGAAGTGCTCGTAGAAGGAGGGCGCTCGTGATCGCACACCAGAGAGTTAGCTCGTGGTGGCGTGCGATACTGTGCGCAGGGGCAGTGTTGGCGATTTCCGCCCGCGCGGCTGCTCAGGAGTCACCCCCGTCGGGTGAGCAACAGCACGTTGCGCCGGAGCCTCCACAGCATCCCATGCCTGATATGGCACACGGGGAAATGATCGGCATGATGCAGATGGACGACGCGGCGCCGGTGGGTAAAGTGCTTGTCGACCAGTTCGAGTGGCGCAATGCGCGTGAAGGCAGCGCCGCCGTGTGGGAAGCACGAGGCTCGTATGGCGGGGACTACAACAAGCTGTACGTCAAGACCGAAGGCGAGCGAGTCCGCGGCTCGACCCAGGATGCACGGGTAGATGTACTGTGGGACAGGATAGTGAGCCGCTGGTGGAATCTGCAGTCGGGCGTTCGGCAGGACTTCGGGATGGGGCCGGCACGCACGTGGGCGGCGCTTGGCGTGGAGGGTCTGGCGCCCGACTGGTTTGATGTCGAAGCCACGTTCTACCTCGGGGAGCAGGGCCGCACTGCCGCACGGATCAAGTCGGAGTACGACCTTCTGCTCACGCAGCGTCTTATCGTTCAGCCGGAAGTGGAATTCAACCTGTACGGGAAATCCGATCCTGGACGGCAAATCGGCTCAGGTCTGTCCGACCTCGATCTGGGGATTCGGCTGCGCTACGAAATCCGCCGGGAGCTTGCTCCTTATGTCGGAGTATCGT
>Ga0070735_10005886_pt1 | contig 10089 bp, 9 predicted proteins | sample Coa_R1_FD_66443 | JGI IMG/M metagenome (GOLD analysis project Ga0070735, IMG submission 66443) | Surface soil microbial communities from Centralia Pennsylvania, which are recovering from an underground coalmine fire - Coalmine... | ecosystem: Environmental > Terrestrial > Soil > Unclassified ... | reverse complement strand
CTCGGAGAAGCCTTCGACACCCCACTTCGCCGCCGAATAAGGCCCACGTCCCGGAGGGCCAATCCTTCCGCCCACCGATGAAAACTGAATGAACTGGCCTGCTTTCTTTTCGCGAAAATACCTAAGAGCTGCCTTCGTCACAATAATCGTTCCAAAGAGGTTCGTTTCGATCTGCGCCCGGAATTCCGATAGAGGCGTGTCTTCGACGGACGAAAGATTGCCATATCCGGCATTGTTAATGACCACATCCAGCGAGCCAAATACATCGACCGCCACCATTACCGCGTTTGCTGCTGCTGCTTCGTCCGTTACATCCATGGCGAAGAGCTTGACCTGATCTCCATATCGTTCCGACAGATCAGCCAGCGACTTAATGTCCCGAGCTGTGGCCAACACTTTATTGCCCGCAGCGAGCGCTTCAACAATTGCACGACCCAGACCACGAGAGCTGCCGGTGACTAACCATACCTGCGCCATTCATCCTCCTCTATCCCACCGAAAAAGAACTGGCGAGTGCAAAGAATTTTAAGATTCTGATGCGGCGAAACAGTGATCGCGCGGCCTGTGTCGCGACAAGGCAGAGGCAAGACGCCGAAATCATCCCTTCTACACGGATGACACCGCCCGATACTGGTTGTTCTCCGCTCTGCTATTGTGAGGTGCCGAAAAGAATCGGGCTCACCATGGTTTCAATCTTGGCTGCCATCTCTTCCGCGGGGATGCGATTGGGAGTCTGGAACCAGCGGCGTGCGGCTCCAAAAACGGCCCAGGCAGCGGTGGTCGCGGGAAGTGACGCGTCCGCACCAGGAGCCATTCCATGCTGGGCAAGCCCTTCCTTGAACATATCCTCAACGATAGGAATGATCGAGCCTTCGAGCGCCATCCGCGACAACTGGGTGGGACACCCAGTGCTCTCCACAAGATAGTCGCACACGCCGAGTGCGATCGCGCGCAATGCTCCGTTGCAGTCGGTAAACGTTATGGCTCGGCGCTCGATCAGATCGCGGAAACGGGATTCCGTCATGGCGTGCAACAACTCGTTCTTGTCCGCGTAGTGCAGGTAAAAGGTGGCCCGGTTCAACGTGGCCTCGTCTGCGATCTCCTGCACAGAGACGTCTTCGAACTCCTTCTTAATTAGTAGCCTGGCCAGCGCCTCCATGAACATGCGTCGGCTGCGCAGGATGCGCGGATCCGTCGTTTCTGTCTCGGGTTGGAGAAGCTGGGCCATTTCTATATTGATGAAAGCATACGCCTTTATGGACTAAAGCGACAGTTGTTTATTTTCCTGAATCGACATGTGTCGTCTACTCATCATATGTCTTGCAGGAGGAATTCTCAATGTCGACGCTACTTCATATCGATTCCAGTCCTCTTTACGGCCGGTCAGTCTCCCGCGAACTAACCGCGGCATTCGTCACTCAATGGAAGGCCGCGCACCGGGACGGAAAGGTCATTGACCGAGACCTCAACGCAACGGCCATACCGCCAATCAATGCGGAATGGGTCGGTGCCGTCTACACGCCGGAACAAGCGCGAACTCCGGAGCAGAAAAAATTGCTGTCACTCTCCGACTCGCTGCTCGCCGAATTGGAGCAGGCCGATGAGTATGTCATCGGAGTGCCAATGCATAACTTCGGTGTGCCCTCCGTGCTCAAGCTATGGATCGACCAGATCGCCCGCGCGGGCAGGACCTTTTCCTACAGTGAGAAAGGGCCGAAGGGCCTGATCACCGGCAAGAAGGCAACCTTCATCATCGCAACGGGTGGGATCTACGATGCCCAGACGCAGATGGCCTCGTTCAATTTCGTGGAGCCGTATCTGCGGTCGGTTTTTGGTTTTCTTGGCGTGACGGACGCGACCTTCCTCACCGCTGGAGGGACCAGCGCGCTGAACCAGGGGAAGGACCGGAACACATTTCTCGCACCACACCTTCAAGCCGTGCAGACGCACGCACAGACCTTCTAAGAGAGGACATTCATGAAAACTGCTTCAATTGTTGCTCGCTATTTACTGGGCCTGATGTTTACGGTCTTCGGGTTGAACGGATTTCTCAACTTTATCCACCAGCCGCCGCCCACGAATCCGCTGGCGCTGCAGTTTCTTGGCGCGACCGTCGCATCGCACTTTGCCGCGTTCTTCTTCGCGGGGCAGGTGCTTGGTGGCCTGTTGCTGCTCTCTGGCCGATTCGTACCACTTGCGCTGACACTGCTGGCTGCGGAGCTCTACAACATCCTGGCGTTTCACCTGACGATGTCACCGGGCACGATCGCGCCGGCTCTGGTCGCTTGCGTGTTGTGGGTTCTGGTTTTCCTGCAGTACCGCGAAAGTTTCAAGGGCATCTTCAGCGCGAAGGCTGCGACGCAGACATAAATTGCGTCGCAGTGTCAGAGGAACGGTAATTGCGCGCCGAGTGCATGATCGGCGATAGGGCACTCGAATGGCGCGAGTGCCCGTTCAGTAAGCGTTTTGAGTGACGGGAATTGATTTGAGAAGGAGAAGACATGTCGCAAGAACGCGGTATCAGTCGCGTGGTTAACGTTCCTCCGGCGGAACCTGGATTCGTCGGTCCGGGACATCTGGCTGCACCGGTCGTGTCTCCCGAAAACTTCGAGATGAACGATCCCTTCATCTTGTTGATGGACGATCATCTCGACATCGGTAACCGACCGGTAGGCGGTCCTCACCCGCATGCGGGTTTCGAAACGGTGACACTGATTCTCGACGGCGCGATCTTTGACCGCGATGAGGGCGGCACACTCAACGCTGGCGAAGTGCAGTGGATGACCGCGGGCAGCGGCATTATTCACAGCGAAGACGTCAGGACCAAAGGAAAGGTTCGCCTTCTTCAGCTATGGCTTACTTTACCTAAGAACAAACGCTGGACTGCCCCCGATTCTCAAACTATTAACGTCAATGAGGTTCCTGTGCGCCGCGAAAAAGGCGTTGAGGTTCGAGTTTATAGCGGTTCCTCGGCCGGCCTTCAGTCAGGCACGCGAAACCATGTACCAGTCACGATGGTCGAAATCAAGTTAGAGCCACACGCCTCGGCCGAGTTGGACATTCCTGCATCCTACAACGGCTTTGCATTTGTCATTGATGGTTCGATTCGAATCGGCGACACCGAGCTGAACACTAGGCAGGTCGGTTGGCTCGATCGGTCGACTGACGTCGGCACGAGCGTCTTGCGTGTGGTCGCCGGCGAATCAAGAGCGCGGCTGGTGCTATATGCGGGACAACCCCAGGGAGACCCAATCGTATCCTATGGCCCATTTATAGGAGACTCGAAGCAGGACATTGCCAGGCTCTTTGCTGAGTATCAGTCGGGAAGATTTCCCCGCCTTAGCGAATTGAAAAAGCAGCAGGTCTAACTCTTTGACGTTCCTCTGCTTCGCCAGCCTTATGTAGTAAGCCAGTTCACCTTGATGCATTTTTCTGGTTACCGGTGCCTTGGGCATTCGGACATGCCTGCAGCCGCGTGAGTACGCTTAATCGTGTCCTCGCTCGACAGGAGAAGGAAATCATCGAAACCGCACTAGAGGAGTGTTATGGACAGGTCTCGGGGCCCATCCGGCGCCGCCACGAACTCGGGCTGCCCGCGCGAACGCTCGATTCGAAAATCAAGCGTTTCAAAATAAACAATATCGGTTCATGGTTCCAAGGGCCAGTTGATCCCTTCCCTTTTCACCACTGACGGTCACTCCATGGACAGTGCCTCGCCGGGCCGCTCAGGGTAACTTGTCGCAAAAAGAGCCAACCGATGACGTTTCGTTATTGCTCTCTTAATTTTCGAAACGCCGACCGCATTTCTTCGACAAAAATGTCCGGCTGTTCGAACGCGGCGAAATGGCCGCCGTGCTCAGCCTCGTTCCAGTAAATGAGGTTCGAATAGGTCTGCTCGGCCCAGCTTTTTGGAGCACGATATATCTCTCGCGGGAAGACGGTTGCGGCCACAGGTAACGTGAGCTTGCCTCCTGAAAATGAGCCGCCCTTATTCTCCCAGTAGACCCGTGCCGACGATGCCGCGGTGTTTGTAAACCAGTAGAGTGAAATGTCGTCCAGCATCCGGTCCCGCGACAGCGCGTCCTCGGGAGAGCCGTTGTTGTCAGTCCAACTGTAAAACTTTTCGTAGATCCACATCGCCTGGCCCGATGGTGAATCCGACAGCGCATATCCGATCGTCTGCGGCCGAGTCGCTTGTTGGCGCCAGTAGCCGTTGCCGTCGCCAAGGAAGAGTTTGGCACCATCGACGGCTCGCTGCTCTTCAAAACTGAGATACTCTGGCATTTCGGTAGGAAAGACGAATTGCCAATTGAGATGTACTCCAGCAAGTCCAGGGGGAGCAAGATGCCCCAGTGCGGTCGTTACACCCGCGCCCCAGTCTCCCCCTTGGGCGACCCACCGCCTGTAGCCAAGCCGCTGCATCAGCAGACTCCATGCGGAAGCGATCCGGGGGAGGTTCCATCCGATTTGGGTTGGCTTGTCAGAAAATCCAAATCCCGGAAGAGACGGAACGACTACGTGGAACGCATCCTGTGCACGACCACCATGCTCTGTCGGGTTCGTAAGGGGCCGAATGACGTTCATGAACTCCACGATCGATCCAGGCCAGCCATGGGTCAGAACGATTGGCAAAGCATCGAGATGCGGTGAGCGTACGTGGATGAAATGAATGCCCAGTCCATCGATGGATGTCCGAAAGTTTGGAAACGAGTTCAGCTCTGTCTCGAAGCGTCGCCAGTCATAACCAGAATGCCAATACTCGATCAGCGATTTTGCATGAACGAGGGGAACTCCCTGAGACCAGTCCTTGACTGACTGTTGGTTGGGAAATCGGGTAGCTCGCAAGCGCGCCCGAAGATCGTCAATGGCTTCCTGCGGAACCGAAATATGAAATAGACGTACTTGCTCGGTAGCCTCGGGTAACTGCAGCTCTAGTGCTTTTGGCATAACTGTATTTCCGTTCAAAAACGCACCGGCACCTTCGGAATTATGACTGATTAAGACCCGTCAGGCTGGCGCCCCATTCGAGGATCGGCAAGTTCCACTCAACGTCTACCTTGTCGAGAAATTTCTTGGTGTTCTCGATATAGGCCTTTCGGTAAGGCTTCGTCCCCTGGGTCGCGTCGAACTCCGCGCGTGTTCCTTTCCATAGCTCGTAGAGCACGAACTGATTCGGCCGTTCTGGAGTTTCGTGAAGAATTCCCATGATGAATTCGGGTTCCTTTGCACAACGGTCAAGCATGCCTTTTATCTCGACGAGAAGACCCTCTTTCTGACCAGGTTTGACTTGGTAATGAAGGCTCAGAGAGGTTGTTGCTCTTTGCGTCATAGCGTTTCCTTTCGAAATGTTGTACCCATGAAAGCTTCCTTCTTTTGAACCACAAGCCGACGGCAGACGAGGTTAGCCTCGTCTGCCAGGAAACTTCTAGGTGCCCTTGAGTTGTGAGGCAGCCAGCAATTGCGTCTCCCACAGGAATACGGAACCTGTAGCGCCGGCATGGTCGATAAAAAGCTGAGCGACTTCTCCAGGGTGCTCTGTGCGCGCCCAATCACGCTGAAGTTCTCCCGCCATCCCAAGCCAGGTAATGGGTTGAACTCCCGCAGTCACGAGACGGCGGATTGCCATATCGTGTGCTTCAGGAGAAACGCCGCCCGAGGCGTCGGTGACGACGTACACGTCGTAGCCGTCCCCCAGCGCATGGATAGCGGGCATCGCAAGACACATCTCGGTCCAGAGTGCGGCCATGACCAACTTCTTCCGGCCAGTCTTCTTCACAGCCTCGGCAACCCGGCGGTCCTCCCAGGCGTTGATGAAAGTGCGGTTAATCGTCTTCTGATCCGGAAAAACTGCCTGGACCTGCTTGAAAATTAGTCCCCCGCGTTCCTCATTGACTGTTGTGAGAATCGTCGGAATACCGTATGCCTTCGCGGTTTTGGCTAGAGCTGTAACGTTGTTGATCACGATCGTGGGGTCGTGACTGTTTACGTTTGCCAACTGGAAAGGTTGGTGGTCAATGAGCAGTAAGACACAGTTCTCCGGTGTCAGAAGAGCGTCGAGACCGACTCTCGTGAACGTTTGCATGATGTATTCCTCCTTATACCTGCGCGACGCCGCCATCGGCGAAGAGCTCGATGCCGGTCACGAAGCTTGAATCATCGGAAGCAAGGAAGACAGCCACTTTGGCAACTTCGTCCGGCTGCCCCATGCGACCCAGCGGCACCTGCGAAGCGAGCGTGCTATAAAACCCCCTCCGTTGTTCTTCATTCGGCGCAAGACCCGCGATGCCCGGAGTTTCGATAGGTCCGGGACTGACGACGTTGACGCGGATCTTGCGGTCCTTCAAATCCAACGTCCAGCAGCGGGCAAAGGATCGTATTGCCGCTTTGGAGGCGGAGTAAACGCTGAAAGCGGGCATAGCCGTGGAGCCCGCTGTGGAGGCCGTCATGATGATCGACCCGCCATCCGGAACCAAAGGTAGCGCCTTCTGAACGGTGAACAACGTACCTTTCACATTCGTATCGAAAGTGTGATCGAAGTGCTGTTCGGTAATTCCGCCGATCGGAGCGAAACTGCCGCCGCCGGCATTTGCGTAGACGATGTCGAGCCGGCCTTTTTCGCGTTTGATTTGTGCGAAAAGATTGTCCAAGTCATCGAGATTCGAGGAGTCGGCCTTGACGGCCGTGACGTGGCCGCTCATAAGTTTCGCGGCTGCATCCAGCTCGGCCTCTCGCCGACCGGTAACGAAGACGTACGCTCCTTCCTTGACGAAACGCTCCGCAGTGGCAAGGCCGATCCCGGCTGTTCCACCTGTGACAAGCGCGATCTTTCCTTCAAGTTTTCCTGACATTTGTTTTCCTTCCTGGTCTTGTTGCCAAAGCGTCCAGCAGTCAACGCACTTGAGCGAAGCTCTTGCGCAATTCGGCAACGAACAGATCGGGCTGCTCAAGCGCGGCGAAGTGACCACCTTTCGGAACCTCGTTCCAGTAAAAGAGTTTCGAATAGGTCTCGTCGCCCCATACCTTTGGCGGCGTAAAGAAGTCACCCTTGAAGATGCTCACTGCGACTGGTAGGTCGATGGGCATGCGGCCAAAGTCCTTGCCCCAGCTCTCAAAATAGAGGCGCGCAGAGGACGCGGCGGTGTCGGTCAGCCAGTACAGGCTTATGTCATCCAACATGTGATCGACCGAGATCGCCTCCACGGGATCACCTTTGTTGTCGCTCCAAGCCTGAAACTTTTCGTATATCCACATCGCTTGCCCAACGGGTGAGTCAGCAAGACCATACCCCAGTGTTTCGGGACGGGTCGCCTGGATGGAGCCGTAGGCGGCCCCGTCGCTACCATACTTAGCGAGTTGAGCAAGCGCCGGTTCTTCGGCGGCTGTATAGCCGCCGGGCGGCGGTGGCGGAGGTGGAAAAAGAATCGGAAGATTCAGATGAATGGCGGCAAGCCCTGATACATGCTGCTTAGCCATCCAACTCGTCACACCGGCACCCCAATCGCCTCCTTGTGCGACGTAGTGCTTGTAACCCAGGCGCGCCATCAGGACTGCCCATGCGTTAGCAATTCGCGGAAGCCCCCAGCCCACTTCGGTCGGCTTGTCAGAAAAACCAAACCCGGGCAGGGAGGGGATGACAACGTGGAAGGCTTCTTCGGCCTTGCCCCCGTGGGCCGTCGGGTCTGTCAGAGGTCCAATGACCTGCAGAAACTCAATGATCGATCCAGGCCATCCATGCGTGAGGATCATCGGCAAGGCATTCTCGTGCTTTGATCGGACGTGAATGAAGTAGATCCCGAGACCATCAATTTGCGTGCGAAATTGCGGCAGCCCGTTCAGCGTGCTCTCAACATGACGCCAATCGTAGCGCGTGTGCCAATATTCAATGAGGGCCTGTGCTTTGGCCAGCGGCACACCCTGGGACCAATCTGTTACCGTTTCCTTGTTCGGCCACCGAGCGTTGGCAAGTCTTTTCTTGAGATCATCCAATGCTGCCTGCGGTACGTGAACCTTAAAGGAAGTCACTTCCGGTGTGGTTGCGGGGAGCACCATCTGCTCAACCTTGGCGGCGGTTCCTTGAGCACTCACCCGCATTCCGGCAGACAATATACCGGCGCCACTGACTCCGGCAGCCGCACGAATAAACATACGGCGCGACGTGAGTGCTGCCGTTAGTTCCGTTCTATTTTCTAAGTCGTTGTTCATGGACGGCTCCTCCAATGCGGCGTTCTCGCGCTGGGACTCCATAGTTGGCATCTCCCGCGTACCTCGTGAAGACTTCAAGCGAACCCGTGATGCACGCGTCTCACACGCGGAGCTTAGCGAAACATGCGCGCAATTCCCGCACGAAGACTTCTGGTTGCTCGAATGCCGCGAAGTGTCCACCCTTGGACAACTCATTCCAGTAGATGAGGTTGGGATAGTCCTTTTCTGCCCAACTGCGCGGCGCGCGGTAAATCTCCTTTGGAAAGATACTCGCACCGACCGGAAGATTGATCTTGCCGCCAGCGAAAGAGGCCGGACTGTTCTCCCAATAGATCCGGGCTGAGGAGGCCGCGGAATCTGTCAACCAATACAACGATATGTCGTCGAGCATCTGGTCCTTCGTAAGTGCGCTGTCAGCATCTTCGTCATGGTCGGTCCATGCGTTGAACTTCTCGTATATCCACGCTGCCTGTCCGATCGGAGAATCTGCGAGAGCGGTCCCAATCGTTTGTGGTCGCGTCGCCTGTTCCAGGAAGTAACCATAACCGTGAGTCTCGAAGTTTGCCGCAGCATCAACGGCGCGCTGCTCGTCTGGGGTGAGGCCCTCCGTCGGTATCTTTTCCGGAAAGACGAGCGGCCAGTTAAGATGAATACCTGCGAGCCCCGGTGGTTGGATATGTCCGAGGGCAGTCGTAACACCGGCCCCCCAATCACCTCCCTGGGCGACCCAACTCTCGTAACCGAGGCGTTTCATGAGGGTGGCCCACGCGTTGGCGATTCGCACGACGTTCCACCCTTTCTCGGCTGGTTTGTCCGAAAAGCCAAAACCTGGGAGGGCAGGAACAACGACATGGAACGCGTCACTCTCAGTGCCACCATGTGCGGTCGGATCGGTTAGCGGTCGGATCACTTCGAGAAACTCAAAAATGGAACCCGGCCACCCATGGGTCAAGATGATAGGGAGCGCACGTTCGTGCTTAGAGCGCAGATGAATAAAGTAGATCCCGAGACCGTCCAGAGACGTGCGAAACTGCGGAAGCGAGTTTAGTGCGCGTTCCGCGCGGCGCCAATCGTAGTTCCGAGCCCAATAGTCGGCAAGCGCGCGGATCTTTGCCAGAGGTACACCCTGGGACCAGTCCGTTACCGTTTCCTTGTTCGGCCAGCGAGCAGCATCAAGTCTCATTTTCAGGTCGTCCAACGCCGCCTCTGGCACATGCACCGTGAAAGGCTTGACTTCCTCCGTGGCTGCCGGGAGCACAAGCAACGGGGCCTTCTCAGCGCTCCGCTGGGCCTCAATTGGCAACGATCCTGCTGCCAACAAACCGGCACCCCCAGTTAGGGCAGCGGCACGTATGAACTGACGGCGCGAGCTGAAAGATGCCGTTGCTCCTGCCTTATTTTCCAACTCATTCTCCATCTCCATGATGCATTCCTCTCTTTTGAACTGGGTGACTTGAACCCACCCGGGTAGGAGCTAGTGAAGCTTGAACACAAGTAGGGTGCCGGCCCGCGCTACCGCCGTATTTGTTCCTTGGATCTTGTCGACACCGGCTTGAACACCTCGCGCGTCGAGATCCCAGCCTGTCGTCACGGCGACATATTGCTCACCGTCAACCTCAAATGACGTCGGAACACCGATGGCACCGGATGGCAGCGGGTAGCTCCACAATTGTTCACCGGTACGGGCGTCAAAGGCCCTGAACTGACGATCCGGAGTCCCGCCGGCGAAGAGAATATTCCCGCCCGTGACCAGTAGCGGCGCCCAAAGCATTGTCTTGAAATTGTGCTGCCAGACGCGCTTGCCGGTGTTCAGGTCCCAGGCTTGCAGTTCTCCAATGTGGTCGGACGCGCCAGGGCCGGTACGGACCGACCCGAAAATGCTGTCGA
>Ga0070735_10005884_pt1 | contig 10090 bp, 8 predicted proteins | sample Coa_R1_FD_66443 | JGI IMG/M metagenome (GOLD analysis project Ga0070735, IMG submission 66443) | Surface soil microbial communities from Centralia Pennsylvania, which are recovering from an underground coalmine fire - Coalmine... | ecosystem: Environmental > Terrestrial > Soil > Unclassified ... | reverse complement strand
CATAGATAAGGGTGGCATCATACTGTCACCACGGAGGATGTAATGTATCAGAAGCGCCCCGGAGTTTTCATGGCTGACTGGTTCGATGCCGACGGCCGCAGGCATCGTAAGCAGTTTAAAAATGTGGAAGAAGCCAAGAAACACGAGCACCGCGAGGTGGCTTTGGCCCACGCTATGCGCGCCAACCGGGAACTGAAACTATCCGGCGCGAAAGGTGGCAAAAATACTGCCAGATCGGAGGCACTAACCGCCACCGCCGCCGAGATTGCCCCGGCGAAAGGGAAGCTGGGCGTGATGATCCCCGGCATGGGCGCCGTTGCCACGACGTTTGTGGCCGGAGTAGAAGCCATCCGCAAAGGCCTGGCCAAGCCCATTGGTTCGCTGACGCAAATGGGCACTGTGCGACTCGGTAAGCGTACCGCTGGCCGCTCACCCAAAATCAAAGAATTCGTTCCTCTCGCCGCCCTCGACGATCTCGTGTTCACGGGATGGGACATTTTCGCAGACAATATGTATGAAGCGGCATCGAACGCGGGAGTCCTCGAACAGCGCCTGCTCGATCAATTGGAGCCGTTTCTTTCCTCGATAACGCCGCGCTCCGCCGTTTTCGACCACAACTACGTCAAGAAGATCGACGGCCCCAACGTGAAAAAAGGTAAGACAAAGATGGATCTGGCCGATCAGGTGCGCGACGACATTCGGGATTTCAAAAAGAAAAGTGGCGCCACCCGCCTCATCACCATGTGGTGCGGCTCGACCGAAAGTTACATCGCCCCCGGCGAAGCTCACCAGTCGGTAAAGGCCTTCGAGAAAGCCCTGCGCGAAAATAACGACACCATCGCCCCTTCGATGATCTACGCCTACGCATCGCTGATGGAAGGCGTCCCGTTCGCCAACGGCGCTCCCAACCTGACCGTAGACATTCCCGCAATGCTGGAGCTTTCCAAACAAAACGAGGCTCCCATTTGCGGCAAGGATTTCAAAACCGGCCAAACCTTGATGAAAACCATTCTCGCTCCCGGCTTCAAAGCGCGCATGTTAGGGCTCAACGGCTGGTTTTCAACCAACATTCTCGGCAATCGCGATGGAGAAGTTCTCGATGATCCCGGCTCGTTCAAAACCAAGGAGGAGTCGAAACTCTCCGTTCTCGAGCACATCCTGCAGCCCGAACTTTATCCCGACCTCTATGGCAAAATGCATCACAAGGTCCGCATCAACTATTATCCGCCGCGCGGTGATAATAAAGAAGGTTGGGACAATATTGATATCTTCGGATGGCTCGGCTATCCCATGCAGATCAAGGTGGATTTCCTCTGCCGCGACTCCATCCTTGCCGCTCCCATCGTGCTCGATCTTGTCCTGCTCATGGACTTGGCGCAGCGCTGTTCGGATTTGCGAGGCCTTGGCATCCAGGAATGGTTGAGCTTTTATTTCAAGTCGCCCATGACAGTTCCCGGCCTTTATCCCGAGCATGACCTGTTCATTCAGTTAATGAAGTTGAAAAACACGCTCCGTCACTTGAAGGGCGAAACACTCATCACGCATTTGGGTTTGGAATACTACGACTGAGAGTTTTAGCGTTGTGTTCCTTCGTGATCTTCCTGGTTGAATATTGCTCGGAGCTGCTGGCAACCCCGACCCAAAGTGATCACAGGGGCCATGCACCTTCGTATGACCTGCAACTGGCCCTTTGTCTTAGAATGGACGCACGATAACGGAATGGCATAGGGTTGCATCTAAGTGTGCAAGAGAACGCCTGTTTACCGTTCCGTCTTTAGAACCTAACAACGAGGTCCGTTTGGTTATGAAAACCGTTAAGGTTTGGCTTGGTACAGCGATTTCCATCGCATTGCTTCTCGGTGCCGCCCATGCAATGCCCCTGAACTCATCGGCCCGCACTGTCATGCCCGCCGATACGCAACAACTGATTTCCGTGGATTACCGCACCCTCAAAGATTCTCCGACTGCCATGCAACTGAAGCAGCAATTGCTGCCTGACAATATTAAGCAGTTCGAGCAGGCGCTGAAGGGAATTGGCATCGATCCTGATAAAGACGTGGATACTCTGACTTTTTCCGCATTCCGCACCCCGAAGATGGGTGTTAAGGGCGTGGGCGTTGCCGCTGGACCGTTCGCTATGAAAACCGTTCTCAAGAAATTGACGGCGGCAAAAATCAAACCCACCAAGTATCGCAATACAAACATCTATCCCATGGGCAGCGATATGGTAATGGTTTTCCTCGATGACAGCACATTGCTGTTCGGAGAAATCTCCGCGGTGAAGGTGGCGCTCGACACGCGCGACGGAGAAGTGCTGAGCCTCGATACGAATCAGACAATGACTGACATGATGTCCGATGTCGATTCCTCGCCGGTGTGGAGCATCCTCGACCAGGAAGGAACGCAGAACGTAATGCGCTCCGCTCTGGGCGATGCCGCCAAGATTGCGGATTACGACACCATCAAAAAGCGTCTGCTCGGTTCCCGCTACACCATGAGCTTCAATGGCGGCGTGAACTTCGATCTAACCGTGGTTTCCTCGGATTCGGTCACCGCAGCTACGCTCTCATCGCTGGTGAAAGCTGGACTGCTCTACAAGAAAATGAGCGCGACGGCTCCCGAAAAGCTGGCCATGGATAACACTAGCGTCGACTCCGATGGATCAGACGTGAGCTTCCATTTCAAGTCGACGGATCAACAGTTCCAGTCGATTATGCATTCGCAGTTGTTCGCTGCGGTTTCGCACTAGAGTGCGAGTCAGAGACGCTTGATGCAGGCTATTTGGACGTAGGCAACTTGAAGGGGCGCGGCTTTAGCCGCGCCGTACACCCGCCTCAACCCGAAGGGTTTTAGCCCCTGCGGGGAAATCATTTGGTCTTCTGCGCCGCCCGCTTCTGACGCGCCCAACCTTCTTTCGTGACCTGCCGTGCGCGTGCCACTGCAAGCGCATCCTCAGGAACATCATCCGTAATGCACGATGCCGCCCCTACGTAGGCTCCCTTGCCTACCCGCACCGGCGCAACCAGCGTGGTGTCACTGCCGATAAAAACTCCGTCTTCGATCACTGTCGTGTTCTTGTTGACGCCATCGTAATTGCAAGTAATAGTTCCGGCGCCAATATTCACGCCAGCGCCAATCTCGGCATCGCCGAGATACGTCAGGTGATTGGCCTTCGACCCTTTTCCCAATGTTATTTTCTTCGTCTCAACAAAATTCCCAACGTGCGCACCCTCCCCGATCTGGCTTTCGGGGCGCAGATGCGAATACGGGCCCAGAATCGCGTTGCGCGCCACCCGCGCGCCGTCCAGAATGCATCCCGGACGAACCAGAACGCCGTCGGCAATCTCCGAATCCCGGATCACCGAATACGAACGAATCCTGCACTCCGCGCCGATTTTAGTGTGGCCAAGAATTTGCACAAAAGGTTCGACCACAGTATCGGCGTCAATCGTGACCTCGCTGTCGATGACACACGTTTCCGGATAGAAGATCGTTACTCCGTCCGCCATCAACTCCTGGCATTTCCGCATGCGCATTTGCTGGTCGATTAGCGAAAGCTCCGCCCGCGTGTTCGCTCCCAGAATCTCTGCAGAATTTTCCGTTTTCCAAACCACAACCCGCCCTGCATCCTTGCGCAGAACTTCCGCCATATCGGTCAGGTAGTACTCCGCATGAGCGTTATTGGTCGAGAGCTTACCAATATGCGAGAACAATTGCGGCGCATCGAAAACATAAAACCCGGCGTTAATCTCGCGCAGCTTCTTCTGCGCGGGCGTCGCGGATTTCTCTTCCACAATCGCCCGCACTTCGTCGCTGCGCGGATTTTTGCGCAGCACCCTCCCGTATCCCGTAGGCGGATCAAGTTCCGCGCTGAGTAGCGTCATAGCCGCCTGTTGGTCCAGATGAAAATTCAGGAGCCGCGCAATGGTCTGAGGCGTGATCTGCGGCGCGTCGCCGGAAAGCACGATGACATGGTCATACGATGACAGCACGTCGCGGGCGACCATCACGGCGTGGCCAGTTCCGCGCTGTTCCGCCTGCTCGACAAAATCTACACCCGTCGCCGAAACCGCCGCGCGAACCCGATCAGCCTCGTGCCCGATGATGGCAAAAATGTCGCTCGGCGGAACAACCCGCGCCGCGGCCGCAATCACGTGCGCCAGCAGCGGTTTTCCGCCCACTTCATGCAGTACCTTTGGCAATCGAGATTTCAGCCGCGTCCCTTTACCCGCGGCCATAATGGCGATAGCGACACGCGGCGAAGCGCTCGCCGAATTCTGCATGGATCTTTTCCTGATTTTTTTCATTGGCCCAACTATATCCTGAGCCGCGCCCTGCCAAGAAGTGCACGCCTCATAAAAGGAAGGCGGGGGCAAGCTTGCTTCGCGTCACAATCCAAGCCCGCCATCCACAGCCAGAATCTGCCCGGTAATAAACTGCGGCGCGGTGGCGAAAAACAGCACTGCATCGGCGATCTCGTCACCCCGCCCGTTGCGCTGCATGGGAGTCTGTTTCGCCATGCGCCGCATAAAGGCCGCCGCCGACTTCTCCCCCAGATCGATCATCCCCGGCGCAACCGCATTCACCGCGATCTCCGGCGCCAGAGCCTTCGCCATCACTTTCGTCAGCATGTGCAACGCCGCCTTCGAGGAACAGTAATGCGCGTGCGTGGCCCAGGGGCGCAAGCCGCCAAGCGACCCCATGTTGATTATCTTCGCCTCAATCCGCTGCGATTTTGGCCTTCTGCGCCGCATCCATTTCAGCGCTTCACGCGAAACCAGAAAGGGCCCGCGTGTGTTCGAAGCAAAGATCGCATCCCATTGTCGAACCGTGAGGCGCTCAAACTGGGCAGTTTCATAATTGCCTGCGTTATTCACCAGAATGTCGATCCGGCCCAACTCCCGGCCAGCTTCGCGCATCATCGCCTTCACGCTCGCCTCGTCGGTTACATCGCAGTGAAACGCAAACGCCCTCACGCCAAGGCTGGACAGATCAACCACGGTACGCTGCGCATCGCGAGCGGAATTACGGAACGTAATGGCGACATCCGCTCCCGCCTGTGCCAGAGCAAGCGCCGAAGCGCGGCCCAATCGTCGCGCCGCGCCCGTAATAAGGCAGGTTTTACCGCGCAAAGATTTTGCTGAATTTTGCATGGTGGAAATTCTACCTTGGCCGCGATGTCACCCGGGGCGACCGACTGGTCCGCTAACCTGACCTGCGTTAACGCCCACGCCGGACTTTTTTCATTTCTTCACAATTTCTCGCTGGAATCTGTGGATTCCCGAACGCTACAATCCACCCGTGGAACTCCTGCGTCAGGTCGTAGTCTACTCGCGCAAAGGTTGTCATCTCTGCGAGCTGGTCAAGGAGAGCCTCACCAAGCTTGCTCGCCGCGGCGGTTTCACCTGGACGGAAATTGATGTGGACACCGACGCCGAGCTTCGCCGCGAATTCAATGACCAAGTCCCCGTGGTTTTTATCGACGGACGCAAAGCCTTCAAGTACCGCATGGATGAACGCGAATTTCTCCGCCGCCTGGCCAGCTGACTTCGCCTCTCCTAAATTTTTCTTTTAGCGATAGAACCCTAGCCAATTGGCCATCCTAAACCCAGCGCCCCAAGCCGATTTCAACAGACCCTGCGTGCCGCCCCGTGCACATTTTCACCCTCAGGCGTAATTCTTTCCAGTGCGCAGGGCAATTCCTACAAACTGCAAAAGTACGCCGCTAGTATTATGAATATCTTAGAGAATGGCACGCTATCTGCAACAACCCATAACAGACGAAGTGGCGCGCAACGGGGCGATCCGAGGATGACTTCGGCCAGAGGTTCTCTCGGACGCCCCTTGCAAAATAGACCACGGTGGAACGGACGCAGACGGCGCTAGCCCTCCCCGGACTAGTTTTTCAGAGATTGCAAGGTTAGGCTAATTTTTCCCCTGTGCGGTTGGCGCATTTTGAGTTGTTGTCATTCTGAGCGAAGCGAGAAATTTGTCCCCCTCTGCAACCATATTTCTTACTTCTCTTCGGATGACGCCTCGTACTCCCCCTGCGACGAAGCTAACTCCCCCAGCTTCTTCGTGTTAGGGTCAAGCCAGAACCAGTTTCTCGAGGATGTCGATTCCAGCCTGCCGCACCAGCTTGGCGACAGCGTCGGCTTTCAACCGTGAGCCGTCATACCCCACCCGCACCGTTCGTTCTGCCTCGTTAAACCACACGCCCCGAATCCCGTAAACCTCGCGCACCCCGTCAATCGCGCGCAACTCCGCCTCTCCCGGCACGGCCCGATAACGAAAAACCACGTCTACGTAAGTCATGATCGCCCTTTCGCTTCCGGCAACAACTCTTCAAATCCGGCTGGCATGGCAGCCTTGAATCCAATATAGATCATCTTCCATCGAACCAAGAGACGTCCGTATTCTCTCTGTGATCCTCATTGTGCTCTGTGTTTAAAGTTCTTTAAAAAGAATAGAGTATGTAGGAGAAATGTCCGTCCGGCCATCTTCCATTCCAGAACGCGATCCCGTCTGCGGGATGAGCGTAAATCCCGCCAATGCGAAGCACATTTACCAGCACAACGGCAAAACCTACTACTTCTGCTGCGCGAGCTGTACAGAAAAGTTCAAGGCCGACGCCGACAGATATCTGAACCCGCAGCCGAAGCCCTCCGGATTAGTAACGCTCGGCGCACCCAAGTCGCCGCCACCGTCCACCGCTCCGGAACCCACTCGAAAGGCATTTTCGGCCTCACCGTCAGAAACGGCCTACGTTTGTCCCATGTGCCAGGAAGTCCGTGAGCCCAAGCCTGGCCCGTGCCCCTCCTGCGGCATGGCCCTCGAACCCGAAGTCCCCGTCGTCGCCACGCGCACCGAATATACCTGCCCCATGCACCCTGAAATCGTGCGCAGCGAACCGGGCTCCTGCCCCATATGCGGCATGGCCCTCGAACCGCGTACCGTCGCTGCAGCTCAGGAAGAAAATCCAGAACTCCGCGACATGACTCGTCGCTTCTGGGTTAGCCTCCTGCTAACAGCCCCGCTGCTCGTTATCGCCATGGGCAGCATGATCTCGCACAGCTTCAAAGTCACAATCGATCTGAACCTCGACGGCCTGATCATCAATTTGCAGAGAATCGAATTTTTGCTGGCCACTCCAGTCGTTCTCTGGTGCGGCTGGCCCTTCTTCCAGCGCTTCTGGACCTCCCTGGTCAACCGCAGTCCCAACATGTTCACGCTGATCGGCATGGGCACCGGCGTAGCCTACATCTACAGCGTGATTGCAGCATTGGCGCCGCAGATTTTTCCGGCATCCCTGCGCACTATCTCCGGCTATCCCGACGTCTACTTCGAAGCCGCCGCAGCGATCGTCACCTTGGTCCTGCTGGGCCAGGTCCTGGAACTCCGCGCCCGCAGCCGCACCAGCGCCGCCATTCGCGCCCTGTTAGATCTCAGTCCGAAAACCGCGCGCCGCGTCGATAACGACGGCTCGGAAAAAGACATTCCCCTCGTCCAGGTAACGCCCGGCGACCGCCTCCGCGTCCGCCCCGGCGAAAAAATTCCTGTCGATGGCACCATCCTCGAAGGCCGCAGCTCGATCGACGAATCGATGATCACCGGGGAATCCATTCCCGTAGAAAAATCTCCGCAAAGCAAAGTAATCGGCGCGACCATCAACGGCGCGGGATCGTTCATCATGCAGGCCGATCGCGTAGGCAGCGAAACCCTGCTGGCCCGCATCGTCCAGCTGGTAGGCCAAGCCCAGCGCAGCCGTGCTCCTATCCAGCGCCTCGCCGATCGCGTAGCTAAATGGTTCGTGCCGGCAGTAGTAGCGGTAGCGGCCATCACCTTCACAGCGTGGTTCGCGTTAGGCCCGCAGCCGCGCTTAGCTCACGCGCTAGTCAACGCAGTAGCCGTCCTGATCATCGCCTGCCCCTGCGCGTTAGGCCTGGCCACGCCGATGGCCATCATGGTAGGCGTAGGCCGCGGGGCTCGCGCCGGAGTGCTCATCAAGAACGCCGACGCGCTGGAAACTTTAGAAAAAGTCGACACCCTGGTCGTCGACAAAACCGGCACGCTGACCGAGGGCAAACCCAAACTCATTTCCTTCACTTCATCCCAATCCCGTGGAGACGAAGTCCTCCGCCTCGCGGCCAGCCTGGAGCGCGCCAGCGAGCACCCTTTAGCCGCAGCTATCGTCGAAGGCGCCTTGGCGCGTGGACTAAAACTCTCCGAGCCCGCCGACGTCGCCAACACGCCGGGCCGCGGCATTCAAGGCTCGGTCGAGGGAAAGCGTGTCGCTGTCGGTAACCTTGCCTTCATGCATGAAGTCGGAGCCATCAAGCCGGGATCGAGTTTCAGCCACGTCAAGACCGACGACTCCACTTCCATCTTTATCGCCATCGATCGCGAATATGCCGGCATGGTCGCGGTCGCCGATCCCATCAAGCCCACTACTGCCGACGCCATTCGCCAACTCCGGCGCCAGAAACTCCACATCGTAATGCTCACCGGCGATCACCATGTCACCGCAGCCAAAATCGCCCAGGCGCTCAACATCGAGGAGTTCAAAGCCGAAATCCTGCCGGAAGAGAAGCTCGAGGTTGTCCGCCAGCTGCAACAGCAGGGAAGAGTAGTAGCCATGGCCGGCGACGGCATCAACGACGCTCCCGCTCTAGCTCAAGCCAACGTGGGCATAGCCATGGGCACCGGCGCCGACGTAGCCATGGAAAGCGGCGGCATCACGCTGGTCAAAGGCGACCTGACCGCAATCGTTCGCGCCCGCGCATTAAGTCAGGCCACCATGCGCAACATTCGCCAGAATCTTTTCTTCGCGTTTGTCTACAACGCAGTGGGCGTCCCCATAGCCGCAGGCGTTTTATACCCATTCTTCGGCCTTCTCCTAAGCCCAATCTTCGCCGCCGCAGCCATGAGTTTCAGTTCCGTCTCGGTGATCGCCAACGCCCTGCGCCTCCGCCATGTCAAACTCTAGTTCCAGGAAAAGCCCCAACTGTCATGCTGAGCGGAGGTTGAGCTGAGCAAAGCGAAGCTCAACCGCAGCCGAAGCATCGCTAGTGGACGATTCGGTCTCGTGCAGTCCTATTGCACCGGGACCCATTGAGAACAGCCCATCGGGTCAATGAGAGTAATTGGGATTTTTCACCAACGATTCGTGTAAACTCGCGGCGATGCCACGAAATCTTGGAATCTTGCTGTTTGCGAGCTTGGCGTTTGCTCCAGCGATCTGCCAGACTACCTCCCCGACTCAAGCCGACATTGGACGACGGGTGCAGCGCCTGATGGACATCGAGGTGGGGTTCGAGAACATGGTGCCGCCGGGTACATCCATCCATGCGAAGGAAGTCTCACGAAAAGGGAAATCTGGAAAAGATTTGGTCGTCCAATATCACATCTTTGTGACGGGAGTTCCTGCGAACACCCTGTTTAAGTTCGTGGACTGGGCAGTCAATGCTGATGGTCCGACGCCTCGCCTCCAAGGCATTTCGGTTGGCAAAGACGGTATTCTGATGTGTGCCGGCAGAACAGTCGAGCAGTGTGGCGATGCCAGTAAACCAGACGATCCCATCGAATTCACTTCCATGCCGCTAAAAGGCGAGCCCAGTCGCATGGCCTTTATCTCACCGGATGTAAAGATTGGAATCGTTATCGTCCCAGATCCCGTCGAAGCAAGCGACAGAGGATGCAGCCTGGCGGCAAAACGAATGACACGGTCGTTTGACTTAGCATTCCTGTCGGGCAGCGGATACCCTCCGAACAGCGACATCCATTACAAAGTGTTTTCAGAGATGACGAGCGATTTCGTCGTGAAGTCGGACAGCAGCGGCACGATACGGGTGAGCGTCATTCCCTTTCCGGGCAAAAAGACTGAAGGCACGGCGAGGGTGAGAATAATGGAATCGAACTGTACTCCGGAAGTTTCTTGGAACTGGGGACCAATTCAGGCTGCCCATCAGTAAGGCGACGTCAGCCCGCGATGTGCCACGAAGCCCTACAACTTCCCCAAATACTCCACCACATCCGGAGCCGTCCAATCCACCGCCCCAATAAACTTGCGCCGAACGATTCCGTTGCGGTC
>Ga0070735_10005883_pt1 | contig 10091 bp, 11 predicted proteins | sample Coa_R1_FD_66443 | JGI IMG/M metagenome (GOLD analysis project Ga0070735, IMG submission 66443) | Surface soil microbial communities from Centralia Pennsylvania, which are recovering from an underground coalmine fire - Coalmine... | ecosystem: Environmental > Terrestrial > Soil > Unclassified ... | reverse complement strand
GACGTAGGCGACCCACAGCACGATGATCGCACCACCAATGAACTTCGGATTTTTGACGAATGCCGGTGCGGCCACGTCCCCTCCTGGCGCCCGTAGCAATGGACTGCATAAAAGCTTGGCCGCCATCCGGCGTGTTGTCAACGCGTTCGGAGCCGTAACTTGCGATGCACGCGTGGCTAACGGCAAGGACGGGCGCGATGCGGTTTAGGGTGGGGCAGGGCTTCGATTTTCATCCGCTGCGGCCGGGCCGTGCACTCAAACTCGGCGGCGTGGACATCCCCCACGAGGCGGGCCTCGACGGGCACTCCGACGCTGACGTCGCCGCTCACGCCCTGGCCAACGCCATCCTCGGCGCGCTCGGCGAGGGCGACCTCGGCCGCCATTTCCCGGACAGCGATCCGCGCTACCGGAACGCCGATAGTCTCGTGCTCCTCGCCGAGGTCTGGAAGCTCGCCAGTGGGCGTGGATGGCGCCTGGTCAACGCCGATTTGACGATTTTGGCGCAGCGCCCGCGGCTCGCGCCCTACGTCGGCGCGATGCGCGAGCGGCTGGCCGGCGCGCTCGGCACCGAGCCCGCGCTGCTCAACGTAAAGGCCTCGAGTCCGGAGGGCCTCGGGGCGCTGGGGCGCGGCGAGGGGATGTCGGCGGCCGCCGTGGTGTTGCTGGAAGCCGGGTAGGTCTGTTACTGCCTCCTTGGGCTATGTGCCACAGGTAAGTCCGCAAATGTTATCCGGGTAACCGGGTCGAGGAAGAACCGCACGCCGCGGGCGGCGTCGGCCAGGGAGAGTGCAGATGAAAAACTGGATGTCGCGAATTCTGATCGCATCGGCGCTGGTGATCGCCGTCCCGTTCGCCGCGTCGGCGGATACCTGGCAAATCGATCCGGGCCACACCACGGTCGGATTCACCGTGCGACACATGACGATTTCGAGCGTCAGGGGCCAGTTCGACAAGGTCGCGGGCACGATTACCGCCAAGGGCAACGACCCGGCTTCAGCCGTGATCGAAGCGACCATCGAGACGGCGTCGATCGACACGCGATCCCCGGACCGCGACGCCGATCTCAAGAGCGCCAACTTTCTCGACGTGACGAAATATCCGACCATGACCTTTAAGTCGAAGAAGGTCGAAGCGGCGGGCCCGGGTAAGTTTAACGTCGTCGGCGACCTCACGCTGCACGGAGTTACCAAGGAAGTCACGCTCGCGGTCGAGGTGGCGGGCCCGCCAATCAAGGATCCGTGGGGCAACACGCGCGCGGGCGCGTCCGCCACGACCACAATTAGCCGCAAGGACTTCGGATTGACCTGGAACAAGATGATCGAAGCCGGCGGCGCAGTGGTCGGCGACGCTGTCTCCATCGAGATCGACGTCGAGGCCGTGAAAAAGAAGTAGTGAAGCAGCGAAACCTGGGACCGTCGCGTTAGCGGCGGCCCAGCCGGATGAAAAGCTCGTTTTCGGCTGTCGCGATCGGCGACGATAGCCGCTCGTCCAACAGGCGATGAAAGACGGGCGACCCGGCGGCCTGCTCGGCGGCCCAGCGCCGGGCGAACGTCCCATCGCGAATCTCGTCGATCGCCTTGCGCATCAGGGCCTCGGAATCGGCCCCGATAAATTCCGCGCCATGCGTGAGCTGTCCGAACTGGCTGGTATGCGAATGCAGCTTGAGCTGTTTCCATACGCCCAGCGTCGCCATCGCGCGGCCGATCTCGCCCAGCTCTCCCGACGCGTACAGCTCGAGCAGTGCGACCTCCTTGCTCACGCCCGCCTCGACCAGCAACTTGAACGCGCGATCGAGCAGAAAAAGCATCGCGCCCGCCCAAGTATGCTCCGAGAACAGGTCCACCAGCGTCTCTTCCTCGAAGCTCGACTCGACCACCGCGCCGTGAGGCAAAAAGGCGCCGATGCCGTGCGTTATCGCCAGCGCGGTCGCGAGCGCGTGGCCGCTGGCGTCCTGGCTGACGCCGACGAGCACCGGAAAACCCTCGCCGCGCGCCGGCAGGTCGAGCACGCCTTGTCCGATCATGCGCGGTGCGACCAGCACCACGTCGGTTTCGCGCGGCGGCGCGATGAACTTGTAGGTGATGTTGTAGCCGCTGGCAAAGACCAGTGTTTTACCGCCGCCCGCCAGATGCGGCGCGATGAGCTCGCGGTAAGTCGCCGGCGCTATCTCGTCGGGCAACAGCAGCATCACGACGTCGGCTCGCGCCGCCGCCGCGTCCATCGCGAACGTCTCGAAACCGTCGGCGCGCGCCTGTTGCCAGCTTTCGTCCTCCTGGTTGCCGACGATCACCTGATGGCCTGAGCGGCGCAGATTGATCGCCTGGGATCGTCCCTGGTTGCCGTAGCCGACAACCGCGATGGTCTTTCCGTTGAGTAGTGCGGGATCGGCGTCGGCCGCCGCGAAGAATTTTGCCATTGATATGCCCTCTGCGAGGCGCGATGGTTAGAGATCGTCTCCGCCCGCGCTGCCGCCGTCGTCGCCGCCATCGTCGTCCAGGCCGCCGCCGCTCTCGAGTTGGTCCACCGCTTCGTCGAACTCAGGCCCGCCCATCTCGTCGCCCATCTCCTTGCCCATCTTCCTGAGCGCGCGCGCGACGCTCTTGGGATCGTTCTCGTCCACGTCGGAGAAGCCGGCAGGATTGGACAGCGCGTCCATCCGCGACTCTTCGCTGCGCGGCGTCGCGAAACGCGACATCAGACGGCGCATCCGCGCGCTTCCGCAATGTTTGCATATCGCCTCAACCCGCTCGCTGACGCGCATCGTGAGCACGCTGGTGCGTTTGCGGCACTTCTCGCACTGATATTCGTAGATCGGCATCGAGGCCAGCTCCACCCGGCGACGTATGCGTCGATTTTCCGTGCCGCGCGAGGCTACGGCAAGAGCGCCGCAGGGCTTGCGCAAACCGATCCGCGCCGTCCCCGCTTGATTAGCGGATCGGCGGCAGGATACTGCTGGGCGTCGAGATGAAGCCGAGCGTAAAGGGCGCGCGATGAGAGAGCTGGGCGCGATGTGGCGCAACACCCGGATGGTGGTGCTGTGCGCTATCTCGGCCGCGCTTTACGCCGCCGTTCTGGTGCCCTTCAAGGTGGTGCCGCTCATCCCGGGCGTCACCGAACTGCGCCCGGCCAATGCGATTCCCATCGTCTGTTCCTTTCTGTTCGGGCCGGCGGCGGCGTGGGGGTCGGCGATCGGCAACATGATCGGCGACTTCTTCGGCGGCGTCGGTCCCGGCGACATCTTCGGCTTCTTCGCCAATCTCCTGTACGGCTATATCCCTTATAAGGCGTGGAACGTTATCGCACGGCGCCAAAGCCCGATTACACGCTCGCCCGGCGCGATCGCCAAATACGTGGCCTCATGTCTGGCGGCCAGCGTGCTCTGCGCCGACATCGTCGGATGGGGAGACAATCTGCTTGGCCTGCGGCCGTTCAGCATCCTCGGCAACGTGATCGTGTTCAACAACATGGCCTCCGCCCTGGTGCTCTCGCCGCTCATCCTGATTGCGGTTTACCCGCGGGTGGCGCGCGGGCGGATGCTGTACACCGACGTGATGCCCGAGTTCAAGGAGCGCCGATGGGGTGTGCGCGCCGCCGGTCTGGCGATACTGGTCACGGGCGAGGTCGGCGCATGGCTGATGGGCAATCTTGTCTCGACTGGCTATTGGGCGCCGCCGTTTCTCTCCGCCGCGATGGCCCAGGCACCCTATGACAAGGCGATCGCGATCGTCGTGAGCCCGTTCATCCTGCTCGCCGTCGTCGGCGTGGGGCTGATGTGAAGAACCGCAATCCAGCTCCTGGAGCGGTTGGCGCGGCGCCACCGGACAACAAGGTCGCCGCCGTGGCGCACGATGTCGCGCTCGAAGCGGTAGGTTTTACCTACACCGATGGCGAACGCCCCGCGCTCGGCCGCATCAACTTCACGGTTGCGGCGGGCGAGATGGTCGGCGTGATGGGCGCATCCGGCGCGGGCAAATCCACGCTCGCGAAATGCCTCAACCGGATCGTGCCCGAGTTCGAGGGCGGCGCATTCACAGGCGTGGTGCGAATCGGCGGCCGCTCGCTCGACGGCGCGCGCGTGTGCGAAGTCGCGCCGCGAGTCGGGATGGTCTTTCAGGATTTCGAGGCGCAGCTTTTTTCCACCAACGTGGCGCACGAGGTCGCGTTCGCGATGGAACAGATCGGAATGGCGCGCGGGGAGATGGTGCGCCGTATCGGTCCCGCGCTCGAGGCGGTCGGCCTTGCCGGTTTCGAACATCGCGACCCGACCTCGCTCTCCGGCGGTGAAAAGCAGCGGCTCGCGATCGCCTCGGTGCTGGCCCTTAGCCCGTCGGTTATCGTGCTCGACGAGCCGACCACCGACCTGGATCCCGAGGGCAAGGCCGAGATCTTCGCGCTGATTCGCAGCCTGCGCGAGCAAGGATTCAGCCTGATCGTGATCGAGCACGAGGCCGAGGTGCTGCGCGGCGCCGACCGCCTGGTGCTGCTGCGCGAGGGCGAGATAATCGCCGAAGGCGCGCCGCGCGATCTGATGACCCGGCTCGAACTGCTCGAGGAGTGCGGCGTTCATCCGCCCGATCTGAACCGGGTGCTCGCCAAGTCAGGGATCGCGGCCCACGGCGCGAGCGTCGATGAAGCCGAGGCGCTGATTCGCCGCGCCCTGCCGCATCTCGGCGCCACTCGTGCGTCCAGCGCGTCAACCGATGAGCCGTTCAGGGACGCAGCACCGGCCAACGGCGCAAATCCGCTGGTCGAGGTCCGGGCGCTCAGCTTCAACTATCCGGACGGGCCGTCGGTGCTTGATTCGATCGATCTGCGGATCGCGCCCGGCGAGTTCGTCGCGATCATCGGCCAGAACGGCTCGGGCAAGACCACCCTCGCCAAGCATCTGGTGGGCCTTCTGCATCCGACTGCGGGCGCGGTGATGCTCAACGGGCGCGACCGCACCGCGATGCGTCCGGCCGAGACCGCTGCGGAAGTCGGCTACGTTTTTCAGAACCCCGACCATCAGATTTTCGCCGCGACGGTTGAAGACGAGGTCGCCTTCGGGCCGCGCAACTTCAACCTCGCGCCGGATGAGATTCAGCGGCGCTGCGACGAGGTGCTGCGCGCGGTCGGACTTCAGGATGCGCGCGCGCTCGATCCATTTTTGCTCAGCAAGGGCGAGCGCCAGCGGCTGGCGGTCGCCAGCGTGCTCGCGCTGCGGCCGCGCCTGTTGATCCTCGACGAGCCGACCACCGGACTGGATTACCGCGAGCAGCGCCGCATGATGGCGCTGGTGACCGAGCTCAACCGCGAAGGAATCGCGATCGTGATGATCACGCATACGCCCTGGCTGGTCGCCGAATACGCGCGCCGCGTGGTGTTGATTCGCCGCGGGCGCAAGCTCTATGACGGCGGCGTGCGCGAATTTTTCACCCGCGACGAATTGCTGGCGTCCTCGTCCTTTCGCGCCCCCGAGGCGACCGAACTTTCGCGCCGCTTCGGCACGGTCGCGCTGGGGCCCGACGAACTTGCGCAGTGGCTTCGAGCGCAGCGCTGATGCCGATTTTTCTCTATATCGAGCGCGCCACTTTCATCCATCGGCTCCATCCGACGGTCAAGGTGTTTGCGCTCTTAGTGATGTTCTGGTCGGTCTACTGGGTGGACCATCCGCTGGCCCTGCTGCCGCTTGGGCTGGTGATGCTGGCGCTGGCGGAATTCACCGGCGCGTGGCCGAACTTCTATCGCCTGCGATGGCTCTTCATACTCGTGATCCTGACCACCACGCTGGCCTGGATGGTCTTCTATCGCCAGGGGCCGGCGCTGATAAATCTCCCGCTGATCCATCTGAGCCGCGCGTCGCTCGTTTTCGGGCTGGGGCGCGGCCTGAAGCTGGCCGAGTTGCTCGCGACCTCGGTGCTGTTTCTCTCGACCACCAAGGTCGAGGAATTCACCGCCGGGCTGGCGCGCCTGGGCGTGCCCTACCGCGTCGGTTTTGCGATCACGCTTTCGTTTCGCCTGGTCCCGCTCTTCATCGATTCCGCGCTCACCGTGGTGCAGGCGCAGAACCTCCGCGGCTATGACTTCAATCGCGGCGGCCCGCTGGAGCGGGTCAAACGATACGTGCCGGTGTTGATCCCGGTTTTCATGGGCGCGCTACGCAAGGCTAATTCTATGGCGATGGCCCTGGAAGCGCGCGGCTTCGGGATGAGCCGCCAGCCGACGAGTTTCATCGACTACCCGGTCGAGCCTAGCGACCTGGCGGCAACCGTGGCGCTGTTCGCGCTGGGCGCCCTGTACTTCATGATTTACTACACGGGCTACGGCGCAATTTCGCCCAAATGACGCTCCCCCGAACTGTTGCCGGGCGCTTGGGCGGCCTGCGCTGCGCGTGCTAACTTCGCCCGGAGCAGGAGGCGCACAGATGTTGTTCGTGATCATCGGCCACGACGGACCCAACGGCGCGACGCTGCGGCCCACGGTTCGCCCGCGGCACCTTGCGTACGTCGGGCCGGTCGCCCAAAGCGGCAAGATGCTTATCGGCGGCCCGTTCACCGACGGCAGCGGCAGTTTGATCATCGTTGACATGGAAAGCGAAGCGGCGGCGCTCGAGTTCGCGCGCAACGATCCTTACGCCCGTGACGGCGTGTTCGAGCGGGTCGAGGTCAAGCCCTTTCGCAAGGTGTTGCCCGAATAGCGGGGCGGTGGGTCTGCATGGCGGGCGCGCTTTCAGGACTTAAAATCGTCGAGCTGGGCGAGATGGTTTCGGCCCCTTATGCGGCCAAGCTGATGGCCGACATGGGCGCCGAGGTTATCAAAATCGAGCGGCCGGGCGCAGGCGATCGCGCACGCGGGCGCGGCCCGTTTCCTGGCGGCACGGCGCACCCCGAAAAAAGCGGCCTCTTCCTATATCTCAACACCAACAAGCTCGGCGTGACGCTTGACGTCTCGCGTCCCGAAGGCTTCGAGTTGCTCGAACGGCTAGCCGCGGACGCCGACGTTTTGATTCACAACGTCGCACCCTCCGACATGGACCGCATCGGGCTCGGCTTCGAGCGCTTGCGCGCCCGCAATCCGCGCCTGGTGATGACTTCGATTTCGCCGTGGGGACTGAGCGGGCCCAAACGCGAGTGGCGCGCCGAGGATTTGACGCTCTGGAGCGCAAGCGGCATTTGCTACATCAACGGCGGCGGCCACGAGCACCCCGAGATGCCGCCGCTCAAGGCCTTCGGCCAGCAGTCGGGCTTTCAGGGCGGAGTGCATGCGGCGGTGGCGACGATGGGCGCGGTATTTGCGCAAGTGCGCGATGGCGAGGGGCAGCATGTCGACGTCTCGATTTACGAAGCGCTGGCGGCGCAGATGGAGCTCTTCTTCGAGTTCTGGCCGTATATGAACATGGTCGCCTCGCGGCTGGGGCAGAAGCCGATCCAGCCGCTCGAGGTGATGGAATGCCGCGACGGCTATATTTTCGTCTGTTGCGTCGAAGAGCATCAGTGGCGAAATTTCGTCGAGATGATGGGTAATCCGGAATGGGCGGCGGAGGAAATTTTCGCCGACCGATTAAAGCGCGGCGTCAATTGGGACGCGCTCAAGGTTTTTCTGGAGGACTGGCTGAAACAGCAGGACGCGCTCGATCTCTACAAGAAGGCGCAGGCGCGGCGCATCCCCTTCGCCCCGGTCTCGACCATGGGCGACCTGCTCAGTTCCGATCATCTGAAAAAACGCGGTTTCTTCGTCGAGATAGCGCATCCCGTGGCAGGCACGCACACGTATCCCGGCGCGCCGCTGAAGTACCATCGCACGCCGTGGGAGATTCGCCATCCGGCGCCGACGCTGGGGCAGCACAACGAGGAAATTTTCGGCGCGCGGCTCGGTCTGAAGCCGGCGCGGATCGAAGAGTTGCGGCGCGCGGGAGTGATTTGAGCGGGAATTATTGACGATGGCGAAGCTTCCACTTGAAGGCGTGAGAATCGCCGACTTCACCTGGGTATGGGCGGGGCCGTATTGCACCCTTCAGCTCGCCCATCTCGGCGCCGACGTAATCCGGATCGAGACCCGCACGCGGCCGTGCGTCACGCGATTGCTGCCGCCGTGGCCGGAGGGCAAACCCGGCATCAATCGCTCCGGTTACTTCAACCAGTACAACCAGGGCAAGCGCTCGGTGACGTTGAACTACGCCAAGCCCGGCGCGCTCGAAATTGCCCATCGGCTGGTCGAGGCGAGCGACGTCGTGACCAACAATTTCGCCGCCGGCGTGATGGACAAGATGGGGCTCGGTTACGCGGCGCTGCGCAAGATCAAACCCGACCTCATCATGATTTCGCTCTCCGGCTACGGCGACACCGGGCCGTATCACGAATACGTCGCCTACGGACCGGCGCAGGTGCCGCTCTCGGGGCTCTCGTCGCTCACCGGTTACAAAGGATGGCCGCCGATGCATGCCGGGTTCAGCTACGCCGACCCGAACGCTGGTGTGCACGGCGCGTTCGCGCTGCTGGCCGCGCTCTACCATCGCCAGAAAACCGGCGAAGGCCAATACATCGACATGAGCCAGTGGGAGTGCGCGATGGGGCTGCTGCCCGAAGGCATCATGGACTACACGATGAACGGGCGCGAGCCCGAGCGTGATGGAAACCGCGATCCGATGATCGCTCCCCACGGCGTGTTTCCGTCCAAAGATCGATTCGAGAATACCGGCGTCATGATTGATATGTGGGTCTCGATCGTGGCGGCCGACGACGCGGAATTCGGCCGGCTGGCGGGCGCGATCGGCAAGCCCGAGCTGGCGCGCGATCCGCGCTTCGCCACCGCCGCCGCGCGCAAACAAAACGAAGACGAACTCGAGGCGGCGATCGCCGTGTGGACTTCGCAGCGCAGCGCCGCCGAGGCGGAACAAATCCTCCAGGCGGCCGGCGTCGCTGCCGCGATATGCGCGCCCAACAAGTTCGTCTCGGAAGATCCGCATCTCAAAGAACGCGGCTATTGGGTTTACCTCGACCATCCGGAAGTCGGTGCGCAGCAGCATTGCGGAATCCCGTGGCGGATGAGCCGCACCGGTGGCGGGGTGCGCGCGCCGGCGCCGCTTATCGGTCAGCATACCGACGAAGTCCTTACACAAGTGCTAGGCTATGGCGCGGATGAGATCGCGCGGCTGCGCGCGGCCGGCGCGTTGGAATAGCGACTACCATAAAGATACGCGAGACGCGCGCGAATCGCTGCGGAGGCGCCATGAGACAATTCAAAACTTTGCTCGACAACCTGGCTTTCGGCGAAGGGCCGCGATGGCATGACGACAAGCTCTATTACTCCGACATGCACGCGCACACGGTGAACGCGGTCGATCTGCAGGGCCGCAACACGGTGGTTGCGGAAGTCGCAGCATGGCCCTCGGGGCTGGGGTGGCTTCCGGACGGGCGGATGCTGGTGGTCTCGATGACCGATCGCAAGCTGCTGCGCCAGGAGCCCGGCGGACTCAAGCTCCACGCCGACCTCAGCGGGCTGGCGTCGTATCACTGCAACGACATGGTGGTTGACGGCCGCGGCCGCGCCTATGTCGGTAACTTCGGCTACGACATCATCGCAGGGGCGCCGCAGAAGCCGGCCGAGTTGGTGATGGTCGAGCCCAACGGCACAGCGCGGGTGGCCGCGCGCGACCTTGAGTTTCCCAACGGCAGCGTGATTACGGCCGACGGCAAGACTTTGGTGGTGGGCGAGACGATGGGCCATCGGCTGACCGCCTTCGACATTGCCGCCGACGGCGCATTGAGCAACCGCCGCGTATGGGCGGATTTGGGCGAGGCGGTGCCCGACGGGATCGCGCTCGACGCCGAAGGCGCGATCTGGGTGGCGTCGCCATTTACGCATGAGCTGGTACGGGTGAAGCAGGGCGGCCAGGTGGCGGAGCGAATCAAGCGCGATCAGATGCCGATCGCGTGCATGCTCGGCGGGCCCGGGCGCCGCACGCTCTTTTTGCTCACCTCCGAGTCGATCGACCCCGACGTCCTGCGCGCCAAGCGCAACTCGCGTATCGAGACCACGGAAGTCGAGGTTGCCGGCGCTGGTTTTCCCTAAGCGTTGTTGCAGAGGCAAAGTGGCGGCGTGAGCGCAGCGAG
>Ga0070735_10005882_pt1 | contig 10091 bp, 6 predicted proteins | sample Coa_R1_FD_66443 | JGI IMG/M metagenome (GOLD analysis project Ga0070735, IMG submission 66443) | Surface soil microbial communities from Centralia Pennsylvania, which are recovering from an underground coalmine fire - Coalmine... | ecosystem: Environmental > Terrestrial > Soil > Unclassified ... | reverse complement strand
ACTTTTCCTCCGAATGCGAACGATAAGCCGGTGGGGTGTAACGTTCCGCCTACGTGCACCACACAGTCGTGCCTTCCCGTCGCGTGCATTCCGCAGGCGTGCCTCGCGCCCGGTGTCACCCAGGCCGATCTGACCAGCTACGGCACATATGCGAACGTGCTTGGCCGGGACTTGATCTCTCCCGAGCAGGCAGCCTATAACGTCCTCAACGTTTACTTCAACGGGACACCCGCGGCCGCTTCTTTTGGGGGAACGGCCGGCGCTGCGCCATTGAACTACTTGCAAATCTACTCGCCGGATATTCAATACGCGACCGCTCACGCGAATGCCCCAGCGCAGGTGGTGATGGCTGGGGGTACGTCCACGCCGGTAACGGCGCAGGACCTGCTCAACCTGGCAAGCGAGAAACTGCTCGCCATCGGCGAGCCTCAGCCCGTCATTTCGCTCGTGGCAAATGCCGAGGGCGATGCTCCGGTCATCGCGCCGAACACCTGGGTCGAGATCAAAGGAACGAATCTCGCGTCCGAGGGTGACTCACGCATCTGGGGGGCTGCGGACTTCGTCAGCAGCCAGATGCCCACTGCGCTCGACGGCGTCAGCGTCACAGTGAACGGCAAGAACGCGTTCGTCTATTACATCAGTCCGACGCAGGTGAGCATTCTCACTCCGCCCGACGCTCTGCCTGGAACGGCGGTTGTGCAAGTCACGAATAACAGTCTGACCAGCGCCGGATTTAGCGCCACCGCGCAAGCGCTGTCTCCGTCATTCTTCATATTCAACGGGGGACCTTACGTGATCGCAACGCACCTCGACGGCAGCCTGGTAGGGCCGACCAGTCTGTATCCTGGGCTGACCACCCCCGCGAAACCGGGCGAAACGGTGGTGATGTATGCAAATGGTTTCGGACCGACTTCAGCAGGTGTCACCAGTGGATCGCGCATTCAATCGGGAACGCTGACCCCAATTCCGATGCTGACGATCGGAGGAATTCCCGCAACCGTGCAGTTTGCCGGACTGGTCGCGCCCGGCGAATTCCAGTTCAATGTGGTGATCCCGCTGAATGCCCCGAGCGGCGACGACGTGATCATCGCGACTTACAACGGCACCACCACGGCATCGAATCGCATCACGGTCCAGGGCTCGACGGTGCCTTCCGTCCACGTTCCATGTTGCGCCGAGCGGCAATGACGCGATGCCATAGCCCCTCCTTTTTGCTCTCGCCTATGCGCTGTGGCACGAGAGAGGCTGTCCCGACGGCACACCAGAAGAGGATTGGTACAAAGCAGAACACGAACTGCTCGCCGGGGCTGAGGCCTGAGGAACTCTCAATCAAGTGCCTTGAATCGACAAGGCTCATGTGGCGAGAGGTTGAGTGAGCGATCACAGGGCCGAGAGAAATGCCACCAGATCGGCCATTTCCTGTTCGGTAAATCCGATTTGGAATCGCGAATTGTAGAAGTGCACCACATCCATCAGCGTCTGTGCGCTGCCATTATGGAAATAGGGTGCGCGAGCGGACAGGCCGCGGAGAATCGGACCTTTGAACTTGGCGACATCCGCAAATTTGCCGGTGATCATCGCGCGTCCCGGATCCGTCGTCACGACACAGTTTGTGAGACTTGGACGCTGGCACACTTCGATTTTGGGGAGATAGCTGGTATCCAGCACATTGTTTCCGCCCGGCGGGTCCGCAACGCCGATATTCAAAGGCGCGCTCACCGAATGATTGCCGACGTTGGGTGTATCGTGGCAGATCCCACAGGTGGAGACGATCGTCGCCGGACCCACCACGCCATTGGAAAATGTCGCGCCATTCAGGCCGCCAACGCCGGTGATCGTGAATGTCCTGGTATTGAACAGCGCCTGGCCGCGCGCAATCGCTTGCCGATGCGGATCGGGGGAGTTCTTCCAGGCATCGTACAGGTTGAATATGTTGGTGTTGAACGCGAAGGGAACGGGGTTGTTCGGATCGAGCCCGACCGGATCGTTGATCCCGATGTAGAAGGCCTGTTGACTCAGGATCTGAGGGCCTCCGAGCGCTCCTCGCGCATCCAGGTCTCCCGCCCCGTGATCCTGGGCCTGCGCGCTGAAAAGGCCCATTTCAAAGGAAACGATCGCGTCTTGCTGTGCGGAGGTCAGGCCCGGCATGACCGCCTGAGCGTGGCCGAGAGTCGCATCCAACGACTGATGATCCAGATCGCTGACAAGCGACTGCGGAAAATTCGAGAACAGAATAGGGGTCGTGCCCATCTGCGTCGACGATTCCCGACCGTCGAACATGACCGTGCTCAAGAAGCGCACGTTCGTCGCCGGAAGCGGGCGGCGATACATCGAAACTGTGCCAGTGTCGCCACATCCGTACTTGTTCGATACGCTGACGACGTCGAAATCCCGCGTGATGGGGAGCGCCAGCGCGATGCGAATCAGGCCCCGGGTTCGCAGAAGACTATAAGCGGCGGAACGTCCTTCGACGGTCGAAACATCGATGTTCTGATCGCAATTGGAGCCGTCGACGGTGCGAAAGATGGGATCGAGCCCGTCGGATTCATCGAATCGTTCCTGGATGTCCGCGGCAGAAACCGACATCGCGTCGCTCGGTTGATGGCAGCTCCCGCAGCTTCTTCCATTGGTGCCGACAGATTGAAAGAAGAGACCGGAAAGATCGATATCGCCATTCCGGTTGAACGTCCGAACCACGCCGTTAGGGTTGGGGAACCCGGCCATATTCGGGATGTTCTGGCGCCTTTCGTCGGCGCGCGTGATGGTCAACGGAATGAGTAAGACGGCGAAAACAGCTAAAGCAATGGCTCCGCGACGAACCCGCGGATCGGTAGGGTGCAGCATAGGTTCCTCCGTGGCTGGAAAATTTCCTACTCGTACCTGCGGAATCTTCGCTAAGATTTCGTCGAAAATGTTACCTTACGCCTCCACGTCGCGCGGCGAGCTGCTGTTATGATGGGCTCGGCTATGGAGATCACGGAGCTGCTTCACCGCGTTCATGGCGGTGATCAGGATGCATTAAACGCTGTGATTCCATTGGTTTACGACGAGCTGAAGAAGCTCGCCTCGGCGCGCTTGAGAGGCGAAGCCAAGGCCGAGCCGCTCCAAACCACGGCCCTGGTTCACGAAGCTTTCTTGCGCCTGGCGGGAGGAAGTCATCCCGCTTACGAGAATCGGACGCACTTCTACGGCATCGCTTCGCGCCTGATGCGGCAGATTCTGGTGGATTTCGCTCGCTCCTGTGGCGCCGAGAAACGCGCCGGCGGAGAATTGAGCGTCGTGGAAATTCCGGATCTGGGCCGTCCGCCTGACGAATCGGTGCTGGTGATCGATGAGGCGCTGGAAAGACTGGGGCGAACCGACCCGCTGAAAGTCCGGCTGATCGAGATGCGGTATTTCGGCGGAATGACCGCGGAAGAGTCGGCGGAAGCGCTGTCGATGTCGGTTCACGTGGTGCGGCGGGAACTCCGTTTGTCGCAGGCGTGGCTCCGCAAAGAGATGGCGCGCGGGGCTTAACGCGCCGCCTTGATCTGGCGGAGAACGAATTCGTTTCCAGGAAGTTTGAGATCCCAGCGATGCCACAGCTCCTGGCGTTGGGTCTCAATCGAATCCGCTTCCTGAATCCTGCCCAGCCGGCGGAGCGCGCCCGCAAGAGCCATCTGGTCGTTGGAAACATACACCGCATTCCGCAGGTCGTTGTCCGGATCGGGCGAAGAGGCCATCATTTTGTCGAACAGTTCCCGATACGTCTCCGCCGCCTGCTGCAGCCTGCCGGTCTCGGCATAATGATCGGCAAGGGCGCGGACCGCCGCGTGCGGCGCATCGATGGGAACGATGGTCGTCGCCGGATAGTCTTTGATCTCGTGAAGGATGGCAAGCGCCGCGTCGATTCGCTGGCTGGATTCTGCGTCGCGATGAAGGCGCCGGAGGGCGTAGGAGGATCCCGCCAGCAGGAAGACTTCATCGCGCCGCGCTTCCACGTTGTTGTTGATCTCGCGCGTCCGGACCAGAGCATGATCGTAAATCGACAGCGCCCGCGCCGGGTCGCGATCGCGCAGGATGTTGGCAAGCGCGGCTGCAGCGTCGGCGACACGGTGGCGTGTGGGGGAATCCTGGGCATCTCGCGCCGCGATTTCATCGGCGATCTTGAGCGATTTTTGCAACACGTCAATGGCGTCATCGGGCCGGCCCAGATTAACTTCGCCGTATTCGTCGAGGATGCGTCCCTCGCGCAGGTAGGCTTCCGCCAGATTCAGGCGGTCTGCAACTCTTTCGCCGGGGAGTTCCTCCAGCGATTTGCGATGTTCACGCACTGCGTCCAGCGCACCGCCTGGATCGCCGGTCCAGCGCAAGCCGCTCGATAAAGCTCCGAGGGCCATGTAGTAGTAATAGCGGGCCGGAGCGATCCCGCGTGAAATCCCAATCGCGCGGCGCGCGGCGCGGATCCCATCCGGAAAATGGTGGCCGTTGTTGTACGAGACGGCAACATTTCCATATAGGTACGCAATCGGAGCGACCTCGTCCTGCGCCAGCGCCCGCTGTCCGATCAGCGATTCGAGTTGCCGCTCGACCATCCGCGCCTGTTCGAATGCCACCGGAAGATCCCGCTCTACTGTGGCGATCGCCATACGGTCGTGCGCGATTCGGGCCGACGCCAACAGCGCACGCCGGTTCCCTTTATCCCGCTCGAGCACGGGCGCGACCAGGCGATCCGCTTTGGCCAGCGTCTCCTTCGCCTCACTATACCGCCCCAGGCTCGAATGGGCCGGGAATCCCTGGACTCGCGCGAGTTGCAAGTAGCCGTCCGCGATTTCGAGCGCCAGGTCCGGATCGCCGCGCGCATCCGCACTGAGAGCGCCCAGGTATTCCAAAGATGTCGAGATCACGCGATTGCGGGCCTTGGTGGCTCCGGCGAGTTCCCTGAGGTCAAGATCGAAATCGATCACTTTCTTCGAGAGTTGGCGGACCTGCTGGAAGCGGCGCTGGGCGACCACCCGTTCGCGATTCGCGACGTACAGGCCCGTTGCAAGACTCGCGATCACTACAGCTGCCGCAGCGACTGGAACCCAGTAGCGTCTGGCGAACTTCCGCGTGCGATACCACGCATTTCCCGAACGCGCGCGGACCGGCCGGAACTCCAGGAACGCGCGAATATCGTCCGCCAGCATCTCCACCGACCGGTACCGCTCCTCCGGCTCTTTTCTCAGCGCCTTGGCGACGATGAAATCCAGATCGCGCGGCACATCCACAACGCTGCTGGGCGAGGCCGGTTCTGCATTGCAAACCGCGTCGATCAATTCCTCGCGCGATGCACTCGAAGACCCATGCGGCGATTGCCCAGTCAGGAGTTTGTACAGCACCGCGCCCAGCGAGTAGATATCCGTCGCGGTGCTCTGAGCGGATCCGCGAATCTGCTCCGGGCTGGCGTATTCGGGCGTCAGCCAGCGTTCCTGGGTCCTGGTCTGATCCAGACCTGCATCGATGATTTTGGCGATGCCGAAGTCGAGCAGCTTGGGATTACCCGAGCCGTCCACCAGGATATTGGAAGGCTTGAGATCGCGATGGATGATCAGGTTGCCGTGCGCATAAGAAACCGCGTCGCACACGCGCAAGAACAGCGCGAGTTTGGCGCGAAGATCCAGTGGTGCGGCAAAAGCGTCGATGGGCGTGCCGTCGACGTAATCCATGGCCAGATACGGACGGCCCTCCGCTGTATGACCGGCATCCACCAGACGTGCGATTCCCGGATGGCTGAGCGAGGCGAGAATCTGGCGCTCCCGAAGGAAGCGATCGCGAAAGACACGTGCGCCACCATACGCGTGAAGGAACTTGATAGCAACCTGTTGCTCCACCTCGCCGTCAACGCGCTCGGCCAGGTAGACCGCGCCCATGCCGCCTTTGCCGAGAACCCGCAGCAGGCGGTAAGGGCCGCAGCGGGCCGGCTCGGCTTCGTCCCGATTCATCCATTGATTGGTGAGGAAAGCGAGCGACTCGACCACCTCGCGATCACTTTCGGCGTCGAACTGCAAGAGCGATTCGAGTTCGCTGCGCACCTCAGGCGCGATCGCGTGCTGCCGGAAATATTCGTCGCGCTCGGCGGGCGAAAGCTCAACCAGTTGGTGGAACAGAGTTTCGGCCTGATGGTCCACTGCGCACAACCTCCGCGATCCAGAACGCATTATATTTCATGGGACCCGCGCTAGCGAGTCGAACTTCCCGCCGGCAGCGGCCCAAAGGACCATTACTTTCAGGAATTCACGATCCCTGGTCAGTAGCTACGTCATGTGGAACATGACCTCTGACCGTTGGCCGCAATCAAGCAAGAAGCGTGTGGGATACTCTTGGAAGCATGGACATCGTTAGAATGCTTGCCTATCTGCGCCAAGAGCGTGAACAGGTCGAGGAGGCAATCGTCGTGCTGGAGCGTCTTGCGCGAGGACTCGGCAAGCGGCGTGGGCGTCCGCCGGCGTGGATGACAGCCGCCGGTCAAATCAGAAGGCGGGGCAGGCCGCCCGGCAGCAAGAACAAGCCGAGAACCTGAGAGGCCTGACAAGCAACATTAACGGAAGAATGGAAGGTCGACGCCAAACGCGCTTCGTGGCCATTCGGATGCGAAGCCATGAGAGAAAATAGGGGCATGTCCTCGCCCCAAGCGCTTGAGATCCGAACCCAAGCTTTTCCGAGGCTGACCAGAGCGCAGATCGGGCGCAGCCAGTTGGAAGGCGACCGGGGTCCTCGCAGCGGAATCCCCGGCCGGGCAATTCGATAGCAGCGTGGGCGGAACACTACCGAGCCTGCTGAGCGCGGATTTGAGAACGAAATAGTTCGCTGCGGATAGCTCAAAACCGCACAATCCTGTTCTACTTATCGCCAGCAGGTTCCCTTAAGCGATCCAGCCGGTCGAAGGTCACTTGGCGATCGAAGGGATATCCGTATATGCGCCCTTCGAATTGAATCTGAGTCCGAGTGCGCTGATCTGACCGTTAGAGGGGGTCTGAAACTCTAACGTGCCGCGAATCCCGCCCGTGAGCCCATATCGGTCCGTCAACACAAAGGAGATGTGTCCCCGGCCTGCGAGCGAGATGGTGTCAGATCCGAGCGTCGCGCCGGTGTCATCCCGGATGATGACCTTAACGGATGCGGGCTGGGAAGATACGTTGCAAAGCGCAACACCTGTGACCAAGCCGTTTGTGTTGTCGAAACTGATCACGAAAGCAGACGGGTTGCGGGTTTCCAGCGGGACGGTCGCCTCTTGCCCGCTGGAATCGAACCGAAAGACGACGAACGCGCTCACGGTGCCGGTGGTGACCATCTGGATCGAGCCAACCGACAGGTCTTTTTGGCCGCCGCTCTGAATTACAAACTCGGCGCCCGCGACCAATGTGTGGCTGACGGTGGACAGCAACGAAGAGCTGGTCGAGGCGGACTGGGGAAACACGAGCGGAAGAGAAACTGCGTTCCCGTTTTCGTCGTAGAAATTAAGCTGGACGTTAGCCGCGGCCGTTCCCGTATTGACGACCGTAACGATGGTCGTCCAGCCGGCACCGGACGCAAAGTGAGCCATGGTCCCGCCTCCGGTTCCGGCGTTTCCGGGGATGGTGATCGTGCCGCTGCCTTGGGCTGTGAACGTAGAAGTGAAGGTGCCGGTGGCCGTGCCTGAGCCGCCGATGGATGGGAACGAACCCGTGGCGCCTGCATACTGGCCGGTCCCGCCGTTAATCGTGATTGAACCTGTGGCTGTGGTGCTGCCGCCGATTTGGGGTAGCACGATGCCTGCAGGGATTGAGAACGTACCCGTCAGTGTGTTGCCGCCGCCGAAATCGAAGGTTACCGTCCCCACAATAGGGCTCGTCGAGTTCAAACTGGTGACGTCAGCGACGTTTCCCGATGCGTTGACCATCGAGGTGCCGAGGGGGGTTATCGTCGCGTTGCCGGTGACGGTAAAGTTGTATCCTCCCGTGGAAGCAGGGAATGCGGTCTGACTCGCAGTAAGCGAAAGAGTGACGGGCGTCGGAGCTGCGGCCGCAGCGGCGGTCAACAGATTAGAATCCTGTGAGTAAGCTGGACAAAGCCCCCACACGATGAGCAGAACGGACCCGAGACTTCGTCTGGACATGAGTATTCTCCACAAGGCGCCCGACTTACGAGCTCCCAAATTCTAGTTTGATGTTTCCGGCCCCAATATTATACATTCGGGCGGACGCTCGGCTCGTTCGGCAGCATCGGAGCCTGGATCCGCTCCAGCCGCTTGCCAACGTTTCTGCTGAGGTTGCACCGCATGTGGTTATCGACCAGCATTGGACCGCGTCCTTGATGGGGTTCATTATCGGCCGGAGGGATCGACCGGATATCCGATCACTCCCGCTGCGGAAAAATCAAGATCGCCGTCGTTGATCACTCATAGTGCAGCGCCTGGTTCGGGTCGATCGCGGCGGCACGGCGCGCAGGAATGTAACTGGCAAGCATCGTCACGGCAAACAGAGCCAGGGGCACCGCCACGAAGGTCCATGGGTCGAACATCCCGGTATCCTGTAAGCGCGAAAAGAGCGCGCGGATGGCTCGCACCAGCCCAAAGCTGCCCACCAGACCCACTCCCAGCCCGACCAGGGTGAGCGTCACGCCCTGACGCAGCACCATGCCCAGGATTTCGGAATGACCCGCGCCGATGGCCATGCGGATTCCTATCTCGCGTGTGCGCCGGCTCACGGTGTACGTCACCAGTCCGTAAAGACCGACCAAGGCCATGGTCAGTCCCAACAGCCCCATGCCTCCCACCAGGTTGACGATCAATCGCAGAAACTGGAGTCCGCGGACTCGATAGTAGTCGCGCATGCTGCGGACGTTATAGATCGGCTGACGGGCGTCGATCGAGCGCACCAGGTTGCGTACAGCTTCCGTCAGCGCGGCTGCATCCCCCGCGGTTTGGACGATCAGCGTCATCCGCGATTCAGGACTCTGCGTCAGAGGCACATAAAAGAACGGAGTGCGAGGTTCACCCATGAACAGATAAACCGAGGTCTCGGCGACTCCGATCACCTGAACCCACGGCCCGCTGCGGCCCCCCAGCCGGAAGCGGCGTCCGATCGGATCGCGGCCGGCCCAGTAGCGTTCGGCCATAGCTTGGTTGATCACGGCGACGCGCGGTGCGGCGGCGGTGTCTGTCGTCCGAAAAACCCTGCCGCCCAAAAGCGGAACTCCCATCGTTTCGAAATAGCGGTCGCCCACGGTGTTGTACAGTACCGAGTCGCCGTCCTTCCCTGCCGGTAATTCCGTGCCCTCGGGAATGATCTTGTCGCTGCCCACGATGGACTGGTCGAATGGCACCATGTGAGAAAGAGCCGCGTTTTGCGCACCGGGGAGCTGGCGCGCCCGGTCGACCAACGTTCGGAAGAAATCATCTGTTTTCGCCGGAGTGAAGTGCACCAGCGAGGGATCGAACGACATCATCAAAAGATGATCGGTGCGAAATCCGGGGTTGCCTAACAGCACCGACCGGAAAGTACGTATGAACAGGGTGGCCGCACACAACAGCATGAGCGACAGCGCCACCTGCGCGACCACCAGTACGTTCCTTCCCAGGGTTCGACGGCTGCGGCCACCAAGTTCGCCCGTCTTGAGAGCGGGCACCAGGTCGGTGTTGGAGCTGCGGATGGCTGGCGCAAGCCCGAATACCAGCGCGCTCAACACCGCCGCGAGCAGGCTGAAGATCAAGACGCGCTGGTCCAGTTGCACCACCAGCGAGACCGGCAAATCGTCGGCTAACCGAATACCCGAAAAGTAACTCACGCCATATTCGGCGAGCAGCAGGCCCAGCAAGCCCCCAGCCAGAGACATCATCAGGCTCTCGGTGAGCAACTGTCGCAGCAGGCGCCCGCGGCCAGCGCCGATCGCCAGGCGTACCGCCATCTCGCGCGAACGGGATCGCGCGCGGCTGAGCAGAAGATTGGCCACATTGGCGCAGGCGATGATCAGCACCAGGCCGGAAATCCCCAGCAGCATCGAAGCCAGGGCGGCGTTCGGAGGAGCTTGCGCCACACGCGCCTGGATCTCCGTCCGCACGATCAGGCTGCGGTTGCGGTTCGTATCGGGAT
>Ga0070735_10005881_pt1 | contig 10091 bp, 7 predicted proteins | sample Coa_R1_FD_66443 | JGI IMG/M metagenome (GOLD analysis project Ga0070735, IMG submission 66443) | Surface soil microbial communities from Centralia Pennsylvania, which are recovering from an underground coalmine fire - Coalmine... | ecosystem: Environmental > Terrestrial > Soil > Unclassified ... | reverse complement strand
GTGCTACCAACATGCAGAGTCCCAGGGACGAGGGATCTGGACCATAGATCGCGGCTGCGGCCGCAAGAAGTTGTTGGACCCCTGCTGGACCGTGAGCAGCGCTATATCATCCGCTCAACCGGCAAGCGCAATTGACCGGAAGGGATTGCAGAGCAGCATGGCGGAGGTGGCAGGCCGCTGCCGACTGCGGCATCAGGCGCGCATCGTCAAAATCCAGGACGGACAGGAGAAGGCCTATAAACTGTGCTAGGGTGCCAAGCCGATCCGGCTGGCCGGCCGATCCGAGCCACTCTGGCGGGTGGTGGTGGCGGGCTTTGGCGACCAGCCCTTGCTGTTGCTGACCAACCTGTCAGTGCGAGCCGGGGACTCGCAATCGCTTGGGTGGATCGTGCCAATCTAGCTGACGCGCCGGAAAATTGAGGAAACTTTTCGCTTTATAAAACAGAGCTACAACTTAGAGGACATAGAAATACGGCGCTGAAGAACTTAGTGATCTTACTAACGGCGGTGGCTTACTTGGACGCCACGTTCTTGGGACAGCAGATGAAGCTACGCCTCCTCTCCGAGAAGATGCTGATCCCATCGCAGAGATTTTTCGGGATCCCGCCCTTCCGTTTTTATGCACCGGCCGATGGCAGCCGAAGAATTCTCACGCAAGACGCCTTCAGTCCGCCGGAAACGCCGCCCGCCACCCTACAACTGGATCTCACCCACGGCTGGGAGGATTAGAAAGTTTTTGGGAAACTCCTGCCCCTTGACAGCGTTTGACGACCGGTTGGGCAGCACCCTTCAATTTGCCTTTCTGCTTCGTTTTCCGACAGACTGAACCGGATGCAATGCCAATGGCTCGCTTTAGGAGACAGCTCGGCCATTGGTTCAAACGCTTTCGCCTCCTCACGTGAAATTCGCACAGGGAATCGGAATGCCCGCCGCCACTGCACGGCGAGGCGATATTGGCTCGCATCAAAGTGACCGCACCCTAACCTAAGAGATCTCTCTAAAATGTGAGATATTACTGAGTGACTTAGAGGCACGGGCTTTTGAAAAGAATTCGGAGCCGCTGCCGATAACCGATCGATAACTCGGGAAACGAGTTGTGACTGGGGCCAACCTGTTTTACGATTACAATTCTGAAGGTATCCATGCGAAAGAATCCCCACGAGCCGCTCTATCGGGTTGCTGCACTCTTAACCGTCTGCGTGATCAGCCTGGCCGCCGAGCATCCGGCGCCCCTGCGTCCCCCGGCCACGCCGCTCGTGACCCACGATCCCTACTTCAGCATTTGGTCCATGAGCGATACCCTCACCGATGCGCCCACCAAGCATTGGACTGGCACGGACCAGCCGCTCACCGCATTGATCCGCATCGACAGTTCGATGTATCGCTTCCTGGGCGACCAGCCGCGCGCGGCTACGCCTCTGCAGCAAACCGGCTTTGAACTCACTCTAACTCGCACCAACTATTCCTTCGAGTCCGGCGGCATACACCTGGAATTATCGTTCTTCACGCCCGCTTTGCCGGCGGATATCGAGATCCTTTCCCGCCCGGTCACATATATCTCGTTCGACGTTCGCTCAACGGATAGGGCCACTCACGATGTCTCGCTCTACTTCGGCGCAAGCTCGCTGATTGCGGTGAATGTGCCCGAACAGCAGGTCGCCTGGTCGCGGGTTCACATGGGAACCGTTGAAGCGCTGCGTATCGGAACCAGGGAACAGCCCATTCTGGAAAAATCCGGCGATAATCTACGGATCGATTGGGGATATTTTTACCTCGCGATTCCAGCGAACGAGCCAGAAGCGCAGATGCAGGCCGGCTACTCCGCGAAAGACACATTTATAGAATCAGGCCGCTTGCCGGAGTCCGACGAAGTAGAACCCGTAAAGCGCTACTCGAACAACTCTCCTGTTCTTTCCGTTTCCTTCGATCTCGGCAAGGTAGGAACTGCGTCCGTCTCGCGGTACCTGATGGTGGCCTACGACGACGTGTTCTCGCTTGAATTTCTCAGCCGAAGGATGAGGCCTTATTGGCGCAGGAATGGCATGGGTCCCGATGGATTGCTTCGCGCCGCGGCCACAGACCATGACACTCTACTCGAGCGGGCAAAAAACTTCGACCAATCGCTGACCGCGGATCTGATTCGCGCGGGCGGTCCGAAATATGCCGCCTTGAGCATCCTCGCTTACCGGCAGGCGCTGGCCGCGCATAAAATCGTCGCCGGCGTCGATGGCAGCCCGATTTGCATGTCGAAGGAAAACTTCAGCAACGGTTCAATCGATACCGTCGACGTCATGTACCCCGCTTCTCCCATCTTTCTGCTACTCAATCCACATTTGCTGGAAGCCCAGATGATGCCGATTCTGAAGTATGCCAGTCTGCCTCGCTGGCCGTGGCCCTATGCTCCGCACGACCTCGGCCGGTATCCACTGGCGAATGGGCAAGGGTATGGCGGCGGCGAAAAAACGGAGCGCAATCAAATGCCCGTCGAGGAAAGCGGTAACATGCTGATTCTGTCGGCAGCCCTGGCGAAGGCCGAAGGCAATGCGGATCTGGCGCGCCGCTACTGGCCATTATTGACGAAATGGGCGCAGTACTTGAGAGAGAAAGGGCTGGATCCGGAAGAGCAGCTTAGCACCGACGATTTTGCCGGCCACCTGGCGCACAATACTAACCTGTCGCTGAAAGCGATTCTCGCGCTACGAAGCTACGCCGATCTGGCCACTCGGCTGGGCAAGGCGGCAGACGCGGAACAGTATACCGCGCTGGCGCGTGAGATGGCCGCCAAGTGGATGACGATGGCCGATGACGGCGATCATTATCGTCTGGCGTTCGATAAGCCCGGCACCTGGAGTCAAAAATACAATCTCGTCTGGGACAAGATACTGGGATACCACCTGTTTCCCCCGAAGGTCGCGCGCAAGGAAATTGCTTTTTATGAGACGAAGCAGAATCCGTTTGGGCTGCCGCTCGATAATCGGGCGCAGTACACGAAACTGGACTGGCTAATTTGGACGGCTACTCTGGGCGACAACCAGAAGGATTTCGAGAAAATCGCGGATCGCGGATACAAGTTTGCAAACGAGACACCGGATCGAGTCCCGTTGAGCGATTGGTATTGGACAACCGATGGGCGGAAGCGTGGTTTCCAGGCCCGCTCGGTAGTGGGCGGCGTTTTCGTTAAGATGCTGGAAGATCCTGCCGTTTGGCAAAAATGGGCCGGCGAGGACCTGCACAAGACGGAATCGATCCCCTCGCGCTAGAAGCTGATGCGCAATCCAAGCTGAACGACACGGTTGCCGGAACCCGAGTAGATCTTGCCGGCGGTCGCGACCGGAAGTCCGCCGTACTGCGTGGAACCCACAGTTGCGCTGGGATTGGACAGGTTGAAGTGGTTAAACGCGTCGATGAAATCCGCGCGGAGCGTTGCCCGTCGGGACGTGCTTCAGCGCGCTGATATCCCAATCCCACATGCCAGGGCCCCAGAGGATATTGCGTCCGGTATCTCCCCATGTCCAGGGGAGCGGCGGCCCGAACGCCGCCGGATTGAACCACTGCACGCCGTTAATCATGTTATGACCGGATTGCTCGTGGTAAACGGGAACGCCCGAGATCTAGCTCGCACGGCCTCCCAACCAGCCGATGTAGTTCGACGGAACGGAAACCGACAGAGAACGGCGCGCCGCTCGCGTAAGTGGTAATGCCGCTAACCTGCCAGCCTCCCGCCAGTGCGTTCACCACGAGGCAAAACTGTTCCTGTGGGATCCACAGCAAGATCGGAAAATTACGAAACGGTTCCCGTACCCGGCGGTACCGGTACGACTGACTTACTAACCCTACCCGGTGGAAAAATTATGGGGATCTCGATTGGCAGCGCCCAAGATGTCGGACGACAGTCGCTCGCCACCGGTAACGGCACGCTTTTTGTGTTTGACGTTCGAACCCGCAAGGTAGACTACACCCTTCCCGTTGAGCTGAATGGTTTCGCCTATAACAGTGTTGCAATGGGACCAGATGGCCACGTCTGGGGTCTCGCCAAGAAAGGAATTTTCCGCTTCGATCCCCAAACCCGCCGCGTGGAGTTGGCGGTACAAACACCGGAGCCCGTGGCGGCCGGCTTTGCTCTGCTCAACGGCAGCATCTATTATGGTTCCGGCGCGACCGTATACCGATATCACATTCCAGGAGCGCCCAGCGACCGGCCCTGAAATTTCCAGCGGCATCGTTGGATCTGGGTATAGTGGTTTATAAAGATGCTCTGGCGCATCGCGCTTGCTCTGATCCTAATATGCTTGCCGGTTGCCGCGCAGTTCACTTGTCCCCCTACTCCCGTCTGGTCCACGTGTGACATTGCTTTAGATTTGAACGATGCAGAAGCGGCCCAGCACCCGAATCCCTACCTCACAGTCGATCTTCACATCGAATTCCGCTCGCCCACACACAAGACATATCTCATGCCTGGGTTTTGGGACGGCGGGCGGCGCATGATTGTTCGCTTCGCGCCAACGGAGGCCGGCGAATGGGATTTCCGGATCACGGGTAACTTGCCACGCGTACAGGATCAGGTCGGCCATTTCACCGCCACGCCCTCGGAGGCGCCCGGCTTCATTCATGCCGCGAACGTCCATCACTGGGCTACCGCCGATAATAAACCGCACCTCTGGATGGGCGACACTGTTTTGCGTTTTCCGGCTCTCGATAGAGCGGTGTTTGAATCCATCGTCAACGCGCGCGCAAAGCAGAAATTCAACCATCTGCGCGGAATCGCGATTGGCCGCGGTCCGGACGAAAAACAAGCCTTCCCTGCGCCTGATCGTCCCAGTGTCGATTTTTTCCGCCAGCTCGACGACCGCATGCGGTTCATCGATAGCAAAGGCATCGCTGTCGATCTGCTGTTTGCCTCCAGCGCTGCCGATTTCAGCACGCTCTTCCCGACGCCCCAACTACGCCAGCGCTACATTCGCTATATTGTTGCGCGCTACGCGCCGGCCAACATCACATGGCAAGGCGTCGACAGTTGGGAAAGCGATAAGGACGGCCGTGCCCTGGTCAAGGAACTTGGTTTATCGATAAAAAAACTCGACCCCTATCAGCACCCGCGTTCCAGTAGCGCGGAAGTCACTTCTTCGCCCTTTCTCAACGATGGTTGGGAGGATTACGTCTGCTATCGCACCTCCGAAGATGCAGTTGGCTCCGTGGAACACCAGCTCTACACTGTTCCGTTCGTGAACGCGGAGTTCGCGGCCGAAGACTCCGGCGCGGGCAAATTCAGCTCCCGCGATGTCGATTCCGATACGTTCCGTCATCGTCTATGGAACTCCACCATGGATGGTGAGTATCCCACTTCGGCCAATACGGGCGTGGACGGTGAGAAGCCGGTGGAAGGCGCGAAATTTGCCGACTCGCCTGGCGCACGAGCGATGACCGCGTGGTTCAACTTTTTTGCAGACACGCGTCATTGGGAATTAGAGCCCTACTTCTATGTGGACGGAGGCCGCGCCGTCGCGCTCGACGGAGCGGAGTATGTTGTCTATGTCGAAAAGTCGGGGCCCATTGAGCTAACGGTGGAAAAGCATGGCTACGAAGTCACCTGGCTGAATCCGGTCAACGGCGAGACAACCGAAGGGAAAAAGTTCAACGCAGAACATTTCACCGGTGAGCCGCCCGACAAATCGCACGACTGGGTGCTCTGGGTGCATCGCAACGCGCATCTCGGCGGCTACAAGTTTGAGTCGCGCCCGGTCCCCGTGCAGGAAATCGAACAGGATGGCCGGAAAATCCCGTTTGAAGTGGTTGAGCCGAAGGATACGGAGCTATCGGTCGGCAAACCTTCCTACTATGCCGTAAAACTGACCCGCGAGTCGCGCGCTACGCGTTCCATGACATATCTGTGGACCGGCGAAGTCATCGCCGATGGCCAAGGCTTCCGTGTGGTGGGCACGGGACCGGAAGGGACCTTCCGTGTGCCTCCACAACTCGTCATCAACTTTCCCGCGCTGCTGAATCTTCGTGTGTCGGCACTGAATGCGAACGGCAAAGCTTATCAACTCGACAAGGTGTACAAACTAGCTCCCTGATGGCGCGCATCGTTGCGATTGACACCACGGGCGAGTTCGGCAGCATCGCTCTACTCGACGAAACCAAAGTTGTCGAGGAGATCCTGCTGCACTCGCCCGACGGCTTCGGACATATTCTGTTTCCGCGCTTGCAGCAGTTGCTGGAAGCGCACGGTTGGAATATCGCTGAGATCGACTGTTTCGCTGCCGCAGCGGGTCCGGGCTCGTTCACTGGCGTTCGCGTCGGCCTGGCAGCTATGAAGGGACTGGCGGAAGCCGCGTCGAAACCGGTGGTGGCCGCCTCAAATCTTCAGGCACTGGCCGTGTTTGGAACTGCTCAGTTGCGCGCCGTACTGGCCGATGCGCGGCGCGGACAAATCTACGGAGCCGTTTACGATAACGAGCTTCGGCTGATCCAAGAAGAGATTGTCTCCGCATTTCCGGACTGGCTGCTGACGCTGCCGGAAGGCGACCTCGAATTCATTGCCACCGATTTCGCGCCCTTTCAGCCTGCATTGACGGGCACCCGGTTTGCGACCACCCCGGTGCGTCAGGCGCCGCGCGCGCTGGCCGCGGCGATCGGACAAATCGCCCACGCGCTCTATAGGCGCGGCGAAGCTCTCGACCCGGCCACCATAGACGCTAACTACGTCCGCCGCTCGGATGCCGAGCTGTTCTGGAAAGAATAGCGGAACATCGCTCCCGCCTGACATCGGTTAACGATCCTTGCCATAATGGCTCCGATGTTCCGAACCGCAGTGGACCCTTCGGAAGCGGAAGCCCTCGTTGGCGGCTATCATGGCGATCCGTTTCGCATTTTAGGCCCCCATTTGGCTGAGCAGGGCGAGAATGGCGAAAGTCGCTGGGAGGTGCGCGCGTTCCTGCCGCAGGCTGCCGAAGCGCAGGTGATAGTGGCAGATACTGCGGTCCCGATGAAGCTGACGCACCCGCAGGGACTTTTTGTTGCGTCGCTTCCCGGCCAGACATTACCCTACCGGCTTCGCGTGCGGCGCAAAGACGGCGGGGCGCTGGTGGAGTTTGACGACCCCTATCGCTTCCCACCGCTAATCGGCGATTTCGATCTGCACTTGCATGGCGAGGGCACGCAGTACCGCAGTTATCTGACCATGGGCGCACACCTGGTGACATGCCAGGATGTTCCCGGTGTGCGGTTCGCCGTATGGGCGCCGAACGCCGAAGTGGTCAGCCTGGTGGGAAACTTCAACGACTGGGACCCGCGGCGTCATCCGCTGCGCTTGCGCAATGGCGGCATTTGGGAGATCTTCATTCCTGAGCTTTCGCCCGGCGCGCCTTACAAATATAATGTGCGCTCGCGCTTCCGTGGCTACCAGCAACAGAAAGCCGATCCCTATGCCTTCGCGACCGAGGTGCCGCCGAAATCGGCCTCAGTGGTTTGCGATCTGGCAAGCTACCAGTTTCGCGACCACGAATGGATGGAGGCACGTGGCAAGAAGGACTGGCTGCGCCGTCCAGTCTCTATCTACGAAGTACATCTGGAATCCTGGATGCGAGGCCCCCGCAATGAATGGCTCACCTATCGCGAGTTGGCCAGCACACTCGTCGAGTACGCAAAACGGCTGGGATACACCCACATCGAGCTGCTGCCCATCATGGAGCATCCCTTCTCCGGCTCCTGGGGCTATCAGGTGACCGGCTATTACGCGCCTACCGCGCGATTTGGCACGCCGCAGGACTTCATGTACTTTGTGGATTGCTGCCACTTGGCCGGCATCGGAGTGATCGTCGACTGGGTGCCGGGACATTTCCCCAAAGACGCGCACGGGCTCGCCTATTTCGACGGCACGGCGCTCTACGAGCATGCAGACCCGCGGAAGGGCGAGCACCGCGACTGGGGCACATTGATTTTCAATTACGGCCGCAATGAAGTACGCACGTTCTTGATTTCGAATGCGATGTTCTGGCTGGAGCAGTATCACATCGACGGATTGAGCGTCGATGCGGTAGCCTCGATGCTGTATCTCGACTATTCACGCAAACCCGGCGAATGGATTCCGAATATCTACGGCGGCAACGAAAATTTAGAGGCGATCGATTTTCTCCGGCGCTTCAATGAATTGGCGCACCGCGTGCCCGGCGCTATCACTGTGGCTGAGGAATCGACCGCCTACCCTGGCGTGTCGCGTCCGGTTTACATGAACGGGTTGGGATTCACGATGAAGTGGAACATGGGCTGGATGCACGACATGCTCGAGTACTTCTCGAAAGACCCCGTGTTCCGGAAATTTCACCACCATAACATCACGTTCAGTATGCTCTACGCATTCACCGAAAATTTCGTGCTGCCGATTTCGCACGATGAGGTAGTGCATGGCAAGCGTTCGCTGCTCGGTAAGATGCCCGGCGACGAGTGGCAGCGGTTCGCCAACGCGCGCGCGTTTCTGGCTTACATGTATGGGCATCCAGGCAAGAAATTGCTATTCATGGGCAGCGAGATCGGCCAGCCGGAGGAGTGGCGCAGCGATTCCGGCGTGCGCTGGGAACTGCTGACCTTCGATTATCATCGCAAGCTCCAGGCGATGGTCGCGGAGCTGAACCGCTTCTACCGCTCCCAGCCGGCGCTCTATGAGATCGATTTTCATTACGCCGGTTTCGAGTGGCTGGATTTCCACGATGTGGAAGGCTCGACAATTTCTTTTGTGAGATACGCCGAGGATCGCCGAGACTTTGTGGTGTTCTGCTGCAACTTCACGCCCGTGCCGCGGCAACAATATCGCATCGGCGTGCCCGAGCATGGCATTTACCGAGAGGTTTTGAATACCGATGCCGCTCTGTTTGGCGGTAGCAACGTAGGCAATCCGCAGCCCATGGCAACCAGCCCAGTGGAACAGCATGGCCGCCAACAGAGTATTTCCATCACGCTTCCACCGTTGGCTGTAGTGGCTTTCAAGAGATCCGGCTGAGCGGCGGAAGCGGGCAGTACTGTGCTATAAACCTTTGACTTCGCGCAGGAGTATGACGTACGCGGGGTCTTTAGCCCAATGCCACTTACCCTTCCAAGAAAATCGACAATAATCCTGGGGCAGCTCCCGTCAGCGTTAATCTAAGCAAGAAATCACGAATTCGACACGATTCCACATTCCGATAACCTCATTCAAGGTCCGCCGTGACGATAAATTTTAAGAAGCCATCTCATAAATGCCCGGCGGCAAAATCGGCCTCGCGATGACTGGGCGTTCTGAGAAGAATTGGAGATCCCGTTGGACTTGCCCCAATCGCGAACTCTCCCGATTCCGGCAAGCCTACCTTTTTTCGAAGAACTTTCACTCGAGAATCATCGCGGATGAAGCTCAACTCGGGGAGTGTGAGGGTTATACCGACGCGGCCCGGCCCCTATTTTGAGCGAGGCATCAACCGCCGCCATGGATATCGCACCGAATACTATGTGGAGGACGCCGAGTACTTGGTGAAGATTCCGGCCGCGTTGAAGGATGTAGCCGTTTTGCTCGAGCCCCTCACCATCGTGCAGAAGGCCGTAGCACAGGCTTTCGAGATTCAGAGGCGGCTCCATGTCTGGCGGCCGAAGCGCGCAGCCGCCATGGGTGCTGGCACAATCGGTCTACTTGCCGCTCTTACGCTTCGTCTACGGGGACTGGATGTCACCGCGTTTGCGCGCACAGCTAAACCGAACTTGAATGCCGACCTGATGGAGCGCATCGGTGCCCGATATGTTTCGACGACGGAGACCTCCGTGCCGGCCGGCGGGAGCCGATTCGGCCCATTCGACTTAATTCTGGAGGCGACTGGCTTCTCTCCCATGGTCTTCGAGAGTCTGCCTGCGCTCGCGAAGAACGGGGTGATGGTCCTGGTCAGTGTCACAGCGGGGGACAGACGTATCGAGATACCGGCCGACCGGATCAACCTTGAATTTGTCCTGGGAAATAAGGTGATGGTCGGCACCGTGAATGCGGGCCGTGAGCATTTTGAATCCGGTGCGCGGGATATGGCACAGTCCGAAGTACATTACCCTGGCTGGCTGAATCGTTTGCTTACCCACCC